>Ga0315281_10005394_pt1 | contig 18306 bp, 13 predicted proteins | sample YL17G07_0_MG_FD_204540 | JGI IMG/M metagenome (GOLD analysis project Ga0315281, IMG submission 204540) | Sediment microbial communities from Yellowstone Lake, YNP, Wyoming, USA - YL17G07_0 | ecosystem: Environmental > Aquatic > Freshwater > Lake > Sediment | place: USA: Wyoming | collected...
CCGGAGCGAGAACCGTCGCACCATCCTGATGCATCGCGAGATCATGCACCCGCCCAAAGGCATGGTCGTCGACCACATCGACGGTAACGGCCTGTTCAACCGCCAGAGCAATCTGCGCGTCTGCACACAGGCCCAGAACGGCTACAATCGGGCCCCGTCCCGCCGCCGCACTTCGCGATTCAAGGGCCTGTACTACTGCCGGCGGAAGCGAAAGTGGATTGCGGAAATCATCTTTAACAAGCACAAGACCCACATCGGCACGTTCGCGGACGAGGTCGAGGCCGCCCGCGCCCGCGACCGCAAGGCGGTCGAGCTGCACGGTGTGTACGCCTTCCTCAACTTCCCCGACGAATGGCCCCCCGAACGCCGCCAGGCCGTCTACGACCAGCAGAAAACCCGACCCACCCAACCACGAAAGAGAAAGCGCAACCGCAAAGGACGCAAAGGACCGCAGAGAAAAACAAGGTAGGGTGGGCTATGCCCACCGATTCCTTTTTTGCCACAGAGAGCACCGAGTGCACAGAGACGATGAAGCCGCAGATGAACGCCGATGAACGCAGATAGTGGGAAACCACCAAGGACAGTGTTGTGGCTTGCCCTCAGACGCGGACCAGTTACAATAGAGCCGCTCTCGACGCCTACCGGAAGGAGTTGTGACTTGCCCTCAGACGCGGATCAGTTACAATAGGCCGGTCGCAGGTCACTGCGCGTTACGTGTTGTGACTTGCCCTCAGACGCGGATCAGTTACAATGGGCGGGCCGGCCGGCCGATAGGGAGGGTGGTTGTGACTTGCCCTCAGACGCGGATCAGTTACAATTGATTTGCTTATTGGCCCGGCGCACGAGAAGTTGTGACTTGCCCTCAGACGCGGATCAGTTACAATTTCGACGACAATAGACAAGCCACTCATCAAGTTGTGACTTGCCCTCAGACGCGGATCAGTTACAATTCAGCACCCGCTGCACAAGCAGACGTTCGAGTTGTGACTTGCCCTCAGACGCGGATCAGTTACAATCTTCGTCCGTCAGGGTCGGACCGTCCGGCAGTTGTGACTTGCCCTCAGACGCGGATCAGTTACAATAGATCCCGAGCTTATCGGCTTCCCGGATGGTTGTGACTTGCCCTCAGACGCGGATCAGTTACAATTCGGCAGGATATGGCAGATTGACCATGAAGGTTGTGACTTGCCCTCAGACGCGGATCAGTTACAATCTATCATCAGAGTTACATGCGGGTGAGCGAGTTGTGACTTGCCCTCAGACGCGGATCAGTTACAATTCTGCCAGTAGTCGTTCCGCTGCTGCTTGTGTTGTGACTTGCCCTCAGACGCGGATCAGTTACAATTTACAGACTATCGTGCCCGTGTGGGCAGAGTTGTGACTTGCCCTCAGACGCGGATCAGTTACAATTTCAGCTCAATGGTATGCGCAGACGGCTGAGTTGTGACTTGCCCTCAGACGCGGATCAGTTACAATTGAGAAAGACGACTTTGGTGATCGGGTTGTGTTGTGACTTGCCCTCAGACGCGGATCAGTTACAATTGCTAGAGAAACGAGGGAAAGATGGCTTGTGTTGTGACTTGCCCTCAGACGCGGATCAGTTACAATGTTCTACACGAGCTGAGCAATCAGCTCTGTGTTGTGACTTGCCCTCAGACGCGGATCAGTTACAATTTTTCGAGTTCAGCGCTGCGGGCCGGCGGTGTTGTGACTTGCCCTCAGACGCGGATCAGTTACAATTCCTGCTCTTCTACTAAGGTTTAGTTCTAGGTTGTGACTTGCCCTCAGACGCGGATCAGTTACAATCATGGTGAGCAGCGCACGCGCGTCACCACCGTTGTGACTTGCCCTCAGACGCGGATCAGTTACAATAGTCGGATCGTAAACCTTTGGCTTCCAAGGGTTTGCGAGCAGAATTTCTAGAATAATTCGAGTTGTCGGGGCATCGGTCGGGCTGGTTTTCGCATTTTTCCCCAATGAGTTTCCATGCGCCCGAACTGTTTATCGGTGATCGTGATGAGGCGCACTTCCCCATCGTCGGGCAGAAAACTCTTGACGCGCTTGTAATGGACATCGGCGTTTTCCTCGCTCGCACAATGCCGAACATACACCGAATATTGTAGCATAGTGAAGCCGTCTTTCAAGAGGTGTTTGCGAAAATGGGTGTAGTCTTTGCGTGCTTTTTTGGTGTCCGTCGGCAGATCAAACATGGCGAGAATCCACATGGCCCGATACCCGCTGAGAATCATGGTTCTGGCAACTCCAGTTGCTCCTGCTCCCCGGCGAAGCAGCGTTGGAGGGACGCGGCCGTTCGATGCAAGGCGACCATGAGCGGGCCCTGAAAGCCGCTGATCGTCACAGGATCATAGAGTACCTCCAGCAATCGGGCTTTCAGAGGTTGTGTGAGTTCATCGGGCGCTCCGTCCGCCTCGCATATCTGTTTTACCCTGGCCTCGACAAAGCCACGGAACGGCTCCATCACGTCATCGGCCAGAGCAAACGCATTGTAGCGGTTGCAGTGATGGATACCGAGACAGGGGAGCAGCCCGGCAGAGCACAGGGCTCGTGCCACGGCGGCACGCATGACGGTGTAGCCGTAATTGAGCAGGTTGTTCGGCGGGGCACCGGCCACATCCCGGTGGAACTCGATGCCCTGCAAATAGGACGCCCAGAACTTCCGGCTGGCCTGGGCCTCGACGTTCGAGGGGTCGCCCGAGCGGACTCGCTGACGCAGGATCATCAGGGCCGCATAGGTTTCTGTATCCCTGCCGGCCACTTTGGCCTGATGCTGAATCTTCGCCTGGACGAGTTGCTTCCAGAGACGCTTCTTGACAGGTTCTTTGGCCTCAATCTGTTTTCGGAATCGCTCGCCCTGCTCGCTATTGCTTTCGAGCGGCAGAAGCATTGCCGCCGGGTGGTGATTTCCGCCGCACAGGACAATTGCCGCCCCTTTGTCCAATAACTCGGTGAAGACGCTGTGCGTATAACTCGTCCCCGGGTGGTCGACGAGCAGGATGCCGATATCCTCACAGGGAATCTGTGATAGCTCGTTGCCATTCTCCTTGATGACCAACTGCCCGTAGCGGACCGATAAGAACGTCCGTGCCGACGAAATCTCGACAATGCGCTTGATCACCGCGCCGCCCTTCACCGTTTCCCGGTCTGTCCCACTGTTCGATTATCGGCAGCTCCGACGATTCGCTTTGGTCGTTGTCGAAGTCCAGCTTCAGTCGTTCGCGGGCCAGATCCTACCAATCGGATCAACGGAAACCTTCCGCCCTTTTAGGGTGTTGGGATACTTGCTTATAGCCTTGCATTTCTGAATGTCGCCACCGAAGGTGTGCTGCCGGAGGAATATCTGCTGATTACTGCTGATTTTCTGGACTCTGAATAATTCCTCATGCCCGTCATCGAACTGGAGCAGGAACATCTCGTTTATCGCAGCCGAGCAAACAAATCTTCTGCCGTCGCTGGAGCCTTTTTGCACGACAGGGTCGCCGCGCAGGCTCCTCTGGACCGCCTCAAACAGTGTGACCACTCGTCCATCCCGGCGTGTCTTTCCTTTGTCATCCACATATTCGAATATCTCGATGTGATGGTTGTTGCCGGAATCGACCGCGCGATATGCATGACCCGCGTCGTCCCTAAACGAGATCGCGTTGGTTTTCACATCCCAAATTCTCACGCTCTTTATTTCCACCTGGCGACTGCTTTTCGTACGCCTCATGTAGAGGCGCTCTTTCCATACCTCCTTTGGCACTTTTCTGTTGGCTGCAGCAGGATCGATGCCTTTCTGAAGGAGTCGCTGTCTGACAATGTCGCGGACGACGGGATCGACGATCTTATCGACCATCGCCGTAGTCAGGTCTTCGAGCCTCTTGCGATACACGTAGAAATCCTGCCCATTTTCGTCCTTGAGGCCCGTCGCTCCATAGTTCGTTTCTTCATGGAGGGCACCGGACACCTTCCGACAGACGCGGTGCGATACGTTGATTTGTTTTACCTTCTCTCTAGCCTCGTCCCTGAACGTGGCCCATGGGGTCTCGAATCTTGCCCCCACGACTGCATACTTGCTGGCGGCCAACCCGCGCAGGTGCTCGGTATCCGTGACCGCCACTACAAGCGCATCAACAGCGTGGCGTCGATGGTCCTCGTCCCGGCGCACGCCCAGTTCCGTGAAGATACTATCCAGCCCCCACTGGTGGCGCAACTCCGCCGTGACTTTGCCTCTTGTCCCGCGTACATGAATACCGAGCTGCTTCAGGTAGGCGACCGTTTCGCGACAGATGTATCGCGTATCGTTCAACTCTCTGGCAATCTGCGTGTCGAGGTTGATCTGCTCCTGGAGGAATCTCTGACGCTTCGCCCAGGGCAAGACTTTTGTGTTCTGCTTAATCTGCTCGTATTTTTCCGCGTCCTCGTGGTAGGCTTCAAAGGGTGTTTGGTTTCTCTTGACGTGTATGTTCTCGTGCACTTCGCACAGCGTCAGATTCATGAAGCTGTCGTCGAGACTCCGGTCATAGGGAAGGATATGCTCAATCTGACACTCCGGGTTCGGCCCGAAGAGTGCTTCCTGGGAGATTTGGCGTCCGGTGTACGGGCATGTCCGCCCGCACTCTTCCCAAAGCTTGTACTTGATAAGATCGTCTCTCGTAGGATTGCTGATCCCTATGTCCTCTCTCAAACGCTTGCGTACCTCCTCGTTCCTCTTTTCGTTCTCCAACATCCTCCAATGGACCTCCTCTCGCTGGCGCCTACTGCCCTGAACATCCCTCGCCATTTCCACCTTTATGCGGGGCGGCTTATCGTATGTGTGCACAAGGGCGTTGACTACCTTGCGGACTTCGAATAAAGCCCTCTGCACAATTGGATTTCGCAATTCTGGCGGCAACGGCAAGTGCGTCACCGCCTCGGCGCCATCTGCCTCTCTCGCGTGGTAACCAGCCTGCTCTATAGCCTCGTGCGTCAGGGCGCCGGATTCCATGAAGGGCAAAAGCTTTTCAATGGCCTCCTGCGAGAAACTCATATATCCCTGAGGCAACGACACTTTCATAGCGCTCTGGACCTGTGCATCGTTCAGGCCATACTCCGTCGCGAGGCTCCGCGCAAGATCATCGTCCTCAAGCTCGATGAACATGCGGTTAAGCCTGATCTTCTGCTGTTCACCCATGACGTCCCATCTATCCGCTCCGAAGATGCTCTTACCCCGCATTGCCGCTGCGAAGCTATCGCCCTTCATTGCCTCGACTCTTTTGCCGCTCGGCCCGATTCTGTATTCGGCGTTGAACTTCTGCGTCTCGAGCAGGGCCAGCTTCTGGCGAATCTTGTCGAACGGCAGTTTCTCCCTCTGGCGAAGCTCAATGAGGAGAGCCTTACGCTGATCGGATGACAGCTTCTGTTCCGTTCCGTCCGGGTTCTGGATGATCAGATTGTTGACATCCTGGAGCAATCTGAACCGGCGTGCATACCAGTCCGCACGTGGACAACGTTTCTGGTCGGGCTCCAACTCGCATGGGCCAATCAGGTCATCTGTCGGCTTCAGCGGGCGTTGGAAAAATATGATTTCGTCGCGCACCTTCCTGCTGAATTCGTCAGTCAGGATGTCCGGATGGTGCTCGGCTTGTTTCGCCCACAACAGGTCAAACTCTCGCAGGTACATGCTGCGGAAGGTGTATTGTCCGCGGATACACTGCTCATCAGGGTTCAGGCCAGCAAGATACTCTCCGATGGTCCGGCAGCCGGATGCGTCGATCTTCTTCTGCAATTCGCCGGCTTGTTTCTTAACGACGCCGTCTTCCTTTGAATCGCCGCCCTTGCGATTGCTCTTGAAGCCTCGACGCTGGCTCAGGTGGTAGAGCACGCGCCCAAATTGCCACAGTTCAAGCCTCTCGTCCAATCCCTTTTTTCGGTAGGGATAGGGATTGGCCGCAAGCAACGACTTCAGTTCCGCGTGCCCTTCAGGCAGTAGGCCTGCGCCTCGGAGGACTCTCACGAGACGATGCTTTCTCTGTGTGCGCCTCTGATGCGTGCGTCTTGCGCCGCGCGCCTCTCTCCGCGTCGCGTTCTTCGACTTCTCCAATCCCTTGGTGTCACGGTCCACACCCTCCGGAAAGACCCTTACTCCCATATCTATGACCCTGGGTTTGCCATCGGTATCTATCAAGGCCCATCCAATGCTCTTCGATCCGATGTCTAGTCCCAGTGTGTAACCGCTCATGGTTTCCTCTCCGGACAAAGAACTACTCTTTTGTGCTTGACACCGGGACAGTCCCGGCGTTAGGATTCGGATATTGTAACTGATCCGCGCCTGCGGACTTGTCACAACAAGGACTCTCGCCTTTCGGCGAGAGATTCCGCAGGCTCTGCCCCATTGGGCGTTTGCACAAAACGCCCAATGGGGTAAACCTTTTAGAGCGGGCGGTTCGAGTTGTAATCGGGCCCTCAAAGGACTCTCCCTTCTGCTCCGCCACACGCATCTTTGTGCTTCTCCAGGCGGCCTGTGGATCCGAAATGATTTTATCCAAGAGGATTGGCCCGTTCAAAGGAAATCCCGCCTCAAGCTGCACGTGGAGTGCTGGTGGCTCGAAAAGTGCCGAAAAGGCATCAAAAGGCGCTCAAAAGTGCTCAAAGCGAGCGAGTTTTTGCTCAGAAAGGCGCCCAAAGGACCGTTTGGATTGATTATTGATGATCGATAATTGATTATTTCCTCGGTGTGTCCTCTGTGGTGGAAAAGACCTGGATTCCTGCCTTCGCAGGAATGACAAAACAGTGGCGGGGGACGGGGGTAGAATCGGCGGGGGCGGCCTTGACGGGGTCAGGCGGAGGCGGCAGGCGGTGGGCATTGATGATGGATTATTCCTCTGAGGCTGGATCACTCTTCGCGTTCTTCGTATTCTTGTGGTTTCTGAGATGGAATCGGTGGGCACAGCCCACCCTACCCTTTTTCCACTCTGCGGTCAGGCGGGCAGTTTTCCGTTCTCGGTCCACTGTCTTCCGTCTTCTGTCCTCCGTCCCCGGGGCTGGGGGTAGAATCGGCGGGGGCGGCCTTGACGGGGTCAAGCGGAGGCGATAATGTAGGGCGCAGGTTTGGAGCCCGTGGGCTGTCTGCGCGGCCGGGGCGAGCCGGGAAAAAGGCCCGGCGCAGGTCCCGGAGCGGCGTGCGGCCGGACGGGTAGGCCCCCGAGCGGCGTGGGTGCGTGTCAAGGGGATTTGACAATCCGGCCCGGCCGCGACGCGTGCGGCGGGACACGCCGGCGCCGCGAAGGTCGCGACCCGGACGGCTCTGCGAAGCGCTGCCCAGGCTCGCGCAGCCCAGGTGCCGCGGGCGGCGGCGCGGCATCGCGACGGCGGGCCATCCGGCGGGCCCTCCAGCCAGGCCGGTCAGGTCGTGACGACCGGGAACCATCGAGGTCAGGCGGCCGGCCCATCGTGCCGCTTGTCGATTTCGGAATTTGTGACCATTGGAGGTCAGAAAGGAAGGCAACCATGGGAAAACGATTGGCAGTAGTGCTCAGTATCTTGATCGTGGGGCTGGTCCTCGGTGCCCCGCAGTCCGGCAAGCGGGAGAAGAGTCCCAAGCAGAAGGCCAAGCAGGCGGCCGCGACCCCGATTAAGGTCGGTGCGATTTTCGCCGTCACCGGCGGGGCCTCGAACCTCGGCGCGCCGGAGCAGAAGACGGCGATGATGTTCGTGGAGAAGCTCAATAGCGCGGGCGGCATCAACGGCCAGAAGATTACGCTCATCGTGAAGGATTCCGGCAGTAAGCCCGAAAATGCCATCTCGCTTACCAAGCAGCTCATCGACGAGGAGAAGGTCCTCGCGATTATCGGCCCCTCCACCAGCGGCGAGACCATGGCCATCAAGAACATCTGCCAGGAAGGCAAAACGATTCTGCTTTCCTGTGCCGCCGCCGAGGACATCGTCAACCCGATCGCCTCGTGGGTGCTCAAAACTCCGCAAAAGGACAGCGATGCGGTCAGGCGTATCTACCAGACGATGAAGGATATGGGGATTACCAAGATCGGCGTGGTCACGAGCAATGACGGGTTCGGGGTGGCGGGCGGTGCGCAGTTGGCCAAGCTCGCCGGAGAGCATGGGATTACGATTGCGATCTCGGAGGTGTACGACAAGCAGGCGACGGACCTGACGGACGTGCTCACGAAGATCAAAGGGCAGGACGTGAAGGCGGTGGTGAACTGGTCGATCGTCCCGGCCCAGAGCCTGGTGGCGAAGAACATGAAGCAGATCGGCCTCGACGTGCCGCTGTTCCAGAGCCACGGCTTCGGCAACATCAAGTACGTGCAGGCGGGCGGCGAGGCGGCGAACGGCACCATCTTCCCCTGCGGGCGCCTGCTGGTGGCGGAGTCGCTGCCCGGCAGCAATCCGCAGAAGAAAGTCCTCATGAGCTACAAGCAGGACTACGAGAAGCGGTACAAGGAAGACGCGAGCACGTTCGGCGGCCACGCCTACGACGCCCTGTTGATCCTGACCGAGGCGATCAAGAAGGCGGGCAGCGCCGACCCCGCGAAGGTTCGCGACGCCATCGAGAACCTCAAAGGTGTCGTCGGGACCGGCGGAATTTTCAGTTTCTCGCCCCAGGACCACAACGGCCTGAACCAGGACGCCTTTGAAATGCTCACGGTCAAGAACGGCAAGTTCGCGATCTACGAGAAGAAGAAGTAACCTCGAGGCGGGCGGCCCGCCGGAGCAGAGTCACGATGAACTTCCCCCAGATCGTTCAGTACAGTCTCTCGGGGATCACCGTCGGCAGCATCTACGCGATCACCGCGATCGGCTTCAATATCGTCTACTGCACGACGGGGGTCATCAATTTCGCCCAGGGGGAGTTCCTCGTCGTCGGGGCGATGACGGCGATCAGCCTGTCCCGCGTCGTCCCGCTGCCGGTGGCGATTGCCCTGGCGGTCCTGCTCACGACGGCCCTCGGCGGGCTCATCGAGCTGGTCTTCATCCGGCGGGCGCGCGATGCCTCGGTCCTGCGGCTGATCGTGATCACGATCGGCCTGTCGATCGTGATCCGCGAGGCCATGCTCCACATCTGGGATGAGACGGTCCGCTCCCTGCCGTACTTCACCGGCACGACGGTCTCGACCATCACCATCCTGGGCGCCCACATCTCGCCGCAGATTCTCTGGGTTCTCGGCGTCAGCGCCGTCATCGTCACGGCGCTGACGCTTTTCTTCCGCTTCACGACCGTCGGCCGGGCCATGCGCGCCTGTTCCGACGACCGTATGGCGGCGCGCCTCTGCGGTATCAATGACCGCTGGATGGTCACGCTCTCCTTCATGCTCAGCGCCGGCATCGGCGCCCTGGCGGGCTGCGTGATCTCGCCGGTCACGCAGACGCAATACGACATGGGCGCGCCGCTGGCCATCAAGGGCTTCACGGTGGCCATTCTCGGCGGCCTGGGCAACAGCATGGCGGCCGTGGTGGCGGGCCTCTTTCTCGGCCTGCTCGAAGCGTTCACGGTCAGCCAGTTCGCCGCCGCCTACAAAGAGGTCGTGGCGATTGTCGTGCTCCTGTTGATTCTGGTCTTTCGTCCCAGCGGCCTGTTCGCCCGGCGTGACGTGAGCGCCTTGAGGACGGCATGATGCGGCTGCGGATGTATTACCCCGTCCTTGTCAGCGCCCTGCTGATTGTCGCCCTGCACCTGGTCCTCGCGGCGGCCCACGCGACCTACTACATGACCCAGGTCACGATGTCGGCCTACTACGCCCTGGTGGTGATTGGCCTGTGCCTGCTCATGGGCTACGCGGGCCAGGCGTCGCTGGGCCACGCGGGCTTCTTCGCCATCGGCGGCTACACCTCGGCCGTACTGACCACGTGCAATCTCAGTGCCTTTCGCGACGCACCGGCGATTGCCGCTCTGCGCTCGATAGGCTTGGTCGTGCAGTGGCAGGACCTCTACGGCAAGGAAGTCCTCTCCTTCTCGCCCTGGCTGGCCTTCGGTGCCGCACTGCTGCTGGCGGGCCTGATCGCCCTGGTCATCGGCCTGCCCGTCATCCGGCTCAAGGGGCACTACCTGGCCATGGCCACCCTGGGCTTTGGCCTGATCGTCTACCGCATCGTCCTCGGGGCGCAGCTTTTCGGGCGGGCCGACGGCGTCTCGAACGTCCCGGCCTTTCGCCTCGTGGACGGCCTCCAGGTCAATGGCAGGGCACTATTCCGGGTGCAAAATTATTACATCGCCTGGGTCGTGGTCCTGGCGGCCATGGTCCTGGCAATCAATCTCGTCCATTCCCGCGTCGGCCGGGCCCTGCGCTCCATCCATCAGAGCGAAGAAGCGGCGCACTCGCTGGGCGTCGATACCTACCGCTACAAGCTTGCCACCTTCGTTCTGAGCGCCCTGTTCGCCGCCGTCGGCGGAGTCCTGCTGACCCATTACAACGGGAGCATCGGCCCCTCCGAGGCGACCGTCATGAAATCCGTGCGCTACGTCGCCATTGTCGCGGTCGGCGGCATGGCGAACCTGTGGGGCGCGCTGGTGATGGGCGTCCTGTTGAACTTCCTGTCCCTGCGCGGCGTCTTCGGCACGTACGACGACGCCGTCTTCGGGGCCATCCTGATCCTCATCATGCTCTTTGCCCCCAACGGCCTGCTGCGGGTGCCCAACCTGCGCGCGGTCTCGTCGGTAGGGCGAGCGTCCGCGCTCGCCTTCCAAAGGGTCGTGCGGGGACGCACGACGTCCACGAGGAGGTCACATGGATAGCGTCCTCCTCGAAACGCGGAATCTGCATCGCTCCTTCGGCGGCGTGCACGCGGTCAAGGACGTCAGTGTCAAGGTCCCGTCGGGCGCCATCAAGGCCGTCATCGGTCCGAACGGGGCGGGCAAGACGACCCTTTTCAACCTGATTGCGGGCACGCTCACGCCTCAGCAGGGCGAGGTCCTCTTCCGGGGCAAACCGATCACGGCCTGGAAGCCGCACGCCGTCGCCGCCCTCGGGATCGCGCGGACGTTCCAGACAACGAAACTCTTTCCCCACATGACGGTGCTCGAAAACGTCATGATGGGCCGGCACACCCGGACGCGCTCGGGATTCCTGGCCGGCATGTTGAATCTGCCGTGGACTTGGCGCGAGGACCGGGAGACCCAGGCGAAGGCGCGGGCCATCCTCGACGATCTGGGCCTGGCGGCGCACAGCGGCGAGACGGCCTCAAATCTGCCCTTCGGCCGTCAGCGCCTCGTGGAGTTCGCGCGGGCCCTGGCGACGGAGCCGGCGCTGCTGCTCCTCGATGAGCCTGCCGCCGGCCTCAATATCTACGAGACGCAGGAGCTCGCCCAACTGATTCTCAAGATTCGCGACCGGGGCGTCACGTGCCTCGTCGTGGAGCACGACATGTCCCTCGTCATGAACATCTCGGATGAGGTCGTCGTCCTCGACCAGGGCCAGAAGATCGCGGAGGGACCCCCGGCGGCCATTCAGCGCCATCCCGAGGTCATCCGCGTCTATTTGGGGGACGGCCATGCTTAAGGTCCTGAACCTCGAAGCCGGATATGGCCCGCTGCGGGTCCTCAAGGGGATTTCGCTCCACGTCTCGCCGGGCGAGGCCGTCGCCGTCATCGGGGCCAACGGCGCGGGCAAGACGACCCTTCTCAAGACCATCGCGGGCATCCTGAAGGCGCGGTCCGGCGAAATCCTGTTCGACAAGCGGAAGATTCACGGCGAGCCGGCGGAGAAGGTCGTCGCGCGCGGCTGCTGCCTGGTCCCCGAGGGCCGGCACGTCTTCAGCACGCTGACCGTCCGGGAGAATCTCCTGCTCGGCGCCTATTGCCGCCGGCGTAAGACCAACGGCGAGAGCATCGACGAGAGTCTGGAGCAGGTGTACGGCCTCTTCGGCATCCTGAAGGAGCGGGCCCATCAGCTCGCGGGCACGCTCTCCGGCGGCCAGCAGCAGATGCTGGCCATCGGGCGGGCCCTGATGTCCCAGCCGCGACTGCTGATGATGGATGAGCCGTCGCTCGGCGTCGCGCCGCTCGTGGTCAAAGATATCTATGCGACCATCACCAACCTCAAGCGCAACGGCCTGACGATTCTCCTGATCGAGCAAAACGCCCGGGCCGCCCTGGCCGTGGCCGATCGCGGGTACGTCATTGAGACCGGTCAAATCGTCCTTCAGGGGACCGCCCGCCAACTGTGTGACAATCCGGAAGTCCAGCGGGCCTACCTCGGAAAGGATTACCGAACAGTGGATGAGTGAGGGACCTATGAGCCAGGCAATTCTCTACAATCACTCGTGCGAGACGATGGACCGCGAAGAGCTGGAGCAGCTCCAGATCGAGCGGCTGCAAGCCACCTTGAACCGCGTGTACCGCAGCGTCGCCTTCTACCGCACCGCGTTCGACGCCCAGAAGGTGAACCTGGAGCGGCTCAAGGACGTGCGGGCCCTGCGGGAGCTGCCCTTCACCACGAAGGAGGACCTGCAAAAGAGCTATCCGTACGACATGTTCGCCGTCCCGCTTCGTGACATCGTGCGCATCCACACGACCTCGGGCACGACCGGCAAGGGGTCCCCAACGCATCATGCCGCGTTGGGGGGCCCCACGCCCATCGTCGTCGGCTACACGGTGAACGACCTGCGGAGCTGGACGGAATGCGTGGCCCGGCTCCTTACGGCGGCCGGCGTGACCGCGCACGACGTCGTCCAGATCGCACTGCACTACAGCCTGTTCGCGGAGGGCTTCGGCTTCCACCAGGGCGCCGAGCAGATCGGCGCGTCCGTGATTCCCGCCTCGCTGACCACGAGCGTGGCCAAGCAGGTCGTCATCATGCGGGATTTCAAAACGACCGTTCTGATCTCCACGCCCAGCCATGCCCTGAATATCGCGATGGGACTCGACGAGGCACAGGTCCATCCCGAGCGGCTGCACCTGCGGCTCGGGCTCTTCGGCGGCGAGCGCTGGAGCGACGCGCTGCGCCGGCAGTTGGAGGAGCGGCTGCACATCGCCTCGATGGACACCTACGGCCCGACCGAGGTCATGGGTCCGGGCGTTGCCGGCGAATGCCATCTGCACAGCGGCCTGCACATCAACGAGGACCATTTCCTCGTCGAGGTCATCAACCCGGAAACCCTCGAGCCGGTCCCCGCCGGTGAGGAAGGGGAGCTGGTCCTGACCACGCTCACCAAGGAGGGTTTCCCGCTCATCCGCTACCGGACGGGCGACGTCACGTCCCTGAGTCCCGAGCCGTGCCCGTGCGGCCGGACCTTCGTCCGCATGGCACGCGTGATGGGCCGGACCGACGATTTGATTCTCTTTGGCGGCGTGGGCTTCTTCCCCTCCCAGATCGAAGAGATCGTGTCCGAGTTCCACGGCACCAGCCCGTACTATCAGATCATCCTGGACCAGGAAGGCGGCGTCGATACGATTCAAATCCGCGTGGAGATCTCCGACGAAATCCCGTCCGTCGATGAAGTCAAGACGCTGGAGACCCTGCGGACCCAGGTGGCCAAACGCATTCAGGCCGTGCTCGACGTGGACGCCAAGGTCATCCTCGTTGAGCCGAAATCCCTCCGCCAGTTCGCCGCCGGCACCGGCCGCGTCCTCGACCGCCGACCCGGATAGTCCGATGGCCGATTGCCGATTTCGGATTGCGGATTGGATTCCCGCTTGCGCGGGAATGACACGCCGCCAGCGCACAAGTGCGTCTTTATCCTCTCAGAGCCTCTAACACAATGAGCCTTGCACGGCATGCACTCGCCACCCTCGCAAATGCAGACCCGCCCGACACGACTCTGTCATTCCTGCGCAGGCAGGAATCCAGATATTACAGGCTTGGAATTGTGCCCCAGGCATAAGCACGTTCGCGGTTCGGGTGTCGGCTGGACCCCCCTGCCTGCGCAGGGGTGACAGAGCCTCGTAGGGTGGGCTGTGCCCACCATCTATTGCCCGTATTCGTGAGAATCGGTGGGCGGAGCCCACCCTACAACTGCATGGGTTGAATCCGCAATTACTGTCCCGGGATTCGCACGAGGGTGTAACTGAACGGGGGCAGTTTGAGAGACAATTCTCGGCCGCTCAGCTTTCTGGTGCTGGTGACGGGCGCGACGGCTTTCGGGGCCTCCAGCGTGTTTTGCGCCCACGGCACATTCGCCGAAAGCGTCTGGATTTCCGCGTTCTCCGCCGGTTGGAAGTCCTTCAGCGCGATCTCCAGCTCGACGGCAGCCTGCGTTCCTTTGTGCACGATGGATAGCAGCAGGCTGCCGTCACGGGCTTGGACGGCGAGGACGTCGAGGGTCTTGCAGGTCCAGCTCTTCGTGGCGTTTCGCAGGTCGGCCAGGACCAGAGGCGCTTCTTGGGTGGGGCAGGTCAGGTCGGTCTTGACGGGGCTCGCCTCGGCGAGCGCGGCGAACATCGTCTGGGCGTAGTGGCAGGGATTGGCCCAGACCCGCTCCTGGCTCTTGCGCAATCCGCCGCCGTGATTGACGGTCGCCGAATGGGTCACCATCTCGACGAAGGGCGCCAGCCGGACGGCCGCGTGGTAGATCAGTACGTCATAGAGCCCCTCAGCGTGGGTAGCCGGGTTCACGAGGTTCTCGTGGCTCAGCCGCTTCGGGGCCTCGGGCGACGACGGCGGGCCGACGCGGGCGAACATCTGGAGCTCGGTGATCGCCAGTTGGGGCTCGACGACTCCGCCGCGTTCCATGTCCGCGCGGAGAGCGGACCATTTCTGCTCCAGAACCTCCGGAACCGCCATGAAATCGCGGAAGGCGTCCAGCGGGTCCGCGTCGGCGGAAACATTGCCGCCGATGAGTGGGTGGTCCGTCGTGCGATGCAGCAGGCCGGCCGCGCCGGCGATGAGCGTGTCGTTCCAGTGCTTGCCCCACAGGACCGGGGCGCCGCAGGCGTAGACCTGGATGTCGGGATCGGCTGCGAGCATGGCTTTGACGAATTGCCGGTAGCGGTCCACGTAGCCCTCGGCGGTCGTCCAGTGATACTGCCAACCGCCCCAAAGCTCGTTGCCGATCTCCCAGTGTTTCACATTGTGGGGTTGGGGGTTTCCGTGGGCGGCGCGGAGCTTGCCCATCGGGGTCTGGGCGGAGCCGTTGCAGTACTCGACCCACGCGGCCGCCTCTTCGGGCGTGCCGCTGCCGGCGTTCACGCAAATCATCGGCTCGCAGCCGACGGCACGGCAGAACGCGAGGAACTCGTCGGTGCCGAAGAGGTTGTTCTCCTGCTGGCCCCAGGCGTAGTTCGGCAGGGTGGGGCGCTGTTCGAGCGGGCCGACGCCGTCCCGCCAGTGGTAGCCGCTGACGAAGTTGCCGCCGGGCCAGCGGAGGATCGGCAGGTGGGAGTCCCTGAGCAAGCGAATCACGTCGGGGTCGGCCCCGTGGATGTGGTCGGCGGGATATAGCAGTGCGCGGGCGATTACGAGCTGCCCCGGCTTGTCCGCCGTCAGGGCGAATTTGTAAGCCTGGTTGTCCGGCCGGCCGGCGGGTATCTCCAGCCTGGCATCAAGCTTTTGCCACTCGGCCGTGACCGGCGCGACGGCGGCCTTCGCGCAAACCTCGCCGGCGGGACTGTAGAACGCCAGCGTCAGCGCATTGACATCGGGCGAGCGCACCCAGAGCGTGACCTCATATTTTCTGATTCGGTGCAGAGGCAGGTACGTCCATTGCATGATGCCCTGGCCGGGTTCGCGGGCGGCGATGCGCTGGGCGCGCCCGCCGTAAGGCCCGGCGTCCGGACTGGTCTCGACGGGACCCAGCTTCGCCCACCAGCAGGCCAGGGCCTCGTTGCGGGCTTTGATCAGATTGTCGACCTCGGACGGCGGCCAGCCCCAGCGGCCGGCGCTGCCGCGCATCTCCCGGGCGATGTCATCCGGGTCGTACCGGAACGTCGCGACGCCGTCGGGCGAGGTTTGCCCGGTCGAGAACGGGTAATCGGCAAACGTCGGGTTCTTCAGAATCTGCGCCTCCATGCCGTTGGTGACGTTGAAATAGAGGTGCTCGCAAAATTTGCCGGTGAGATAGCGGGGGACCGGGTACTTCGACTTCTCAGCCGCATAGACAACGAGCGACGCTTTCTCCACAGCGTTGCCATCTGCCCGCGCCGCGGCGTTTGCCGCGGCCTGGCACGCCCGACCCGCCGGCAGGCAGACCAGGCTGAGCATCGCTAAAACTGATGACACTCTCCACAGACGACCCACTTGCCTCATCATGTTGCGATCCCATCGAATAAAGATGCATTGGAGCGGTCCTTTGCCCCGGCGGTCGGGCCGCGACAGGCATGATACACGACCTCCGCGGGCCAGGCAATGTGCCGGATTCTTGCCGCGGCAAATGGCGGGCCGGTGGCGTGCGTCGTCATCCCTTCACCATCGCGTACGTATTTTCCCACAATGATGTAAGCATCGCCCCTATTTGCGCGTCGCCCGGAATCGTTTCTCATAGCGCTGTCCAAAGGTAATGGGTGGTTTTCGCTGAACGGGAGGGAAGTCACTCGCATACAGGGGTGTACACGAGTGGCGGGGATCCGCCGCGCGGATGCAGGGACATTTTCGGAACGGAGCAAGCTTATGCCAAAGAAAGCGATGCAAAAAACGGCGGGCACGGGTGCAAGAGGTGGCGAGTTCGCTAAGGGAAAGGGTGCGAAGGCGAAACCTTCTGCCGGCGGCATGGAAGCGGGGCGTCCGGCGGGTATCGCCGTGTCCGGCGAGACTACGGCAACCGCGACTCTGACGGCCCCGACGCACGAGCAGGTGGCGCGCCGGGCGAGAGAAATCTGGGAGCAACGCGGCTGCCCCCCCGGGCAGGACGAGCAAATCTGGCTGGAAGCGGAGATGCAACTGAAACGAGAGGCGGAGCGCTCATAAACGGCGAAGGGCGGTTGCGGAGTTGTCGCGCGGCGCTGTGTCGCCGTGCGCCCTGCGCCGCTGCGCAAGCGCCGCCGAAGGAGGAGTAAGCGTATGCCGAAGAAAGAGCCCGGTAAGACATCGGACCCGAGCACAGTAAGACGTGGTGAGTCTGCCCGGGGCAAGAGTACGAAGCGGGAGCCGGCGCGCGGCGAGGCCGTCGTAGGACAAGAACGTGCGGCCGAGACCGCGCCGTCCGCCGAATCCCGCGAGGCTCATCCCGAGCCCTTCGCACGTGCCGCCGCCACGGCCACCCTCGCCCACGAGCAGGTTGCCAGTCGGGCAAAAGAGATCTGGGAACGACGCGGCTGCCCACAGGGCGAGGACGAGAAGATCTGGCTCGAGGCCGAGGAGCAGTTGAAACAGGAAACGGGAGTCTCGTGAAGCTCGCGTGGCGGATGAGCGAGATGAGCCGAATCCGTAACTATCCTTAAGCGGATCGAAAGGGAACGGCCATGGATATGCCGAGAGTAGAAAGGTGTCAGGTCACCCAGTGCTGCTACAACGTGGAGCGGATGTGTCATGCGCTGGCGATCACCATAGGAGGCGACGGCGTCCATCCGGAATGTGATACGTACTGCGGCTACCGAACCAAGGGCGGCGATCTGGCCACTCTGGCAGGCGTCGGGGCCTGCAAAGTGAGTGAATGCCAGTTCAACCAAAGCCTGGAGTGCACCGCGTCGGGAATCACCGTGGGGCCCGGCCAGGACGAAGCGGATTGCCTGACGTTCCGGAGCCGATAGCCGCCGCGGCCTCTTCGCTTAGCCGTCGTATCGCCCTTTGCATCAAAGGGAGCAAACCCCAGGCCGCATTCTGCGTATGCTCTATGTGAGCCGGGGCGTTTCCTGCGCGGGAATATCCCGGCGGGGCAGGCTTGCATCCTCGCTCCGGTGAGCTCACAATGCTCGGGGCAACGTGGGAATGACGACCAAAGGCGCGCTCGATGCAAAGGAAGATACGTTCGAATCGATGATGGCAATCGTTGAGGATCATGTCGCTGCTCCGGAAATCCCTCGCGCACGGGCCAAACAGTACTCCCGAAGCAGGCTGACGGTCGGCGTGCTGCGGCTGGTTCTGGCGTTTGCCTTTCTTCTATTGTTCTTGACGTCAGGAGCCTCTGATCGGCTGCACAGTTTCTTCGGCGGCGTGACGGACAACTTCTATCTCCAGTTGAGCGGCTACCTGCTGGCTTTCACGGCGATTTACTACCTGTTCTTCCTGGGGTTGGATTTTTACGCCGACGTGGTTCTCGAACGTCGCTACGGCCTGTCGAATCAGACGGTGGCGCGCTGGCTGGGCCGCAGTGCCAAGCAGGGGGCGTTATCCGCCCTCATCGTGCTGCCCGTGTTCGATCCGTTATACCTCGTCATTCGCCGGTTTCCGCACCACTGGTGGCTCCTGGCCTCCGTCGGCTGGTTCATCCTGATGATTGCCGCGA
>Ga0315281_10005395_pt1 | contig 18306 bp, 17 predicted proteins | sample YL17G07_0_MG_FD_204540 | JGI IMG/M metagenome (GOLD analysis project Ga0315281, IMG submission 204540) | Sediment microbial communities from Yellowstone Lake, YNP, Wyoming, USA - YL17G07_0 | ecosystem: Environmental > Aquatic > Freshwater > Lake > Sediment | place: USA: Wyoming | collected...
CTGTGCTCGCGTCAACTATGATGCTCCCAGATCTCAGCACTCCTGCGGCTTCTGCGTTCTCTATCATCTCGAGTGCGATCCGATCTTTTATGCTCCCGCTTGGGTTAAGATACTCCAACTTTGCCAAGACGCTTGCTTCGAGGCCCGTAGTCAATTCATGTATCTTCACGATCGGAGTGTTCCCGATGATGCTCAAGACGTTTTCTTTGACATCCATGAAAATCGACACGAGGCCTGAGAGATGACGTGGCGATATAATCTTTTGGTGGTGATTAGTATACGCGATCTCTACGTTGCGCGGAATATTCCGGGCTTGAGATGAGGTTCCTGATTCCTCTCCTTGCATCTTCATCGATCGGGTCCGCATAGTGATCTCACCCTATCTCTTGCACAAGCCAAGTTCTTCTCGCCAGTCTTGTGCCATTCTCGGAAAGGAAGAGTCTTTTAACCGCTGCTCCTAGAGATCCACACATGTCATTGATGCAGCGAAGAAAGGGTAAAACTCCCTCAATGTCCGTGAGTGGCCGAGCTGCAGACGCCCTCATTAGTCATCGGATGATGAGAAGACACCTTGTGGAGGCTTTTCTATGAATATCAGGTTTCGAAGTTGCCTTCCTTCGCTGTGATCCCGTCAGCGCCTAGGATGCGTGAGGAATGCGTGAAACAAACGAATGCGAAACGATCATCCTGCGAGCTCTGAAGGAGGAGCGGTCTTCCTTGCTGATACATGAGGCCCAGCGAATATGTGAGCTTCATCAAATCCCAACCCCGAAATCCGGCCTAGCCACCAACGCACAGGAGGCTCTTCACGAGGCAAAGGGAATTGGATTTCCCGTGGTCATGAAGATCGTTTCCCCTCAGATTGTGCACAAATCGGAAGTCGGAGGTGTCATCTTAGACATCAGGGACGAGAAGCAACTGAGGGTGGAGTATGAGAAGTTAGTCGCTAGAGTGCACAGCAGAGAGCACTCGGCTAGAGTTCTCGGAGTCCTAGTCGAGAGAATGATGCCTCCGTCAACGGAGCTGATTGTAGGAGGCATAAGAGACAAGCAGTTTGGGCCGGCAGTTATGTTTGGAACAGGAGGCATATTCGCCGAGGTGTATGATGATGTTGCGTTTCGGGTAGCCCCTATAGACGCAGTAGACGCTCTAAACCTAGTTCGGGGATTGAGAGGGTCGAAGATACTCTCAGGGATTAGAGGAAAGCCTCCTGCCGATCTAGACTCCATAGTTGGTGTGTTGATTAACGTTTCGAACTTGATGACGGAACACGATACCATAGAACAGCTGGACCTCAACCCGGTAATCGCATATTCAGACGGTCTGTGTGCCGTTGACTGTCGAATTATCATTCGGCCGCAGTGTCGGCCGGACATGTGCTCTTGTAGAGCTTTGTGATCTGGTTTTTGGGGGGAAGGGCGTATCCGGTCAATCCAAAGCTAGAATCATGCTGTGCCTGAAAGTGTATTCCAGTGTAAGAGAAGTTCCGGGCAAACTAGATCTTGCTATGGCTCAACCAGCCACAATTGGCCTCGCATTTCTTTCCAGCTTTTTTCGTCTGCCCCCGAGAAACACCTTGGCTTGATAGGAGCCCAAGGGAGGCCAGCCTGTCTGCACCTATGCCTGGCCTTCTTGATCTTGCTCTGACCCTAGTCGACAGGGTTCTGACTCCTGCTACTGCACGCCTACTAGGTTATTGGCGAGTCTCACTGCTGCCGCCGCATTTTCGCCGTAACCATCGGCACCGATCTCTCTTGCCCATTCCTCCGTCACTGGGGCACCACCCACCATGATCTTCACTCTGTCGCGCATTCCTTCGGTACAAAATCCCTGCACTGCCTCGCGCTGAATAGGCAACGTTGTACTCAAGAGGGCCGAAAGCCCCACTATGATGGGGTTTACCTCTTTGGATTTGTTTACGAAATCCTGAGCTGGAACGTCTGTTCCAAGATCTCTTACTTCAAATCCGGCCGCAAAGAGCATAGTTGCAACTATGTTCTTTCCAATATCATGGATGTCCCCTGCCACAGTGCCGATGACGACCCTGCCCCGGGTTCTTCTCTCAGCCTTCAGATTGACGAGTTCCGGTTCAAGAACCTCTGTCATCGCCTTCTTGACGGCTTCGGCTGCGGCCACCAAGTCCATGAGAAAGAGTTCTCCGTCCTCGAACTTTTTCCCAATTATGCCAAGTCCCCTGGCTAATCCGTTTTCAATTACGTCCGTTGGATCGAGTCTTGCTTCCAAGGCCTTCTTTGATGTCTGAACCACCTTTCTGGAGTCAAAACTGAGAACGGAGTTCACTAGTTCTTCGTGGATTTCTTCCCTTGACAAACTTGTCGCCTGATTGGTCTTGGTCCGAATGCCGAGCTCATTAGCGTTTCGCCATCTTGAGTTTGTTATCCCATGGCATATTGCACACTCATGAGTTGAGAGACTCAAGAGTGTGACTGGATGAAGAAACCTAGAGATGTCCTGGGATAACGCAATCTACAATTGGTGATTCGAAAGGCTTTTCTACAATCTGTGCTATATACCAACGTTCGAAAGAGGATCTCAAGGGTTGAAGTGAAATGACAGAAGAGAAGATTAGTAGAAGAAGATATCTCAAGTACGCTGCTGGCATTGCAGTTACAGCTGCAGTCGCAGGTGCAGCTGGATACATAGCCAAACCGGCTCCTCCAACGACGCCGGGCCCGACCGTGAGCACTACGACTCCTGCGACCACTGCGAGTCTTGCCGAGAAGGTACTCATTGTCGCGGTAGAGACTGACATGTCGAATCTGGATCCTCACAACAGCGCTCCCTCAAGGCCCTCGCAAGCTGCATTTGCGATGATCAACGATACACTGATCGAGGTCCACCGGGAGAGGTCCAAGGAGAATCCAGACTTCTGGCTGGGCCACAATGTCGATCTGCAAGATCCCGCGCTTGCAGAGCGAGTTGAATGGGCTGAGGACGGACTGTCCGCCACATACTACATACGAAAAGGAGTGAAGTTCCATGATGGCAGGGAGGTGACGGCAGATGACATGATCTGGACTTACGAAAGATTCGCTGGTTGGAAGGCAGGGTACGGGCCCATGTACACCTCTGCCGTCGGATATTTGGGGACCGAAAAGGTCGATGACTACACATTTAGAATAAAGTTCAAGGCGAAGTCGCCCATGCCCCGGAAGTGGCTTGCACTGAAGGAGTTTTCCACAGTTCTCAACTCTAGGCTCGTAAAGGAGAAAGGAGTCACCGCGGACGACCCCTTTGCAACTACATGGCTGAGATCGAATGATGCTGGGTGCGGCCCCTACTATATCGAGCTCTTCGCCCCCAGTAGCGAAGTGCACTTTCGGGCCTTCAAAGACTACTGGCGGGGGAAGCCTCCAGTGGACAAAGTAATCTTCAAGTTCGTTCCAGAAGCCGCCGACAGAGTCATGCTGCTCAGAGCTGGCGAGATCGATATGATATCTCCATGGGCATGGACTCCGAGGGACATACCTACTCTCAGAACGGACCCGAACACAGTTGTCTACGAGACTGCACATTTCGGCATCCTTCAGTTCATTCCGAATCACACAATCGAGCCTTTTGGAGAGAAACTGGTTAGGAAGGCGCTTCAGTACGCGATCCCAATGGACACGATTCTATCCAATGTCATGTATGGGACTGCGGTAGCGATGAAGAGTCCTCTGCCTGCAGGAATCCCAACATATACGGATGAGTTCTACCAGTACAAGTACGACCTCGACACGGCGAAGCAACTCCTCAGTCAGACCAAGTACGCGAACGGTTTCACCACCGACCTATACCATCAAGTTGGCCAGGTTGATCAGCAGCAGATTGCGGAATGGCTTGCATCAGAATGGGGAAAGATAGGAGTAACGGTGAACATAAAATCGCTGCCCGCTGCTGCATACACCGAACTTGAGAAGTCAGGCGACATGCCGCTTCATTACCACGTATTTACACCTTTCATCCCTGATCCCTACTACACCTTCAAGTGGACTGTACATTCTCCTGACACACACACTAGTTGGCCTTTGTCGCAGCACTACAAGAACGAAAGAGTAGACAGCCTGATTGACCAGTACTTTGATTCAACAGACGAACAGAAGAGACTTGAGGCCAGTAAGGAAATCCAGAGCATCACTGTAGACGAACTTCCGCAGTTCCTACTAACGCAAAGGAAATCCATCGTTCCTGCTCGAAAAGGGATCAGGAATGTGACATCTTGGTATGATCAGTGCATTGGTCGAGGGATGAACTACATCACAAAGGACTAAGCCCAATCTCCCTCCCTTTTTTCCTCCATAGATAAGGGTACTATGAAGTAGAAACTGCCCGTTGGACTGCTACGTTTCGATTGGTCGGTAGTGGTTAGGTTGGCACTGGCCACGTACGTCGCCAAACGCTTGGCATTAATTCCGCTAATTCTGTTCGGAGTACTGATCATAATGTTTGTCATAACACGTATGCTACCTGGCGATCCTGCGGCGGTGAGAGCTGGCGGTATCCCGGACCCAGAAATCTTGATCGCCATCAGGAAAGAGATGGGTCTGGATCAGCCGGTATATGTGCAGTTCGTTATCTACTTGAAAGAACTTGCCTCCGGCAACCTTGGTACAGCCTTCATGACAGGAAGACCCGTTGCTGAAGAGCTATTGTTCAGACTGCCAGCAACGATCGAGCTTGGCCTAGTCAGTGAGTTCATAGCATTGATAATTGGCTTTCCCCTTGGAATCATCTCGGCGATCAAGAGAGACACTATATGGGATCATCTATCACGACTGTTTGGCGTGCTCGGCGTGTCGATCCCAAATTACTACCTGGGCCTTCTGGGAATCTATATCCTCTTTTTCCAACTCAGATTACTCCCCGGTCCGATGGGACGCATCGCGATTCTAATTGAGCCTCCCTCCCACATAACTGGGCTATATCTTGTAGACAGTGTTCTGACACTAGACTGGGATGCCCTTTGGTCAAGCCTTGCGCACATAGCGTTACCGGCCATGGCACTCTCATTCTTCACAATGGCGCCTGTAATACGAATAACTCGATCCTCCATGCTTGAAGTCGTGAGTACGGACTACGTACGGACGGCGAAGGCTGCAGGAATCCCAGAGAGGCAGATCATCTTTCAGGATATCCTGAAGAATGCGATGATCCCCCTTCTAACAGTGATTTCCTTCAGTGTAGGAAACCTCATCGGCGGGGTAGTGGTAATTGAGCAGGTTTTTGGTTGGCCTGGGGTCGGACTGTTCGCACTTTCCTCATTCCAGGCAAACGACCACAATCCCATTCAGGCTTTCGTGCTCCTCTCCGTTGCAGCCTTTCTTATCGTCAATCTTGTCACGGATGCCCTGTATGGACTGGTCGACCCAAGAATCAGGTATGGGTAGGACCTGAAATGGGACTTCCCGAAATTAGGAAGAGCGTCGCATACTACTGGTACGTTCTGAATCAAGACCCGTTAACAATTGTTGGTCTAGCGATACTGGCTTCAATTGTCCTAGTAGGAACATTTGCACAGCCATTGAGCCCGTACGACCCATACGCAACCTCAGCCGCAGAAGCCCTGGATCTGCCCTCCGCCACGCACTGGTTCGGGACTGACTCTCTCGGACGGGACGTACTCAGTAGATGTTTCCACGCCGCACAGATAGACCTCCCGCTGGCCTTCGTTTCAGTCTTCTCTTCTTTCGTGATCGGGCTCGTCGTGGGATCAATCTCAGGTTATTGGAATGGTAAGTTGGATGAGTTCACGATGAGAGTGATGGACGTGCTTCTGGCCTTCCCGAACTTCATACTAGCCATAGCCCTCATGGCTGCAATCGGCCCGAGCATGTTCAATCTGTATTTCACGCAGGTTTTCATACGTATTCCAATATTTGCCAGGCTTGTACGCGGACAGGTTCTATCCGAACGCGAAAACGAGTACGTCGAAGCGGCAGTTTCGGCAGGCAACTCGTCGTACCGCATACTATCCCGTCACATACTGCCAAATTCGATACCGAATGTCCTGATAGCTGTAACCTACAACTTTGGGTACTGCGTTTTGAATATCGCTGCCCTCAGCTTCATCGGGCTTGGAATAAACCCGCCGACTCCGGAATGGGGGATAATGGTCAGCGACGGCGCCCCATACATCATGACAGGCGAATGGTGGCTCTCCGTCTTCCCAGGGATTTTCATAGTCTTGGCCGTCTTAGCGTTCAATTTGGCCGGAGACGGCATAACTAGCATAATGGATCCCCGCAGAAGAAGGGTCTGAGAATGCATAGCGGGGAAGAGGCTGGGCACCTCCTGAATGTTGACGCGTTATCTGTCTCGTTTCCATTGTTCGAAGGCACCCTCCACGTCCTGGACGATGTGAGCTTCACCATCAATCGAAATGAGATCTTCGGTCTTGTTGGAGAGAGTGGATCGGGAAAGACCGTTTGCGCTCTCGCAGTAATGAAGTTGCTTGATCCACCAGGCAGGGTTGTCGGCGGGAACGCATGGTTTGGAGACAAAGACCTACTACGATTGAGTGAACGGGAGATGCGCAACATTCGTGGTTCTAAGATATCCATGATCTTCCAAGACCCCAAATCATGCCTTAACCCCTTCATGAAAGTCGGAAGACAGATGTCGCGAGTATTCAGGACACACAGTGCTATGAGAGATAGCGAGGCAGGAGAGAAAGCAGTCGAGATGCTTTCGAAAATGGGAATCGCGGATCCTAAGAACATCCAGAACTACTATCCTCACCAACTAAGCGGGGGAATGGCACAGCGAGTCATGATCGCGATTATGATGTCATGCGATCCAGACCTACTAGTGGCTGATGAGCCGACCACTGGTCTCGACGTCACAACACAATCAGAGATCATGCGCCTCATGCGACAGACCTGTACTGAAAGGGGAACATCCATATGGTTAGTCACCCATGATCTGGCGGTCGTTGCACAGAACTGTGACAGAGTGGGGGTCATGCATGCTGGACACATCGTTGAAATCGCCGATGTTCACTCAATCTTTAGACGGCCTCTACATCCCTACACGCGGGGACTGATCAGCGCTGTTCCTCGAATCGACAAGAAAATTAGATCCGCAGGAATCCCGGGTCAGGTACCCAGTTTCCTCAACCCTCCAGCGGGATGCCGTTTTGCGCCGAGGTGCACGATCGCGAGGGACCAATGCCTTTCCGATAAGCCGACCTACGTGCAAGTTGAGCCTGGACATTTCGTTATGTGTCATGAGCTGAAGTAGAGGCGAATACTGTGGAAACGATTCTTGAACTGCACAATCTCACTAAGCACTTTGTTCAGAAGGGAACTTTCGGATCAATAGTTTCAACGACCGAGGTTCCTGAGGTCACTGTCAGTCCAGTGGGAAAGAAGATCGTTAGACCCGCTGTGACGCGGAAGGAGAGTCTTGTGCACGCCGTGGACGGCGTCACCTTTTCAGTAAGAGAGGGCGAAAATCTCGGCCTCGTTGGAGAAAGCGGGTGCGGGAAGACCACTTTGTGCCGCTGTATTGTGCGCTTGATAGAGCCGACGGGCGGGCGCATCATTTTCAGAGGACAGGATATCCTGAAGCTCCGCAGCAGAGAAATGAGGGAAATGAGACGAAAAATGCAATACGTATTTCAGAATCCTAGCAATGCTCTGACTCCGAGGATGAAGATCCGTACGATACTCGAGGAGCCTATTCGGAATTTCAATCTGGTCCATGGCAAGACAGAGCTTCTGTCGAGACTTGACGAACTTATCGGTCTAGTCGGTTTGAGCAGGGAAGTTCTTGACAAGGGACCTCACGAACTGAGCCAAGGCATGAAGCAACGAGTCTGCCTTGCTAGGGCACTGGCGACTAATCCTGAGCTTTGTGTACTGGACGAGCCCACCTCCGCCTTGGACGTGTCGGTCGGAGCAAAGATAATAGACCTTCTTGAGCAACTGCAGAAAGAACTCGGGACTACGTATATTCTTGTCGCGCACGATCTGAGCGTGGTGCGACAAGTATGCCCTAGAGTCGCTGTGATGTATCTTGGCAGGATAGTTGAAGCTGGACCAATAGACGACTTGTTCTCAAAGGCAGCGCATCCCTACACGCAGGCACTTATATCCGCCGTTTCCATACCCGATCCGGAGATTCGTAGAGAGGAGATTCGGCTGAAGGGCGAGCCTCCAAGTCCCGTCAACCTCCCTCGAGGCTGCAGGTTGTCGCCGAGATGCTCGCACTCGATGGAAAGGTGCAGAGTAGAAGAACCCGAATTGGTTGAGCTCGAGGGAGATCACTACGTAGCCTGCCATCTATTTCTCAAGTAGAAATGTCATCTCGTGGCCGGGGACCCATTCGTCCTGCTCTCTTTCAGAAGAGAAGTCTTATCTTCTGCTCTCAGGCAACCTGGGGTCGGTGACTCCTATGAGCATATATGAGAAGGTTATCGCTCGAAGGACAACTAGAAAGTACAGACGTGCAAAGGTACCTGATGACGTCGTTAGGAAATGTGTTGACGCCGCGCGGATGTCACCCATCAGCACCAATCACCAGTCACTGAAGTACGTGATCGTCAACGACGAGAATCTCGTGGCTCAGATATTTCGCATAACAACATATGCACTTCTGTTGCCCAAGTATAAGCCATCAGAAGCTGAGATGCCTGACGTCTTCATAGTCATACTCTCTGACGAGACCATTCAAGGTTCGAAGACGCCGTGGGTCCCCTATGATGTTGGAATAGCCACCATGAGTATCTCAATGGTCGCGTTTGACGAAGGAATAGGATCCTGCATCCTCGCATCCACGCAAAGGAACAAGCTGAGAGAGATCTTGAACATACCTGACCACCTCAGGATTGACATGCTTGTTTCCCTCGGATACCCTGGAAACGAGAGACATGTGATTGACAAGCCAAGGAATGGCGATGTGAAGTACTGGGTCGATGACAAGGAGGTCCTCCATGTCCCCAAGAGAAGGCTGGAGGACATACTCACGTACAATCGATTCTAGGCCTGCCAGCCGCTGCGTATCGGGCAGTCTCTTCCCGTGGGAGCGGCAGCAAGCTTGTCCACGACGATTGCGTCGGCCACTCGAAAGCATTACTCTAAGTCAGTCTATGGATTCTGTACTCACTTGCAATAAACTTGGGACTCCTCAAGTAGCTTGCTGAACATGCCATCCTTTCATTATTCGCCGTAGCAACTCCTTTCTGTTCTATACGAGAACATTTATCCCTCGGCCACACGAGTCATGCGCGCTATGATTGAGGTCAGGTTTCACGGCAGAGGAGGACAAGGCGTAGTTACGGCGGCTCACATCCTAGCGGAGGCTATCTTCAGGAGCCAGAGGTTTGTTCAGATGATCCCAATCTACGGAGGAGAGAGGAGAGGAGCCCCAGTAACAGCGTTTCTGAGAATTGATGATGAACCGATTCGCATTACCTCTCAAGTGGAGAAACCGGATTGCGTCGTTGTATTCGATCCACTACTATCGAAAATGACCGACGTTGAGGCAGGGCTCAAAACTGAAGGGGTGGCGGTGCTAAACGAGACGAAGCCTCCGGAGGAGTTGAGGCTATACACCAGACTCTCCAAGATTGCCACAGTAGACGCGACGGATATTGCCGTAGAAGTATTCGGGCGGACTGCAATCCCCATAACAGGTACAGCCATGGTTGGCGCATTCACTGCCTGCACAGGATGGGCAGATCCGTCATTGTTGTTAGAGGTCGTGAGGAACCGGTTTCTTGGAGAAATGGGAGAGAAGAATGTCAGAGCGGCCAAGATGGGGCTTGAGAAGACGAGAGTCAGAAACCTGTGAAGGTATGAAGATGGAAAAGAAGCAGAGAGTATTGAAGAGAACGTACAAGCAACTGACGATCGGAGCCGGTGGAGCTTGGCATCAGTATGCGTTTGGGGGAGGAGGAGGCGTCATTGTCAAGACAGGCGAATGGAGATCGTTTAGACCGATCATAGATAGCGAGAAGTGTACAAAGTGTAGGATATGCGCATTGTTCTGTCCCGATATGTCAATCTTGGAAACCGAGGACGGATCATTCACGATTGACTATGACTATTGCAAAGGCTGCGGGATCTGTGCTAATGAGTGCACTGCAAGGGCGATACGAATCGTGAGAGAAGACGAGTGCTTACAGTAGTCGGCGGGATTCGAATGTCTAAGAAGAGAGTGCTGAACGGCAACCAAGCCGCTGCCATCGGAGCGAAGCTGGCGAGGGTAGATGTGATACCGTGTTTCCCGATCACACCCAACGTTGATCTCATAGAGACGCTGGCAAAGATGATCCGAGATGGAGAGATGAAGGCAAAGTATGTCTGTCCTGAAAGTGAGCATGCGGCAATGAGCATATGTGCGGGCGCATCAGCCGCTGGTGCCAGGGCATTCACAGCCTCCGGTTCTCAGGGAATCGTCTTCATGGAGGAGGTGCTCTGGATGGTTCCAGGTCTTCGCTTGCCTGTTGTCATGTGCGTATGTAACCGGTCTATTGCTTTTCCTGGTTTGATCCAGTCGACTCACAGTGACTCTCTTCTCCAGAGAGACTGCGGATGGATACAATTCTACTGTGAGACGCCCCAAGAGGTCTTGGACACGTGTGTGCAATCATTCAAGGTAGCGGAGAATGAGGACGTGTACCTTCCAGCGATGTTCTGCCAGGACGCCTTTAGCGTGACCCATACCGCAACGCCCGTGGACATTCCCGATCAGGCCGACATAGACGCTTTTCTGCCGCCCTACAAACACAGATACGTCCAGCTGGACCCGGACGTGCCCCAAGAAATACTATTCGGTCTGGAGGATGAGGCGGAGACTGAATACAGATATCAAATGGAACAGGCGATGGAAAACGCAAAGAAGGTTATCGAAGACGTTGATAGGGAGTATGCAAGTGCCCTCGGAAGAAGCTACGGTGGGCTGATCGAGAAGTATCGTTGCGAAGACGCTGAGGTTGTCTTGGTGACCATGGGATCCCTTACAGGAACAGCAAGGGTCTCTGTGGACAAGATGAGGGATGAGGGGAAGCCAGTGGGGCTGCTCAAACTCAGAGTTTTCAGGCCTTTTCCGACCGAGGAAGTCAGGAGGGCGCTGTGCAAAGCCAAGGCCGTGGGTTTCGTTGACAGAAACTTCTCGCTCGGCTCTGCAAAGGGAGGCATCGGTTGCACTGAGATGGCGAGGGCTCTATACGGTATGGAGAGCCGACCCTACCTTTTGAATTTCATCGCAGGTCTCGGAGGCAGGGACGTAACGGTTCAGCAGTTCGAGTACATGACGAACAAGATGTTTGAGGCTTGTTCAAAGGGACGGGTTGAGAGAGAGGTTGAATGGATCCAACTGAGGGCATGATAGTATGACATCTCCATGGAATGATGCTAGGTTGCAGTTGCCTGGCCACAGAGCATGCCCAGGTTGCGCAGGCCCTCTCGCAAACAAGTTCATTCTAGATGTTCTAGGCAAGAACACCATATTCTTCGGAACGGGTGGGTGCGGCCACGGATACCCAGTGAAAACCGTCCCCTGCTTCTCGCTTCACTTCTCAGGCGTTGGCGCCGGGGCTTCGGGAATATCCTACGCCCTCGAGATCAAGGGCAGGTCGAACCTGACGGTGGCTTCCTTCGGAGGAGATGGCAGCCTGGACATAGGTCTGGGCAAACTGTCAGCATGTGCCCACAGAAATGACAACATGATTCACTTCACTTACGACAACGAAGCTTTCATGAACACAGGAGGGCAAAGCAGCCAACTAACCGAATTCGGTGCTCGGACACCTACTACACCTGCTGGTAACCGCGTGTACAAGAAAGATGTGCCTATGATAATGGCGCACCATCGCATCCCATACTTGGCAACCGCGACAATCGCCTACGTGGGAGATTTCAAGAGAAAGATTAGAAGGGCTTCCGAGATGCAAGGCTTCAAGTACGTTCACGTACTGAATCCCTGTCCTTCCGGATGGGGTTTTCCTCCAGAAAAAACTGTTGAGATCTCAAAGCTCGCCGTTGAAACCGGTATCTGGCCTCTCTACGAAATTGAAGCAGGACAGGTCCGGATCAACTCAAAACCGCCTCTTAAACCTCTGAAGGACTATCTCTCATTACAGGCAAGGTTCACCCACCTCCCTGAGTTGGACATCCAGGAGCTTCAGAAACACGTTCTGATGAAGTGGGAGAGACTTGCAATGCTCGACGGAAAGAGCCTTTGGTAGCCCCGAGGGCTACTCCTGACGGATGACCCTGCTGACTTGGTACATTCTGTGGAGTACAATCATGGCCCTACGCATGAACGGAAATACAGGGTAGCCTATTCGCCTAAGTTCCTCCGTTGTCTTGGCCATGACAACATTGTTTCCTATGACGCTGAACAGAATGGGCTTTTCAATATTCCGTCTGAATGCGCGAAGGTCAGGGTCGTTGCCCTCAAAGGCAGCAATTGATACTAGCCCCGCATCCACATTCTCATCCTCAATCAGGACATCCATGACCGCCTCATATGCCCTATCTGGGCCTACCGACTGAATCGCAGGTGTCAAGTCTATTGGGTTCGATATCCTGTGCCATGAAGGAGTAACCTCTCGAAGTCTGTCCAGGCTTCTTGTTGATAGCTCGGCATATTCCAAGCCGTTGGGGATCTGCATCATGGTGTCACTCGATATGACGCATGAAGCCCCTGACCAATCGGCAACTGCCACACGTTTTCCCCTTGGCAAAGGTAGTAACGCGAGCGCTTGGGCCAAGTCTACGAGCTCTTCAAATCCCTCGACTCGAATCATGCCCGACTGAGCACACACAGCGTTGAAGATCCGGTCATCACCTGCCATGGACGCTGTGTGGGACAGAGCCACTCTCTTTCCGGTTTCTGTGATACCAGATTTGAGCACTATGAGAGGTTTCTTTCTCGCAGTTCTTTTAGCGACATCGAGAAATCGTCTCCCGTCACCTACACCTTCAAGGTACATCATGATGATCTTGTTGCGTGGGTCCTCCATAACGTACTCTAGTGCGTCAGTCTCATTTACGTCACACTTGTTACCAAGTCCTATTATATTACTCAGTCCAAACAGTCTGTTTGTCATTATGTACTCGAAGAGCACGCCTGCAAAGTTGCCGGTCTGGGCGATTAATGCAACGCTACCCTTCAGCATCGGCACATCTCCAAACCAAGATGAAGTAAACCCAGATGCGGTGTTCAAGACGCCAGTGGTGTTCGGTCCAATGACTCTTATCCCAGCGCTTTTAGCAATCTTGACAATAGCCTCCTCAAGCTTTCTCCCATCTTCGCCTTCTTCGGAGAAACCACCCGAGACGATTATTGCGGCCTTCACTCCTTTCTTCGCACACTGCTGCATGATTTCAACAACTTTTGGTGCTGGTGTGCAAATTATGACGGTCTCAACTCTGCTGGGAATCAGATCGATTCTCTCGTAAGTCTCCAAACCAAGAATGGTGCCTCCCTTTGGATTGACTGGGTAGATCTTCCCCCTGAAGCCTAGTCTCTGAAGGTTTCTGACAACCAGATGACCTACCTTGCTTGGTGTCCTTGAAGCGCCGGCCACAGCTACGCTGTTAGGATCAAAAAGGGGCTTCAGCTCTTCGATCAAGGATGATGACAGCACGTTCCTGCAACTCAAGTTGCTATATAAGGGCTTGCGTACTTACTCGATGTGTGTTGGCCATCTTCTGTGAGCACGACGAGTGAGTCACGGATTTCTTCAGTGTAGGACTAGCGGCTACCCTATAGATGCCTGAAGTAGACAAGTTGTCTAGCATGCTAGCGTACTTGACCCGTAAGATTCAGAGAATTCGAAGAGCTTGACAGTGCCGATTCTCAGAGTACCCTTTGGCAAATTATCGATAGGGACTAGGATGATCCGCTTGGATTCTGAGTTAGGACATCGTCAGGCGATCGCATTCTCTGAACTTGCTGCCATTCGTTCGTCACGACTCAAATCACTTGCTGTTGCGTAGCAGCTTCAGAACATCCCTCGGCCAAAGGTGTGGCTTCCTCAGTACTGCGTGCACATACTCATTATAGGCTTGGAAACATACAAAGTGAAAACGCCGGAAGGTCTCAACAGAGTCGAATACGGACTAAGAGCATAGCTTTAAGTCCGCATGTCAGATTGCTGGCAGTCTTCTCTTTCTGAGAGTCTTGTCGTCGAGTATCGGGGCTTTCAACAACTGTTGTTGCGTTCCTACCACGTCGACCCCGGTACTCGATACCTCTGTCAGCATCTCCGGAAAGGGCGCTCCAAGAAATACACGCGCGAAAACGTCCGGGTGCGAACGCAATGAGCGATCAAGCCATAATAGGCTGTACCTGCAAATCCGGACCGTATGAGACCGCCGGCGGGGTAGACTAGGAGTGAGAGTGGGCTCTCTTTTTGTTGTTGGCGCTATTCTGATCCGCATTCTATTTGGCGCCGCCATTGGTTGCGCTTGCCATAGTGTCAGGACTCTGAACGGTGCTTGATATTTGTTGATCGGTGATCTAGCCTAGTTCTACCTATTTCTCATAAACGCTGGAAGCCTTGTGATGATGGGATTCGACAAGCTGAGTGCAAAAGCGGGTTCCGAAAGGGTGCCCGAGATGTGGTTTCTTCTGATTTCTCTCGCAGGCGGTTTTGTCGGGGTTGTATTAGGAATGTTCGCGTTCCATCACAAGACCAGAAAGACAGGCTTCCAGATCAAGATCGCTGCAGCCGCCGTGTTGGGCACACTCGTGATAGTATACTTGGTCACGGGAAGATAGACATCCCAGAGCATGCAGACATAGCAAGCTGAGCGGGAGATCATTTGACGATATACGAGTTTGAAGGGCGCATTCCGTCGGTTGCCTCAACGGCATATGTTGATGAAAACGCAACGATCGTGGGCGATGTCAGGATCGGCGCTCAATGTTACATAGGCGCTGGAGCCCGACTCAGAGGAGACTATGGATCCATCATAATTGGCGACAAGACAAGTGTGCAGGAGAACTGCGTCCTGCATGCACGCATCAGCGAAAAATGCGAGGTCGGAAGCCACGTCCAGATCGGACACGGTGCCGTACTCCACAACTGTATCGTCAAGGACTTTGCTGTAATAGGTGTTGGCGCGATCGTGAGCGATTACGCAACGGTGGGAGTCTGGAGTATCGTAGGTGAAGGCGCGGTCGTGGCAAGTGGAACTTCGATCCCCGACGGAAAAGTCGCGGTTGGTGTCCCGGCGAAGATTGTACGGGACACTTCAGACTCCGACAAGCAAGTTTGGAGCAAGTACAAGGATGTCTACGCCGACTTGGCATTCCGGTATCCGAGGGGATTGAAGCGAATTCCGTGAGATCCTAATAGATGGCAGCAGTCTAAGAGAATGTGTCGTATCTGAGAATTCTATTGTCTGAAGAAAACCTTCCGGATCTTATGGTTTTTCTTGCCAGACGGGTGCAATTGATCGAATGTCAATTGGAGGTTTCCCGATGCGAACGGAATTTCCAAACTGAAGCGTAAACGGCTCCAATTTTGGCGTAGCCCTTGGACTTTCAGTTACTCCAGAACGGTGGTTTTCCTTTTTCAATCAGTATCTTGGTGAGATTTGTTCTACAATCAAACTGTCTCACGCACAGGTTGTATTCGGCTTCCGTAGCGAAGAAGATCGGTGGAATCAGAGGCTTCAGTTTCTCACAGGGGAATTCTTCGCAGTAAGCGCAGTTCTTGACGCCCCTCTCTTTTGCGCATGGTCTAGCTCTGCATTCCTTGTCCGCGACCTTGCCATTGCCTGGGCAGCCGTCGCATTTCACGTTCTCTGCGGTGTACGTCTCATGACCGAAGAGTTTTCTCCAGCCATCAATCAGTCTCTGCCTGACGGCAGGGTCTTCAGATCGAGCAACACAAAGGTGGCAGTTGTACCCGCAGTAGCCTATCATCTCTGTGCTCTCATTCAACATGTGCTCCTCCGAATCTACGACGTGCTTGGCTTACAAGGCGCGTTGTCTGGCAAGCTGGATCTTTGCGAGCGCGCTGTCTCTGGCGCGTTGCGCATCGGCCTGAACGCGTCTCATTTCTGAGTGAACAGATGCGCCGATCGCCCCTGGGTTTTGTTCCAGAAGGTGTGCGAGTCCTGCCAGGTGATCTAGGCGAAGTCCCTTTGGTTCCGAATGCTGTAGGTCGCAGCAATCGATTTCATGTAGCGTTCCTACGCGCCTCAATTGGAACCTTGGCTTATGCAAATGCATCTTTTCATCACGCAAGTGTATGTTAGCGCGGCGCTATTAAAACCTATCTTTTACTTGCCACAACATCTATATTAACCATGAAGGGTGCATTATACTGAGTGTTACGTTCATGAGAACCCTGAAGGTCTTCAAGGACGCCAAAGCCTTTGAGCTTGCCGCAGACCCAACAAGGCGCAGAATAATCCACCTCCTGAGAGCGCGAGAACTGGCTGTCAGCCAAATCGCTGACGAACTCAAGATGACCCCACAGGCCATCTATCATCATGTTCGAAAGATGCTTGACACGGGCCTCATAGAAGTCGCTAAGGAAGAGAGGGTCGACCACTTCATAGAGACATACTATCGAGCAACAGCGGAACTCTTCGAATTCACTTACGGCGAAACAAGCGACCAAAAATACAAAGAAGCCCGAACAAAGGAGGCCCTACAGGCCCTAACCAGAATCGGCCTGACAATTCCGATAGATGAAGATACGATCGCAAAGTACGCCAAATTGTCGGGCAAAATCAAATCCGCCTACGCACTTTGTAGTTCGGAGCTTGCAGACAAGATCTCACAGTTGGAAGACCTAGATCACTTTGCAAAACAGGACGCGATCGAGATTGCGAGCAATATTTGCATGAGTGACAAGCAGTTCGGAGAATTGCAGACACTTCAAAAAGAAGTGAGAGAGCTTCTCAAGCCAAAAGTGGTAGAACCGGTTCAGGCATCGGCAAAACGATGATGCCGGGACTCGCGGTGAGTTACCGCATTCTTTCAGCAATGGCCCTCACTTCATGAATAATGCGTTCCCTCATTGTCGAATACATGCACATGCGGTCACTGCAGCAGGACAGATTAGTTGAAGAGCCTTTCTTACGGTCGGCTTTGGTCGCACCGTGACTTCAATCGTTTATGGTTTAGTGATACGGTTAGTCAGATTGGCAATCAGTTCACCAACCTTGCGTTGCCGATCCTTGCCGTCCTAAGTCTGCACGCTGGCGCGTTTGAGATTGGCCTGCTGATGGCTCTTCAGACGCTCTTCTTCCCTATTCTGGGATTGTTCGTTGGTGTCTGGGAGGACCGGCTCAGAAAGCGCCCCATCATGGTAGTCTGCAATCTAGGGCGTATGGCAGGTTTGGGATCAATTCCACTGGCATTCCTCTTGTCTACGCTGACACTCTATCAACTGTATGCGGTGGCCGCTGTCAATGGCGTCTTTACTGTCTTCTTTGAGATATCCTATCAATCATACCTTCCAGTCCTGATAGATCGGGAAGACTTGGTGGAGGGGAATTCCAAGCTTCAGACTAGTGCTTCAGGTGCGCAGGTAGTGGGACCAGCACTAGCAGGATTCATCTATCAGCTCGTGGGAGGAGCGATTACGATTACGGTTGATGCAATTGGCTATCTGATTTCTGCCCTATCATTGATTTCCATTAGAAAACCAGAAGCTAAACCGGAGAGTAATTCTCCGACCGGACATCCGGATTTCCTCGAAGAGATGAAAGAGGGAATACGAATTGTCTTTGACAATCCGACTCTCTGGAGAATTACAGCGTGCACCGCGACGTCAAATTTCGGTTCCGCCATAGTCGGAGCGGTATTTGTGATCTTCCTGCTCAACATTCTGAGCTTCTCTCCTGTGCTCATTGGATTACTCGGCACAGTGGGCGCAGTGGGATTCCTGCTAGGCACAGTCGTCACACCTATTGTCACGAAGAGATTGGGATTGGGTATGGCAATCGCGATCCCGGTAGGGATCACGGTGATTAACATGGCCGCGCCGCTGGCGATATACGGCCATGCATTCCTGATCGTTGGAACGATCGGGCTGATAACTGGCATCATGCTACCGATCTACAACATCAACCAAGTGAGCCTCAGACAGACAATAGTCCCCGACCGGATACAAGGTCGCATGAACGCGACAGTACGAACAATAAACTGGGGTACAATGCCTGTCGGAGCAATCATTGGCGGTACACTAGGCATCACCGTGGGCGTTATCGGCACGATATTGATTGGTGGGGCCCTGCAAGGAGCAGCAGTTCTCTGGATAGTGTCCAAACACGTGATTCATCTGAAGGAGATGCCTAAGTCAGACGAACTCAAGGATTCCGCTAGTGT
>Ga0315281_10005397_pt1 | contig 18300 bp, 18 predicted proteins | sample YL17G07_0_MG_FD_204540 | JGI IMG/M metagenome (GOLD analysis project Ga0315281, IMG submission 204540) | Sediment microbial communities from Yellowstone Lake, YNP, Wyoming, USA - YL17G07_0 | ecosystem: Environmental > Aquatic > Freshwater > Lake > Sediment | place: USA: Wyoming | collected...
TGGCTTCCTTCGTAACCGCCGATGTAAAGTTAAGCCACGCCGCCCGGTCCTGGACTTTCACTCTGGCCGGGAATAACCTGACTGACAAGAAGTATTACACCTATGCCGTACGCAACATGGCGGGCACCTCTTTCAATGCCTACCCCATGGCGGGGCGTAATTTTCTGTTCACCGCGGCGTACCGCTTTCAATAGCTAAAGGACCATGCTTGCGTCGCGCACTGTCCATTTGGTTAACGCTCGCAGGAGTCGCGCTCGCCGCATTCGCGTTTGCGCTCGCCGCCGGCAGCGTCCGCCTCGCGCCGCTTGAATTGCTGCAGGCGCTAAGCTCGCCGGGCGACAGCCTCACCGGCGAGATCGTCATGCGCTTGCGCCTGCCCCGCGCGCTCGCCGCCTTCGCGGTCGGCGGCCTGCTCGCGCTGGCGGGCGCGCTGATGCAGGTGCTGCTGCGCAATCCGCTCGCCGATCCCTACGTACTTGGCCTGTCGGGTGGCGCAGCGGTCGGCGCGCTCGGCGCCATGCTGGCGGGGTTGGGCGCGTTCGCCGCGAACCTGGGTGCGGTCGGCGGCGCCCTGGCCGCGAACCTGCTGGTGTTCGCGCTCGCCCGGCGCGATTTCATGCGCCGACAAGCATTCGGCGCGCTGGATGCCTCGCCGCGCCTGTTGCTCACCGGCGTGATCATGGCCGCCGGTTGGGGGGCCGTCATTACCCTGATGCTGACCCTGGCGCCCGAAGCCCGGCTGCGCGGCATGCTGTTCTGGCTGATGGGTGACCTGAACGGCGCTGAGTCCTGGGCGCCGGCGATGCTGGTGCTGGCAGTCGCGTTGGGAGCGACCTATCCGGTGGCGCGCGATCTCAATGTGCTCCTGCGCGGCGAGGCGCTCGCGCACGCGTTCGGCGTGCGGGTGGCACCGTTGCGCCGCACGATTTATCTGGTCGCTTCGGTCGCAACCGCGCTCGCCGTGACCACCGCCGGCGCCATCGGCTTCGTCGGGCTGGTGGTGCCGCATGCGCTGCGCCTCGGGCTGGGCAACGACCAGCGCATGCTGCTGCCGGCGAGCGCTCTCGCCGGCGGAACGTTGCTATTGGTGGCCGATACGGCGGCGCGCAGCTTGCTTGCGCCGCAGCAGTTGCCGGTGGGGGTGATCACCGCGCTGGTCGGTGTGCCGGTGTTCATGGTGCTGCTGATGCGCAATCCCGGGAGAACATGAGCGCGCCACTTCTTGAAGCGCAAAATCTGTCCCTGCGCGTGGGCGGACGCACGCTGGTGCGCGAGTTGAGCTTCCGTCTCGGCGCCGGCGAAGTATGGTGCATGCTCGGTCCCAACGGCGCGGGCAAGACCACCTTCCTGCATACTGCGGTCGGCCTGCGCGAGGCGCAGGGCGGCGCGTTGCGCCTGGCCGGCAGGGCGTTAGTCGATTGGCACGCCACCGACGCCGCGCGGCAGCGCGGTTTTTTGCCTCAGACTTTTCACGACGCCTTCAGCGCAAGCGTATTGGAGAGCGTGATGCTGGGGCGCCATCCCTATCTTTCGCGCTGGCAATGGGAAGGCGAGGACGAGCGCGAGATTGCGCTAGCCGCGCTGGCGGCGGTCGATCTCGCCGGGTTCGAGCGGCGCGACGTATTGACGCTCTCCGGCGGCGAGCGCCAGCGCGTGGGGCTGGCGGCGCTGTTGGCGCAGGATGCTCCGCTGCTCCTGCTCGATGAGCCGGTGTCGCACCTCGACCTGCATCACCAGGTGCTGGTGCTGGAGCACCTCGGCGAACTGGCCCGCGCCCGCGGCAAGGGCGTGCTGTTCACGGTGCACGACCTCAATCTGGCGGCGCGCTTCGCCAGCCACGCCCTGCTGCTCACACCCCAGGGGGTGGTGCGGCAGGGGCCGATCGGCGAGGTGATGACCGAGGCTGCGCTGTGCGCTGCGTTCGGTCATCGGGTGACGCGTCTCGAAGCGGCGGGCCGGACCTTGTTCGTGCCGGAGTGACATGAACCCAAGCGACGCCGCGCGAGCGGCCGGTCATCGGTACATAGCGTTCTTGCACTGCCTGCTTGCGGTCGCGTTGGCGCTGGGCAGTGCGGTTGCGGCCGCCGAGATCACGCTCACCGACGATAGCGGGCGCAGCGTAACGCTCAAACAGCCGGCGCAACGCATCATCAGCCTGACGCCGCACATGACCGAGTTGCTGTTCGCGGCCGGCGCGGGCGGGCAGGTCGTCGCTACCGTCGAGTACAGCAATTACCCGGCGGTGGCGCAGCGCATCCCGCGCATCGGCGACAACGCGCAGCTCGACCTCGAGCGCATCGTCGCCCTCAAGCCCGACCTGATCGTGGTCTGGCAGTATGGCAACGCGCAGCGCCAGCTCGACAAATTGCTGCGGCTCGGTATTCCGGTGTTCTACAACGAACCGCGCCGGCTCGCCGACATTGCGCGCGCCATCGAACAGCTCGGTCGCCTGGCCGGCACGGAAACAGTCGCGCTACCGGCGGCGCGCGCATTTGCGGCGCGCGAACTCGGGTTGCGCCAGCGCTACGCCGGCCGCGCGGCGGTGACGGTGTTCTATCAGATCTGGGATAAACCACTGATGACCGTCAATGGCGATCACCTCATCAGCGATGTGATCCGGCTGTGCGGCGGGCACAACGTGTTCGCCGGGTTGAAATCGTTGGCTCCGGAAATCTCGATCGAGGCGGTGCTCGCCGCCGATCCGGAGGCGATCGGCGGCATGAGCGCCGAAGCCGGCCAGACGGGAAACCTGGACGGATGGAAACAATGGCCGCGCCTGAAGGCGGTGGCACGCGACAACCTGTTTGTCATCCACGCCGATCTGATCAGCCGCAATACGCCGCGCATTCTGGACGGGGCGCAGCAGATGTGCGAGCAAATCGAGGTAGCGCGCGCCAGACGCAAGTGAGCTGCCGGGCGCGCTGCCGCCAAAGCGCCGCGCGAACCCATTCACCGTCCGCTGGTTCTCTGCTATCGTGCGTGCATGCTGAAGGACCGAGTCGATCTGCGTAGCGTGCGCCGCGTGCTGGTGACCAAGCTGCGCCACCACGGCGACGTGCTGCTCGCCTCGCCGGTATTCTCGGTCCTGAAAAGCCAGGCCCCACATCTGGAGATTGACGCCCTGGTGTACGCCGACACCGCGCCCATGTTGTCCGGCAATCCGGCCGTGGCGAATATTTTTTGCATCGACCGCGCCTGGAAGACTCAGGGCCGGCTGGAGCAGGCGCGGCAGGAGTGGGGCCTGCTGCAGCAACTGCGCAAGCGCGGATACGATGCGCTCATCCACCTGTCCGAACATCCGCGCGGTGCCTGGCTAGCGCGCCTGCTCGGGCCATGCTACAGCATCGCCGCGGAATATCCCCGCGCGCGCGGATGGTGGAAGGCGAGTTTCAGTCATCTGTACCCCTTGCCCAAGAACGGCCGGCGCCACGTGGTCGAGACCAACCTCGATGCTTTGCGCCGCATCGGCGTGCAGCCGGCCGCGAACGAACGCCGACTGAGTTTCGTGCCCGGCGACGAGGCGGAGCGTGAAGTGGCAGGCATGCTCTCGGAACTGGGGCTTGCGCCGGGCGGCTATATCCACCTGCATCCGGCCTCGCGCTGGCAATTCAAGTGCTGGCCGGCCGAGAAGACTGCCGATCTGATCGACAAGCTGCAGGCGCTGGGCGGGCGGGTTGTGGTCACGGCCGCGCCCGATCAGGCCGAGCTCGGGCTGGTCGCGCGCATCACGGCGCAAGCGACTACGCCGTTCGCCGACCTGTCCGGCAGGCTCAGCCTGAAGCAGTTGGGCGCGCTCACGCGCGGCGCGACGCTGTTCGTCGGCGTCGATTCGGCGCCGATGCACATTGCCAGTGCCATGCAGACGCCGGTGGTGGCGCTGTTCGGACCCAGCGGCGAGTTCAACTGGGGACCCTGGCAGGTGCCGCACCGCGTGGTCGCATCCGGCCATGCCTGCCGCCCCTGCGGCAATGACGGCTGCGGTGGCGGCAAGGTGAGTGAATGCCTGACCACCCTGGCCGTATCCGAGGTGCTGCAAGCGGTCCAGGCCCTGCAGCCGCGATAATTGAAGATCGCCCTGATACGCCAGCGCTACAATCCCTATGGTGGGGCCGAGCGCTTCGTCGAGCGTGCCATGACCGCGCTTTCGGCGCAGGATGTGGAGTTGACGCTGCTGACGCGGGAGTGGACCGAAGGCAAGGGGTCGCAAGAATCCGGGTCGGGAAAGCGCAGGCGCGTGCTCCGCTGCGACCCTTTCTACATCGGCCGGGTATGGCGCGACTGGGGCTTTGCCCGCACCGTCTGCGCCGCTCTGGAATCGCACAGTTTCGACCTGGTGCAATCGCACGAGCGCATCGTCTGTTGCGACATCTACCGCGCCGGCGATGGTGTGCATCGCCAGTGGCTTGCCAACCGCAAGCGCGCCGCCGGGGCTTGGGAGCGCATCGCCCTCGCGCTCAATCCCTACCATCTATATACCAAGGCCGCCGAAAAGCGCCTGTTCGAGAGCCCGCGACTGCGCGCGGTGATCTGCAATTCGAACATGGTCAAGGAGGAACTGCGCCGCCACTTCGGCCTGGCCGAGGGCAAGCTGCACGTGATCTACAACGGTGTCGACCTCGCCGCATACAATCCGGCGCTGCGCGGGGAGTGGCGCGCGCGCAAACGCGCTGAACTCGGCATCGCGGACGCAGCCATGGTGTTTCTGTTCGTCGGCTCCGGATTCAGGCGCAAAGGCGTGCCGCAGTTGTTGCGCGCCCTGACCAGCGTGCGCGACGCCCACCTGGTGGTAGTGGGCGCGGACAAAGAACTCCTGCAGCTGCGGCGGGTGGCGGAGCAATCGAAGCTTTCCGGCCGGGTGCATTTCGCGGGCGGTCAGGAAGACGTCAAACCCTGGTACGGCATGGCAGATTGTTTCGTTCTGCCCACGCTCTACGATCCCTTCCCCAACGCCGCGCTGGAGGCGATGGCCTGCTGTCTGCCACTCATTACCAGTTCGCAGTGCGGCGCGGCCGAGTTGATCGAAAGCGGTGTCGAGGGCTATATTTGCCGCGATGCGCTCGATGTGGTCGAGTTGGCGCGCTGCCTCAGTCTGGCGGCCGCGCCGGGACAGGCACGACGCATGGGCGCGGCGGCGCGGCGCAAGGTCGAGCCCTTCGGCCTGGAGGGTATGGCGCGGCAGTTGACGCAGCTTTACTCGGATTTGCTGAAGACGAAGAGGTGACGGCGAAATGGGGGATCCCCCCGATACTTCCAAATTTAGAAACCGTGTCAGTAATCCGGAGACGCTCTCCAAATCGCTATCGCCGATCCTTCTTCGCGAGCAAGTGTGTAAGCACCTACGGTCGGGGTTTAGGGCTCTGATATAATTACATATTTTCCAACTCTGATGCAGTACTAATAATGGCTGTCGCCGAAACCAAGAGCCGGGTCCTGTACCTGCGCCTGTTGCGCTACGTCGCGCCGTACTGGCGCATGTTCGCCTTGTCGATCCTGGCCATGGTACTGGTGGCGGCGACCGAGCCCCTGCTTCCGGCGCTGATGAAACCGCTGCTGGACGGCAGCTTCGTAGACAAAGACCCCACAACCATCCGCTACGTTCCATTCGCCCTGGTCGGATTGTTCCTGGTGCGCGGCGTGTTCGGCTTTGCCAGCGACTACGCGCTCAGCTGGGTATCCAACCGCGTGGTGTTCGATCTGCGCGCGGAAATGTTCGGCCGGCTGATCAACCTGCCCACGCGCTATTACGACGACGCTTCCTCGGGCGCGCTGATTTCCAAGCTTTCCTACGACGTGACCGGCGTCACCGCGGCGGCGACCACGGTGCTGACCGTGATGGTGCGCGACAGCCTCACCGTGATCGGACTGCTCGCATGGATGTTCTACCTCGACTGGAAGCTTTCGCTCATCACTCTGGTGATAGGCCCGATTATCGCTTTGGTTATCCGGTCGTTCAGCAGCCGGCTGCGCGAAGTCAGCCGCAACGCACAGCACGCGATGGGGGACATCACCCACGTGCTGGACGAGGCGATCGAGTGCCATAAGGTGGTGAAGGTATTTGGCGGGCAGGAGTACGAGCAGCGTCACTTCGGTGCGGCGATCAAGCGCATGCGCGATTTCGCCATGCGCCAGACCGTTGCCGCGGGAGCATCGGTGCCGCTGGTGCAGGTATGCGCGGCCATCGCCGTCGCATTCATCGTCTACTATTCCACGCAGCAAAGCGGGGCGAACGGAGTGACCGTGGGCGGTTTCGTCTCGTTCATGACCGCCACCCTGATGCTGCTCGCGCCGTTGAAGCACCTTACCGGTGTTAACGCTTCGCTGCAGCGCGGTCTGGCGGCGGCCGAAAGCGTGTTTTCCATCATCGACGAGCCGTCCGAGGAAGACAGCGGCACGCACAGCATAGGCCGCGCACGGGGCCGGATCGAATTCGAGCAGTTGAGCTTTTCCTACCCCAACGCCACCCGGCCGGCGCTGACCGACGTCAATCTTGACATCGCGCCAGGGGAAACGGTCGCCCTGGTCGGCGGCTCGGGCGGCGGAAAAACGACTCTGGCCAACCTGATCTCGCGTTTCTATCAACCCGGCGCCGGGCGCATTCTGCTGGACGGCATCGATACCCAGACGCTAACCCTGGCCAGCCTGCGCGCCAATCTCGCCCTGGTCAGCCAGGACGTGGTGCTGTTCAACGATACCGTTGCGGCCAATATCGCCTACGGCCCCCTGGCCGGCGCCGGCGAGGCCGCGATCGTCGCCGCCGCCGAGGCCGCGCATGCGATGGAGTTCATCCGCGAAATGCCGCAGGGCCTGCAGACGATGATAGGCGAGAACGGCGTGCGCCTCTCGGGCGGGCAACGCCAGCGCCTGGCGATCGCGCGCGCCCTGCTGAAGAATGCGCCGGTGCTGATTCTGGACGAGGCCACCTCGGCCCTGGACACCGAGTCGGAGCGGGTGGTGCAGGCGGCGCTGGACGCCCTGATGCAAGGCCGCACCACGCTGATTATCGCCCACCGTCTGTCCACCATCGAGAAAGCGGACCGCATCGTGGTATTGCAAAGAGGTTCGATCGCCGAGGTCGGCTCGCATGCCGAATTGCTGGCGCACGACGGATTGTATGCGCACCTGTACAAAATCCAGTTCGCCGTTGAAGACGGTACGTCCGAGCAGCATCCGAGCCGGGTTCGTGCCCGTGCCATGCCCTCGACGTTTATTTGAGGCAGTCGCCGGGTAATGCGGCGTAAGCACGCGCCACGGCGTCCACCGATATGTCCTTTACCTCCATGCCGGGAATTTGCAGCAGTTCATAGGCGGGACCCCAAGGATGCCAGCGGGCCGCCGTGGACTGTCCGAACAGACAAACGATGGGCTTGCCCAGCGCGGCTGCCACATGCATGGCGCCGCCGTCGGCGCAGATCACCGCGTCGCACACAGACAAGGCGGCGATCAGATCTTCCAGGCGCCGCGTCGGTACCTCCACAAGCGGGAGTCCGGCCGTCAGTTCCAGCACGCGAGCGGCTTTCTCGTCGTCGCCCGGGTGCTGCGCATTATCCGCGCTTCCCGGCGCCCACAGCAGCAGGAATGCGGTATCTTCCGCCGCCAGCCGCCGTGCCAGTTCTGCGAACGACTCGGCCGGCCAGCGCTGCGAGGGTTTCCGGGCGCTGATGTGCAGGCCGATCAGCCGGCGCGGCGCGATCGGTATTGCAGCGCCCACACGGCTGCGGATGCGTTCTGTATCCGCTTCGTTCGGGAAGATGCGCGTCGCGGGTGTTTCGTATTCAAGTCCCATCCGCGCAAGCAGGTGGCAGCATTGCTGGACCTCGTGGGGGCCGGCCACCGCATCCTGTTCATCGCGGACCAGCAGCTTCTTTCCAGCCACCCAACGGGCGAAACGCAGCGCGCTGGCGCTCCCTCCGTCAGGCAGAATCACCCAGTCGAAGCCCTGCCTGCGCAAGGCCGCCACCATGCGAAAACGCTGCCAGTAGACGCCGGCAAGGGACTCGCCGGCCGATCGGTGCTTTGCTTTCGTGTAGGCGTGCAACGCGTCGATATCCGGGTGGTTCCGCAGCACGGCCTGGTTGTAGCGGGTTACCAGGCATTCGATGCGTGCCTGCGGTAATTGTCGGCGCAGCGCCTGCAGCAGGGGGGTGGTGCAGACCAGGTCGCCGATGTTGTCGCGGCGTATCACCAGCAGCTTCGGAAAGCCCGCCGCCATGCTAGTTTTCCGCTTCCCGGTTCAGGCTGACCGGATAGGACCGATCATTTACCATGAGGGGGCGGCGTGACCAGTCGTTGACATCATGACGAAGCCGGGATGATCGATTTTGCCGCAGCCCGAGTGCAGGCGCATTTCGCCGCCGGGGAGCCTGGGCAGAACGGGATGGCAAAATACACGCAGCGATTTACCGGGGAAGGCACGCATGGGAAATCTCCGTCGAGCTTCAAGACTGTCGAATCGGACGCAATACAAATCCGGCGCAATCACCATCCCGCGCGGCGTTTAGTTCCTTCGCGAAGGCATGAATGTTCGACATTTCCTCGTGACTGAACATGGTGTCCATATGCAGTGCCGCGTCTCTCTGTGAGATACCTCGCAGATAAAGCTCGCTCGTAGTGATTTGCTGGGCGTCGGAATCGTAGAACACCCGATCCATGGACAAGCCGCACGCGTCAGCCAATATCGTCATGCTGCGCATGGTATGCAGGTGCAAATGCCGGGGCGGATCGAGACTCACCAGGTGCTGGCGATATTTGCGCCAGGCATATCCACCGGCAATGGGAATGCGAACGAGCAAGGCGCCGTTGGGCTTCAGCAAGCGCGCCAGGTCGGAAAGCGCTCTCAGTGGGTCTGGCATGTGCTCGAAGGAATGATGCGACATGACCAGATCGAACTTCTCCGTCAGCACGGAAGGATCGGCTTTGTGAATCTTGAGACCGCGACCATAATCGATCCCTTCGGCAATGTAAGGGTCAACACCCTGCATATTGGTGAATCCAGCCCTGCGCATACGCAGCAACATGCTGCCAGCCCCGCAACCCACATCGAGGATGCTCGAATCCAAGTCCAGGGACAAACCATGAAACCAGGAGAAATATCCAGGCGCCCGCGATAGCGGCGCAATCAAGCCACCCAGCGGAACAGATTGCCCCAGCAATGCACGGTTGCGCAGCTTGCGCCAAACCGGCACGACCGGCTTGCTGATTCTGGCAGGCTTCGAAAAAGAATAATAGTCAGACGGATAGTACCGAGCCAGGTCGTCCGGGATCGTGGCAATCTGAACACATCCACAATCGGCGCATTCGAAATACTCAAACGCGTCCTTCCAGCCGAAATACATTTCCCTGGCGATGAAAGGCAGGTTTCCGGTCTTGTTGCCGCAAACGCGGCATTGACGAACTTGGTTCTCGCTCATTGCGCAATCTACGTAGAAAGGTCGGAAAGAATCAGTTTCATACGGTCCTTGGGAGTTGGCAGATTACGGGTTCGTTCCAATCCCGCGGAGGCGACGCGCTCGCGTTCGTGTTCGTGTTCGAGGTAGTAGTCGATTTTCTGTTTCATTTCTTCCGGTGTCGTGAAAGTGCAGATTTCCGTTTCCAACTCGAACAGATCCTTCAGCCCGGCGGAATACTCCGTCAACAGGAAGCTGCCACAAGCGGGCACATCCGTCACGCGCAAGGTCGTGCCCGATGCCTCAGCGGCTTCCCATTGGTTGATATTCAGCACGATACGCGCTGATTGGTAAAACTGCGTCAATTCTTTCCCATGCATCGTATCCTTGACCACCTTGCGCGCCAATGCGTGATTGCTGACAAGCGTTCGGGTGCGCCACCCCGGCCCGACAATGCCAAGGTCGTACCGGGATAAGCTATCCAGAAAAGATTGGCGCTTGGGATTCCAAATTCCCACGAATACCACGGCATAACTGAAATTGCGTACGTCGGCCGGATAATAGCGGGTCCTGTCAACGCTCCAGGCCGGTAGATGGCGCACCCCGTCGTGGCACAGATTGCGATGGATACAATAGTAGCGGTCGTAATTGGGTATGTCGGCACTCAGGTTGGCGGGTCTGCGAACGTCCTTTATCCACCACCCGATCAGACGGGCACCCTGATTCCGCATGTGCGCCAACAGCCCCGCATCCAGGGCATTGCCGCGTATCACCAATACGACATCAGGCTGAAACCGGTCGAAGGCCTCGCGCGCGCGTCCGTTGCGCGCGGCAAGCTCTCGCTTCATGTAATAATCCGACAACCGAGTTTTCAGACCGGCGCGTTTTGCCAAGGATTTCGACCATCGCTTGAGCGTTTCGGGCAACTTGCGCCGCCGGTCCTCGGTGTCCACGCGCATGACCTCGCAATCCAATTCTTCCAGCGCATCCGCGCATTGGCGCGAGTGCGGAATCGTAAGCGAAGAGAAGTCGCCGCAAACCAGGACACGAAGCTTTGTCACTATTGATTCCCCGCATCCGCAGACAGCGTATGTCCGGCATGGATGTCGAGTGGGTGCGGCATGCATGGTTTATCGGGCATGTTCGCCAATTATCCTTGCAGTGGTTTCCAGCAGACGGGCTACGCGCTGGGCGAATGCGGCTTCCGAAAACTGATCGAGATGCTGTTTGGAAAGTTCGGACGATACATGAAAAGGTTTGGCCGCAAGTTGGTGCAGAAGTTTATCGAAACTGGCGCCGGCATCACCGCGCGGATCGTCATAAAACAGGCCGGTTATGCCGTCGGCGACGGTCTCGGTAAACGGACGGGCGTTGACCGCAAGCACCGGCGTGCCGCAGGCTTGGGCTTCCAGGATGTTGAGCCCGAGCGCCTCCTTCTCGGGTAGCCCGGTGAGCAGATAATCCAGTTTGCGGTAAACAGCGCCGACATCGCGCTGTTGTCCCCAGAAACGCACGCGGTCGCGGATCGGCCGCAATGCCCGGCGCAGGTCGCGCACCGACGCATAGCCACCGGAACCGAATACCTCCAGCCGGAATTCGGGGTGGCGTGCCAGCGCCGGGGCAATCTGCCGGAACAGCAAGGGAAACTGTTTAATCGGTGTGAGACGCGAAACCAACCCGAGAGTAATGCCGGGCGCGCGCGTGAATTGACGTTTCGGGCGCAGTGCGGCGTAGAGCGGATAAACCCAGGACAGCAGGCGGTCGCGGCCCTTTCGCATGTCCCAGTCGTAGGGCGAGGCGGCAAGGATAGTGGTATCCACCGTACCGCCGCGTCCCTCCAGATCGGCCACGCCCCAGAGGGGCTCCTTGTGAACTTTATGGATGCCTGCGGCATGCAGACTGTCGACGACATGAGCCGATACCGCGTAAACGAGGTGATAAGAGCGCAGATACGCAGGGTTGCGGCCATACAGCGGCATGTGAGCGATGGCGCTGAGAAAGTGTCCGGCGCGGTGTAACGGCGCAGCCTCGGCTTCCCCGGCGGGCGTATGGAACAGCAGCCAGCCCGACGAGCCGCCGAGTTTGCCGGCGATGTCAGCCATGCTCTCCACCGGAATGACCGTGCATTCCGCCGGCAGACGTGCCGCCCAATGTGGGTTTCCAGGATGAACGAACAGGGTTGTGGGGATACCCAGGCGTAGCAGCGTCCGGGTGAAGAACGCGGTATAGACCTCGCCGCCGCCCCAGCCGGGCTGCCGGTTTACCTGGTAACAATGGATCATGCCACCCGACTCTTCAACCAAGCGCGCGCGATGCGGCGGCGCGGCGCGGTTTCCGTGGCACTGTTGTTCCGGAGCAGGGCGTAAACGCCGTCGTGGCGCAACCGACGGTAGCGCCGGCGGCGCAGGCCGGGCGAGTTCACTGTGCGCAGCTTGCGGGAGATGGACATCGTATCTTTGTTCCTGTATTTCAGCTACGCCGTTTTATTGCCACTGCCGGAACGCCGGCAACCACCGTGTAGGGCTGCACGTCTTCGCGCACCACCGCTCCGGCGGCGATTACAGCGCCGTCGGCGACGGTCACTCCGGCGAGGATGACGGCATTGGCGCCGATCCAGACATCGCGCCCAATGCGTATCGGTTTTGCCTCGACGGGCTGCGAGCGAATTGTCCTATCAGGCGAGATGCCGTGCTTGTATGAAATAATGCGCACGCCGGGCCCAATCAGCGTGTCATCGCCGATGTCAACGCCGCCAGTGCCGTTCACTATGGAGAAATTGTTGATCTCCACCCGGTTCCCCAGTTTCACGCCATCCCGTCCGCCCTGCACATAGGCGAAGCGGTTCAGTGTCACCGCGTCGCCCAGAGTCACCCCTTTGCCGCGCGTGGCGTCCACCGAGGCGGCGTCATGAATCTTGCACTTGCGACCGAGGCGGATGTTGGCGTGTCCCTTGATATAAGCGCTCAGGGAAACACGGCTGCCATCGACAATACGGTGGCGCAAAGCGAAGAAAAAATGAGTGAATAAGCGCATGATAGGGTTCAGGCAGTAATTTGATGCCGCTCCAGCCAGATCAACAGCACGACGAAGGTGTAGGCCAAGCGCCGGGATGACTTGCGTTTTTTCGCAGCTTGCCAGAGCTGTTGCACTGCGGCGGCATTCAGGAACGGCGCGAGTTCCTTGCAGCGACCTACGTAATGCTCGCAGGCGGCATTCCATTGTCCGTTGAAATAGTGCTGTAAGGGCACCGAGAAACCGTGTTTGGGCCGGTTCCACACTGCTTCCGGCAAGTGCCGGCGAGCCAGCGCGCGCAGCAATGCCTTGCCGCCATCGGCGTCGTAATGCACGCTGGCCGGCCAGTCCAGAACCAGATCCAGCACCGGGTTGCCGAGCAACGGCACACGCACCTCCAGGCCCTGATTCATGCTGGCCCGGTCGGTCTTGACCAGACAATCCTCGGACATATAGGTCCAGAGATCGGCGCGCATCAGGCTGGCGGTATCCATGCCGCTTCCGTAATCCAGGGTCAGGTCGCGCCACCGGGCCAAGGTGTCCTGCGGCTGGCAAGCGGCGAGGGCAGCCGGGCTGAGGTAACGCCCCAGATCCTTGCGCGAGTGTGTAAATGGGCCCAGTTCGACATGCCTGTAGAGCATCATCTCGCGCCCCGCCAGGCCCCGGCGCAGCAGGTCGCCGGGTAGCCATCCGGCGCGCACGCCGGTGCGCAGCAGACTGCGGCCGAAACTGTCTGGGAAAAGGTCTTCGGTCTGCGAGAAACGCGGGTAGCCGGCAAAGAGTTCGTCGCCACCATCGCCGCTGATGGCCACGGTGACTGCTTTCCGGGTAAAGCGCGACAACTCGTGGGTCGCCACGTAGGCCGGATCGGCGAGCGGCTGGTCGAGTGCGCCGATGGCGGCTTCGAAGGCGCCGGCGTCGATCGCCGGCGCATCGATCACTGTATGCTCGGTGGCGTATTGGTCTGCAACCGCACGCGCGGCCGGGGTTTCGTCGAATCCTGCTTGCGCAAAACGGATGTTGAAGGTTTTCAGCGGCCACACTCCCGCGTCGGCCATATAGTGCACCATCAGGCTGGAGTCGATGCCGCCGGACAGGAAGGCGCCGAGCGGCACATCGGCCACCATCTGGCGGCGCACACTCTCGCGTAGTGCGGCGTCCACCATGTGCAACGCTTCGTCGAAAGAGGGCGCGGCCGTCCGCGGCGCCGGCGGTCGCCAGTAGCCGCGCGTCGTCAGCCGACCGCTTCCATGTTCGAACACCAGCATGCCGGCAGGCGGTAACTGGCGGACATCGCGCAGGAAGGAATGCGGCGACTGTACTGCCTGGCAGGCCAGGTAGTCACGCAGGGCTTCATGATCCAGCCGGCGCGGGAAGCCGGGGAGCGCGAAGAAAGGTGCCAGTGTGGAGGCGAAGATCAGCCCGCCGTCCAGCGTTGCGTAGAACAGCGGTTTGACACCGACGCGGTCGCGCGCCAGCACGAGGCGCTTCGTTTCGACATCCCAGAGCGCGAACGCGAAGATGCCGTCGAGCCGATCGAGCAGCGATTCTCCCCAGGCGCGCCAGCCCTGCAACAGCACCTCGGTGTCGGAATGGGTGTGGAATGGCCAACCCCGGGCTTCCAGTTCACTGCGCAGTTCCTTGAAGTTGTAGATCTCGCCGTTGAAAGCCAAGGTCCAGCGACGGTCCTCGCTTTGCATCGGCTGGTGGCCGCCGGCCAGGTCGATGACGGCGAGGCGGCGGTGGCCGAACACGGCCGCGCCGGCGTCCACCATATCGTGGTCATCCGGGCCGCGCGGACGCAGGGTATCCAGGGCGTCACGAACATGCTCGCGCCAGCGGGTGCCGATCGTGCCGAGGATGCCGCACATGCTCAGCGCACCCCCGCCGCCAATGCCTCATAGCGGGCCGCCACGGTGCCCGCCGCGAAGGCGTCTATTTCATCGAGCCGCTGGGGCCGAGCTTCCTGCAGGGCTTCGGACATGCGTGCCGCCAGGGCGGTCGCGTCGTTCACCGGCACCAGCCAGCGCGCCAGCTCACCCCGCAGCACCTCGCGCGGCCCCGAAGGACAGTCCGTGCTGACCACGCGAGTACGACAGGCAAGAGCTTCCACCAGCACATTGGGCATGCCTTCGTGGTCGGAGCACAGCACCAACAGCTCGGCGGCGGCGATCCAGGGGAAGGGATTGGGACGGAAACCAGCCACCGTCACCCGCCCGGCCAAGCCTTTGGTTTCAATCAGACGGATGAGGCCGGCGGCGGGGTCGCTCAGCAATATCAATTCCATATCCAGGCCGGCCAGCTTCCAGGCATCCAGCAGCAGGTCGTGCCGCTTCTGCGGGGCGAAGCGGCCCACATGGATTACATAGGGACGCTTGGGCAGATCCACCGTTGGCTCGGCCGCGAAGCGGAGAATGCGCTGGAAATCGAACGGATTGTAGATCGCCGCGATGTCGGCGGCAATGCCGAGGCGCTCGCGCAGATCCGTGGCCACGCCTTCCGAGACGGCGATCAGCGCCTGGCCGCCATAGAGGGCGCGATAGCGATCACGGCGGCGTCTGGCTTTGTCCGGATCACGCTTGGCCAGCGAATCGATCTCGGCCGACAGCGTGTTGGCGATACGATAACGCACACGCGGCAGGCGGGCATGGCGTACTACTTCATCGCAATAGGGCAAAGTGGAGACTGTCAGGTCGATGGGCTTGCGCGCATCGAGTGCTTTCCACAGCCGGGCTAGCCGCCAGGCCCCGACGCGCTTGCCCAGCCAGCCGTGTCGCAGCCTGCTGTCCGCAGGCGTGACAATGTGCAGACTGACGCTTTCCGGAACTGCGTGTTCGATCACCCGTTCAAGCAGGATCAGGTTCACTCCATGCCCTCTCCCGGCGAGCAGTGCGGCGAGATTCAGCATCGCCCGCTCGGCGCCGCCGCCTGCGAGGTTGGTCACAACCAACGCGAAGTTCACGCCAGCGCCTCGCGTACCCTGTCCAGCACCGTGTCCACCGAGACGTCCGACATTGGATAGTCGTCGGGCGAGGTTCCCTGCCCGGCGCGCGGGTGATCCACCGTCCATAGGCAGGGATGTTCCAGCGGGGCCAGCAGGCTGCTGGGCGAAGAACCATGGTACATCGCGACCATCGGTCGATGCAGAGCACCCATGATGTGCGTGGGGCCGGTATCGACGCCGATATAGAGATCCACTTCGTTCATCAGCGCCGCTGTCTGGCGCAGGGAGAGGTTGCCGGCATAGTGGGTCGAGCAATCCGGCAGCGCGGCATGCAGGGCCAGGGTGCGTTCCCGTTCCAGACCGCCGCCGAAAATCAGGAAACGGGCATGGGGATACGCCGCCCGGATGCGGTGGCACAACGCGATGAAATTCGCCACGGGCCAGTCGCGGTAGCCTTTGGTCGGGAAACTGGCGATCTGCAGGCCGATCATCGGTCGCGCGCCTAACGTTCGCAGGGGTGCCAGACGGGTGTTGGCCCACTCCTGCTCGGCGGCGCTGACCACATAGGAGAGATACTTGCCCGCAGTTGGCAGGCCGATCGCATCGGTGAGGGCAAGCTGATAGTCCACCGAATGCCGGCTCTGGAAAGCGGGTTCTTCGACGGCGCGCCAGAGCCGCGCGTCCAGCGCCGGGTTGCCCTGGCGGAAGGCAACCACGCGCCGAGCCACCCGCAAGGCATAGGCGACCAGCGGTTGGTCGAAACCGAAGACCAGCGCCAGGTCGTGGCTGTTGCCGGGCAGCCAGCCGCGCAGAGGGGCCGATTTTTTGGTAATGCGGCCGAGATGATGGACGCAGGGCAGTCCTTGTAGGACCTCGGCTCGATTCGGGTGCGCCAGGCAGCTCAGGCGTGCCTCGGGGAAAGCCGTGGCCAGAGTGCGCAGAACAGGTGTGACTAGCAGAGTATCGCCGATGCGTGAAACCTGCACCACCAGGATGTCATGTACTTCGCGCGCTTCGATGTCCATTACGGGATGCTTGTGCTTTGTTTTTCAGCGGGTGATGGCCGCACCCCCGCGGGTACGCGGCGGCCACCACCACATCCAGCCAGGTTGGCGCCGGGATCGCGGCCGATGACGTCAGTCAATTCGAAGTCAATGCGCACGAATCACCAACTCGAACAGGCGTTGCATGGCGTCCAGCATGGCTTCCCGAGTGTGGCGGGCCAGTGCGGTGGAGCGAGCGGCTTCGCCGAGGTGCCTGCCCAGCCCCGGGTTATCCAGCAGGCGCTGGATGGCTTGCGCGAGGGCGGTGATGTCTCCGGCTGCTACTATCAGTGCGCTCTTCCCGTGCTGCACCGCCTCCGTAATACTGCCCACCGGGGTTGTCACGATGGGAAGGCCGGCCAGCATGGCTTGAAGAAGGGCTTGCGGCACACCTTCGTTGGCATAGGAGGGCAGGCAGAACAGGTCGAAGGCTGGCAGCCAGCATTCCGGGTCCTCGCGCTGGCCAAGAAAGCGAACCCGCTCATCCAACCCCAGACGCACCACCATTTCGCGCAGATAGTCCCATCTGGGGCCGTCGCCGATAATCAACAGTCGCCAGTCATGGCCGACGATCTGGCGGCAAGCGTCGATCAAATGGTGGTGACCCTTCCAACTGCGCAGGGTGGCGACTATGCCGACATAGCGCAGATCGGGATCGAGTCCCAGCCCCCGGCGTGCAGCCAGACGATCCCCGGGGTGGAAACGTTGCGGGTCAATGCCAGTGGGGATGGAGGTGATCATCTCGCCGGGATAACCGTTCTCGCGGATCAAGGTCTCGCGCAGACGTTCCCCGGTGGTGACGATGTGTGCGGTGGCACGGGTGTAGAGCCAGCGCGAGGCGGCGTTGCACGGGATGGGCGCGGAGATATGGCGGGTGCGTACCAGCGGTGGTGGCGCTGAAATGAAAAGTCGCGCCAGAGCGGCCAACCATGTGTCGGTAGAACTGTGGGTATTGATCACATCAGGCCGGCTGCGCAGGATGTGCCGGCGCAGTGCAAACAGGCCGCGCAGACTCTTGCGTCCGATCGGCAAGGCGATGGCCGGGACGCCATGGCGTCCCGCCTCGGAAAATATCCGTGCCTCAGGCGGGCAGGCCAGACTGATTTCATGGCCGCGCGCGATCAGACCCCGTGCTTCTTCCAGAATGCGAATTTCCTGGCCGCCCCAGCCGCATGAGGCCTCGGTGTGGAGGATTCTCAAGCCGCGCCCGCCGTGATACGTTGGGGCGTCCATCTCCGCTTCCGGCAGATGCCGTTTGAGTGCGCTGAGCGCCGGACTCGCCAGCAATACGTCGCTGTGTTGGCGCGGCTTGGTGACCAGCACGCGGCGGATATGGCTCGGGTCCAGTCCAGGGTGTCGCCTATGCTGAAGGGAGACAGAAATACGAAAACGGGCCGCAAGTTTGGCCTGAAGTTCCCGCTGAGTATAGCCGCAATTGCCATGTGATTAGACGAGCATGACGCGAATCGGAACAAGTCCGTTCCGTCTCTCTTCGCCGGCTCCGTCGCGACGCGCGGATCCTTTCATTCTTTTAGCTCTTGCGCCGCAATGCCATCAGCTTGGCGTATTTGATAAAGCTGTTGCAGCAACCGATCGCGATATGCACCAGGCCGGGTGTTCCGTCGAGAAAACCCAGGCGCAGGAAATAGAATTTAGCAAAGCGCAGCGTAGGCGACAGCAACAATTGCGCTGCGCTGGCGCGTTTCCCCGCCTTGAACAAGGCATCTGCCTGCATGCTGGTATAGCGATTCTGCTTGTCCAGATAAACGGCCAGGGTTTCGGCCGAGTCGTGTAGCAGATCTCCATTGAGGCGTGCCACCGGCGCGTTGGTGATCACCTTCTCGTGCACCGGATCATCGCTCCAGCGCGCATGGCGCCGGTCGAACATGCGCAGGCTCCAGTCCGGATAGCCCTCGCC
>Ga0315281_10005398_pt1 | contig 18297 bp, 18 predicted proteins | sample YL17G07_0_MG_FD_204540 | JGI IMG/M metagenome (GOLD analysis project Ga0315281, IMG submission 204540) | Sediment microbial communities from Yellowstone Lake, YNP, Wyoming, USA - YL17G07_0 | ecosystem: Environmental > Aquatic > Freshwater > Lake > Sediment | place: USA: Wyoming | collected...
TGGCCTCGGTGGCGGTGGACCTGAGCGGGCGGCCGTTCTGCTCGGTCGAGGCGCACTGGACGCTGGAGCGCATCGGCGAGCTGCCGGCGTCGCTGGTGGAGCACCTGCTGGGGTCGATCGCGGCGGAAGCCAAACTGACGCTGCACGCGCGCGTGCTGGCCGGCGAGAACGACCACCACCGCGCGGAGGCGATGTGCAAGGCGCTGGGGCGGGCGCTGGCGGCGGCGACGCGCATCGAGCCGCGGCTGGGGGGCCAGGTGCCGAGCACGAAGGGGAGCATCGGCGGCTGAGGCTGCGGGCGGGCGCCCATCGCGCCTCGACCTAACCCCCGGCCCCTTCCCTGGGAGGGAAGGGGAGCGCCGCAGCGAGGATTCCCTGATCGGGCGGCTATCCCCCGGGACGCGGCGCCCGCGCCCTCCAGCCTGCGGGCAGCCCGGACCGATGCCGATGCTTCGGGCGGGCGGGGATCGCCGGGCCGGTTCCCAACGAACTTCGAAAACTGTAGGCGAGATCGATTGACAGGGGCCGGATCGAGTCTCTACTATGCTAAGCGAACGCTAGAATTACCTGCCGAAAGGACGTGCCACATGGCCGTTGACACGAAGACGATGGAGATGCTGGGCAAAGAGCCGGACATCTCCGAAGGGCTGGACCTGAGCTGGATGGAGACGACGGGCGAGCGCGGTATGCGCGCGAAGCCGGGCCGCCGCGGGCTGACGCTCGAAGAGATCAACAAGGGCTCGTACGGCGTGGCGCCGGATACGTCGACGGACATGACGATGGCGCAGCGGGGCGCGGCGAAGCGCGCCGGCGTGCCGCGCATCGGCTACCACATCGCCAAGAAGGGCGATGTCTGGTCGGACAATGCGGCGATGCTTTACGAAGAGGCCGTGCAGCGCCAGTGGTCGTCGGCGACGGACATCCCGTGGGGCGAACTGAAGCCGCTGCCGGACGACGTCGAGCGCGCGTACAGCCAGTTCTGCACGTTCCTGACGGAAGTGGAGTTCATCGCCGGCGACACGCCGGCGCAGTGGCTGCCGCAGATCAGCAACGACCACTACGAAGTGAAGATGTTCCTCGCTTCGCAGATCATGGACGAGGCGCGGCACCTGGACGTGTTCCGCAAGCGCGCGCTGGCGAACGGCGGCGGGCTGATGAGCAGCAGCGGCAACGCCGGGCTGCGGGTGATCATCGAGGCGAAGGACTTCACCGAGATGTCGGCGATCATGCACGTGCAGGGCGAGGGCCTGGTGCAGTCGATCTTCCGCATGGGCGAGTACATTGCCACGAACGAGGCGGAGAAGCGCATCTTCCGGCTGTCGGCGCAGGACGAGTCGCGGCACGTGGCGTTCGGCGTCATGCACCTGAAGTACATCCTGGAGACGGAGCCGGAGCGGCGCGAGGAGATCCACAGCTACCTCGAGAAGGCGGAGCCGGTGATCGGCGCCGGCTCGGGCGTGCCGGTCGCGGGCGGCTCGCCGGTGTTCGGCCAGTCGCTGGGCATCCTCTTCGGGCACACGATGGGCAGCCCGGAGGAGGGTGGCAAGCTGGCACTGGCGGCGTTCCGCCGGCAGCTGAACGAGTACATGCACCGGCTGGAGGTGGCGGGGATGGGCGAGCGGCGCTACCGGCTGCCGCTGCAGATCCAGGCGATCCTGGACCCGCCCAAGAACTGAGTTCGAGAGACTGATACTTCAAGAAGCCCCGGTTTTGGCCGGGGCTTCTTCTTGTCCAGCGGGCGAAGCTGGAAATTGGAGGCTGGAGGCTGGAGGCAGGTTTGCGACTCCCCGGGCGTCAAGCGCTCTGGCGTGACCGCCGCCGTCGCCGGATCGCCCACATGCCCGGAGCGAGGATCGCAGCCAGCGCTGCCGCCGCGGCGGTACCGGCGAGCACGTACGCTGCGCGGTGGTCAGCGGAGTCAGTCGAGGTCCGCGATGGCAGCGGCGTAACGTCAGTGTTGTCCGCGATGTCGCCCTCGAATGGGACTGGCGCCGGTGCGAGCTGGCCGCCGCCCCAGCACCAGACGCCGCCGTCCTTCAGCGCGCACGTGTGGCCGCCACCGGCGCTGATCGCCGTGACGCCCGCATTCTGCTGGGCTGAGTCAACGCGGCCTGCCGCTGGCGCCAGCGCGAACAGAACACACACCGTAGCTCCGGCCAGAACCCACCGGACCAGTCTCGTCGATGCCCGTATCGCGCCTCCCTTGGCGTCCGCGCTACCTGCGCCGCAGCCTGCGACCAGCGCCGCGCCGGCAACCACCATCATTAGTCCTCGAAGGGTCAGTTTCATGAGGCGCCTCCGCGTGCTCTCGGCTTCCAGAGCATTCGCGCGCCCGCGGCGACGAGCGTCACGCCGACGATGCTGAGCATGAGCAGCGCAGGTAGCCACGACCCGTGCTCGGCGTCAGCCATCCCGCCGCTACCTGTGTTTGGCGGCCTGAGCGACGTCGAAGGCTGCGTCGGCGCCTTGTCGGTGACAACGATCGTGCCCTTCATACCCTGGTCAGCGTGGAGCAGACACCTGTAGGCGTATGTGCCCGCCTTCGTAAACATCAGCCTGTACGTGCTTCCACCCGGCGCCAGGGGCAAATCTCTCCCAGCGGTGTCGCGGCCACCGGGCGCCCACATCACGCCCGAGTTAGCGTTGCCACCGCTATACGTGGTGCCACCTGAGGGCGGCGCGTCGAGGCCGAACGTGACGGTATGCGGAACGCCGGTTATGCTCGTCCACTTCACCGTGTCGCCGGTGGAGATCCGCAGGGGGCCGACGGGGAGGAACTGCATCACGGCTGCCTGGTCCTGCGTCGCGCCCAGCTGCATGTCCCACGTCGAGACGCCGGATGCGTCCGTCACCTTCGTCTGCTGCGCCGCGGCGATGATCGCCTTGCCGCTGGCGATGAACGCGTCGCGCTGGGCGGCGCCCTGCTTGTCGAGGTCAGCTTGTGACGCGATCGTGACGGACGCGCCGGTCACGTCGACCGCCAGCTCCATGCCGGGGTGGAACAGGCAGATCATCTTGTAGCTGCCGACGGCGCTGAATATGACGTCGACGCTGTTGCCTTTGGACATGACGCCGGAGTTGTAGTACCGGAGCGGATCAACATCCGTCGCTTTGCCCGGCGCGCCCGTGGGCTCGTAGAAGCGCGGGTTGATGGTGAGACCGGCGCCGGACGGGTTCGGGATCCGGCTGCCAGGCACCTCCATGCCGGTGGGGACGTAGGTCGTGGTGTGCGGCTCTTCGTATGGGTTCGCGAAGTGGATCGCGTCGCCTTTGTGGATGGTGACTGCATCCGGGAAGAAGTCGAGCGCCGCGACGCCATCGCCGCCTCCGCCGACGTTGATGTTTCGTGTCACCGGCACGTCCGCTGCGGCGTACGAGCCGACGCCGAGCACCCCGGCCAGCGCCACCACCGGGATCAGTAGGCTTCGGATCTTCATGCTCCCTCCAACCCATGAATGCGTCAGCGCCCCACGGGCAACCGCCATCAGTAATCCTCGAAGGTTCAGCTTCATGAGGCGCCTCCGCGTGCTCTCCGCTCGATGCCGGCCGTCAAGCGCTCTGGCGTGGCCGCCGCCGCCGCCGCATCGCCCACATGCCCGGAGCGAGGATCGCAGCCAGCGCCGCCGCCCCGGCGGTACCGGCGAGCACGTACGCGGCGCGGTGGTCAGCGGAGTCAGCGGAGTCAGTCGAGTTGAATAACACCGCCACCGGCACGGCGCTGTAGGACGGGCTGTTGTTGCCGAGCTGGCCGTTGCTGTTGGAGCCCCAGCACCAGACGCCGCCGCTTTCCTTCAGCGCGCAGGTGTGCTCCGGCCCCGCGCTGATCGCGCTGACGCCGCTCCCGAGCCCCGGCACCGCCACCGGCACGTCGCTGTCCGTCGTGCCGTTGTTGCCGAGCTGGCCCAAGCCGTTCAAGCTCCAGCACCAGACGCCGCCGGCCTTCACCCCGCAGGTCCCGCTAATCGCGCTGACGCCGTTCTCAAGCCCCGGCACCGCCACCGCCGCATGGCTGTCGTCCCAACACCAGACGGCGCCGTCCTTGATGGCGCAGCCGTTTCCGTACCCAACCGCGCTGATCGCGCTGACGCCGCTCGCCAGCCCCGACACGGGCCAGTTCGCGGTGCTGTTGTCGTCGAGTCCGGCCGCGCCGTTCCAGCCCCAACACCAGACGCCGCCGTCCTGCAGTGCGCATTTCCCGCTGATCGCGCTGACGCCGCTCTCCAGCCCCGGCACCGCCACCGGCCCGGAGCTGTCTGTCGCGCCGCTGAGCCCGGCGCCCCAGCACAGGACGGCGCCGTCCTTCAATGCGCAGTTCCCGCTGATCGCGCTGACGCCGCCCACGAGCCGCGACATCGCCACCGGTACGTGGCTCTCCGTCGTGCTGCCGAGCCCGCCGGCGAAGCTCCTGCCCCAGCACCAGAGGCCGTCGTCCTTCAGCGCGCAGGGGCCCGCGCTGATCGCACGGACGCCGTCCGCGCCGACGCCGCCCGCCAGCCCCGACACCGCCACCGGTACGGCGCTGTCCGCCGTGCTGTTGTTGCCGAGCTGGCCTACGTTGTTGCTCCCCCAGCACCAGACGCCGGTCTCCGTCAGCGCGCAGGTGCCCTCGACGGCGCTGACGTCGCGGTCCAACCCCCACACCGCCACCGGCACGTCGCTCCCCGTCGGCCTGTCGTTGCCGAGCTGGCCGAAGCCGTTGTAACCCCAGCACCAGACGCCGTCGTCCTTCAGCGCGCAGCTGTGGTCCGAGCCCGCACTGATCGCTCTGCCACCGCTCGGCAGCCCCGACACCACCACCGGCACGAGGCTATCCGTCGTGCTGTTGTTGCCGAGCTGGCCGTTGCTGTTGGCGCCCCAGCACCAGACGCCGCCGCCATCCTTCAGCGCGCAGGTGTGCGATGGCGCCACACTGATCGCGCTGACGCCGCTCGCCAGCGCCGAGACCCGCACTGGCACAAGGCTGTCCGTCGTGCTGTCGTTTCCGAGCTGACCCTTGCCGTTGGCGCCCCAGCACCAGACGCCGCCGTCCTTCAGCGCGCAGGTGTGCGCTGGCCCGGCGCTGATCGCGCTGACGCCGCTCCCGAGCCCCGGCACCGTCGCCGGCACGTGGCTCCGCGTCGTGCTGCCGTTGCCGAGCTCGCCGTTGCCGTTCCAGCCCCAGCACCAGACGCCGCCATCCTTCAGGGCGCAGACATGGGCATCGCCCGCGCTGATCGCGCTGACGCCGCCGGTGAGCCCCGACACCGCCACGGGTACCGGGCTGTCCGTCGTGCTGTCGTTGCCGAGCTGGCCGCCCCAGTTGCTGCCCCAGCACCAGGCGCCGCCGTCCTTCAGCGCGCAGGTGAGGGCGTTGCCCCCGCTGATCGCGCTGACGCCGCTCGCCAGCCCCGGCACCGCCACGAATACGGGACTGTCCGTCGTGCCGCCGCCGTCCCAGCACCAGGCGCCGCCGTCCTTCACCGCGCAGGTACTGCTGATTGCACTGACGCCGCTCGCCAGCTCCGGCTCCGCCACGGGTGCGGTGCTGCCACAGGGGCCGTCGTGCGAACACAAGCGAGGGAGCCCGAAGTTGTCGCCCCCGAAGTTGATGCCCCAGCACCAGACGCCGCCGTCCTTCAGGGCGCAGGTGCCGGACCCGCCCGCGCTGATCGCGGTGATCCTGCCCGCCCCCGCCGCGGCGGGCGCCACGCCCGGCGCACACGGCGGCGCGCTGCCGGCGGTCTGCTCGACGACGCAGCCAGTCGAAGACTCGCCGGGGAGAGTCGTGGTCACCGCGACTGTTGACGTTGATAGCACGCCCCAGGCGAGCAGAGCGATGCCAACCGCGGTGGCGGTGAGTACCGCGCCCGCCGCGGCATGCGGAAGCCAGGCGAACGGCAGCTTGCGCAAGAAGATGACTGGCGCCCATGCGGCGAGCTGACCGTTGCCCTCGGTGCGCAGGTGGAGCAAAGCCGCCTCATACCGGTTCTCGGCGCCGAGACGTTGCAGGATCTCCGCGACGTGGTACTTGACGCCGTACGGCGTGATGCCAAGGTGCTGCGCGATCTCTTCGTTCGTGAGGCCCGTGACGAGAAGGTCGAAGACATCTTGCTGGCGCGGCGTCAGCGTGCCGTCGTACCGCGGCCGTCCGCGGCGTCTCCATCTGAAGCGGCTCGGGTCTCCTGCTCTCATCCTGCGGTCAGTTTAACGAGGCAGCCGGCGATTTTCCCTAGCCGCTACCTGCGTTTTTCCTTCGAAATGCGCCATAGCAGGTCAGCAGGTCAGCCGGTCAGCACGTCAGCGGGCCGAGCATCACGACGAACGACGCGGGGCGCGACGCGCACCTGCGTTCGGACGACTTCTTCAACGCCGAGAAGTTCCCGGCGATCACCTTCGCGAGCAAGCGGGTGGAACGCGTCGACGACGAGAACTACCGCGTCGTCGGCGACCTGACGATTCGGGATATCACGAGGGAGGTCGTGCTGGACACCGAGTTCGGGGGGCAGGTTCGCGACCCGTACGGGAACGACCGGGTCGGCTTCACGGCGGCGACGCAGGTGAACCGCAAGGAGTTCGGCCTCAGCTGGAGCGCGCTGATGGAGGCCGGCGGCCTCGTCGTCGGCGACAAGGTGAAGATCACGCTGAACATCGAGGCGGTGCGGGGCGGGAGTAGGTAGTTATTAGTGGGTAGTTGTCAGTTGTCAGTGGTCAGTTGTCAGTTGTCAGTTGTCAGTTGCCAATAGGGACGGAGCTGAAGCTTCGTCTCCGCGCGGGCGCGCGATGGCAGTGCCGCGGCCGGCACCGCACCCGCCCTTCGGGCACCCTCTCCACGCTGTGGAGAGGGCTTGGGGGAACCGGTGGTGCTCTTCGTCGGGGGTGCCGTTGATGCGGGGGGGCGTGGGGACGGAGCTGAAGCTTCGTCCCTACGGTTCCGCGGCTGTTGTTCTCACTGCCCGACTACCATCCCTCACTTACCGGTCCGGCGGGCGCGGCGGGCCGCAGCGGCGGCCCAGCTGCTGCACGACCATGAGCAGGTCGGCGGTGTCGACCTTGCCGTCGTGGTTGACGTCGTAGCGCAGGCTCGGATGGCGCTGGCGGAGGCGCATCGTCATCGCCAGCACGTCGGCGAGCGTGACGCGGCCGTCGCGGGTGACGTCGGCGCAGGGGGTCGGCGCCGGAGTGGGTGTGGCCGTCGGCGGCGTCGGGCCGCTCACGAGGTTGACCGTGGCGCCCGGGCAATGCCAGGGCGGCGGGCTGTCGGTGTCACAGCTCACCAGCGTGGCGGCGGAGTTTTCTTCGGCGAGCGACACCTCCGAGAGCGAGAACGCGACCTGGCCGGCGGCGGCGCCCGGCGGCACGTTGTAGTGTACGGTCGCGAGCTGGCGCTGGCTGCCCGGCACGACGGGCGGGGCGAGGCCAAGGGCATCGAAGCAGGACAGGAGCGAGGTCGCCTTGCCGGGCCCGTCCGCTCCGGTGTTGGGTGACGGTGGCGGCAGCGCACAGACCCACGATGTCGCCAGATCGGCCTCGTTGAAGTCGGGATTCGCGTTGAGGTTGGCGTCCACTCCCGGCGGCGGGTTTAGCCGCGACGTATCGCTGTCATGGACGATGAAGTTGAATGCGCCGGGGACGTCGGTCTGCGGCCCGTCGTTGCGCAGGACGACGGCGACATCGAGCGACGTCGTGCCGAGCGGCAGGTCGCAGCTGGCCTGGATGCCCGCTGCCGCGGTATCGCAGTCGAGCGCGATCGAGTAGCCGTTGTCCGGGCCGCACGGCGGACTGGTCACGCCCGGTACGCACGGTGCGGGCGTCGGCGTCGCGGGCACGCACGGCGGGCTCACCGGCACGAACGGCGAGCAGCCGGGCAGGGGCGTCGGCGTGTCGCACGGTGGGCTCGACGGCGACACGGGGGCACACAGCGGGTCCAACGGCGGCGTGGGCGTGTCGCATGGCGGGAATCCCTGCGGCGGCGACACGGGATCGCACGGCGGGGGCGACGGCGGCGTCGGGGTCGCGCAGGGCGGGCTGAACGCCTGCGGCGGCGCTGCCGGGTCGCACGGCGGCGCGCACGGCGGGCTGAAGGCCTGCGGCGGCGATGCCGGGTCGCACGGCGGCGCGCACGGCGGGCTGAGCGGCTGGGGCGGCGAAACCGGATCGCACGGCGGGGCGCACGGCGGGCTGAACGCCTGCGGCGGCGAAACCGGATCGCAGGGGGTGCACGGGACGCCGGGCTGGCACTGCGCCGGCGGCAGGCAGAGGACGCGGATCGTGGCTTGGATGCGGCCGACGTCGACCTGCACGGCGAACGGCTGGAACGCCTTCTGCGGTATGCCCAGGAAGGCCGTGGCCGTCGTGTCCACGACGCCGTCCACGGTCGTCGCGCCGCTGGGACTGGCGATCCCGGCGCGCCCGGTGACGCTGAAGTACACGGGCGTCCCGTCGTTCACGCTGGCGCCGAGGGCGTCGCGGACGTGCGCGGTGATGCGAGAGCTGTGCGCGCCGTCGCAGACGATCTCGTCGGGGTCCGGCATCAGCTCAATCGAGGCGGCCGGGCCGGCACCCGGCGTCGGCGTAAACGTCGGCGGCGGTGTGGGGATGGCGGTGCCGGCGCCGAACTGGATCAGGGGCAGCTTCGAGCCGCCGATCCCGGCGGCGTGGACGGCGGCGAGGCCGAATGCGCCGGCTGTCAGCGCCAGCATCACGATGCCGAGTGCGACGATGGCGGATGTGCGTCCGGGCTTGTTCATGGCGTGCTCCCTCGCTGGATCGGGCCGTGTCGTTGCGCGCGCGGGCATCACTGCGGGTGTGAGGCGTATCCTACCACTGTCTGGAAGGACGAGAGTAGACACCAAACGGGCGGAAATGCGACGGGCGCTGACACGCCAACGTGCAGAAGGTAGCGCAGCGGCGACCGCCGGCGCCCGACGCGCGCCCTACGCCTCGGCGACGCTTTGGCGTCGGTCGTCAGTTGTCAGCCGTCAGTCGGGGGGTGGCACGCTTCGTCGGGGATCGTTGAGGCGGCGAGGCGGGAGGCGGACGGAGTTGAAGCTTCGTCCCTACGGCGTTACGCGCGGCTCGGCGGGCGCAGCAAGGCAACTCGCGTCGAGCGAGCGGGCTCGTTACTCGGCGCGGGGGACGACGACGAGGCGGAAGCGACGGTCGTAGCGGCCGCCGGCGTAGGTGTCGCAGCAGGAGCGGCAGGCGACCTTGTCGCGGCGGCCGCGGCGATAGGTGCGGCGGCAGCGCGGGCACGACATGTGCCAGTACTTGCGCTGGGCGCGCTCCTTCGTGGCGAAGGGCGGGCAGGTGATGGTAATGCGCGGGTCCAGCTCGTGCGCGATCGTGCGGAACTCCTGCCCGTGGGGGGAGATCCTGCTGCCGTAGCGCCAGCGGGCGGCCCAGTGCGCCAGCTCGTGCTTGAGCACGAGGAGGGTCTCGTCGATGCCATGGTCGCGGTGGTAGAGCGTGGCGATGCGGATCTGGCCGGTGTCGGGGTAGCAGCGGCCGGCGCTGGAGGTCATGCGGGCGCTCAGCTCCAGGTTCGGGTAGGGGGCGCGGGGCATCGCCAGCACATCGCGAAACTGAGTCTTGATGAGCCGGTCCATGACGTCCTGCAGCTCGGCCTGGAGCCAGAACTCAGGGCCGCCCAGCGGGAGCATGTAGCCTTCGGCGTTGATGGCTCGGTTGACCAAGGCGTCCTCACACTGGCTACAGGATCACGTCGAAGCGCGATGCTCCGTGCTGTTATCATCGGAGAATCGCGCCGGATTGCCACTGCGGAGCGGGGGGGGCTCCGGGCGGCCGCCGCGGGACGCGTCTAGCCTGGGGGCATCTTACATCGGGAGGGCGGCCGACGGCAGGCCGTGGCGTCACTTTCGGCGAAGAATTATGTATATCAGGGGTACGATTTCGCGCGTTCCGTCAACTTCGCGCGTGGGACTGCCCGCCGGGGCGAGGGCGCTATCGGATACCTCTATCGGAGGGGAGCGCGGGTGGTCTCTCGGGGCGGCGCTGCCGCTCGCATACGCCGGGTGTGCCGGGGCGCCCGCCGGGCCGTTCGTCTCGTCAGCCCTTCGTGGAGGCCTGTCGTCACCGTGATGCGGGTTGGAGCGGACTACGGAGGATGGGGGCTTCGACTCGCGCACCGACAGATCACTGCCCGCTTACCACTGACACAATCACTGACCAAACAGACTAGAACCTAACACCTGGAACCTATAACCTCGGCAAATGGTCGATAGTTTCAAGTGGCTCCCGCCGACCCTCAAGGGGTACTTCGAGGCGATGCAGATCCCGGCGCCGGAGTCGGTGCCGTGGACGCCGCTGGCGAAGCCGCTGAGTGAGGCGCGCATCGCGCTGGTGACGACGGCGGGCATCAACGTGCGCGGCCTGGAGCCGCCGTTCGACTACGAACGCGAGCAGACGCAGCCGACCTGGGGCGACTCGACGTATCGCACGCTGCCGCGCGACCTGCGGCAGGAGCAGGTGCAGACGGGGCACCTGCACATCAACAACGAAGACATCGCCCGCGACGTCAACGTCGCGATCCCGATCAGCCGCATGCTGGAGTTGGAGGCGCAGGGGGTGATCGGCTCGCTGGCGCCGACGAACTACTCGTTCATGGGGTATCAGCCGGACACGACGGAGTGGCGCGAGCGCTACGCGCCCGAGGTGGCGGGCCGGATGAAGGCGGAGGCGGTCGACGCCGTCCTGCTCACACCCGTCTGACCGGACTGCTGCCGCGCCGTGAATGCGCTGGCAAGGACGTTCGAGGCGGCGGGCCTGGCCACGGTGGTAGTGAACCCGATGCCGGTGTGGGGCACGCGATTCGGCACGCCGCGCACGCTCGGCGTCGAGTTCCCGTTCGGGCACCCGATGGGGCTGCCGGACGAGCCGGAACTGCAGATGCGGGTCGCGCGCGCGGCACTCGACCTGCTCGTGCACGCCGAGCCGCCGCCGCCGGTGGTGGCGCACTTCGACGAGCCGTGGCCGGGCGACTTCGACATCTGGAAGCGCGCCTGGCACCCGAAGGAGCCCTCGCCGATCATTCGCTGGATGCGGGAGCAGGCGGCGCTACGAGCGCAGCAGCAGCGGGAGGGGCAGTAGTGTCTGATACGCTTTCGCCGCCGCGGCGGCCGGACGGATGAGTCCGACGCGAAGGAGTTCGAGACGCGCGGCGTCACGTTCGCGGGCGTGAAGCCCGCGTAGGGAGTTGTGGCCGATGGCCCTGTCAAAGACGCATCGACACCGGCTGGACGTGCAGGGGTTCGCCTGCGTCGACGACCGGACGCTGGCGCAGACGCACCAATGGCTGCGGATGTCGCCGGCGCTGTGCGGGACCATCGCCGCGGCCGGCATCGCGCTTGCGTCGCCGTCGATCCTGTGGGCCCTGGCGGTGTTCGCGGCGCTGGGCGCTATCCTTCCGTTCCATCCGTTTGACCTGATCTACAATCTCGGCGTGCGCCGCCTGACCGGCGCGCCCAAGCTGCCGGCGAACGGCGCCCCCCGCCGATTCGCCTGCGGCATCGGATCGGTCTGGCTGATCGGCACCGGTGCGCTGTTCTTCGCGGGGCTCGATATTGCGGGCTACGTGGTTGGCGCCGCGCTCATCGCAACGGCGGCGCTGGTGGCGACCACGCACTTCTGCATCCCGTCGACGGTGTACGGCGTGGTGTTCGGGACGCCGCGCGCTGACGTAAGCGAACGCCCAGTTCGCGATTGAGATCGGGCCGCACGTTGCGTACGTGCGACGGCCGGGGGCGGCCGTCCTACGCCGCCAGCGATCGCAGAGCGTGGACGCGCGAACGTTGACGATCACGGCTTGCCCTGGCGCTGGCGGGCGGTGGGCTCCCAGGTCTGGTACTCGATGGCGCCGGCGCAGGTGAGGAACATGCGCGCCGTGGTGTCGCCCATGTGGCTGAAGCGCTTCTTCACGTCCTTGATCAGCGCATCGACATCGCCGCGATAGCTGCGGAGCCAGGGCGTCATGCCGCCGTGCTCGCGCACGATCGCGGCGACTGCGCGGGCGTTGGCGATGGTGCCAGTGATCTTGCGGCCGTTGCGGATGATGCCCTCATCGGCGAGGAGCCGGTCGACTTCGGCATCGCCGAACATGGCCACCTTGTTGATGTTGAACTTCGAGAAGGCGCGGAGGAAGTTCGGCCACTTCGAGCGCATGACGCGCCAGTTGAGGCCGGAGCCGAAGACGAACCAGGAGAGCATCTCGAAGTAGGCGCGGTCGTTGGGCGGCGTTGACCCCACCGGGAAGGGGAAGATCTCCGTCGGGTCGGCGCCTTCTGGTCCTGAACGCGGCACGGTGCGGCTCCTTTCACGCTGGTGGGGCCAGGCACTACTCTACGACGCCGGCCGGCCCGCCGTACAGCGGCGGTTTGGTATCATCGCCCCTACAAAGGAGGCGCGCGTGACGCTGGAGATCCGCCCGTATCGAGAAGAAGAGGCCGCGGCGTTCTACCGCGTGCCGGCGATCGTCTTCGGGAACTACACCGGCAAGCCGTTCGATCCGGAGCGAGGCACGCCCCTGCCGTCCGCCTTGTCGCTCTGCGCCTTTGAAGACGGCGAACTGGCGACGACCTACGGCGCCTGGCCGCTGGGCATGCGGCTGAACGGCGAGAAGGTGTCCGTGGCCGGCGTCACCTTCGTCGGCACGCTGCCGCAGTTCCGGCGGCGCGGCCACCTGCGCAAGATCATGGAGACCGACTTCAAGCGCCGCTACGAGGAGCGCATGGAGCCGATCGCGATCCTGCTGGCGTCGCTGGCGGCGATCTACCAGCGCTACGGCTACGCCGTCGTCAGCACCGCGGTGCGCTACCAGATCGACCCGCGGTCGATCAACATCGCGCCGTCGGTCCCGAAGGCCGAGGGCACGTGGCGCGAGGGGACGAAGGACGACCTGCCGCTGCTGCAGGACATGTACCGGGCGTTCATCGGCCCCCGCACGGGCTACCTGCACCGGGGGCGGGACATGTGGGAGCACCAGGCGCTCGGGGTGGGCGGAGAGCAGAGCGACTCGTCGCAGTTTGGCCCGAGCCTGATCTCGATCTACGAAGAGGGCGGCGAGCCGAAGGGCTACGCCCTCTGGGCGGCGAAGTGGTTCCCGTCGTTCCACCTGGACGACGGCGGTCCCGGGCAGCGCGTCTGGGTGCGCGACTTCGCCTGGCACACGCCGGGGGCCTACCGCGCGATGTGGGACCTCCTGCGCACGTTCGATCTTGCCGCGCGCGTGATCATTGACCTCGCGGCGACGGACGACCCGGCGCCGCACATCATGCTGGACCCGCGCGAGCTGCACGCGACGCACCACGACTGGCTCCTGGGGCGCATCATCGACGTCGAACGCGCGCTGCCGCTGCGGCCGTACGGCGCGGAGGGGCGGCTGGTGTTCGAGCTGCGCGACGAGATGTGCCCGTGGAACGCCGGCCGCTGGGCGCTCGATGCGTCGCCCGCCGCCGGCTCGACGATCGCGCGCACGACGGAGTCGGCGCAGCTGACGCTGGACGTGTCGGCGCTGGCGCAGCTGCTGTTCGGGCAGCTCTCGCCGACGAACGCGGTGCGGGCGGGACGCGCCGAGGCATCGGCCGGAGCGGACCTGGCGCGCTGGGACGCCGCCTGGCGCACCGAATACGCGCCGGCCTGCAACAACATGTTCTGACAGAGTGGGTAGTGGGTAGACCGCTCGCTGCGGCGCGCGGCCCTCACCCCGCCCTTCGGGCACCCCTCTCCCACAAGGGGAGAGGGGACTTCGTGCGAGGGGTCGGCTCGCGATTGAGACGGGCGGTGTGAGTGCGGTGGTGTAGCTTCAAGCCTCCGGAGCGAGCCTCCCTCTCCCGGTTTTGTAGAGGAGGAATGTGGAGAAGGAGGGTACGAGCGCGAGAGCCAAGATGGTCCCCAAGTATGAACTGACGGGCGCCCAGCCGAAGCAAGACCGACCTTCGCACGACAATGAGGCGGACAACGTAATCAGCCACAGCGCTCCGACAAGCGTTACGAGCCTGGCGACGAATAGCACGGAACCCAAGATCGTGTGCCCCAAGAGCAGCCACCCCAGCCCTGTTAGGAACGACGCGGGGATCAACAACAAGAGCACACCGGCGACAAGCGAATCAGACGCGCCAGAGGGTATCCGGCCCGTGAACGCTGCAAGCATGATCCCGAACCAAAGGAACGGCGCGATGAGCGATGTCAGCTCCAAGCAAGAGCAGAACACTCTCTCCCCGTGTTCGCTCATCGTCTTAACGCCGTCTTCTCTCACGACTGCCTCACGCTGCACGCATCATCGAACCGAACTCGCCTGCTCAAGGTCCGCGCTCACTTCTTAGCGTAGCGTCGCGATCGTGCGCTTATCGATATCGATCGGGGCGGATCGACGGGAGTTTCTTCGGCAACGGCTATGAGGCTTGCTGGAGCAGTTCGAACTGGGCCGGGATGGGGAAGCCCTCTTCTCGCGCGACTTCCAGCCAGAGCTCCATCGCCTCGGCGATCATCGCCAGCGCTTCCTCGATGGTGTCGCCCGTGCTGATGCCGCCCGGGAGCGCCGGCACGCTGATGACGTACCCGTGCTCATCCTCCGGCTCCAGCTCGTAGATAATGCCGCCCTTGATGATGTGAAAGACGCCGCTGTCCATGCGGCTATTCTACAACGGCAGCGGCGCTCGCTGCTTGACGGGCTACAGCAGCTCCGCGATGGAGGCGATGATGCGGTGGGGGCGCAGCGGGGCGTCCGGCGGCACGTCTGCGCCGGACGCATCGACCCATACCGTGTGCATGCCGAGGCGGTGGGGGGTGACGATGTCGGCGTCGAAGTTGTCGCCGACCATCCAGGTGTGGGCGGGGGCGCAGCCGAGCGCCTGCAGCGCGTGGCGGAAGACGCGCTCGTCGGGCTTGCCGCAGCCGAACTCGCCCTCGATGACGATGCAATCGAAGTACCGCTCCAGCGCGTGCTTCTGGACGCTGCGGCGCTGGTTGCGCGCCTCGCCGTTGGTGATCAGCGCCATCGGGATGCCGCGGGCGCGGATCGCGTCGAGCGTCTCGATCGCGCCCGGGTATGGCGCGATCGCCGCGTCGCGCAGGGATCGATAGTCGTCCGCGAGGCTGTGGGCGACGGTGATGTCGTCGCGGCCGAGGTCGCTGAACGCCAGGCGGACGATCTCGCGGCTCGCGCCGTGCAGGCCCATGCGCCCGCGGTAGGCGCGGTCGGGGTCGGCCCAGAACCAGCCCCGGCGGGCGCGGATGGCGTCGTGCACCTGCTCCGGGGTGTGCGCGCCATCGCGGTGCGTTTCGCACGCCGCGCGCCATGACTGCTCCATCCCGCTCTGCCAGTCGAGGATCGTGCCGTCCATGTCGAAGAAGATGGCGTGAGGGCCGTCGATCATCCGCTGATTCCTCGCAACCACGCCGCGATCTGGTCGATGTGCTCGCGGTAGTGCTCGTCGCTGTTCACACGCACCAGCCGCCACGCCGGCCAGCCGAAGCGCTGCTCGTCGGCGAGGTCGTCCTCCGAGAGCGCTTCGACCGCATCGAGGAGCGCCTGGTGCGTCACGCTCGACTCCGCGAGGACATCGGCGAGCGGGGCGTCCTTCGAGGCCGCGTGGTCGCGCGCGTTGGTGGCGTCGACGTCGATGACCTCCGGCCGGTCCGGCGTTTCGCCGCGCCCCACCGCCTGCAGCCATTTCGCGCAGAGGCGCTCCCAGAGGCTGATGTGGGCGAGCAGGTCCTTCACCGAATGGCCGTCGCCGAGCGCGGGCGCGGTGAGCGCCGCATCGTCGATCGAGGCGACAAGGGCGTCGAACGCCGCCCGCTCGGTGCGGATGACGGTGAGGAGTTCGTGCTTCGTCATCGAGCGTTGTTCTCCAGACTGTTCATCACAGGTGCTCCAGGAACTGCTCCTCGGACACTTCCGCCTGGCTCAGGATGTCCGCGATGGTGTGCGGCGGCAACTCGCGTTTGTGTTGCGGGACGACTACGGGACGCCGAAGGCCCGGCTTCATGAGAACGACGTGGCTGCCGCGCTGGCGGATGATCGTGAGGCCGCACGCAACCAGCGAGCGAACGATGCGTTCGGAGCGGAGCGCGGGGAGCTTGGCTCTTGGCATACTGCCATCGTAACGGCAGCAACACGCCCCGCAAGCTGTAACAGGTCAAGACTGCCCGCGAAATCTCCCTACGCTCGTCACAACAGAGTCCTGGCATCGCTTCGGAGCGAGACGCTGGTCGCAGCGTAAACCGGGGGACGGATCAGGAGGCGGCTTGAAGCGCGAACTGCTCCGGGACGGGGAAGCCCTTCTCGCGCGCGACTTCCAGCCACAGCTCCTGCGCCTCCACGATCATCGACATCGCTTCCTCGAACGTCTCGCCGAAGCTGATGCAGCCGGGAAGTGCGGGCACGCTGATCGTGAAGCCGCCCTCAGGCTCCTCGCGCAGCTCGTAGACGACGCCGGCCTTGATGACGTGAAACGTCCCCATAGCAGCCATTCTACCACTCTTCGCCACCCGTCCAGCGCCGCTATCGTCGCTTCGCAGCGACCTTCTTCGCCGGCGGCGGCATCGTCTTCTTCGCGCGCCGCGCACTCTTGCCGTTTGTGGCGGCGATGGGCTTCGCCGGCTTTGCACCGTTCGTCGCCGCTACGACGCGCTTCGCCGGTTTCGCGCCGTTGGCGGACTTCACGACGGCCGCGGAGGCGGCGGCGCGCTTTGCCTCGCGCTTCGCCGCGGCGATGCGGGCGGGCGGCAGCTTCTTGCGCAGGTACTGGCCTGTGTAGCTGGCCTCGACGAGAGCGACCTGCTCGGGCGTGCCCTGGGCGATGACGAGGCCGCCGCGGTCGCCGCCCATCGGGCCGAGGTCGATGATGTGGTCGGCGTTCTTCATCACGTCGACGTGATGCTCGATGACGATGACCGAGTTGCCGCCGTCGACGAGCCGCTGCAGCACTTCGAGCAGCGCGCGCGTGTCCTCGAACGACAAGCCGGTGGTGGGCTCATCGAGGATGTAGAGCGTGCGCCCGGTCGAGCGCTTCGACAGCTCGGTCGACAGCTTGATGCGCTGCGCCTCGCCGCCAGAGACGGTCGTCGCGGGCTGGCCGAGGCGGATGTAGCCGAGGCCGACGTCGCGCAGTGTCTCGAGCTTGCGCCGGATGTTGGGGATCTTGTCGAAGTAGACGAGCGCCTCGTCCACCGTCATGTCCAGCACTTCGGCGATGTTCTTGCCGCGGTAGGTCACCTCGAGCGCCTCGCGGTTGTAGCGCTTGCCCTTGCACACCTCGCACGGCACGGTGACGTCCGGCAGGAAGTGCATCTCGATCTCGATGTAGCCGTCGCCGGCGCAGGCCTCGCAGCGGCCGCCCTTGACGTTGAACGAGAAGCGCCCGGGCGTGTAGCCGCGCAGCCGCGCCTCGGGCACGGAGGCGAACAGCTCGCGCACGGGGGTGAACGTGCCGGTGTAGGTTGCGGGGTTCGAGCGCGGCGTGCGGCCGATCGGCGACTGGTCGATATCGACGACCTTGTCGATGTAGTTGAGGCCGCGCACGGCATCGACCTTGCCGGGCCGCTCGCGAGAGCCGTAGAGGTCCAGCGCCGCCTTCTTGTAGAGCAGGTCGTTGATCAGCGTGCTCTTGCCCGAACCGGAGACGCCGGTGATGCAGACCAGCATGCCGAGCGGGATCTCGACGTCGATGTTCTTCAGGTTGTTCTCGCGCGCGCCCTCGATGCGGATCGCCTTGCCGTTGCCGGAGCGGCGCGCGTCGGGCAGCGGCACGGAGCGGCGGCCGCTCAGGTAGGCGCCGGTCATCGACTCCTCGCAGGCCATGATCGCCTCGATCGGCCCGGTAGCCACGACGCGGCCGCCGTTCTCGCCGGCGCCCGGCCCCATATCGATGATGTGGTCCGCCGCGCGCATCATCGCCTCGTCGTGCTCGACGATCAGCACGGTGTTGCCGAGATCGCGGAGGCGCTCCAGCGTGCGGATCAGGCGCGCGTCGTCGACGGGGTGGAGGCCGATGCTCGGCTCGTCGCAGACGTACAGCACGCCCATCAGGCTGGAGCCGATCTGCGTCGCCAGGCGGATGCGCTGCGCCTCGCCGCCGGAGAGGGTGCCGGCGGTGCGGTCGAGCGAGAGGTAGTCGAGGCCGACGTCGAACATGAACGTCAGCCGCGCCCGGATCTCCTTGAGGATCTGCCGCGCGATGGTCTGCTCGCGCTCGTTCAGCGGCGTCTCGGGCGAGGCGAGGTATTCGAACCAGTCCTGCGCCTCGCGCACGTCCATCGAGGTGACGGCGGCGATGTTCTTTTCGGCGACGGTCACCGCGA
>Ga0315281_10005399_pt1 | contig 18295 bp, 19 predicted proteins | sample YL17G07_0_MG_FD_204540 | JGI IMG/M metagenome (GOLD analysis project Ga0315281, IMG submission 204540) | Sediment microbial communities from Yellowstone Lake, YNP, Wyoming, USA - YL17G07_0 | ecosystem: Environmental > Aquatic > Freshwater > Lake > Sediment | place: USA: Wyoming | collected...
CTGGTGAATAAGCCAGGGATAAACAGGGTGAGCTGTTTGTCTGTCGTAGAGGTCTCGACTGCGGGCTGCGTCGGCATGACCGGGAGTATACCGGAGGCGGAAGGACTACTCCTGCGTTTCCGGCAACGCTCCCGGCGTTGCCCTGTCTCCGTCATCCATGGCGTTCGTAGCTCGTAGGGTGCGCTGGCGCACCGCTTTGTATGGATCGGTGCGCCAGCGGCACCCTACGTGATGGATGCAGGTCGGCCTTCAGGCCGACTGTTCAACCCTCTTCCTTGAACGCCACGTCGCGGGTCTTGCGGATCGCCGGCAACAGCACGATCACCATGACCACGACCGCCATCGCCAGCATGCTCACGCTGATCGGGCGTGTGAGGAAAGTGGTCGCATCGCCGCGCGAGATGGTCAGTGCCCGGCGCAGGTATTCCTCCATCATCGGCCCGAGCAGAAAACCGAGCAGCATCGGCGCCGGTTCACACTCGAGCTTGGCGAACACATAACCGAGCACGCCAAACAGCGCCATGAGATGCACGTCCAGCGTGGAGTTGCTGAGGCTGTACACACCGATCGCGCAGAACACCAGTATGGCCGGATACAACAGGTGATAGGGCACCATGATCATGCGCACCCACAGGCCAATCAGCGGCAGGTTCAGAATCAGCAGGAACACGTTGCCGATCCACATGGACACGATGATGCCCCAGAACAGCGCCGGCTGATTGGTTACGACCGTGGGCCCGGGCTGGATGCCCTGGATAATGAGCGCGCCGATCATGAGCGCCATCACCGGGCTGGAGGGAATGCCGAGCGTCAACATCGGAATGAACGAGGTCTGGGCACCGGCATTGTTGGCCGACTCCGGCGCGGCCACGCCCTCGATCATGCCCTTGCCGAACTGCTCCGGTGTTTTAGAAATCTTTTTTTCCACCGAGTAGGAGGTGAACGATGCCAGCAAGGCGCCGTTGCCGGGCAGAATGCCGAGCGCCGATCCGATGAACGTGCCGCGCAAAATCGGCCCCACCATGCGCCGGAAGTCTTCGCGCGTGGGCATGAGCGTGGTAATGCGGCCGACCAGCTGCTTGCGGTTTGCTTCGTTTTCGAGATTTCGAACGATCTCGCCGAGGCCGAACATGCCCATGGCCGCCACCACGAAACCGACACCATCGGCGAGTTCCGGGATACCGAAGGTGAAGCGCAGTGCGCCGGAGTTGACGTCAGCGCCGATCAGCCCGAGCAGTAGTCCGAGCAGGATCATGCCGACCGCGCGCAGCAGCGACCCGTGCGCCAGAACAATGGAAGCCACGAGTCCCAGCACCATGAGCGCGAAATATTCATGCGGTCCGAATTTGAGCGCCAGCTCGGCGAGCGGCGGCGCAAAGGCGGCCAGCAAAAACGTGGAAATGGTACCGGCCACGAACGAGCCGATGGCGGCGGTGGCCAGCGCCACACCGGCGCGGCCCTGTTTGGCCATGGCGTGCCCGTCGAGCGTGGTTGCGACCGAGGTGATCTCGCCGGGAAGATTGATGAGAATGGCGCTGGTCGAGCCGCCGTACTGCGCGCCGTAATAGATGCCGGCGAGCATGATCATCGCGGATACCGGCGCGAGCGTGAACGTTACCGGCAGCAGCATGGCAATGGTCGCCACCGGCCCGATCCCCGGCAGCACGCCGATGAGCGTGCCGATCAACACGCCGGCAAAACAATAAAGCAGGTTGTGCAGTGTCAGGGCGGTGTCGAAGCCGAGGGCAAGATTGGCAAGGAGTTCCATATCAGCCTCCGAACCACGTGCCGATCAGCGGAATCGGCAGGCCCAGGCCTTTGACGAACAGCAAGGCGCTCAAGGCAATCAACCCCACGGCAAGAATCAGCGCGGTGCGCCAACGGAAATAGATGCTTGCTGCGGATGAAGCCAGTGCCAACACCAGCACGGACACGCTCAAGCCGGCGCCACGCAACAGCAGGCCGAACAACACAGCGGAGCCGGTCACCATCAACAGCAGCCGCCAGTGAAACGGTTCGAGCGCCGTGCCGGGACGGATGAACGAGCGCACTATGGCCAGCAGCCCGACCAGGGCGAGCAGACCGCCGAGCGCGGTTGGAAAGTAGCCCGGTCCCATTTTGAAAGCGGTACCGAGTTTATATTTTTGGGCAAGCAGAACTGCCGCTCCCCCGACCGCCAGAAACAGCAGGCCCGACCAGAAATCCTTCGGGTTGCGGATTGTCACGCGGCTCCCAATATAGATTGCGTGATGTTAGCCCGCACCGCCGGTTACCCCTGGCAGTGCGAGCAGTAATGGTCAGTCTGCGTAGACGCCAGCCTTGTTAATGATCGGTGCCCACTTCTCTACCTCGGATTTGAGATAGGCGCGGTGCGCCTCGGGAGTGGCGCGGTCTTGTGGCTCCGGCTGCGTACCGAGGTCGGCAAAGCGCTGCACCACCAGTGGATCCTTGAGCGCCACGCGCAGCGCCGCCGAAACCTTGTCCACGATCGGCTTGGGCGTGCCCTTCGGCGCATACAACCCGTGCCACACCGCGACTTCGAAGTTCTTGAGCCCCGATTCGGCCAGCGTCGGCACATCGGGCAGCGACGGCACGCGCGTCTTGCTGGTAACGGCATAGGCCTTCACCTTGCCGCCTTTGATCTGGGGCGTGGTGTTGGTGGTCTGGTCGCACATGAAGTCGAACACGCCGCCGAGCAGATCGTTCATGGCGGGCCCCGTGCCCTTGTACGAGACGGTCGTGAAGTCGGTCTCGATGGCGCTCATGAACAGCATGCCGCACAGGTGCGAAGCCGCGCCTATCCCGGCATTGCCGTAGGTGATGTTGTCCTTGTTGGCCTTGATGTAGTTGATGAACTCCTTGATGTCTTTCGATCCCATCGCCTGCTTGGCGATGATGGTCATCGGCACCGGCGTCACCAGGCCGATCGTCTCGAAATCCGTCAACACGTTGTAGGGGAGTTTCTTGTACAGCGTGGCGCTGGTAGCCATGCCGATGTGATGCAGAAAGATGGTGTAGCCATCGGGGTTGGCGCGCGCCACACGCGCGGCGGCAATCGTACCGCCGGCGCCCCCGATGTTCTCCACAATGATGGTCTGTCCCAGTGTCTTGCTCATCGGTTGCGCGATCATTCGCGCCACGGTGTCGGTCGGGCCGCCGGCCGAGAACGGCACCACGAGCGTAATCACCTTGGATGGATATTCATCCGCCTGCGCAGTTGTTGCCCCGACTGCCAGCACCAGACCCAGTAGCATGAGAATCTTGCGAGACATTGGATACCTCATCAGAGTGACCATGATCCGCGGCGAGACCTGTTCTTCTGGCGCGCTCCTAACTGGTCGTTAAGATAGCACTACCCCGTCACTTGCAACATAGCGCGAGTCGAGCCGCCGGAAGCGCTTGGGTAGTGCCCATAAAAACGGCGGCCAAGGCCGCCGTTTTGAAGCGCTATCGAGACGTGTTGAATCAGGATGCAAGATTGTCGAGAATCGCTTTCTTAACATCACTGAGTTCAGCGTTGACCTTGATCAGCGGGCGGGTGCTTTGTTTGATGGCGGTGTCCGGATCCTTGAGGCCGTGACCGGTGAGCGTGCACACCACGCGGCTACCCTCGGCGATCCTGCCTTTGCGGATGTCATGCAACGCACCGGCCAGTGAAATGGCCGAGGCCGGCTCGCAGAAAATGCCCTCTTTCATCGCCAGCAGTTTCTGCGCGGCCAACAACTCTTCATCGGTCTGCGAACCGAACCAGCCGTTCGAGTCCTTCTGCACCACCCACGCCTTGTCCCAGGACTGCGGATGGCCGATACGGATGGCGGTGGCGACGGTCTCGGGGTTGTCCACCATCTTGCCAACGATGAACGGCGCGGAACCGGCCGCCTGATAGCCGACCATCACCGGACGGTTGTTGACGATGCCGTGGTCGGCGTATTCACAATAGCCCATCCAGTGGGCGGTGATGTTGCCGGCGTTGCCGACTGGCAGATAGTGATAGTCCGGCGCCGTACCTAGTTCTTCGATGATCTCGAAGGCCGCAGTTTTCTGGCCTTGCAGACGATAGGGGTTGATCGAATTTACGATGGTCACCGGCGCTTCGTTCGCGACCTGCTTCACCAGTTCCATGCCAACATCAAAGTTACCCTGGATCTGAATGACCACGGCGCCGTGGATCATCGCCTGCGCCAGTTTGCCGAGCGCGATCTTGCCTTCCGGGATCAGCACGAAACAGATGATACCGGCACGCGCCGCATAGGCCGCCGCCGAGGCCGAGGTGTTTCCGGTCGAGGCGCAGATGATGGCATGCGAGCCCTCTTCCACCGCCTTGGTCACGGCCATGGTCATGCCGCGGTCCTTGAACGAACCGGTCGGATTCAGGCCTTCGTATTTTACGTAGATGTCGACATGCGACTTCAGCTCGCGCGGGATATTGTTCAGGCGAATGAGTGGCGTATTGCCTTCGCCGAGCGAGATGATGCGTGTGTCGTCCGAAACCGGCAGGCGGTCGCGGTATTTGTCGATGAGTCCGGTGTAGCGCTGGCCGAGGTTCATGTTTTGATTTCTCTAAAAAAATCTGCCGCAAAGACGCAAAGGGCGCAAAGAATTACAGGGGGATACAGACCAATTTCCTTTGCGTTCTTTGCGCCTTTGCGGCAGGTGTTAGGTGTTATTTCCAGTCGCGGTTCAGGCGTTCGAGGCGAATGCGCATGATCTTGGTGCCAATCGACGGTAGCGCTTCGATCTTGGCAATTGCCTGGTTCATGTATTTCTCCAGTACACGCTGGGTGAGGATAATCACCGGCACGGTGTTTTCGCCCTCGCGTGGTTCTTTTTGCAATATCGCCTCGATGCTGATTCCGCCATCGGCGAGTATGCGCGTCACATCAGCGAGCACGCCCGGTTTGTCCTGCGCTTGCAGCCGCAGATAGTACGCGGTTTCGACTTCTTCCATCGGCAGGACTGGCAGGTTTGAGAGCTGGTCCGGCTGGAATGCCAGATGCGGTACACGATTGTTCGGGTCGGAGGTCAGGGTGCGCACCACGTCCACGATATCTGCTACCACCGCCGAGGCGGTCGGGTCGGCACCGGCACCGGCGCCGTACGACAGGATCGGGCCGACCGCATCGCCCTTCACCAGCACGGCGTTCATCACCCCGTCCACACTGGCGATCAGGCGCCGCTCCGGAATCAGCGTCGGGTGCACGCGCAGTTCCACACCCTTGGCGGTGCGGCGCGCGACGCCGAGGCTTTTGATGCGATAGCCAAGCTGTTCGGCGTACTCAACATCGAGACGCGTGATCTTGGTAATGCCTTCGGTGTAGGCCTTCTCGAACTGCAGCGGAATGCCGAAGGCAATCGCCGCCAGGATGGTCAGCTTGTGCGCGGCGTCGATGCCTTCCACATCGAAGGTCGGATCGGCCTCGGCGTACCCCAGGCGCTGCGCCTCGGCCAGCACGTCGGCGAAGTCCGCGCCGCGGTCGCGCATCTCGGTGAGAATGAAATTGCTGGTGCCGTTAATGATGCCGGCCAGCCATTCAATGCGGTTGCCGGCCAGGCCTTCGCGGATGGTCTTGATGATCGGAATGCCGCCGGCCACGGCGGCCTCGAATGCCACCATCACGCCCTTTTTCTGCGCGGCGGTGAAAATCTCGTTGCCGTGCGCGGCGATCATCGCCTTGTTGGCGGTCACCACGTGTTTGCCGTTCGCGATGGCCTGGAGCACCAGCGTGCGCGCCGGCTCGTAACCACCCATGAGTTCGACCACCACTTCCACCTCGGGGTCGTTCACGACCTGCTGGGGGTCGGCGGTGAGTCGCATGCCCTCGGTCGGACAATTGCGTTTGCGTTTCAGGTCACGGGCCGCGGCAGACACCACGCGAATGCCGCGCCCGGCACGGCGCTGGATTTCATCGGCGTTGCGCATCAGCACGTTCACCGTGCCGCTGCCGACCGTGCCCAGACCGAGAATGCCAATTTTGACAGGTTCCATGCTATTTGATGCTCGTCACTTTGTTGGTCGCCTGGTCGCGGCGAATCATGTCCTTGATCGAACGCACCGCCTGTCGAGTACGATGTTCGTTTTCGATAAGCGAGAAGCGCACGTGCTCATCGCCGTATTCGCCGAAACCGATACCTGGCGATACCGCCACCTGTGCCTCGTTCAGCAGTTTTTTGCAAAACTCCAGCGAGCCCATGGCGCGATACTGAAGCGGTATCTTTGCCCACACAAACATGGTTGCCTTCGGTACCTCCACCATCCAGCCGGCGGCATGCAGGCCGTGGCACAAAACGTCACGGCGTTTTTGGTACATCAGGCGAATCTCCTCCACGCATTCTTGCGGGCCTTCCAGTGCGAGAATCGAGGCCACTTGAATGGGTGTGAAGGAACCGTAGTCGAAATACGATTTGAGACGCGCGAGCGCGCCCACCAGTGTCGCGTTGCCGACCATGAAGCCAACGCGCCAGCCGGGCATGTTATAGCTCTTGGAGAGCGTGAAGAACTCGACGGCAATGTCCTTGGCGCCCGGCACCTGCAGAATGGATGGCGCCTTGTAGCCGTCGAACACGATATCGGCATAGGCGAGATCGTGAATCACCCAGATGCCGTGCTCCTTGGCGATGGCGACTACCTTCTCAAAGAAATCGAGCTCGACGCACTGCGCCGTCGGGTTGCCCGGAAAATTGAGCACCAGCATTTTTGGTTTCGGCCAGGCGTTCTTGATGGCCTTCTCGAGTTCGGCAAAGAAGTCACCACCCGGCACCAGCGGCACGTGGCGAATGTCGGCGCCGGCGATCACGAAGCCGTAGGTGTGAATCGGATAACTCGGGTTGGGTACCAGCACCGCGTCGCCCTTGTCCACGGTGGCGAGCGCCAGGTGTGCCAGGCCCTCCTTGGAACCGATGGTGACAATGGCTTCCTTTTCCGGATTCAGGCTGACGCCGTAGCGGCGCTTGTACCAGGCACAGATTGCCTTGCGCAGCCGTGGGATGCCTTTCGATACCGAGTAGCGATGGGTGTCTCCACGTTGCGTGGCCTCGATCATCTTGGCCACAATATGTGGCGGCGTCGGCTGATCGGGATTGCCCATGCCGAAGTCGATAATGTCTTCGCCGCGCTTGCGCGCCTGTGCCTTCAACTCGTTGACGATGTTGAAAACGTAAGGTGGAAGCCGCTGGATGCGGGGAAATTGGTCGGTCGGGTTCATCGGTCGGTTCCGGCCGCGGGCTGTCCCGACGGATAGAAATGCTTGTAATATATGGCGTTACGCAATAGGTGAAACATACTGACGGAACGCCGGGCTGTCAATGCAAAGGCCCACGCCACGCCGCTCCCGGAGGCCGTAACCATGCGCTTTCAACTTGAAACCGGCGGTCAGGCCAATCTGATCCGCACCTACGCGAGCGGCCTGATTGTTGTCGGGCAGGAAAGCTACGCGCACAGCCTGATCGTGCTGCCACAGCAGATTATCGCCAACTGGGGCCCGCCGAATTTCGATGCGCTTGCGCAGACGCACTTCGAAGCACTGGCGGCGCTAAGTCCGGAGGTGGTGATACTCGGCACCGGACAGCGCCAACAGTTCCCGCGTGCCGAGTTGCTGGCGGTGTTGGTAACGGCCGGGATCGGGTGGGAAATCATGAATACCGCCGCCGCCTGTCGCACCTATAACATTCTCATGGGCGAAGGACGAAAGGTGGCGGCAGCGTTGTTGATGATTGAAAGTGAGAGCTAGGAACACAACCTGATATTCAACGCATAGCCAGTAGTCCGGCAGGGTGGACAGGTTGTCCGTGCCCACGCGTTTTGTTTTTTTCCTGGAATTAGGCAATCCAGGCATTGCTCTATAACCGTACTGTAATATTTTATTATCAAGCTTGCGGCAGACTGTTTTGTACACAAAACAGGGGGCATTCTGGCAAAATGCAGTCCGCAGTCTATAGTTATGTACAGTGCTTCGAGTTCGACCAATAGAGGGGAACCTATGGCAGACCATGATATGGATTTACGCGGACTTAATTGCCCGGTACCCGTTATGCGCCTGAAGAAGAAAATGCAAACCATGGCGAGCGGCCAAACGGTGCATATTTTGACAACGGATCCGGGATCCGTTCCGGACTTCAAGGCCTACGCGAAAAGTTCGGGTGATAAACTGCTTGAGTCGAAAGAGACTCCCGGAGGCGATTTTGAATTTTTGCTGCAGCGGGTATAGCAAAAACCGGGGACAACCCAGGACAGAGTTCGGGTGATGTAGGCTGAAACGCAACCATTAAAGACAGACATAAAAAATTTCCTGAAGATCAAGATAGAGCGGGTTCCTGCGCGTTTCTCATTCGCCAAATTCCCCCCATCGGGTGTGTACCCGTACCCCAATCGTCCGGGGCGTGCGTGTAATAACGTAGCGATCGGGCGTTGAATATGGCCATTCCTGCGGCGTGCGACACATCGGTGTTTGATCTGACCGCAGCAGCCAAGACAAGGATGATCTTCCTGGACTATTTCCGCGCGGGCACGGGTGCTCACCTCGCGTCTTGTTCGCGCTAGAACAGCGAATCGATTGAGTAGCCGTTCTTTTCCAGCAGTACGCGCAGGCGTTTCAGCGCCTCGACCTGGATTTGGCGCACGCGTTCGCGCGTGACGCCGATGTCGGCACCAACTTCTTCGAGTGTGGAAATATCGCGGTTGTTGAGGCCGAAACGCCGCTCGACGACCTCGCGTTGTTTGTCGTTGAGATCTCCCAGCCAGCTCTGCACCAGGCCGTGCAGATCCTCATCCTGCATGATGCGTTCCGGGTCGGGCGTACGTTCGTCGGCGATGGCGTCAAGCAAGGAGCGATCCGGGTCGTTGTCGAGCGGTGCATCCACCGAGGCGATGCGTTCGTTCAGGCCCATCATCGCTTTCACGTCTTCGATTGGCTTGTCGAGCAGATTCGCTACTTCTTCCGGTGTCGGCTCGTGGTCGAGTTTTTGCGCGAGGTAACGCGCGGCGCGCAGATAAACGTTAATCTCTTTTAGCACGTGTACCGGCAGGCGGATGGTGCGCGTCTGGTTCATGATGGCGCGCTCGATGGTCTGACGGATCCACCACGTGGCGTATGTTGAGAATCGGAAGCCGCGCTCCGGATCAAATTTTTCGACGGCGCGAATCAGGCCGAGGTTGCCTTCTTCAATAAGATCGAGCAGCGCCAGACCGCGGTTCATGTAGCGGCGTGAAATTTTCACCACCAGCCGCAGGTTGCTCTCGATCATGCGCTTGCGTGATGGTTCGTCGCCTTTACGCAAGCGGCGCGAGTAATACACTTCCTCTTCGGCGCTGAGGAGTGGCGAGAAGCCGATTTCTTTCAGATACAGGCGGGTGGCGTCCGCCTGCAGGACGGGTTCGCTGATTTCGACGGTTTCGCGGGTTGTTTCCGCCGCATCGGCGACCGGCTTCTCCGCGATGGGCACTTCGTCCTCATCGTCCTCTTCCGGTTCTTCTGTGGCGATCTCCGCCTCTTCATCTTCGACCGGAACCGGGAACAGGGATTCCTGTGCGGTTTCTTCCGGCGCCACCGCCTTTTTCCGCGCCGGTCGTTTGCCCTGCTTCGTCTTGGAGGAAGTAACTGGGGTGGTTCGTTTGCGCGTGGCCATGCGCTAGCGCTTGGAGAGGTATTTCAATGGATCGATGGGCGTTCCCTGGCGGCGAATTTCAAAGTGCAGCTTCACCCGGTCGGTCCCGGTGCTGCCCATGTCCGCGATTTTCTGGCCACGCTTCACCACATCGCCTTCCTTAACATAAATCCTGTCGTTGTGCGCGTAAGCACTGAGAAATTCATCGCTGTGCTTGATGATAATAAGCTGTCCGTAACCGCGAAGTCCACTCCCCTGATAGACAACGCGCCCGTTCGCGGTGGCCCGTACCGGTTGGCCACGCACGCCGCCGATGTCAATACCCTTGCCGGCGCCAATGTCGTTGTAACGTTTGAGCATCTGACCATCGGCCGGCCAGGTCCACGCGGTGACTTTTGCGGTGCCTGGAGTTTTTTCCAGCCCGGTTTTTGTCTTGTGCTGCGCTTCAGTTTTTGACTTTTCCGCGGTGACACTCTTGCCAACCGGTTTCGGTGGTAACGCTGTGGTGGTCGTGGACTTCGTGGTTGGGCCGGGTGACTGGCTGTTCGTTGCGCTCGCCTCCTTGTACTTTAAGGCCGGTTTTGCCGGTGTGGCGGCAATCACTTTTTCCGTCACCGGCGGCACGACGCGCAATTCCTGCCCGGGTTTGATGATGTACGGTGGTGAAATCCGATTCCAGCTTGCCAGCTCACGGTAGTCGCGCCCCGCTTCCCAGGCGATGCTGTAAAGCGTGTCGCCATGGACGACTGTGCGTGAAGGGGTTTCGGATTGACGCAGCGTTGTGGATTGTTCGCTAACGAGGGGATTGATGCGCGAATTGTCGGTATCGCGGCCCTCGGCACCGGTCGCGCGGCCACCGCCGCACGCGTTGAGCAAGGCGGTCAGCAGCAGCGGGCCCAGGGCTTTATGGTAATGCCGCATCAGTGACTGTCCGCGCCGATCAAGCTCAAGACGCGTCCTGAATGAGCGGAACAAAATTGACCGCGTCCAGGCATTCGCGGATATAGCCTTCATCCGTCAGGCGGATGCCGAGCAGTTCCTGGCGCGCGGGCGTGCCGACTGGAATCACCAGCCGGCCGCCGGGCACGAGCTGACCGAGCAGCGCCATCGGCACGTCGGCGGCGGCGGCCGTCACCAGGATTCCATCGTAGGGTGCATATTCCGGCCAGCCTGCGCTGCCGTCGCCGAGCTTCAGGCGAAAATTGCGATAGCCCAATTCCTGCAGCAGACGGCGTGCGCTCAGGTGCAGTGGCGCGAGACGCTCCACAGAGTAGACCTCCTGGGCCAACTCGCACAGGATCGCGGTCTGATAACCGCAACCGGTGCCGATTTCGAGTACGCGACGGGCGCCGTTGGCAAACAAATGTTCAGTCATGCGCGCCACGATGTAGGGCTGGGAAATCGTCTGGTTATGGCCGATGGGCAACGCCGTGTCTTCGTAGGCGCGGCTGGCCAGGGCCTCGTCCACGAACAGATGACGCGGCACCTTGTGCAGTGCGGCGAGCACGGTTTCGTCGTGGATGCCATTGTCGCGCAGACGCTGCAGCAACCGTTCGCGGGTACGCGCCGAGGTCATGCCGATACCGGGCAGGCGCGTGTTCATGCCGAAAGCCCTGCCTCCTTCATGGACTGCCGAGCCAGGAAGCGACCTGAGCCAGTGTCGTGTGCCGGGTGAGATCGACATGCAAGGGTGTGACCGAAACGCGTTGTTGACGGATGGCGTAAAAGTCCGTGCCTGGCCCGGCATCGGCTTCCGCACCCGGTGGACCTACCCAGTAAATCGGCTCGCCGTGCGGATCGGCGGACTTGATCACCGGTTCGGCCTTGTGCCGATGGCCAAGGCGCGTGGCCTCGTAGCCGGCGAGCTGCTCGTAGGGTACATCCGGGACGTTCACGTTCAATATTGTATCCGTCGGCAACGGATGGCTCTTGAGCTTCTCGATCAAATCGAGCACCACGCGCGCCGCTGTTTCGAAATGCCAATCGTTACGACCCACCAGCGACACGGCAATCGCCGGCAGGCCGAGAAAACGCCCTTCCATGGCGGCCGCCACGGTGCCGGAATAAATCACGTCGTCGCCGAGATTGGCGCCGTGGTTGATGCCGGAGATAACGATGTCCGGTTCATACGAAAGCAGGCCGGTGATGGCGAGGTGTACGCAGTCGGTCGGTGTACCGTCAACATAAAAAAATCCGTTCGCCGCCCGGCGCAGACGCAGCGGCGTGCTCAGTGTCAGCGAATTGCTTGCACCGCTGCGATCGCGCTCCGGCGCCACGACATCGATTTGCGCAATGTGCCCGACCGCTTCGGCCAGACAGGCCAGACCGGGTGCGAAATAACCGTCGTCGTTACTGAGCAGGATGCGCATAATCGCCTGCAGGATACAGGAATGATGGGCCGGGGCGAGAGGGCGAGGCGGAGTAGTCGTGAATGTACGGCGGTGCAGCCGAGCACCCGTACATGGATAGGCGAGTTGGGGTTGAATGGAGCCTACAGAGTATCGTCAGGGACGGCATGCATGATGTTAGAAATTGGTCGGGGCGAGAGGATTTGAACCTCCGACCACCTCCACCCCAAGGAGGTGCGCTACCAGGCTGCGCTACGCCCCGATGGTGTAACCGCGCCGGCGCCGTTAACGAGCCGGCGCCGTGGCGCTCATCATAACCGAGAATGCCCGATGGAGAAACGCAGTCAGGTCTGGCGCGGCCCGAGCAAGGCCAGCACGTCTTCCAGTTCCTGAATTAGTTGGCGAATGACGGCGCTGCGCTGACCCGGGTCGCTCAAGTCGTTCTCGACCACGAGCTTGTTGCGTGCACCACTGATAGTGAAGCCATCGACGTACAGCAGATTGCGGATCTGGCGGATCAGCATCACATCATGCCGCTGGTAATAGCGACGATTGCCACGGCGCTTGACCGGCTTGAGTTGCGGGAACTCCTGTTCCCAGTAACGCAGCACATGCGGCTTGACCCCGCACAGCTCGCTTACTTCCCCAATGGTGAAGTAACGCTTGCTGGGGATGGGTGGCAGCTCAAGATTGTCTTCTGGATCCAGCATTCTGTTCGACTCGTTCTTTCAATTTATGGCTGGCCCGGAAAGTCACCACCCGGCGCGCGGAAATCGGGATTTCTTCGCCGGTTTTGGGATTACGCCCCGGACGCGGGTTTTTTTTGCGCAGCCCGAAGTTCCCGAACCCGGACAACTTCACAGCCTCGCCATTCTCCAAGGCCTCGCGTATTTTCTCAAAAAAGAATTCAACGAATTCCTTGGCTTCTCTTTTGTTCAATCCCAGCTCGTTGAATAGAGCCTCGGCCAGATCAGCCTTGGTTAACGCCATCGAATGAGCCCTTAAATTATTGCTTTGAAAGCTTATTGTCTTAAGCGTGCATCGAAACCGGCCTTAAGGGCCAAGAGCACCCTCCCCACAGCCGCCTCGACATCCTCCTCATTAAGAGTGCGCGAAGAGGCTTGGAAGGTCAAGCCCAAGGCGATACTTTTTCTTCCGGAATCAATACCTTCGCCGCGATACTCGTCAAACAGCTCAAGGTTTACCAGAAGCTCCCCCGCCGTTTGTCGGGCAAGATCGACCAGTGCCTGAGCGGGCACTGCCTGGTCAATAATGATCGCCAAGTCGCGCCGAATGGCCGGATAATGGGAAATTTCCCGAAATACCGGCATATTCGCGGCCTGTATGGCAGATAACAGGATTTCAAACAAAATGGCCGGTTGGTCAAGCCCGGATTGGGTCTGGATGCCGGGATGCAATACACCGACCAAACCCACGATTTCGTTCGTTCCGGCCACGAGGATTTCCGCCGCCTGACCGGGGTGCAGAGCCGGGTGGCTGGCGGGCCGGAAGACAAACTGGCGCTGACCGCTCAAGGCCAACAGGGCCTCGACGTCGCCTTTGACGTCAAAGAAATCCACCGGGCGCGCCGCACTACCCCACTGTTCGGCAAGGACTGGACCGGAAGCGACACCGGCGATGACCGGCTGTTCGTCTACGCCACCGCCCGGCTTCGTGAGGAAGCGCCGGCCAATTTCAAATAATCGCACGCGTGCTTGCTGGCGGTTCTGATTGTAGAGCAGCGCCTTTATCAGGCCCGGCCAGAGCGTCATGCGCATCTGCGCCATGTCCGAGGCAATCGGATTAGCCAGGGTAAGCGGCACGCCCTTGGGGGAGATCAGTGCCTGCAGGGCTGGATCCACGAAGCTGTAGGTAATCGCCTCCTGGTAATCGCGATCGATGAGCGCGTTGCGTAGACGGGTTTCGGAGATTCGGGATTCGGGCACCGTTGGCATGTGCAGTGTCGCTCGTGGTGCACGTGCCGGTATCTTGTCGTAACCATGCAGGCGCGCCAGCTCTTCGATCAGATCTTCCTCACGGGCGATGTCGAAGCGCCAGCTGGGTGGAGTCACTTTCCAGCCACGGCCGGTTTTGCCGAGCGCAGTTTTGCCAACGCGCATGCCGAGACGTTTGAGCAAAGTTTCAACCGTCGCTGGCGGAAGCGGCAAGCCGAGCACGCGTTCAATGCGCGCGGCACGCAGCCCGATCGCCGGGCGATTGGGCAGTTGTGCACGGGCGCATACCTCGGTGACGGGCCCCGGTCGCCCACCGCAGATCGCGACCACCAGCGCGGTGGCCCGCTCCAGCGCCGAACGTTGCAGCGATGGGTCCACACCACGCTCGAAACGGTGAGAGGAATCGGAATGCAGGCCGTGGTGGCGCGCGCGCAAGCCAACCGCGTCCGGACGGAACCAGGCGCTTTCAAGGAAAATGTTCTGGGTGGTGTTCGATACAGACGAATCCAGCCCACCCATGATGCCGGCAAGCGCCACGGGTCCTTGCGCATCGGCGATCACCAGATCGTCTGGAGCCAGCACCAATGCCTTGCCGTCCAGAAGTGTGAGCGACTCGTGCTTGCGTGCGAGGCGCGCGCTGATGCCGCCCGATAACCGGTCGAGATCAAAGCCATGCATCGGTTGGCCGAGCTCAAGCATCACGTAGTTAGTGATGTCCACCACCGGGCTAATGCCGCGCAGTTCGCTACGGCGCAGACGTTCCTTCATCCACAGAGGTGTCACGGCCTGCGTGTTAATGCCTTCGATGACACGCCCGGCGTAGCGTGGGCAGGCGGATTTCGCGGTTAAGCCCACACTCAACTTTCGACGCGTTTTGGCCGCGACTTGGTTCACGGTCACTGGCGTGTAGCGCGCGCCAGTCAGCGCGGCAAGTTCACGCGCCAGCCCCATGATGCTCAGACAATCGCCCCGGTTCGGGGTGAGTTCCAGGTCGAGCAGGTGGTCATCGAGTTGCAGGCATTTCACAATCGGAATGCCCGGCCTGGCCTTGGCGTCGAGCACCAGCAAACCCTGCGAGGCATCTGTAAGACCCAACTCTGCCGCCGCGCACAACATGCCAAACGATTCCACACCGCGAATTGTCGACCGGGTGATCTTTGTCCCATTCGGCAGCAACGCGCCTTCCAGCGCCGCTGGCACCTTGAGACCTGCGGCCGCATTCGCGGCGCCACAAACGATGTTGAGCAGCGTTTTTTGTCCGACGTTCACCTGACAAATGCGCAGGCGGTCAGCCTGTGGATGAGCCGTGATGGAGAGAATTTCGCCCACCACCACGCGATCCAGCGGTGCTGCCACTGGAACCACGGAACCAACTTCGAGTCCGGCGAGTGTAAGGCGTTCGGCCAGCGCTTTCGCGTCTAAACGCACTGCCACCCACTCACGCAACCACTGCTCGCTGATTTTCATAGTTTAAAAATAATTTCTGCCGCGAAGACACAAAGAACGCAAAGGTTTTCTCGATAAAAACTCATGTTTTTCTTTGCGACCTTTGCGCCTTTGCGGCAGATGTTTATCTGAATTGTTGCAAAAACCGTAGATCGTTCTCGTAGAACAAACGCAGATCGTTCACGCCATAGCGCAGCATGGCCAGGCGCTCAACGCCGAGACCGAAGGCAAAACCGGTGTAACGCCCGGCGTCGATGCCGACATGCCGGAACACCTCCGGGTGTACCATGCCGCAGCCCAACACCTCCAGCCAACCGCTGTTTTTGCATACCCGGCAACCGTTGCCTGCGCAGATTACGCACTCGATATCGGCCTCGGCGGACGGCTCGGTGAAAGGGAAAAACGACGGACGGAAGCGCACCTTGAGCGGCTTCTCGAAGAATTGCTTCAGGAATTCAGCAAGCAAGCCCTTGAGATCGGCGAAGCTAACCGTCTCGTCCACCATCAGGCCTTCGATCTGGTGGAACATGGGCGTGTGCGTGACATCCGAATCGCGCCGGTAAACACGCCCGGGGGCAATGACGCGCAGCGGCGGTCGATGGGTCTGCATGTAGCGTACCTGCACCGGCGAGGTGTGGGTACGCAACAGCCGGTCGGCACCGAAGTAGAAAGTGTCGTGCATGGCGCGCGCCGGGTGGGAGGCCGGGATGTTGAGCGCTTCGAAGTTATGAAAATCGTCCTCGATCTCGGGGCCATCAGCAATCTCAAAACCAAGTTGCAGAAACAGTATCTCGAGGCGTTCAAGTGTGCGCGAAACCGGGTGGCGTCCACCCAACCGCAGGCCGCGTCCAGGCAGTGTCACATCGAGTGTTTCGTGTCCCAGGCGTTCGCTGTGCGTGGCTGCATCGAGTTGCTGCTTGCGTGCCTGAATCCGCACCTGCACGAGATCCTTGGCCTCGTTTACCCACTGACCGACGCGTGGACGTTCCTCCGGCGGCAGACCGCCGAGTTGCTTGAGCTGATCGGTGAGCAACCCTTTCTTGCCGAGATAATGCACGCGCAACTGTTCGACATCGGCCGACGCCGTTGCACTCTCGATGGCGAGCAACGCTTCGGAAACCAGCGCGTCCAGTTGTGCCTTGTGCGATTCGCTTGCTATGGCCATCTCCTTAACCCCAAAACGGCCGCTCCGCGCGACCTGTGATGCACATGGTATGCGAATGCCGCGTAAAGCCATGGATGGCCGTAGCGGCCGCTCTCGCGGCATACACTCCATCCTTGGAGATAAAAAAAGGGAAAGGCCGAGACCTTTCCCCTGTTCCTGCCTCAACCACGCAACAGCGTGTCGCTCAGGCGAGACCGGCCTTGGCCTTCTCTGCGAGCACGGCAAAAGCCGGCTTGTCGTGTACCGCGATGTCGGCCAGCATCTTGCGATCAACCTTGATCGTGGCCTTCTGCAAACCGTTGATGAAACGGCTGTAGGAAAGACCGCACTCGCGCGCGGCGGCGTTGATGCGCACGATCCACAAGGCGCGAAAATCGCGCTTGCGTGCACGCCGGTCGCGGTAGGCGTACTGCCCGGCTTTCATGACCGCCTGTTTGGCGACACGATAGACCTTGCGGCGTGCATTGTAGTAACCCTTGGCCTTCGTCAGTACTTTCTTGTGACGGGCGCGGGCAGTAACTCCTCTTTTTACGCGTGGCATGGTTTATCTCCTTACGCGTTCGGCAACATGCGTTGTACGGAGCCGACGTCGGACGGATGGATGCCCATCGGTCCGCGCAGCTGGCGTTTCCGCTTGCTGGATTTTTTTGTCAGGATATGACGCTTGTAGGCATGACCGGCCTTGAATCCATTGGCGGTCTTGCGGAAGCGCTTGGCAGCGCCCCGGTTGGTCTTGAGTTTGGGCATTGATCTTCACTCCGCATTCTCACGCCGCCGGTGCGAACCGGTGAGGCGCTACAGGTTTATGAATGTCGCGATACCGCCACGACCTATTTTTTGGGGCCGATGACCATGACCATCTGGCGGCCTTCAAGGCGCGGAAACTGCTCAACGATCCCGCACTCCTTGAGATCCTCCTCAACGCGCTTCAGCAGTTGCATGCCCAATTCCTGATGGGCCATTTCACGACCGCGAAAGCGCAAGGTGATCTTGGCTTTGTCCCCACTTTCCAGGAAACGCACCAGGTTGCGTAGTTTTACCTGGTAGTCTCCGGTGTCCGTCCCGGGACGGAACTTCACTTCCTTAATTTGAATTTGCTTCTGTTTCTTTTTGGCCGCGTGCTTGCGCTTGCTCTCCTCGTACTGGAACTTGCCGAAGTTCATGATCCGGCAAACCGGCGGTGTGACTGTGGGAGAAATTTCTACCAGGTCGAGACCCGCTTCTTCCGCCATACGTTTGGCTTCGGTTGTGGGCACGATACCAACCTGCTTGCCATCAGCGCCAATCAACCGGACAGACGGAATCCGGATTTCGTCGTTGATACGTGTCGACTTTTCAGCAGCGATAAATCTAATCCTCCAAAACAGGAATGCCGTGGCTCGCGACCTCCGCCGAGACCCGTTCCAGAAACGCAGTTGGCGTCATGGAACCGAGATCCTCACCGGTGCGCGTGCGCACGGCCAATTTACCTTCCTGCGCCTCCCGCTCGCCGATGACCAGCAGATAGGGAGCGCGCTGCAAGGTATGTTCGCGGATTTTAAAGCCTATTTTCTCGTTTCTCAAGTCCGCTTCGGCCCGAATGCCGGTTTTTTGTAAAGTTCTTGTCACTTCCCGCGCATATTGAGCCTGTTTGTCGGTAATCGTGAGCACAACCGCCTGTATCGGCGCCAGCCAGACCGGCAGAGCCCCGGCGTATTCCTCGATCAGGATGCCGATAAACCGCTCCAGCGAACCCAGAATCGCCCTGTGCAGCATGACGGGGACCTGTTTGCTGCCATCGG
>Ga0315281_10005400_pt1 | contig 18295 bp, 17 predicted proteins | sample YL17G07_0_MG_FD_204540 | JGI IMG/M metagenome (GOLD analysis project Ga0315281, IMG submission 204540) | Sediment microbial communities from Yellowstone Lake, YNP, Wyoming, USA - YL17G07_0 | ecosystem: Environmental > Aquatic > Freshwater > Lake > Sediment | place: USA: Wyoming | collected...
TCTTCCGTTACTCTATCACTCCACTACTCCAGTACTCCATAACTTCCCTACTCCATCACTCCCTTCAACACCTTCTCTAGCGCCTTCTTGCACTGGTATTTCTTCGCTTTCGCTGTCGCCGCATTCGCAAAGCCCATCTGGGCGGCGATCTCTTCCATCGACAATTCTTCCCAATAAAACAGCATCAGGAGTTTCTTGCACTGCTCGCCGATTTTTTCGAGCGCGTCCCTAACCATTTTTGCCTGTTCGGTCTCGATCAGATCGTCAAGTGCGGAGAGCGCTCCATCTGAGTGCTCATCAGGGTCTATCTCGGTCGGTATTTCCTTCCTCATTTTCGCAAGCCGCCGTGACCACATGTTCTTCACGGTCCCATAAACGAACGTGCTCAGCTTAGCCGCGTACTCAAATTGTCCTGACCGTACCCGCTCCCACAGCACAACGAGCGATTCCTGCAGCAAATCCTCCGCATCATCCTCCGTGCCGTGGTTGCGAGTGACATACGCCAAGATAGGCCTATAGTTGGCGTCGTAGAGCATCACCAGTGCCTCTTCGTCCCCTTTTCGGATGAGATCGAGAATCCGAGCGTCTGTGTGCAAGAAGAAGAGGGACGACTTCATTTACCTTTCATCAGTTAATGTCATGAACAGGCAGAAGGTGAATGCGCAACCCCAAGAAAATTACAAATAACCAACTCATTAAACAAACAACACAAAGGGGGCTGCCATGCATAGATATCTCACTCTTATCGCTGGTTTCTTGGTACTCGTGGGCCTCAAGACGGTCGTTTCTGCACAGGGGAATCAGCAATCTGTTGCGGGAGACCGGACTGCCGTGGATCTCACCATTTACAATCAAAATCTCTCCCTTATCCGGGAGGAAAGAATTATCAAGCTCGTCAAAGGAATGAGCCGGGTCGTGTTGCCGGACATCCCTGCCACCATTGATGGAACGTCTCTACACTTCATCAGCCTGCTGGATCCCGCAGCTGTACGAGTTCTCGAGCAGAACTATCAGTATGATCTCGTCCACCAGGCGAAGCTGCTGGAGAAGTACGTCGGGAAAGAGGTGGAATTCGTGCGCATCGATCCCTCAACCGAAAAAGAATTCACCGTCCGGGGGAAGCTGATCGCCACCGGCTATTACCTGCAGCCGCAGCACGGCTCGCCGGTGCCGAACTATTACTCAACGGGAGGAATGATAGCAGAGATCGATGGAAAGATCGAGATCAACCCAGTCGGCCGGCTTATTTTACCAAGCTTGCCGGAGGGGCTTATCCTCAAGCCTCAGCTTGAATGGCTGGTGAACAACGCCCGCGCGGGGCAGCACAAAACCGAGATCAGTTATCTTGCCGGACAGCTTTCGTGGAACTGCAATTATGTAGCACTGCTGAATAAGGATGATTCAAGAATTGACGTCACCGGCTGGGTGACATTGACGAACAATTCCGGCACGAGCTTCAAAAATGCCGGGCTCAAGCTCGTGGCGGGCGACGTGAACGTTGTCAAGGAAGCGTTTGAGTATGAAGCTCGATTGGCGAAGAGCCAGGCTGTCGCTGATGCTTCCGCACCGCAGTTCAAGCAAACGGATCTTTTCGAGTACAAGCTGTATTCACTCCAACGTCACACCGATCTGAACAACAACGAGACAAAGCAAATCGAGCTGACCTCGGCGAAGGATGTGGCGGCAAAGAAGATGTTTATCTATGACGGCCTGGCAGACCAATGGCGGTACTGGTATCGCAACTACTCGTACCGCTCGCAGGGGAGTTTCGGCCAGCAGTCCAACACAAAAGTCGGCGTGTATGTGACCTTCAAGAATGACGATGCCTCAGGCCTCGGCATTCCCCTCCCGAAAGGCAAAGTGCGTGTCTACAAACGCGATGATGGGAAGGAGCAGTTCATCGGGGAGGACCAGATCGACCATACGCCAAAGGACGAAGAGGTGAAACTGTATCTCGGGAACGCGTTCGACATCGTTGGTGAGCGCGTCCAGAAGGATTTCAAGTCGCACGCAGACGGGCACGTGGTAGAGGAAACGATTGAGATCAAGGTCCGGAACCACAAAGACGAGACCGTCGAGATCCAGGTTTATGAGCATCCGTGGCGGTGGAGCCAGTGGGAGATCGTGAAGAGCAACACTGATTGGACGAAGGTGGATCAGACAACGCTCCGGTTTCCAGTGAAGATCGCCAGAGGCGGAGAGAAGACGGTGAGCTATACAATCAGGTACACGTGGTAGAAGCACCTCCGTCAGCCTGAGCGGGACGAAGTCTCAGCCAGAGGCTGATTTATCCGCCGTGCTTTGTGGCGGATGCGCCTCTGGCGCAGAAGGCTGCTCTAGGCATTTCCGGTGCTCAGAACACGCTTCTCAGCCGAAGGCTGATGCGCCTTTGGCGCAGACTTCGCTCTCGGAATAAGCGGGTAAGCTGCGCTCAGCGTGACGAGGTTCTTTCTTGACGAACAAAATGAATAGGAGGGTAATTCTATGAAACGCGTGCTAGCATTTCTATCAGTGCTGTGGGCCACAGCATCGATGACCCTCGCGGGCGATCCTGGGAAGGGCATCACGGTCGATGGGCGGCTCAACTGTCCGTACATCTCACACAATGGCGGGAGGGTGTACCTGCAGATCTCCATCACGACGCCGACCGTCGAGACTGTCCGCCGGCAGCCGATGAACCTTGCTGTCGTCCTCGACCGCAGCGGCTCGATGGCCGACGAAGGGAAAATCGAGTACGCCAAGCGGGCCCTCTACACGCTGATCGACCAATTGCAGCCGGAGGACATTCTCTCACTTGTCATTTACGACGATGTGATCGAGGTTCTGCGACACGCTCAACGTGTCCGGGACAAGCGGGAATTGAGGCATTTGGTCGATGAGGTCTATCCCCGAGGGGCGACGAACCTGGGTGGCGGGATGGTTGAAGGCCTGCGGCAGGTTGAGGAGAATCTCGACAAGGAATATGTCAACCGAGTCATCTTGATGTCCGACGGTCTGGCGAATCGAGGCATCACTGACCGAAGCGAACTTCAGCGTATCGCCCGTCGCTACCGGGCGAAATCGATCTCGCTCACGACGATGGGCGTGGGGCTCGACTACAATGAGAACCTGATGGTGGGACTTGCCGAAAGTGGCGGCGGGAACTACTATTTCATCGAGAGCCCGCACAGCCTCGCCTCCATCTTTCGTCGTGAGCTCAATACCCTCTCGAGCGTCCTTGCGCAGAACGCGCGCATCGAGCTGACGCTGGGTGGAGGCGTTCGTTTGCTCGATGCGATCGGCTGCGAGCAGAGGACGGATGGAAACAAGTATGTCATTCCGATCGGTGATCTCTACTCCGGTGAGCGGAGAGAGTTTACGGTAGAGCTGGACGTCCCTGAAGGCAGTGGGACACTCACTGTTGCCAAGGGCGTGTTAAAACATGATGGGAAGCGCGGCTGGTTCGAGTCCTGGCCGTCCTTCAGTGCCACCGTTCGTTACACCCGACTGCTGGCGGAGGTGGACAAGAATCGCGATTTGGAAACGCAGGCAAAGGCCGATGTTGCGATCTCAACGCGAAGAGTCGAGCAAGCAATGAAAGCGCTCGACGAAGGTCGGCACGAGGAGGCCGCATCCGAGTTGAAAGCTGCTGAGATGTTCATCAGCTCTTCGCCAGCTGCAGCGAGCGGCGCAGGAACTGCTGCAATGCAGGAACAGAGGATGAGGCTGCATTCGTATCAGAGTATTCTCAAAGACCGCGCCGACTCCCGGAGGGCGAAGAAATCGATACAGTTCGACAATTACCAGACGCAGAAGCGGAGGTAGACCAGGTAGATTCCCGAAATCTCACCGGATTGTTCGAACGAGATTTCGGGAATCTCACTTTGAAGGTTCCCCCGCCTATTCCCTCGACCTTTGCTAGTGCCACTTCTAGAAATAAATATTGTGTTTGATCTCTCGATGTAGCAGAACGTTTTGAAAGGTGACAAGTGTGAAAAGAACACACCCCTCAATCCCCTCTCCCTCTCGCCCAGGGCTATCGCTGCAGAGGGGACTTGGAACCCACGCTTCTTCCTGCCCAAACACCCCCCCGGAGCACCATGTGCATTTGCTGAGAGCCAAAACAATTGTTAAATTGTCTCGGTACTGAAACATCTCTCTGATCAAGAGCAAGAATGGCGATAAGCATCTCAGAATATCTGAAGACCTACTCTCTCGACAACAACCTTGAGCTCTTTCCGAAGAGTCCAGGCGGCAGCGCGACCGAAGTCGACACGATCACTATCGATGGGCAAAAGGTAGCCAGATACATAAGCGAGTTCTGGACTTCGAAGCAGAGGCAGGCTTCCTCCATTCAAGAGGTTTCCTACAGAGCTTGTTTCAAGCCACAGCTTCCACACTTCTTTATTGAACTGCTCACCAAGGAAGATGATGTTGTCTACGATCCGTTCAGCGGAAGAGGAACCACCGTCATAGAAGCGGGCCTGATGGGTCGAAACGTGATCGCCAACGACATCAATCCGCTCAGCCAGATTCTAACTGAGCCCAGATTCTTCGTCCCAGATATTGCAGACCTGAAGAATAGGCTACGAGACCTACGCACTCGAAAGAATGCGAAAGCAGACATTGATCTGTCGATGTTTTACCATCCTGAGACAGAGGCGGAAATCGTTTCGTTGAAGAAGTATTTGCAAAAGCGGAAGGACTCCGGTGAAGAGGATGCGCTTGACAAATGGATAAGAATGGTCGCAACCAACAGGTTGACGGGTCATTCAAAAGGTTTCTTTTCTGTTTACACACTCCCGCCGAATCAGGCCGTGAGCCAAGAGAGCCAAAGAGAGATCAACAAGAAACTGAAGCAGAAGCCCGACTATCGAGACACCAGAAAGCTTATCCTCCAGAAAACAAAAGACCTTCTTAGGAACCTCACCGAAAAGCAAATAGGGAACCTCGAACGCATAGGACGGAAGGCGAAATTCCTGAGCTGTGACGCAAGGAAGACGAAAGACATTCGAGCAAAGTCGATCCACTTAACCGTCACCTCGCCCCCCTTTCTCGACATCGTCGACTACCATCAGGACAACTGGCTCCGGTGCTGGTTCAACTCGATTGATGATCAGGAAGTCGCGAAGAAGATCACGATGTCAAAAACACTTGAGGACTGGTCTGCGGTGATGCTCGACGTATTCCGTGAGTTCCACAGAATAACTAAGGAGGGTGGCTGGGTTGCATTTGAGGTTGGCGAGCTGAGGAACGGGAAGATTAAGCTTGATGAGAACGTCGTGCCCCTCGGAGTCCATGCTGGTTTTCGCTGTGAAGGAATCGTGATCAACTCGCAGCAGTTCACAAAGACATCAAACATCTGGGGAATCAAGAACAATCAACGCGGCACCAACACGAATCGGATAGTGCTATTTAACAAGGGGTAGTCCTTCCGCAAAGCACCGTAGAGGCACCCAATGCCAGAAGACCGACCGCGAACCGGCGTTCTGAAGTGGAATGTGGAGAAGGTCGCTGAAGCCCTGAAGATCTCAGTCGAAGATGTATAAGAGAGTACTTCACTGATGGCCGACGTGTGTCTTTCCTGTTGGAGAGGAGGATTTGCAGCGAGGTCCTCCGGGGAAAGCTAGCCCCAACAGAAGGGGCCGGTTATGACATTGTTGACAGTCAGGGAGGAAGATGGGAAGTTCGGAGCATCAGCAAAGACGGCGTGTATTTTTCACCAAGTTACATGGTCGGGTCCGGTAGACACTTTGAAGAGAAGGGCTTTCTGTCGAAGCTCTCCGAAATCGAAGGATACATTCTGTCCGACATAGAATCATTTCCCGAAATTCCTTTCTGGATAGTCTCTGCCACCGAAGTACTGAGCTGGTGGCGCAACGCCAGATTAGGGCATACCACAAAGATCTCTCGCGAAATCGCGCTAAGGCTACTCTCTGAAAAGGCTCCCTGATAGGAACTCACGGACTATTGTCGACCAAACCTTTCTGTGCAAGGTGTTCATATGAATGACCCATGCTCGCAACATGCGAATTCGCCCTGGATCCGAAGGGCGCGGCGGTTTATTACCTCAAACCGCAACAACCGAACATTCAGGTTGCACGTTGGTGCGCTTGAATTCCTACTAGGTAACGGACACTGTGGGCGAGCTAACAGCGTTAGACTGAATGACGTGGTGGATGATGTTAACACTAGATTTGGGACGCACCTCTCACGAGAGGAGTTTCAGAACAATGTGCTGGTTAGCCTAAAAAGGCGAGGAACGGTTGCCACCCTTGTTTATCCAGGACGCAGAGGTGGTGTTTTCATTCCGTGTATCGAGGATGAAGCGATATTTGCTGCGAGGCAGGTGGTTGAGCGCGTGGTCCAAGAGTTGCTCAATGTGGAAGGAGTCAGCCGAGGAACCAGAATACACCCAAGGATTGCAAGGCTTCGCGCGTTGGCGAGGGTCGTGAGGTCTAGAAGCTTACGGAAAAAGAGCGCGAAGAGTTGACCATCCTTCAGCAGGACAGGAAACAAAGACGGGACAAAGCCAGGAGACGGCGCGTGAAAGCGAAAGGGGCAAAGAAGCGAAAGAAGAGATAACCGGGAGAGAATCCGTTGCCTGCGCTTCTTATTGCGCTGACTTTTAAATTCCTCGCCCCTGTGCCAAGTGATTGATGAACTTCTCCATCCTTTCCTAGTGTGACCCCCTTCAATACACGCGGTCGCAGTCACTCTATCCCTTCCCCCCCACGTCTTTTGTGTCCCGATTGTTTTGTCGGGAGCAGAAGAAGGTGAGGCTGGCCGCCACGTTTTTGGCGAGGATGGGGTTGTGCATAATGGTCTGACTCAGTCGACGTTTCCCTTTGTGTGACCTCACTCCTTCGACTTCGTTTGTCTCGACAGCGTCGAGCCTCACTTCGCTCAGGACAGAGCCTAGCCTTCTCCTATAAGGAGAGGGAAGGATTGTCGGAATTTCCATGCTGCAACAGGTGTGATGAGCCCTTATTGAGGCTTTCCACATGAAGAAATAAAATGTCATCCTGAAAGGCTGTGCAAAAAGTGGTGACACAGGGGCGTCACGAACCCCCGCCTGCCAGATGCGAATCTAAAAATGGGCGGGCAGGATTTCGTGACGCTAGGATGCCGAAAACAAATCGTTTTGAGTGTCACGGTGTGGACCGTGACACCCCTTCCGTTCTTCTTGGAATCCTGAATCCCGCTTCAGCGGGATGAAGGATCTGATAAACTGGGTGATTCAGATTCTTCTCAGCCATAGGCTGATAAACCTCGGCTCAACTACGCTGCGCTCCGTTCAGAATGAGCTCTGCCGGTGATTCAGATTCTTCTCAGCCAGAGGCTGACCCGCCAGACCGCTCGGCGGGTCCCGCTGTTCGGGATCCCGTAAAGCGGGACTGGTGAGCCTTCGGCTCAGGTCGTCGCGCTCGCCCTTGGGACTCGCTCCCTCAGAATGACGTGCCCTTTTGGTTATCCCCCATCACCTCCTCAATAAACTTCTCCATCTTCTCGTAATGTGATCCCTTCCAATACACTCGGTCGCAGGTGGGACAGAGCCGGAACTCGTTGAAGAGCTCGCGCACCTTCTCAGGCAGCCGATGAAGAACGGCTTCTTTGCTCACGGGTCGGAGGAGAGTGTTGCAGAGCAGACAGCGGATGAACGGATGGGTTGAGCTGAACAAATCAAACCTGCGCAAAACCTCCAGTAACTGCTCTCGTGGATCCTTCCCTTTGACGTGATAGCCGCGAGTGACGGTCGGCTCTTCGAGCAGCTTCTTATCCTTTGTGAGGAGAACCCTCCCCTCCGTGCTCGAGATCATCAGAAGATCGCTGTCGCGGTAGTCGTTCCTGTAGAGAGTATCGAAGCCGAGCATGCGGAGATGGTATGCAAGCTTGCCGAGATGGACATCAAGGATGAAACGGGACTGTCTCAGCGGCCGCGAGTGGATCTTCTCGACCGAGGAAATGTCGAACGATTCAAACACAGGATAGAAGCTGATCTTATCGCCATCCTTCACAACGTACGATAGGTCGACCGAAACGCCGTTGACGAGGACCAAGTCCACTTCCGACGTAGGAACAGTCAACAGAACAAGTGCGTCACGAATGGTCGCCTGATCGGGAAGTTGCTGCTCGAATGCTACACGCTGTCGTTCGAGCGGCAGGCGGTCATTCAGTTCGGCGTAGAATCGAAATGTAGCTCGTAGCATTGCGGGATCTCATCGAGTCGGGAGCGGAGCTCCCTCTTAACTGACGTGAGAGAGATAGTCGTTGAATCGAAATGTCACTTGTGGCATTGTAAGCCTCGGTGTGCGGTCGGCGAGCGCCCGTCAGGTCGGGAGCGGAGCTCCCTCCCGGCAGAGAGAGTGGAACGGTGTTGCTGGCTAGTAGCACCCTTCTGCGCCAGAGGCGCATCAGCCTCGGCTGAGACTTCGTCCCGCTCAGACTACGAGCGGGACTGCGCTCAGGGTGACTGATGAGTTGTGGCCCGGCACCAGATTACCCCAATTTTAAGGCATTTTCTTGAGTTTCCAAAGGCCTGAACGATTCTGAAAAATTAACTTGACTTTTTGATATTACAATGATATCATTATGCTATCAAAGCCAAGGAAAGGAGAAATGGGCTATGAAAACTGTCACCGAAACTCCCGCCAAACGAATGAGCGGCTACGTCTCACTTGTTCTCTTCTTCGCGCTTCTGGCCGCCAATGCATATCTGATCTACTATATGGCCGAAAACAGGGCACCGGAGTATCTGTGGATCGAGATCCCGCTGTTCATCATCACGATGATCTTTCCGGCAGGCATCTTTGTCGTTCAGCCGAACGAGGCACGCGTATTGGTCCTGTTCGGCAAGTATATCGGCTCTGTGCGTGAGTCAGGATTCCATTACGCGAATCCATTTGCCGTGAAAAGGCATGTGTCGCTCCGGATCCGCAACTTCAACAGCGAGAAGATCAAGGTGAACGATCTCCACGGCAATCCGATTGAGATCGCGGCCGTAGTTGTCTGGTACGTCGCCGATTCCGCACGTGCGCTCTTCGATGTCGAGCACTATGAGAACTTCGTTGCGATTCAAAGCGAGACCGCGATCCGGGCACTTGCTTCGGAATACCCGTATGACGCGGCGAACGAGGAGGTCCTGTCTCTGCGCGGCAAACCGCATGAAATTTCGGAGCAGATGAAACTTCAAGTCCAGACCAGGCTCGAGATCGCCGGCGTCGAAGTGAAAGATGCACGTATCAGTCACCTGGCGTACTCTCCGGAAATTGCTCAAACCATGCTCAGGCGCCAGCAAGCTCAGGCTGTCATTGCCGCGCGCAAGCTGATTGTGGAAGGCGCCGTCGGCATGGTGGACCAGGCCCTGCGCACACTGAGCGAGCAGAAGATTGTTCAGCTTGACGAAGAGAAGAAAGCAACCATGGTAAACAACCTGTTGGTGGCGCTCGTGTCCGAGTCACAGGCGCAGCCAGTCATTAACACCGGCACCCTGTACCAATGAGCGAGAAAAAAAAATTCCTGCTTCGGCTTGACGAGAGCCTTTACGCCGCTCTCGAGAAGTGGGCCGCACACGATCTGCGCAGCGTCAACGCGCAGATCGAGTTCCTGCTGACGGATTCGGCGCGGAAAGCTGGAAGGTGGAAAGCCGATAATGTCGAGCCCGCGAAGGACGACGCCGCAACACCATCGTGATGGTTCGTTCTTCAATATTATAGGGAAGGGATGGCAAGTTATGCAAGTCTACAAACACACACAAATCGGCTACATCATTCTTGCTTTCATGGCAGTCGCCGCAGCTGTTATGATTCCGATCATGCTCACGAGCGGAGCCACAGTTTTAGGGGCTGGCGTCTGCGTTGGCATCGTTCTGGTTCTCCTCCTTTTTGGGACTCTTACTGTTGAGATCTGCGACGAGAAGCTCGTTTTCTGGTTTGGCATAGGGTTAATCCGGAAAAGCATTCCCCTATCTGAAATTGGAGACTGCAGCATAAGCTCGTTCCCGTGGTACTACGGATGGGGAATCCGCTATACCCCACAAGGCTGGCTGTTCAACGTGTCTGGTTTTACGGCTGTACGAGTCATGCTGAAGAATGGGAAGAGACTTCAAATTGGCACGGACGATGCAGATGCCTTGTGCAGCCTGGTGACAAACGCGATCCGCGGCACCAGGATGAGATAGACAATCAGTATTCCCATCAAGGGTCTGGAGCACATCGACCCCCCTGAAGTCTGCTGGGGCTCCCTCCAGGCAAGAGCTTTGTACGGATGCCATGCATTGAGCAGTTGAGGCGAAAACACAGGATGAAAACAATGATAGCAGAGAGAACTCAGGCTCATCCCCTCAGGCTGGCTGAACTCAGGCCGGAGATACCAGCGCAAGCTGCCGGCGACCTGCGGTGGATGCAGCCGAGCGTCTTGAGAAGCCAGTACGAACTCCGATCCGCTGGGAGGTGTGTTGCTACCATGCGGATCCAAGGACTTTTCCGTCCCATCGCTACGGGTGAGAGTGCTGATGGCTCCTGGACCTTCGAGCCCGTTGGACCTGCGCCAGGAAAGATTATCGTGCGCGGACGCGATTCTTACCGTGACCTTGCAGCATTCGACCTGGGTCTCTCAGATCACGGAGGAGTGCTTCAGCTTTCCGACGATCGCGCCCTTTTTCTGCGGTCAGATTTCTGGAAAGGGCCAGCGGAGTTCCAGACGCTCACAGGCGAAGCTGTTCTTCGCTATCGCTTTCACGGCGTGTTACGACTAACAGCCGAGGTCGAAGTCTTGGGGAAAGGAAAGCAGATCTCCGAACTCCCCTGGTTGTTAATGCTTGGTTGGTGCTTGATTGTGGGCTATTTGTGAACCCAGGAAAAGCGCCTTCCGATTCGAAGGAACTAAGGACAACTGACCATGCGAAAGATCACAGCACTCGTTGACCACGAACTGAACTGGACTCAGCCGAACGCATTCAAGTCCGTATTCGAATTGCGCTTCGGAGGCGAGCTCGTCGCGACGCTTCGTTTTCCAAAGTTCCTGAGCACACTCGCTCAAGCAGAAAGCGAAGAAGGGTGTTGGACGTTCGAGCGAGTCGGATTCTGGAAATCGAGGATTATTGTGCGTGCATGCGGTGCCGACTCCGACCTGGCCGTTTACATTCACAATGCGTGGAAAGGCGGCGGAACGTTGGAACTGTCTGGCGGGCGCAAGGTCGCGGTAGCAGCAAACGTTTGGAAGAGCACACTTGAGTTCCGCGCGGAGGCCGGTGAAACGCTGATCCACACGGTGAACCGGGGCGTCTTTCGACACAACATGACCGTGCAGATGTACCGAAAAGCCCTGCAGATGCCCGAATTGCCCTGGATGGTGATGTTTGGACTGTATCTGGCTGTGATGTCGCGGAGGGACGCGGCGAGACACGCGGGGGCGGCTTCAGCCTAGCGGGAATGACCTGAGCATTTCTCTGCGCCCGCACGATGCCTCCGAGCGGATCTCGGGGTCGAGAAACAAACTCAGAGAAGCTGGCTAGTGCCTCTACAACTAAATCCTTTTACGGACGAAGAGGCATCCCGCTCTTCGAGCGGGACTCGCTCCAACTACACAAAACGAGTGGCTGCCGTACAATCATTTTGTTGGAGCGGCACTGGGTACAGTTCTTCCCGACTCGCCGATGGAAAAATATCGAGGCTGACCGTCGGGACTCGAGCTGACTTGGTTTTTTTGGGGGGAGCTTAAAGCTCCTTGGCAATCCTGACGAACTTCGCGTATGGCAGCGCGGCCCACGTCTCAGCCTTAACCGCCCCTTTCGACATGGTGATTATCGAGACCTTCGCTGCCTCTTCCTCGTTCGGCGCCTCGTAGATGTCCATGAAGTCAAATGGGCCGAGAAGGGCATAGTGATCCACCCACTTCACTTCCGGGCACTTCTTTTTCACTTCGTGGAACCACTTCCGACCGATCGTCTCCCGCTTGCGCGGGCTGCCAAGTGCTTGAGATGAGAGTTTCGTAAGTAGGATGAAGGTGGCCATGGTCAGACCTCCTTTCTGAGTAGATGAGGAGCAGGACTCCGTTCCGTCTGGCAGTAAGCAGTGAAGGTGATAGTGAACAGTGAACCGTAAGTCGTAAGATGTGAACCACAAGCTCGGGAGCAGAGCTCCCTCGCAACATGGTACTCAGTGCATCATTCAGCGCGAAACGTTCCCTCTCCTCTCAGCAGAGGGTTAGGGTGAGGTCCTAACCGACGCGCGACTCATTGCAGCTGCCTCTGTGCGGCAGCCACACCGGCTCCTGCCTCGTACTTGTAACCACAGCGGGCGAGCGCGGTTTCGACTGCGGAGATCGTGGCGATCACATCGCTCGCACCCACCGCTCCCATATGCCCCACGCGGAAGTATTGATCCCTGATGGCAGGATGCAGTCCACCGGCAACGATGATGCCCGCTTCATCTATGTGCCTGAGAAGCGCTTTGTCGACGCCCTGCGGATAGTAGATCGCACTCAAGGTTGTAGCGTACAACTCGGGGCGTTTGGGGACCTGCTTCAGGCCGAGCGCCGTCAGAGCAGCTTTGAACGCGCCGCTGAGCTTTCGATGACGCGCAAACCGTGCGTCCATTCCCTCGGCTAGGATCTCTTTCAAGCTCACGTTGAGCGCCCAGACGAGATTGACGGCGGGGGTCGCAAAATAGCTTGGCTTGCGAGCCTCATATGCTTGCATAATTGGGAGCCATTCGGTCCAATCGGCATAGTAGTTGCCGACCGGCGCCTTTCTTTTCCGGAAAGCCTCCATCGCGCGCGGTCCTGCAACCAGGAGAGCCAGTCCGGGCGGAACGCCGATCGCCTTCTGCGAGGCGGTCAGCGCAAGGTCGATCCCCCATTCATCCTGCCGCATCTCCTCCCCCGCCGTTGCACATACACCATCGACGACCACCAGCGCGTTGTGCCGCCGTCCAAGCTCAGCAAGAGCTTTCACATTCATCGCTATCCCCGTAGAGGTATCTACGTGAGTGATTGTCATCAGCTTGGGCTTCACAGACTGCAATGCGGCTTCGACCTCCCCTAGCGGTGCGGCATCGCCGACCTCTCTTGCATGCGCGTGCGTCACAACAGCGCCATAGCGCTCGAGGATCGTGGCAAATCGGTCGCTGAAATAACCAGTATTCACGACGAGTGCGTGGTCGCCTGGCTCGATGAGATTCGCTGCAGCCAGATCCATCGCCAGCGTGCCGGAGCCAGCGACGACAAACGGTTGCGCGCCCGGTGCAAGGAAAACCTTTCGAAGGTTCTCCAGCGCCTGACCGAACACCTCAATAAAATTCGCCGCGACGTGGCTCGTCGTCGGCATTCCCATTGCTCGTAGAACATCAGGGCTGAACTCGATGGGACCGGGGATCATCAGGAGTTTGCGGTTCTTCATTGGCATTTCCTCGTATCGGTTTCGTAGGCCGGTCGCAAGGTACAGAGTGTTTTGGACAGCTTCAACTCGAAGGGGTCAAAGCTTCGATGATCATCCTTTCGAAAAGGAGCCAGTGCAAAGTCACTCTGCGGTGGAACAAGGCGTCTTCCTGATACGTCAAATTGCCATCTATTCCCTCTTTTCGTTACATTCAGGCAAAAAAGGAAGCGCAAAATGGATCGTCTCACCCCTCTCCCCCGCATCGTCATTGCAGTCTTTGCCTTGGCAAATTTGGCATTGGCCCAGCCGGCCAGAGAACAACCGGATATGAAAATCGACGCGGCAGCCCGAACCGAGGTCATTGAAGGAGTGGTGAAAATGGTAACGGAGAAATATGTCTTCCCCGATGTCGCCGAGAAGATGGCGAAGGCGATTCGTGAGCGCATGGGACAGAAAGAATACGACACCGTGTCCAGTGCGCAAGCGTTTGCCCAGAAGCTCACAAGAGATCTGCGGGAGGTCAGTCACGACAAGCATCTTTCCGTTGATTACTTTGCCAAACCATTCCCGCAGCAGGAGCGGAAAGAGCCAACCGACGAGGACCGCAAACGCGAAGAGCGTATGGGCCAGATCAGAAACTTCGGTTTCGAAAAGGTCGAGCGATTGAGCGGCAACATCGGTTACCTTGACTTACGCGGCTTCTTCGCGGCAGAGTTTGGTGGGCAGACAGCTGCTGCAGCCATGAGTTTCCTCGCCAACACAGACGCTTTGATCATCGACGTTCGCCAGAACGGCGGCGGCGCTCCGGGGATGGTGGCGCTGATTTGTTCGTACTTCTTTGCAGGCGAGCCCGTCCATCTGAATGACCTCTACTGGCGTCCGACGAACTCAACAGAACAGTGGTGGACGCTTGCTTACGTACCCGGCAGGCGGTACGTTGGAAAGGATATCTATGTGCTGACGAGCAAGCGCACCTTTTCTGCTGCCGAGGAGTTTACGTACAATTTGAAGAACCTGAAGCGCGCGACCATCGTCGGCGACACTACGGGTGGAGGAGCTCATCCGGGTGAAGGCGTTCGGATCAGCAATCATTTTGGCATGTTCGTCCCGACCGGCCGCGCAATCAATCCAATCACCAAGACGAACTGGGAAGGCACGGGCGTCGCGCCAGACATCAGCGTGCCCGCCGATCTTGCCTTGAAGACGGCGCATCTCAGCGCTCTCAACAAACTCGAGTCGAAGGAACAGGATCCTGAATTGAAGCGGCAGTTGAAGGAAATTGCTGGGCGGTTGCGGAAAGAACTGGATGAAACGAAATTGAAAGCGAACTAGGAGGCTCGTCTGCGCGAGATCGAATTCCTCCCTACCGGTTCTTGACCCCCTGCGTTCCGCTTTGCCACGCGCAAAGTGGAACGCGTCCCCCTTAAAGAAGGGGGACAGAAGGGGAGGTCGTTCTCTACTAAGCCGAAGACGAACGTTCGAAGAACTAGAAAGGTAGCTGGTCACTTACGGTTGAGGGCCATGATCGTCAGGTCATCCACCATGGGAGCACTGGACCTGAAACCGGCCAGATCCGTCAGGCAGGCGTCAACCAGTTCGTGCGGCGGCAGAGCGCGTTGTCCTGCCACAAAGGCCAACAATCGTTCCTCGCCGTACTCCAGGTTCGAAGGATTCCTTGACTCCGTGAGGCCGTCGGTGTAGAGAAGAAATGTATCGCCTCGCTCGACCTCGATACTCGTGACATCGAACTGACTGTGCCCGAACAAACCAACCGGAAGACCTGTGGCTTCGACGCGTTTGACACTCCCCTTCTGCAACAGCAAAGGTGGGCAGTGGCCCGCGTTGCACACTTCGACTTTGCCGGTTGCAGTAGCTTTTCCGCACACCAATGTTGCGTAGTGCGTAGAGAGTGTCCCTTCAGAGAATACTCGATTGGCGTGCTCCACCAGTTGATTGACCGGCAAGTTCAGAACGACGAGACTTCGGAAGATTGCATGGAGATGTGCCATGAGAATCGATGCAGCCACTCCTTTCCCTGAGACATCGCCCACGAGGAAATAGACGGAGCCGGGTTCCCTTGGCGGAACAATCAGGTCGCAGTAATCACCGCTCACCGGTCCCGCAGGATCGTAATGGTGGGCAATGCTCCGACCCTCGACCTGAAGTTCTTTCTTTGGCAGGAGCCGCCGATTGAATCTGGTAGGCAAGGTCCAGATCGCTCTCCAGAGCCTTTCGCTCTTCAGGCGACAGATGGTCCAGGCAATTCCTGCACAATGGATCAGCGAGCAGTCTCTCTTCTTCAATCGAATCGTGGCAGGTCTCGCAAATCCCGTACGTGCCGTTGTTCATCTTTTCGAGCGCCAGATCGACCTTCTTGGAGCAGGTGAGCCAGATGTTCCTGGTGAGCAGCTTCAGAGAGAGCACTCTGGAGCCTCTTGCGACGGTCAAGAAGCTGGGTTTGGAGCCTCGTTTCGGTAGCAGGAAACATACAGTCCCTCGTTTTTCTCTGTCTTAAGAATGTTTCCCAATATACGTAGAAAGAACGCCTTAGGATGCACTTTCGCGCAGACGATAAGTGGGCTTCTCGATTGAAGTTGGCTGGAACTCAATGAGCCGCTATGCAAGGATGACGATGCGGGGCCTCAGGATGAACGGTGGCGAAAGAAAGCGCCCAAATTGCTCCAGCGCCTTCTCTTTGTTGCCTTGACAGGCTAGTTGCTCGCACCTCCGTATCCCGACAAACGGAAGTGAGGCGCTGACCCGCAATACAGAGGCCAGGAGCGGAAACGCGAAACCCGCCAGGTTCGTTTTACTCTCAACGAAAGTCCTGGCGGGTTTTTCATTCCATGTTCCCACTGCGTTCCCGCGTTGATAGTCCTCTCGCTCAGTTCACAGCAGGCGTGAGGAGCTCGTTCTCAATCGCTTCTTTCAGCACATTTTTTTTCGGCAGCGCGCCCACTGCCATCTTCGGTTGACCGGCCTTCGGCACAAATAGCAGCGCCGGGATACTTTGGATTCCGAATGCGCCTGAGAGTTCTTGTTCCTCCTCCGTATTCACCTTGTAGAAGTTCACCTTACCGTGGTACTCTTTCGAAAGATCATCGAGGACGGGGCCAAGTATTCTACACGGTCCGCACCACGGCGCCCAGAAATCGACGATGCACGGGAGTTCACCCTCGAACTTCCACTCCGGATTCTGTTCGTAGTTGAAGACTTTTTCGAGAAAAGTCTGCTTTGTCAAGTTTTCTGGCATTGGTCCGTTTCCTTGTGATGTAATGATGATTTTCTCACTTCAAGAACTCCGTAACAGTTCAGCCGACAGCGGCTAGCTTTTCGTGACTAGTGTGAAGCTGTGCACGCTCGATCCGTTGTTGATCTCCTTCGTTTGATGCTGAAATGCGAAGAAGGATTCGGATATCACAAGATTGGGGGATAAACAGCCAGAATTCGCAAATTCAAAATTTACCGGGCAGGAAGTCATTCTGCGGGCTCAGATTTCATTGAAGCCAGTAACCGAACATCCGGGTCAAGATAGACCGCCGCAGGACTCGACTCGATCTCCATTGGAAGGGCAAATTTGACGAACTGTTGAGCAGGGATTTCGACCGTCGTGCGCTGGCTGCGACCGTCCTTTGAGAGAACTGCGACCGTGAGCGGGAATCGGTATGGTGGAAATCGTCTGCCCTGGGCGACCTCCAATTCCACCCGTCGCTCCTTTTTGTCGTATTTCCAACGAGCTGCGACTATCGGATAGCCTAGCCGGCGAAGCCATTGGTCGAAGAACCATCCGAGTTCCTTGCCAGAGATTCGCTCGAACTCCTCGCGCAAATTATCGGTGACAGCCGTGTAGTGACGGAATCGAGTGTAGTATGATCTGATACCTGAAAAGAACATGCTGTCACCGAGGAGCGAGCGCAGCATATGAAGCGTCCATGCGCCTTTCTGATAGCTGTTGACATTCAACAAGTCAAGAAGGTTGCTCTGCAGCGAATCAATGACAGGACGATCATGCGACTCACGAGCCTGCAGGATTTCATCGCGCAGCTTGTTCATTTCCTCCTTGAAGGCCAAGTCCCCCGACGACTTCTGCACCCAGAGCTTTTCAAAGTAGGTAGCGAAGCCCTCTGAGAGCCACAGATGCCCCCAGGATCGCGGTGTCACTGCATCTCCAAACCATTGATGCGCAATCTCGTGGGCAATGAGCCCCGCAGTCATTTGTCGTTCACGGAAAGCGTTGTCGTTGTAGAAGATCGCGCTTGCATTCTCCATCCCGCCGTAGCGCGTCGTGCTCTGAAGGTGGGCAAGCTTTTCATAGGGAAAGGGACCCACGGTCCCAGCAAAGAACTCTACGATCACTCCGGCGCTGACAAACGGCCCAGGGAGATAATCTCGAATCTCTGGAGCGACGTACACGGTCTGCCTCACTCCTGGCGGAAACTCGCTCAAGCCCTCGGCCGTCAGTCCAAGGCCGAACGATGTCAACGGGGCGGCGGCAATGACCATGAGATACACGGGAATCGGTCTACTCGTGCTCCATCTGGTAAGCGTGCGGGGTTTCCCGGACAATTCCATCGTTTCAGCGAGGCGTCTCTCCTCCAACAAGGCACCGTTAGCGATGACCTTCCGGTCGCTCGGTGCCCGGACATTCCATGTCACCGTCGCCTTGTCACTCGGATGGTCAACCGAAGGAAGCCAGTAGCGTCCCCTGTTCGGCCAGTTGTCGCCGAAGCCGGTCCAGCGACCTGCTTCATCCGTTTGAATCATTAGTCCATCGTGCACCCATCCACTATACTTCACCGACACTTGCAGTGTGTCTGCAGAGGGTCGAGTGAGCTTCTTCAGCGGGATGCTGATGGTTGCGCTGTCCCGTAGAAATCGGACCGGTTTTGAATCGAGCCAGACAGTGTCGACCCGGAGTGCGATCAGGTCGAGCCTCAG
>Ga0315281_10005402_pt1 | contig 18293 bp, 13 predicted proteins | sample YL17G07_0_MG_FD_204540 | JGI IMG/M metagenome (GOLD analysis project Ga0315281, IMG submission 204540) | Sediment microbial communities from Yellowstone Lake, YNP, Wyoming, USA - YL17G07_0 | ecosystem: Environmental > Aquatic > Freshwater > Lake > Sediment | place: USA: Wyoming | collected...
TGCTCGTTATGACAGGTGCCGCAGAATTCGCTGGTGTGAAGGAAGTCCGAGACCTGCATGTCGTGATCGGGCGAGTTGTTGCCCTGCCGCGGCCCGTACTTGACCTTGCCGGGGGAGATGACCCAGTTGAAATTGTAGGGGAGACTGCCGCTGAAGCCGGTGATGGTGTGGCAAACATCGCAAGAGACCGATTCGTTGGCGCGGCTGTTCAGGCTCGGCCGGGGCGGGGGGACGTCGCCGGCGAGAAATGCCAGCGGGGCGTGACAGCCGTTACAGCCGGCCTTGACCCCGGCCACGGCCGGGTCTTTCTCGGCGTGAGGCACGGCCAGCTTAAAGTATTCGATCTCATCCCAGGGGTGGGTGTAGGACTGGGACATCATCGATTGCGTCCATTGCTGGTAGAAATCCGTATGGCACGCGCCGCACGACTTGGGCGTCTGGAACTCGTCGTACTTGTGAGTTCCCAGGGCATCGGCGCCGGCTTTGGGATTCTGCGGGGCAACAAAACCCCAGGTCAGGGCGACCAAAGGAGTGACGACCAGGAGAAGGATCGAGCGATGGCGAGACATGGCGCCTCCACAAACCGGAGTCTTCATCGGATGACCGTTCACTCTAATGCATTTAGTCGGAGCATGTCAATTTTAAAGGAAGAGGCGGGCGGCCGATGACAATTTTTGTCACTTTACCATCACCCTAACCACCCCCAACGACGGCAGTTTCGATTGGCTCATCCCGGCGGGGACTGCGCCTGCGGCCAACTATCGAGTTAGGATCAGGACCGTTGACAACAAGCTTTCGGCCTACAGCGGTTATTTTACGATCGCTAAGCCGGCCATAACGATCGCGACGCCCACGGTCGGCACTGTCTGGACGCGGGGGACGACGCAGATGATCACCTGGGTCGGGACCGGTCAACAGAACGCCAACGTCAGGATTCAACTTTTCCGCGGCACGACCAAGGTCCTGGACATCGCCCTGACCGCGCCCAACAGCGGCGCTTACAGCTGGCCGGTCCCGGCCTCTCTGCCCGCGGGCACGAACTACAAGGTCAAGATTAAGACCGTTGACGGCCTCGTGACGGCCGCGAGCCCCGTCTTCGCGCTTAATTAAGACGACGTCCGAGGGACGGCGTACGACCCGCGCGAGCACTTGCTCCGGTTTCTGTCGATGAGTTATAATCACATCCTATTTAGATAAAGATATGCCTTGTCCTGCTTCCACCCCGAGAAAGACCCACAACCCGGAATCGAACGCCAAACAAAAGTATTGAGGCCCCATCATGCTTTTTAACCCAGCCAAGAACCTGAAACGCCGTTTGGCCGTCCTCCTGGTCCTGGCCGGCTTGGCGGCGGTTTTGGCCCCTGCTCTTGTCCAGGGGGCCTATCTCAGGAATTTTCCTCTCCAGCTCACCCAGCCGGATAGTCAGGTCATCTCCTGCTGGGTCACGGGCGATGAATTCCACCGCCGCGTCCATGACCGTGACGGCTTCACTATCCTGCGCAGCCCGGACAGCGGAGCCTATGTCTATGCTGTCCGCCAGAACGGCCGGGTGGCGCCCTCGGCGTTTCTCGCGGGCCGCTGGAACCCCTCGGCCCTGGGGATCGAGAAAAACCTGAGCCCCGAGCCGCCGGCGTCAGGGCCATCCAGGACTCCGCGGCTTCTCTACTCGCCCCCGCGGCCCCAGACGGTCGCCAAGCCGGCGCCGCTGAAGGGCGACATGTCCAACATCGTGATCTTCATCCGCTTCAGCGATGAATCGGAGTTCGAGGACCCGTACTTCTTCTACGCCGGGCTCTTCGACCTGGACGCACCCGGGTTCAACTCCCTCTACAACTATTTCCGGGAAGCCTCCTACGGCGGTTTGTCCATCAGGACCTTCCTCTATCGCATGTCCAATGACTGGGGGATTCTTTCCTACCAGGATTCCCATCCTCGGAAGTATTACCAGCCCTTTAACGCCGTGACCAACCGCGACGGCTATGCCGACGACAGCGCCGCCACCTCCCGGGAGCATATCCTGCTCAAAAATGCCGTGGACTACGTGGCCGGGCAAATCCCGGCCGGCCTCAACTTGGACGGCGACGGCGACGGCCTCGTGGACAATGTCTGCTTCATCGTCAAGGGCGGGCCCGACGGCTGGAGCGACCTGCTCTGGCCGCACATGTGGGCCCTCTTCACCCAGGCGACCGGGATCAACGGCAAGCGCGTTTTCTTCTACAACCTCCAGCTCCAGGACAGCCTGAAGCGCAACGGCGTGGGCGTGCTCTGCCACGAGATGTTCCATACCTTGGGGGCGCCCGACCTGTATCACTATTCCGGCGACGGCCTCAACCCGGTGGGGCCTTGGGACATCATGGAATACGATTTCAACCCGCCCCAGCACATGGGCGCTTACATGAAATTCAAGTACGGCCACTGGATCGAGGCCATCCCGGAGATCACGACCGCGGGCACGTATGCGCTCCAGCCGCTCACCTCAGCCGTCAACAACTGCTACAAGATCAAGTCGCCCGCGTCGGCCACGGAGTACTTCGTCATCGAATACCGGAAGAGGACGGGCACGTTCGAGCACAGCCTGCCCGGCGACGGCCTGCTCGTCTATCGCATCAACACCCAGGAGACGGGCAACGCGGGAGGTCCGCCCGACGAGGTCTATGTTTACCGGCCGGGCGGGACCCTCACCCAGGACGGCTCGGCCTGGACGGCGAACTACTCCCAGGACACGGGCCGGACGGCGATCAACGACACCACCAACCCTTCGAGCTTCCTGTCCAACGGAAGCCAGGGCCGGCTGAACATCTCCCAGGTCGGGCCCGCCGGGGATATGATCTCCTTCCGTGTCTCGTTCCCTGCGACGCTGTCCGTTACAGCTCCCGCAAGCTCGGTCTGGACGAAGGGGTCGACCCGAGCCATCACCTGGGAAAAAACAGGCGCCCAGGCCCCGGCCGTCAGGATCCGGCTTTTCCGGAATATGACCAAAATCTTGGAGATCACCCCGCAGACGGTTAACTCAGGCCGCTTTGCCTGGCGGGTCCCCGCAACCTTGCCCGCGGGCGCTCACTATCAAGTTCGGATCCAGACGGCGGACGGTTCGCTCTCCGAGCTCAGCCCTGAATTCGTGATTCGATAAAAGCCGGTTCTATAAAGGAGGAGGACATGATCCGTGGGAAGAAGCAGAAGTCTATGATCCTGGCCGCGGCCCTGGCCGCGGTTCTTGTCCTGGGCCTGGCGGCCGGGGAAAAAGCCAAGAAGGTCGTCCTGCCCTATCAGGACCCGAGCCGGCCCGTCGAGGTCCGGGTTCATGACCTCCTCGGCCGCATGACCCTGGAAGAAAAAGTGGCCCAGGTTCAGTGCGCCAGCCGGGACGTCGAAGCCCCCGGGGGGCTTGGCCCCAACGGGCTGGGCGGATTGGCCCCCGTGCTTCGCGACGATGGAGCCAAGGTCTCCGCCGAAAAAGCCAACCGCATCCAGAAGCTGGCCCTGACCAAGACCCGCCTGGGCATTCCCATCATCATCCATGACGAAGCCTTGCACGGGCTCATCGCCCGCGGCGGGACGAGCTTCCCCCAGGCCATCGGCCTGGCCGCCACCTGGAACCCGGGCCTCGTGGCCCGCATCGGACTGGCCATCGGCCGCGAGACGCGGACGCGGGGCGTGCGCCAGGTGCTGTCGCCCGTGATCAACATCGCCCGGGACGTGCGCTGGGGCCGGACCGAAGAAACATACGGCGAAGACCCGTTCCTGACCTCGGCCCTGGGCGTGGCCTTCTGCCGGGCCATCGAGGGGCAGGGCGTCATCACCACGCCCAAGCACTATGCGGCCAACGTCGGCGACGGCGGCCGCGATTCGAACGCCATCCATTTTTCTGAGAGGCTGCTGCGGGAGGTTTATTTCCCCGCCTTCAAAGCCTGCTTCCAGCTGGCCGGGGCCAACTCGGTCATGGCCTCCTACAACTCCATCGACGGCATCCCCAGTTCGAGCAACCACTGGCTGTTGACTGATGTCCTCAAGACGGAATGGGGTTTTCCCGGGTTCGTGGTTTCTGACTACGGCTCGGTCAACGGCATCTGGTCAAAGCATTTCACGGCCGCTACGAAGAAGGAGGCCGCGGCCCAGGCCCTGGAGGCCGGGCTGGACATGGAACTGCCCGACGTCGATGTTTACGGCGAGCCGCTTCTCCAGGCCCTCAAGGAAGGCCTGGTGACCGAGGCCGTACTCGACCGGGCCGTGACCCGCATCCTGGCCGCCAAGTTCAGGCTTGGGCTTTTTGACCAGCCCTACGTGGACCCGGCCGAAGCGGTCAAGGTCAACGACAGCGCGGAGCACCGGGCCCTGGCCCTCGAGGCGGCCCGTCAGTCCATCGTCCTCCTCAAGAACGAAAACAACCTGCTCCCGCTCAAAAAAGACATCAAGACCCTGGCCGTCATCGGCCCCTGCGCCGGTGTCGAGCGGCTGGGCGGGTACAGCGGTTTCGGCATCAAAGTGGTCACGGTCCTGGAAGGGCTAAAGGACCGTGTCTCCCCGGGGGCCAAGATCGTCTACGCCAAGGGCTGCGACCTCGAGCCGGCCTCCTTGCCGATCATCCCCTTGGCCAACCTCATCCCGCCCGACGCCGCGCCGGGCGTTCATGGGCTGAAGGCAGAGTACTTCAACAACAAGGACCTTTCGGGCCAGCCCGTGTTCGTCCGGGTGGAAGGCCCGATTAAGTTCGACTGGGGGATGAAAGCCCCAGACCCTCGGATCAACCCTGAGGGCTTCTCGGTCCGTTGGACGGGCAAGCTCGTGCCGACCGCGACCCAGGACTATCTCCTGGGCCTGACCACGGACGACGGCGCCCGCCTTTACGTGGACGGCAAGCTCATTCTGGACAGGTGGATCGAGCGCAGCGCCACGACCGATTACGCGACTCTGCGCCTTGAGGCGGGCCGGCCCTATGATATCCGCCTCGAATACTATGAGAACAGCGGTTACGCCATGGCCAGCCTGGGCTGGGATGTTAAGCCCGAGGCGGACGCCATGTTCCAGGAGGCGGTCAAGGCGGCCAAGGGCGCCGACGCGGCCGTGGTGGTGGTCGGCATCATCGAGGGCGAGGGCCGCGACCGGGCCAGGTTGTCGCTACCGGGCAAGCAAGAAGACCTCATCCACGCCGTCGTGGACACGGGCGTGCCCACGGTCGTGGTCCTGACCGGAGGCAGCGCCATCACGATGGAGAACTGGGGACGCCTGGTCCCGGCCATCGTTGACGCCTGGTATCCCGGCGAGGAGGGCGGCAACGCGGTGGCCGATGTCCTGCTGGGCGTTGTCAACCCGGGCGGACGCCTGCCCATCACTTTTCCTCAGTTCGAAGGCCAGACGCCCCTGTATAACGACCCCAGGCCTACCGGGCGCGGTTACGATTATGTGGACATGTCCGGCGCGCCCCTCTATCCCTTCGGCTACGGCCTGAGCTACACCAAGTTCGAATACGGCGCCGTCAAAGCCACCCCGGACAAGATCGCGCTCGACGGCCGGGTCACGGTCAGCGTCGAAGTCAAGAACGCGGGAAGCGTCGCCGGGGACGAGGTCGTCCAGCTTTACCTGCGCGACACCGTCTCGAGCGTCAGCCGGCCCATCCGCGAGCTCAAGGGTTTCCAGCGGATCTCGCTCAAGCCGGGCGAAACCAGGACCGTCGAATTCGTCCTGGGCCCCGATGCGCTCTCTTTTCTCGACAGGAACCTGAAGAGCGTCGTGGAGCCGGGCACCTTCGAGGTGATGATCGGCAGTTCGTCCGAGGACATCCGGGGCAAGGTCTCGTTCGAGGTGGTGCGCTGACCGCCTCGTGGTAATGACGGCCGCGGGCGGCGGGGTCGATCATGACCTCGCCGTTCGGGAAAGGGGAAGGATCCATGCCTGAACGCAAAAGCCGGCCTGTGAGCCTGCTCGGCGTTGCGATCGCCGCGGCGCTCCTGCTGCAGGCCTGCGCCCTCGTGGACCGGGTCAGCGGCGTTTCGGAGGCGCGGGAGCTCCAGAAGACCGGCGAGCAAGCCCAAGCCAAGATCCTTCGGATCTGGGATACGGGCATGACCGTCAACGACGACCCCGTGGTGGGCTTCCTGCTTGAAGTCTATCCGGAAGGTCAACCGGCCTACCAGGCCAAGACGAAACTCCGGATCTCGCGGCTCGACATTCCGCGCATCCAGCCGGGGACGATCCTCGCGGTGCGAATCGACCCCAACGACCATCGCCGCGTGGCTCTCGATATTTACGAGTTCAAATAGGGCGGGCAAGATCGTACGAGGCCCGCTTGAGCCTGCCGCGGACGGCCGGCAATCAACGAACCTGCCGATAGACCATCAACGCGGGGAAAACTTTTTCGGATGGGGTCGTGGATGCTGATCTAGATGATTCCCGGCCCGACGGCCTTACGTGGCGCGCAAGAGGTCGATCAGCGCTTGCGGGTCGGTGACGGGAAGCCCGCAACGAAAGCCTGAACAGACGTAGGCCGCCGCTCTTCCTCCAAGCCCGGTCATGGCCGCGGTGTAGGGCGCCAGCTCGGCGATTTCCGGCGACTCGCCCTCGGGCCTGAGGAGGACGACCTTGTTAGGGAAAAAGCCCTTCCGAACAGCTTGGACGAGGTTCCGCGTATCGGAAGCTTCCGGGTTTCCGACGATCACAACCTCGGTGCCCGGGCCCGAGGCGAAGTCCAGGCCGCAGATCATTCCGGTGAAGGAGGCGGGTGAGCGGCAGATGTCGGGGGCGAAGGCCCGGCCCGCGGCTTGAGCCTTCTCCTCAAAGTCCATGCGGCCCGTCATCCGCGCGAGCCTGGCCAAGTTCATGACCATGACCGAATTCCCCGAGGGGAGTGCCCCGTCCAGGCTCTCCATCCTTCGCGGCGGAAGCTCGGTAGCGTCGTCGGCCGTGAAGAAGAAACCGCCCTGTTTTTCGTCCCAGAAGCGGGCGAGCACGCTGTCCGTAAGCTCGATGGCCGCTCGGAGATAGCGCGCGGCGAAGGTCGTTTCATAAAGCTCGATCAAACCCCAGGTCAGGAAAGCATAGTCGTCCAGGAACCCCGGGATGCCCGCCTCTCCGTCCATGAGACGGTGCCGCAGGCGGCCGTCCGGCTGACGCATTTTCGTCAGTATGAGGTCGGCCGCTTTTTCCGCGGCCTGCGCAAAACGTGCCTCGTCCGGGAGCTGCCCGACCTTGGCCAGGGCGGCGATCATGAGCCCGTTCCAATCCGTGAGGATCTTCGTATCCTTCAGAGGGGGGACGCGCTCTCGCCGGGCGGCCAGGAGCTTGGCCCTGATCGATTCAACCCGGAGGCGAAAATCATCCTCGGGCACCTGGAGCTCCGCGGCGATCTTGTCCAGGTCCGCAGTGAGATGAAGAATGTTCCGGCCGGCGGATTCGCCGCTCATCCCTTCGAAGTTGCCCTCGGCGTCGATGTTGAAAACCATGGCGGCCAGGTCCGCTTCCTCCGGGGTCAGCGCGCCGCGAACCTCGTCCTCGCTCCACACGTAGAATTTGCCTTCCTGGCCCTCGGAGTCGGCATCCTCGGCCGCGTAGAACCCGCCTTCCGGTGACGTCATGTCCCTCTGGACATAGGCCGCGATGTGCTCCCCCGTTCGTCGGAAGTCCGGTTCAGCCGTCGCCTGGAAGGCTTCGAGGTAAGCCAAGGTCAAAAGGGCCTGATCGTAGAGCATTTTTTCAAAATGGGGTACGAGCCAGACCCTGTCGGTGGAATAGCGGTGGAAACCGAAGCCGAGATGGTCCCAGATCCCGCCCTGGCGCATGGCCCGCAGGGTGGTGACGGCCATGTCCAGGGCGTCGCGGCTGCCGGTGCGGGCGGCATAGCGGAGGAGGAACATGATATTGTGGGGGACCGGGAATTTTGGCGCGATTCCGAACCCGCCCTGCTCGCTGTCGTATTCCGCGCTCAGCCGGTCGAAGGCCTGGGAGGCGATATCCGGGGGGACATCTCCCGGGGCTGAAGCCCGCGAAATTTCCTCGAGCGCGGATTGGATCTTGTCCCCGGACACGAGCGCCCCGGCCCGGTTGTTTTTCCAGAGGGACTGGAGCCGGGGGATGAGCTCGAGGAGGCCGATCCGGTTGTAACGGGTCTGCTTAGGAAAATAGGTTCCGGCAAAGATCGGCTTTTTGTCGGGGGTGAGGATGATCGTCAGCGGCCATCCGCCCCCTCCGGTCAGCATCCGGCAGACGGCCATGGAAGCGTTGTCGATGTCGGGCCGCTCCTCCCGGTCCACCTTGACCGCCACAAAGGCTTCGTTCAAAATGCGCGCCACGTCCTCGTCCTCGAAGGACTCCTGTTCCATGACATGGCACCAATGACAAGCGGAGTAGCCGATGGACAGGAACACCGGCTTGTCCTCGCGGCGGGCCCGTTCGAAGGCCTCCTCGGCCCAGGGATGCCAATCCACAGGGTTGTAGGCGTGTTGCCGCAGATAAGGACTTTTCTCGTTGACCAGGCGATTCGGCTTCGGGACGGCGCTCATGGCGGGGCTAGCGGCCGGCCGCGCGGACCGTGAATTTTTCCACGAGCCGCTCCGGATGGTAGGAGAGCTTGGCCTTGCGCAGGCCCTCCTCGCCCAGGTCCTGCTCGCGGTTGATGAAGGGCACGGCGGGCCACTCGTTCCGGCAGAATTCCTGGTTGATGGCGGTGTAAAGCCCCGGGATGTCGGGGTTGGCTTTTTCGATGTGCACCACGGCCGTCTGCTCGTTGAGGCGCTCGCCGAGGGTGAAGGCCTCGACCTTGCCTTCGATGAGGAGAACCCCGCCCTTGATGTCCAGGGACTGGAGGTGACCGAGGGATTCCTTGACCGCGTCCCACTCGTCCATGAGGCCCATGTCCTCCTCGCATCGCTTGAACGTGCACCAGGCCTCGGCCAGTTTCAGGCAGGGGACGATGTGCGACGCGTCGAGCGGGGCATAGGTGAACGCGTGGCGTTCCGTGAGGCGGGCGATGTGGTTCCGCTTGCCGTGATATTTGGCCCCGGCCAGGTCGATGAGGTCGGCGGACCGGTAGACATAGTCGAACTGCGACCGGTCGGGCTCGATGACGAATTCGCCGGATGGAGACAATTCCGCGGCAAGCCTGGGGTCCGCCCGTTCGATTCGGGGAGCCGCGGCGGAATGTTCTTCCGCCAGCCACCGGAACAGGGCTCGGACGGCTTCGGCCCTCGACCCCGGGCCCAGGGGCGGAAAACCGACGGGCTCAGCGCCGGCGGGAATCGACACGACCAGAAGGCAATCCTTGAGGGTCGACCAGCGGAAGCCGTAACGCTGACGCCAGATGAAAAGGTTGGTGAAGGTCAGCTCCGAGGTTTCGGGCTGATACCGCCAGATCAGCTCCTGAAGAAGGGGACGGTCCTCGAGCTCCAAGGCTTTGAATCGCGGATATTCCGGCTTATCCATCATCCTTCCTTAGTCTGGGCTGGGCGAAAATATCAACCCCGCGTCCCGGACCCGCGGCGGCGCTGCATGATGTAGTACGCCGTGGGCGTCGCGACCAGGGACAACAGGACCGAGATGAGCAGGGAGCCGATGACGGCGATGGCCAAGGGCTTGAGCATGTCCGCGCCCGAGCCGATGCCGTAGGCCAGGGGCAGCATGCCCAGGGCCGCGGCCAGGGAGGTCATCAGGACCGGCCTGAGCCTCCGGCGGCCGGAGCGAACCAGGGCCTCGGCCAGGTCGTGTCCATCGGCCCTCAGGACCTTGACGAAATCGAGCATGAGGATGCCGTTCTTGGCCACGATGCCGATGCCGATGATGGCTCCCAGGAGGGAGACGACGTTCAGGGATGTTCTGGTGACCCACAGGGCCAGGATCGTCCCGAACATGGCCAGCACCGCGCCGAAGACGATGGCCGCCGGCTCATAAAACGTCCCGAACTCAAGAAGGAGAACGGTGAAAACCAAAAAGATGGCCATGAGCAGGACGATCACCAGGTTCCTGAAGGACTCCTGCTGCTGTTGGTACAAGCCTCCGTATTCGATGGACCCCGGCGGGATCGAGGGGTCCTTGCTCAGCGTTTGCCGGATCTCGGCCATGGCGCTTCCCATATCCCGGCCCTCGAGCCGGGCGGTGACGGCCACGTCCTGGCGCGAGTCTTCGCGCCGAAGCTCAAGCTGGCCCGGCTCCTCGACGACGTCGACGACCTGCGAAAGCTTGATGAGCATTCCGTTCGGAGTCCGAAGAGGCAGGTCACGCAGGTTTGACAGCCGGTCGAGGCGCGACGGGTCGACTTTGACTCGAATATCGATCACCCGGTCGCCCTCGAGGACGGATGAGGCCGTACCGCCCAGCAGGGCCGTATTCGCGGCGCCGGCGATATCGTTCGCCGTCAGGCCGAACCTCTGGGCGTCCACCAACCGCACCCGGAAACTGATCGTCGGGCCCGTGTAAACCAACCCGTTGAAGACATCCACGATGCCCTTGATTCTCTTGATCTGCTCCTCGACCTCGGGGGCTTTTTTCTCGAGCCAAGCCTGATCCGTCGAAAACAGCTTGACCTCGATCGGCTGGGGAGCCCACATCAGGTCGCCGATCAGATCACCAAGGATCCCGGGGAATTCCCAGTTGATTCCGGGCAGTTCAACGTTGAAGCGTCTGCGTAATTCCGAGATGACGTCCGCGGTCCTCCGCTTGCGGTCGGTCCTCAATTTGACCAAAAAATCCCCCGTGTTGGGCTCGGCGATGGACAGCGCCAGCCGCGCCCCGGTGCGGCGCGAGTAGCTTTCGAGCTCGGGGATCGTCCGCAGGATGCTTTCCGCCTGCAGAAGCTGGCGGTTCGTTTCGACCAGACTCGTCCCCGGAGGCGTGAAATAATCGATGACGAACCCGCCCTCATCCATGGGCGGGAGGAACTCGCTCTCAAGATGCGTGTAGAGGACGACCCCCAGAATAAGGATGAGGACGCAGGCGGCCATGGTCAGGCCGCGCCGCTTGAGAGCGACGCGCAGCACCGCTTCGTAGATACGGATCACCCGGCGGAGAAGGGGACCGGCCTCATCCGAAGCATGCCCGGCCGTCTTCTTCCGGCCGAGATGAATGAACCGGGCGGCGAGGGACGGGGTCAGGGTGATGGCCAGGACCAGGGACGTCAGGAGGGAGACCACCATGGTCAGGGCCAGGGCTCTGAAGAAGACCCCCGTGATCCCCTCCAGGAAAGCCAGGGGGATGAAAACGACGACCGGCGTCAGGGTCGAGCCGACCAGGGGCCGGAAGATCTCGGCGATGCCGGCCTGGATGGCCTCCATGCTGCTCATCCCGGCCATGCGCTTGGTGTGAATGGCTTCGACCACGACGATCGCGTCGTCGATCACCAGGCCGATGGCCGCGGCGATGCCGCCCAGGGTCATGAGGTTGAACGTCAGGCCGGTGATTTTCATGGACAGGAGCGTGATCAGAACCGTAACAGGAATGACCAGCGTTGCGACGAGGGTCGTCCCCCAGTTTTTAAGAAAAGAAAAGAGGATGAGGACCGAGAGCACCAGACCGAACAGGATCGCTTCCCAAACGCTCGAGACCGACGCCCGGACGATCTCGGACTGATCGTAGAAAAAGGCCAGCTTCATATCCCGGGGCAACTCCCGTTTCAGCTCTGATAGTTGCTGGGTGAGCGCGCGGGCGATGGTGAGCGTGCTCCCGTCGGGCTGGCTTCGGATATTGAGCAGGACCGCGTTCTCTCCGTCCGCCGTCACGACGTTGAACACGGGCGCAGGTCCCCGCTCCACTCGGGCGAAATCCCGGACGCGGACCGGATGCCCGTCGGTGACGGCCACGGTGAAATTCTCGATGTCCGGGATGGAATGGACCCGGCCGTCGACCACGGTCAGATAAAGTCTGTGATTCTCTTCATGCATGCCGGCGGAGGCCACGAAATTGTTATTCGTCAGGGCGTCCGTGACCTGGGAAAGGGAGAGATGAGCGGCAGCCAGTCGGAGCGGATCGACGACGATGTGATATTCGGGCGTCCGGCCGCCGACCAGGTCCACCCGGGCGACTCCCGGGATCCTCAGGAAGCGGAGTTTGAGGTTGTAGCGCGCCGTTTCCCAAAGTTCGGTGATGCCGCGCGTAGCGCTGGTGAGGCTCACGCCGAGGATGGGGAAGGCCGAAAAAGTCAGCCGGAAGACCGAGGTCTCAACCGTCCCGGGGAGCGCGGCCCGGATTTGAGACAGCCGGCTGAGGACGTAAAGCTCGGACTGGATCATGTCTACGTTCCAGTTGAAAAAGACGCTGACCTCAGCCGCGCCGCGGCCCGTCGTCGAGCGGATGGTGACGACTCCCCGGATGTCCTTCATGGCCTCTTCGATGGGCCGGGTGATGGTGGCCATCATCTCGTCGGCGGGCATGACCCCGCTGTCGACCAGGATGACCACGCGGGGGAAGTTCGTCTGGGGAAAGACCGAGGAGGGGATGTTCAAGGCCGAGGCGGCGCCGGCCAGGCAGAGGGCGACACAGATGAAGACGATCGTGAGGGAATGCTGAGTGGCGAACCTGCCCAGGGCCGAGTTTTTATTCATGCGCCTGCTTATTTGATGATGTGGACCGTGGTCGGCTCGGCCGGCACGCCGTAGGCGTCGTCGCTGACGATGGACTGGCCTTCCTTCAGGCCATCGGCCGCGACTTCGACCAGGCCGCCCTCCCGCAAGCCGATGGTCACAAGCTGGCGCATGGCCTTGTCGCCCTCGACGAGGACGATCCAGCCCGTGCTCCCGCCCACGGTGTCGGCCACGACGGCCTTCTCGGGCACGGCCAGGCAATCCTTGTGCTGTTCGCTCATGATCCGGACGCTCAGGAACTGGCCCGGATGGAAACCGGCGGACGTCGGGATGGAGACCCGGACCGGGACCGTGCCCGTCTTGTCGTCCACCTGAGAGCCGACGTAAACGACGACACCCGAAACGGTGCCGGTGTCCAACAGGGCCGCCTGACCGGTTTTCAAGGACACGGCCTCGCCGCTCGGGACGTTCACCGCCGCTACAAGCCTTCCGAGATCCACGATCTTGGCCATGATGGTGTTGAGTTCCACGGCTTCGCCGGGCTCGGAATTGACCTGGACGATGGTCCCGTCGAGGGGCGCCTGGATGTGCAGCAACGCCAGGTCGGTTTCGGCCGCGGCCACGTCGGCCTGGGCGGCGTTGAGCTGCTGCTTGGCTTCGTCGTAGGCCTTTTTGGATGTTCCTTCGACAGGCAAGAGCTTGTTCTGCCGGTCAAAGCTCGTCTCGGCATAGACCAGGGCTTTCCTGGCCTTGTCCAGGGCCACCTCGGCCACGCGGCTGTCCAGGCGGAAGAGAACGGCGCCCTTGGTCACGCGCTGGCCTTCGACACAGTCGATGTGAGCCACGATGCCGGCCACTGGCGAGGCAACTTCGGCGTCGGCCGGCACGCGTCCCGGGGCGGCCGGCTCGGGCATGACCGCGCCGTAGGCCGTGATGAACCGGTGGAGCGTGGCCTTGGTGACTGTGCCCGCATGGACGGCCATGTTGGCGGCCGTCTCCTCTTCACCGCCCCCCTTGGGCTTGAGCACGGCGTAGAGGACCACGGCCAGAACGACCACGACCACGACGGCTATCCAGACTCCTGTCCGGGGTTTACTCATCCTAATGCTCCTTCGTCGGGCCGGCGGACCTGACCGGCGTTTCCAGGACCCAGTCCTTGAGGTCGAGCGGGCTTTGCATGGCGCTTTCCAGGCCGGCCACGGCCTGCTGGCCTTTAACCAGGGCCTCGAGGCGAGCTAGGGCGCCGGCGGCGATCTCCTGCTGGATGCCCAGGAGCTCGAGCTTCGAGATCTCCCCGACCCCGAACCGGGCCCGGGCCGCGGCTTCCTGCTTTTTGAGGTTGGCCAGGAGGGCGTCGGCGGTCCCGGCTTTTTCCGCGGCGGCGCGGGCGGCAGCCACGGCGCTTTCGACCTCGGCGATCACCCTGGCCTGAAGGGCCAGGAACTGGGCCGCGACTTCGGCGCGGTGGGCCTCGGCCTCGGCGATGGGTCCGTTGTTCCGGTTCAGAAGAGGCAGGATCAGGGATAAGCCCAATGTCCATTTGTTATCGGTTTGATCGAGCTGATAAGCCGGGCCCAGGGCCAGGTCCGGGTATTGCTTGGCGATCTCGACCCTCAGCGCAGCCTGGGCGGCCTCGTACTCGGCCAGTGCGGCCAGGATATCAGACCGGCTGACCAGGGCGCGGCGTTGGGCCTCGTTCGAGGGAAGGTCAACCGTGACCCGGGTCAGGCCTTCGAACGAGAGGCTTGCGGCGTCCAGGGCTTTGGTCGGCACGCCCAGGACCGTGCCCAGCCTGATGCGGGCTGCGGCGCGTTCGTTGGCCGCGTCTACGGCCGCCAGACGGCTGTTGTCGCGGGCGATGCGGGCCTGAGTGACATTGTAAGCGGAGGCCTCGCCCACGTTCAGTTGGGCTTCCAGGATCCGGACGCTTTCTTCCTGGATCGACAGTTGTCGGGAGAAGAGTGTTTCCGCTTCCCCGGCCGCATACAGGTCGAGGAGCGTCTGGCGAAGACGGTTCCTCACATCCCAGGCTACGGAGATGATGTTCAGCCTGGCGGCTTCTGAAAGCTGGCGCGCCTGGAGGATGCGGAAACCGCGCTTGCCGGCCGTTTCAATCGGAATCTCGAGCGAGGCTTCGGGGATCCAGGGCGAGACTTCGGAGACGGGCGAGGTGCTGTTGTAGCCTATCAAGCCGCTGAGGGTCGGGTTGGGACGCTCCCCGGCCGTGATCCGGCCGGCTTTGGCCGAGGCCCATCGGGCCCGGGCGATATCCAGGTCGGGGCTGTAATAATAGGCGGCCAGGGTAAGCGCCCGCAGGTCCCAGGCCTGGGGCGGCCATTCCTTGACCCCGGCCTTGTTCTGGAGAAAGCTCTTCAGGTCCTGACTGTCCAGCCGCCGCGTCTCATAATCGGCCAGGGATTTGGAGGCTTCGATGGGTTTGGGATGATAGCGGACGCAACCGGAGGCTAGAATCACAAGGGCCGCGAGCAGGAAGATTGGCCCGTGTGTCGCGTCGAACGCTGACTTGCTGGTTTGTTTTCGCATGCGCGGGCGATCATTAAGAATTTGAATTTCTCCAATAAGCATCAATGATAGTGGAGAGAAATAGCGAAGTCAACCGGGCGGCAAGCGGCCGCACCTTAATATTTTGTAAGGGAAAAGACGGTGCTTTGCACGGCGAAATTGAGAAAAACCGGAGTCCGTGAGCGTTATCAGAATGCTCCGCAATTCAAAGGACGGGACACGTTGATCGCACATGGTGCAAGAATCCTGGGTTCCCTCACGCCGCCTGCTCAAACTTTGGAGCTTGGGCCTCGACGAAGTGGCCGCCGCATGCGGTCTCCTGTTGATCACGGACGGCCGCGGCCGCGCTCTTTTGCGGCTTGATCATGGGCTCGATGAAAATGGCGACGGCGAGCGATGTCTGAGCGTCGCCCGCAGGGCCATGGAGGACGGGCACCCGATCCTGCTGACCAAGCCCCCGGCCGAGCATTTCCTGAGAGAGGACGGCAGGGTCGGTTTTCATGAGACCGGGAGCGTTCTCTGCCTGCCCCTAAGCGTGTCCGGAAGGAACATCGGCGCCCTGTGCCTGAGCCGCGTTCCGCAGGCCGCACCCTTCACCCCTGAGGATCTGGATTTTCTCCAGTCGCTCGTCGGACCGATCGCGGCCAGCCTCGGCCCCGGCCTGAGGGGAGACGACCACGCGGCCGGACGGGAGGAGCAAGCGGAAGACCCTTGCCGCAAGATCGTCGGCCGCAGCGAAGCCATGGCGCTCATCCGAGAACTGATCCGCAAGGTGGGGGACAACGCCGGGGCCGTATTCATCTCGGGCGAAAGCGGCACGGGCAAGGAGCTCGTGGCCCGGGCCGTCCATGAATCGGGGTCGCGCCGCGCCGCGCCCTTCGTGGCCATTAACTGCAGCGCCATCCCGGATACTCTTCTCGAGAGTGAGCTGTTCGGCCATGCCCGGGGCGCCTTCACCGGGGCTGTCCGGGAAAAGCCCGGGCTCATCGAAGAGGCCGACACCGGGACTTTTTTTATGGACGAAGTGGGCGACCTGTCGCCTCTCCTCCAGGCTAAGCTCTTGCGCGTCCTCCAGGACAAGGAAGTGCGGCGCGTCGGCGAGAACAGGGTTCGCCATGTCGGAGTCAGGTTCATCAGCGCCACGAATAGGGTTCTCGAAGAGGACGTGCGTTGCGGCCGCTTCCGGGAGGACCTTTTCTACAGGCTCCGCCTCATCCCCATCTCGATCCCTCCGCTGCGGGAGAGGGCCGAGGACCTGCTGCCGCTCGTGAATCACTATCTCGAGACTTACTGCCGGGAGATGAAGAGGGAGCGCGCCTTCTTCTCGACCGAAGCATTGGACATGCTGCTCTCCTACGGCTGGCCGGGAAACGTGCGTGAGCTGCAGAACGAGATCCAGCGTTGTCTGATCTTCATGGACAGTGTTTCCAGCCTCATCCCGGCGGAATGCCTCTCCGAAAGGATCAAGCCCCACCGCGGCGCGGAACCCCGCTCTCATGGTTATTTTGAAGAGAGGGCGAGATTCGAAAAGACGTTCCTGAGCCGGGCCCTGGCGCTCTATGATTTCAACCGTACCCGGACGGCCGAGGAGATCGGCCTGAGCCGCCAGGGTCTTTATAAGCTATTGATAAAACATAAGATAGAGACAAGTCCGGCCGCCGTTTCCGCGGCTGAGCAGGCTTAACGCCGCATCCCCTTATGTCCTTGGCTTCCTTGCCATGGCCCGGATTTTCTGCTACATTTTTCCAAGGAAGCAAAACCATGAGCAACGACCCCAAAGTGTTTGAAATCGTTTGTCCCCATTGCCATACGACGATCTGGGTTGATTCCGCGACCAGGAGCGTGATCCGCTCCGAGAAGGGCGCGGCCAAGCTCAAATCCTCGCTTGACGAGCTCCTGGAGAAGGAGCATGTGCGGCGTCAGGGGTTCGACCAGAAGTTCGAGGCCACGGCCGAGCTTGAGAAACAGAAACGGCAAAAGGCCAAAGAAAAATTTGAGAAAGCCCTTTCCGATAAAGACCTCCTCAAAAAGGATGATGGATCAGGGGACTAAAGCGGCAAGGACGCCGCGCGCGGTCTGGCAATTCCTTCTCAGCGGCCTTATCCCGCGGCCTGGGGAACGAACTTGACCCTAGGGTTCTTGGCCCGGCCTTCCTCGGTGGAGTTCACCGCCAGCGGTGACAGGGTGGCGACCCCGTGGGGCTCCAGCCGGCTCGCCGCGATTCCATAGTTCTGGACCAGTTGTCAGGCTTAAAATCTACCTGACGGGAACAGGAACCGTCATCGGCATGGCCAGTTTCAAAGGAATAGGATAAGGGTCGCAGGGAAGGTTTCAGGCTTGGGGAAAGGTTGAAATTAAGAGATATTTGATTTATATTATGAATCGAAGTGAATCATAAATCGAATCAAGGAGCCGGCTTGAAAACGATTTCGATCCATGGATTGGCTGAGGAAGCGGAAAAACTTCTCAAAGAGCGAGCAAAATCCGGGAGGAAGAGCGTCAATAAGACCGTGAAAGAGATTCTCGAGAAATCACTGGGCCTGGGTCCCGCGCCCAAAGATCACCGTGACGAATTTGTCGATCTTTGCGGCCTTTGGACCGAGGATGAGGAAAAGCGTTTCCACGAGGCCATCAAAGACCTGGGAAAAGTCAACCCTGCTGATTGGAAATGAGAAAGATTTTGCTTGATACGAACGCCTTCGCCCGCTTATTTTCCGGGGACGAAAAAGTCCTGGCCTCTCTCGCTGCCGCGGATTCAGTTTTCGTTTCGGTTTTCGTACTGGGGGAACTCTATGCAGGATTCAGGGCGGGGAGAAAAGAAAAGGAGAATCGGCAGATCATGGAGCGCTTTCTTCATAAGCCGACCGCCGTCGTGGCCGACGCGACCCGAGAAACGGCCGAGATCTTCAGTCTCGTCAAGGAAGCCTTGAGAAAATCCGGCAAGCCGATTCCGACGAACGATATCTGGATCGCGGCCCACGCTCTTGAAACGGGCTCAGCCCTCGTCACCTATGACGCGCATTTCTCGGCTGTGCCCGGCCTGCGGCTGTGGGACGAGATGTGATAGCGGCGAGCCCCCGGCCATAAGATGGCGGGACACAAGACCTTGTCCCTATTATCGGTTTCGGCCCCGGACGGGATCGGCCCCGGTCCTACTCACTCAGCATCTTCAAGATCATCCGGCGCTTCTCCCGGAAGGACGGGAGGTCGATGTCGTAGGTCGTGAACCCGTAGACGACCTGCCGGGCGAGCTCGCGGGCGTCGGCGGGG
>Ga0315281_10005403_pt1 | contig 18290 bp, 18 predicted proteins | sample YL17G07_0_MG_FD_204540 | JGI IMG/M metagenome (GOLD analysis project Ga0315281, IMG submission 204540) | Sediment microbial communities from Yellowstone Lake, YNP, Wyoming, USA - YL17G07_0 | ecosystem: Environmental > Aquatic > Freshwater > Lake > Sediment | place: USA: Wyoming | collected...
AGGTAACCGGCCAGCGCGTCCACGATTCGGAGCAGGTTGCGCAGACACGAGGCGCCCATGGTGCACTTCCCGCCATGCGTCATCCTCACCTGCACCCCCGCCATCGCCTTTCCGAGGGTGGCACCGAAGGCCCCCTCGAGAAGGAAGGTGTAGAGGAAGCCGAAGAGAAGGGTGGCGGCGATCGCTACGACACCGGGCTTCCCAGTGAGCGAAAAGCCGCTCTCGGTGACCCCGCCCCAACGGGTCGCCGCCCACATCCCGGCTACGGCGAAGGCGGCAACCAGCACGACGGTGTCCAGAACCGCCGCGATCATCCGGTCGCCGAGGCGCGCTATCGGGGGCCCGGTGAGGCCCGGAGCACCGACGACAGGTGGTGGGGGGGGAGCGGTCTTGCGCCCGCTCTGCGAGGGCAGGGAATGCGCGCACATCTCACACACGGAGCTGAAGTCCGAGTTCTTCCACCCGCAGTCCGGGCAGAACATGGTCACCTCCATGCGTTCGTCAGCAGATCAAGTTTGGGGCCGGGTACAGCCCGCTGTCAACGCGAGAACGTCACTCACTGCGGCGGCGGGGCGGCCCTAGCGCTTGGGCTTGTAGAGCCCGGCCCTGCTGATGCCGAGCGTTCCGGCCTTGTACGAGCGCTCGTCCACCTTGGAAAGAGACGCCACCTGCCGCCGGCCTAGGAGCGGGAAGTGCCGGACGGTGTCGAGCCGTGAGGCGATCACCCCCAGACCCTCGTCGCTGGTCTCCCAGGAGAGAGCGTCGAAGCGGGAGAGGACGAGGGGTCTCGAGCAGGCGCGGAGGGTCTTCTCGCGGTTCACGTTGTAGAAATCCTCGAAATACGAAAGCACGAGCTCACGCAGGGTGCGGAAGACCGGATCTCGGTAGCGCAGGCCAACGTAGTTGGACTGAGCAACCGCACCGATGTGCCCGCCGCGCCGAAAGATCGCAATGACGTGATCGTCGTCGCGCACCGCCCGCATGTCGACCAGCAGGGGAGGGTGGCCCAGGCGGCGCAGCGCCGCCGCCGCGAACAGCGCCCCGTCGAAGCAGTGGGCCTTGCGGTCGCGCAGCACGCTCCTCGGGCAGCGGTAGATGGGGTCCGCGCTGTACGAAAGCCGGTCGAGAAAAGCCTCGATGCGCGCCGGATCGGTGAGGCGGTCGAGCACCGCGAGCTCGGCCCTGGTCCACTGGCCGCAGCGTTCCGGCATCACGAACGGTTCTGCATCATGCCCCGTGCGCGGCCACCGGCGTGACTGATGCGCGGGCGCTCTTCGCGGCCGGCCCCGTGAACTCGTGACAGGAGGCGCAGTCGCCGCCGTCCTTGTAGTGGTCCTTCTTGTCGTCGTGGCAGGCCACGCATGCGTCGCGGCCGGTGACCTTCCAGATGTGGGGCTGGTGGCAGTCAGTGCAGGAGGCGTCCGGGTGGCCGCCCTTCGTGTGGATCCCGGGCAGCTTCTCATGGCAGGTCTTGCAGTCGTTGATGGGCTTGATCTCCTGCTCCTTCGCGTGGCAGGTGTTGCACTCCCCCGACATCATCGGCGCCTTGGCGTCGAGCCTGTGGCAGGTGGTGCAATCCGCGCTGGGGCGCACGCCGGGGGCGTGACATCGGTTGCACATCATCGTCGCGTGCTTGCCCTTGAGCGCAAAGGGGTGCCAGGCCTCCTCGGAGACCGGCGGCAGGGCACCGAGCGACTCCAGCGGGCCGCGCTGCGGCATCGTGTGGCAGGCGGTGCATGACCGGGTGAGGATGTTACCTTCGGCCGTCGCGTGCCGGCCGTCGTGGCAGCGGAAGCAGCCAGGCCAGTTGCGGTGGCCGACGTTGTCCGGGTAGGTGGTCCAGTCGACCTTCATCTTCGGGAACACGCTGCGGTTGTAAATGCCGGTGGCGATGGCGACCGCGTCCTCGATGTCCGCGCCCCTGCCGGCGTACACGGCGGGGTAGTTCTTGGCGTAGAAGTTGAAGATCCTGTCGCGGATTTGTTTGTTCGCGGTGGCCTGGTCGGGGTAGCCCGCCATCAGGGCTTCCGCCGCCGTCTTCTTGATCCAGGGCAGGTCTCGCTTGATGCTTCCGTTGTTGAGGGCGAGGTCGATGGCCCGATCGGGCGGGGTGAAGATGTGGGTGGGCCGGTTGTGGCAGTCCATACAGTCCATGGTTTTCTTGGGCAGCTTCGCAAGCTCATCGCGGGAGATCGGCTTGTCGAGCGAGGTGTACTCCCGCTCCTGTCCGTACGACCCGACGACCTTGAACCAGGCGATGTCCAGCTCCTTTTCGTCGCGGGCGGCGTAGATGATCTTGTTGTCGACCACCATGTGCCAGTGGATCCCCGCGCTCTGGCCGAGCTTCGAGCTGCCGCCGCCGGTCTTGATCATCAAGCTGATCTGATCGCTGGTGTTGGCCTCGTCGTACCGGAAGTAGGGGATCTGCAGGAGCTGCGCCCCATAGAACTTCTGCGGCCAGTGGCACTCCTCGCAAGTCTCCCGCGCCGGGCGCAGGTTCTTCACCGGGACCGGGATCGGCGTGGGGTAGGTGTGGAACGTCACGGCCAGGACCTGCCGCGCGCCGGAGAGCTTGGACTTCACGTAGAACGACGCTCCGGAGCCCACGTGGCAGTCCACGCAGCGGACCTTGGCGTGGGGGGAGTGCTGGTAGGCCACAAACTCGGGCTCCATGACGGTGTGGCAGAGCCTGCCGCAGAAAGTCACGGATTCGGTGAAGAGGAACGAGTGGTACCCGGCGACAACCAGGACCAGCACGAGCAGGAACCCACCGACCAGGGCGTAGGCGAACTTCTTGCGCTGGAGATCATCGTTGAGATCCACCCTTGGATACGGAGGTGGCGCCTCGGCCCCCAGCTTGCGCCGGCGCCGGCTCTCCCGCCGCATGCCGTACAGGACGATGACCAGCCCGAGGAGGAGGAAGGCCGGGAAGATCATGTAGGTGACGATCCCGAAGTAAGGGTTGGTCTGCCTCATGGCGAACTGCACCGCCGACGCGAAAACGATCAGAAGGGTGCTGCCCGCAACCACGAGCCCGCCGAAGTAGCTCAACGGGTTCCTGTAGAGCCCCTGACCTGGCTGGTGTTTGGTCACCGATCTCCCTCCCCGCGAGTCTCCTGCCCCACGCCGACAAATGTCATGAGGATGTTATTCAGGTGAACGCGTTCTGACAAGTCTTTGGCTCTTCGCTGGTCGCCTTGCTTGGCCCGTTGGCAGGTCACACCCTCCAACCGCCAACGATAAAAGCCACGGCGGGAAGGCGCGGGTTACGGCGCGTCAGGCGTCTGCTGAAGCCAGCGACGCCTCGAGAGCCGCACCCAGCAGGCCTGCTCGCGGCTCGAGCGCCACGCGCAGCGGGATGCGGCTCATGAGATCGCTCATCCGGCCCTTGTCGCGGAACGCCCGGAGGAACGTCCCGTCCTGGAGCTTGGGCAGGATCTTGGGCGCGATCCCGCCGCCGACGTAAACGCCACCCGTGGCCATGGACCGGAGCGCCATGTTGCCGGCCTCCGCCCCGTAGGCGATCACGAAGAGGTCGAGGGCCTGCTCGCAGGCGAGGTCTTGCTTCGCGAGCGCGTGGCGGGCGATCACCTCGCCGGGGTCCTCGCGCGCGATCGCCTGGGTGACCTCCGGCCAGGTGGAGACCCCCCGCTCCACCAGGAAGCGGTAGATCCGCACGAGGCCGGGTCCGGAGACTGCCCGCTCGACCGAGACCGGGCGATGGGACTTCTCGAGGTAGGCCCCCAGCTCGCGCTGCAGCTCCCCCTGGGGGGAGAAACCGGCGTGCCCGCCCTCCGTGGGGTTGGCGCGGTAGCGGCGCCCGTCCCAGAACAGCACCGCCTGCCCGAGCCCGGTGCCGGCGCCGATGACCGCCCTTGTGCCGTGGGTCTCGGCTATGCCCTCCTGCAGGGTCACGAACGCCTCGGTTGGAAGCGCCAGCATGCCAACAGCCGCGGCGGCGAAGTCGTTGATGAGCCTGACCTGCGCCAGGCCGGTCTCCTGCGCGAGGCTCTGCTCGGTGAGGGACCAGGGGAGGTTGGGCGTCCGGCAGGCGCCGTCGATCACCGGGCCCGGGAGCCCGAAGCACGCAGCGGCCACCGGCTCGCGGACGTCCTTGAGGAACTCGAGCACGATCGGCGCCAGGCCGGGATAGCGCGGGCTCGGGAACAGCGTCTCGCTGACGATACGGACCGACTCCCCCGCGGGCTCGGCCAGGGCGAGCAGCGTCTTGGTGCCACCCACGTCGCCTGCCAGGACAAGTGCCACAGTTGCCTCCACCGCGGTCGAGGGGCCGCCCGCGGATTATCGCCGCATCGGGCCTTCCATCCTAGAGGATGAAGTCTGTCGACACGAAGTTGGACAGCCGGTCCCGAACGGTCCTGGTGATGATCGCCTTGTTCAGCTGGTTCTCCTTGGCCGCCACCAGCGTCCTGATCGTGAAGACGCGCAGGGCGTCCGAGACCGAGAGCGTGCCCTCGGCCGAGTCCTTGCGGCCCGTGAAGGGGAACGCGTCAGGGCCGCGCTGGCACTGGCTGTTGATGTTGAGCCGGCACACCTGGTTGACCATCGGGTCGATGAGGCGCGCGATGACTTCCGCGTCGGTCCCGAAGATCGAGAGCTGCTGGCCGTACTTGGACTCGACGACGTAGCGGATCGGCTCTTCCAGGTCCTCGAACGGCAACACGGGCACCACCGGCCCGAACTGCTCCTCGCGGTAGAGCCTGGACTCCGGGCTGGTCGGGTACACGATGGCGGGGTAGAAGAACGTCCCGCGAACTGTCCCGCCGCCCTCGTTCACCACTCTGCCGCCGAGGCGCACGGCCTCCTGGACGAGTTCGGACAGGTAGCCTGTCTTGCCCGGCTCCGGCAACGGCGTGATCGCGACCCCGTCCTCCCACGGCATGCCGACCTTGAGCTCCGCGACCGCCTTGGAGAGGCGCCGGAGGAAGTCGTCGGCGACCCTGGAGTGGACGAAGACGATCTTGATGGCCGTGCAGCGCTGCCCGTTGAACGAAAGCGAGCCCAGGACGCACTCGCGCACCGCCAGGTCGAGGTCGGCGTCGGGAAGGACGATGGCGGGGTTCTTGGCCTCGAGGCCCAGCACGGAGCGGAGGCGGTGCGGCTGTGGGTGGGCCTTCTTGAGGGCGTCCGCCGCCCCGCTCGTTCCGATGAAGGCGAACACGTTGACCTTGCCGGAGGCCATCAGCGGGGTCATGGTCTCGCGCCCGCTGCCGTAGACGGTGTTCACCACCCCGGGCGGGAACGAGTCGCGGAACGCCTCCAGCAGCGGGCGGTGGAGCAGCACGCCCAGACGCGGCGGCTTGAAGACCACCGTGTTGCCCATGATCAGGGCGGGGATGAGGATCGTGAAGGTCTCGTTGAGGGGGTAGTTGTAAGGCCCCGCGCACAGCACGACGCCGAGCGGCGCGCGCCGTATCTGGCCGATGATCCCCTGCTGGATCACAAATCGCGAGGACGTGCGGTCGAGATCTTTGAGCGCGTCGATCGTGTCCCGGATGTAGTCCACCGTGCGGTCGAACTCCTTCTCGGAGTCGGCGCGCGACTTGGCGATCTCCCACATGAGGAGCTTCACGACCTCGGAGCGGCGGGCGATCATGCGGTGAACGAACCCCTCGACGTGAGCGATGCGGTCCGCCACCGACATGGTGGCCCAGGGGCCGCGGCCGTTGTCCCAGGCCCGGACCGCCGCCTCCAACGTCGCCAGCGCCTCCTTCGCACCGAAGAGCGGGAAGCTCCCGATCACACGCTGGACCGGACCGGTCGGCGTCTCGATGCAGATGGGAGAGGCCACCTCCTGCATCGGGCCCTCCCAGAGCCGGATCTCGCCGCCTACGAGGTACTCGCGCTGCTCGACCGGGTCGGCGAGAGCCAGATCGGCTGGAAGCCCTGCCGGGTCCGGGAACACCAGCCTCTCCGCGACGCTCATGATGCACCTCCGTATTTGTGAATCAGTTCACAAACGCCAGACCTCGACGCCCGCCCCCTCCGACAGCCTCATCGCCTCCGGCAGCCGCGGCATTCCTGCGCCGGCGGACCTAGCCGAGCCGCCTCCGGAAGCGCAACCGGGCGAGCCCCAGGATCGCAACTCCCATCACCACAAGGGCGAGCGCCTGCGGCCAGAGTACCGCAAGGCCGACGCCCTTGAGGAACACGCCGCGCAGGATGACGAGGTAGTAGCGCAGGGGCACGAGGTACGTGAGGGCCTGGAAGAACGTCGGCATGTTCTGGATCGGGAACGCGAACCCCGAGAGCAGCATCTGCGGCAGGATGAAGACGAACGCCGACAGCATCATCGCCTGCTGCTGCGTCTGGGCAAGAGTCGAGATGAACAGGCCCAGGCCCAGGGTGCAGAGCATGTAGGGGAGCGTGAGCAGGAGCAGGGTCAGGAAAGACCCGCGCAGCGGCACCCTGAACCAGAAGAGCACGACCGGGAGAACCGTGAAGACCTCTACCAGGCCCACGAGAGCATAGGGGATGAGCTTGCCGACGATCAGTTGCCCCGGCGTCAGCGGCGTGACCAGGAGCTGCTCCATCGTGCCGAGCTCCGACTCCCGCACGACCGCCATCGCGGTGAGCATCATGGTCATGATCATGATGATCAGCCCCAGGATCCCCGGCACCATGTAGTTCCGGCTCACCAGGTCGGGGTTGTAGAGAACTGTGGGGCGCAGACTCACCAGCGGCACGGTGCCCGCGGCCACCGAGGCGTCCTGAAGCACGGTGGCGGCGTAGGCGAGCCCGATCGTGCCGCTCATGGCGTCGGCGCCGTCGGCGACGAGCTGGACGCGTCCGGGCCTGCCGGCGGAACGCTCCGCCTCGAAGCCGGCCGGGATCGTGAGCGCGACGCGCGCCCTGCCCGACTGCAGCAGCGGGTCGAACTGCTCCTGCGAGTCCACGTTGGCCGTGACACGGAAGTACGCCGAGCTCGTGAAGCGGTCGGCGAGCCGGCGACTGGCGGCGGTGCGATCGAGATCGCACACCGCGAGCTCCACGCGCTTGATGTCGGTCGTGGCGGCGTAGCCGAGGAGCGTGAGCTGGATGACCGGCGCGATGAAAAGGATGGGCAGGATCTTGGGGTCCCTCCGGAGCTGCAGCAGCTCCTTGATCAGGATGTTGACGAGCGTCCTCAACGCCCGTCCCGCTCCCGACCCGCGACCCCCGTCTCCCATCACAGGCTCCGCACCGTTCGGGCGGTGGCGACGGCGAGCACAGCGGCGCCGTAGACCAGCAGGCCCACTGCCTGGTTCCACCAGACCTCGGGGCCGGCGCCCTTGAGGATGATCGCCCGCAGCGCCACGAGGAAATACCGGGCGGGAACGATGTGTGTGATCACCTGGAGGGCGGGCGGCATCGACGAGATCGGGAAGATGAAGCCGGAGAGGATGAAGGTCGGCAACATCGAGGAGAGAAGGCCGAGCTGGAAGGCGACCTGTTGCGTCTCCGCCACGGTCGAGACGAGGACGCCCCACCCGAGGCTCGCGGCCAGGAACAGAAGGGTCACGGCCGCGAGCCAGAACAGCGAGCCGCGGACGTGCACGTCGAAGAGCAGCCTGGCGATCACCAGGGCTCCCGTGGCCGCTCCCGAGGCCAGCAGAAGGTACGGAAGGGTCTTGCCGATCAGCAGCTCGATGGCGACCAGCGGCGTGGCTCGGAGCGACTCCATGGTTCCGCGTTCCTTCTCGCGCACGACCGCCAGTGCCGTTGCGATCACCGACGTCACCATCAGGATGAACGCCAGCAGCCCCGGCACCAGGAAGCGCGCGGAGCTGAGGTCGGGGTTGTACCAGACCAGAGGCACCGGGGCGACCGCGGCGTCGCGTGCGTTCTTCCGGATCACCGGCGAAACCGAGCCCACGATCTGGCGCGCATACCCGAGGATCGTGGTCGCGGTCTGGGAGTCGGAGCCGTCGAGCACGAACTGGAGGGTCGTCGAACGACGCGCGGCGAGGTCGCTGCCGTAGCCGGAGGGGATCACGAGCGCGGCCTGGATCCGCCCCGAGTCGAAGAGGGCGTCGAGGACGCGCGGGTCCCGGCCCTGCGAGACGAGGTCGAAGTAGCCGCTCTGCAGGAACGCCTGGGCGACGTCGCGGGAGGGGCGCGTGCCGTCCTGGTCCACGACCGCGAAGCGGATGTGCTGCACGTCGAACGAGAGCGCATAGCCGTAGATGAGCAGCATGACCATGGGCATGCCGAGCAGGGTGAGCGCCGTGCGCGGATCCCGCCGCAGCTGCAGCAGCTCCTTGACTGCGATCGCCAGGGTGCGCCGCAGCATCACGCCGCCTCGCCTTCGGCCCTCGCGATGACGTGGATGAAGACGTCCTCGAGCGAAGGCGAAATCGCCCGCACCGTCGCGTTTTCGCAGCCGACCGCGTCGAGGCTGCGCGCGAGCGAGGCTCCCACTGCGGGGTTGCCCAGCACGACGTGGAGGCGCTCGCCGAACAGCGCGACCTCGACGACCCCCGGCAGCTCCTCCAGCCTGGCCATGGCCTGGGCCGGGCGGCCGCAGGTCACCTCCACCACGGTCCCCTGTGGGAAAACGCTCTTGAGGTCGGGCACGCTGTCGAGGGCGAGCAGGCGGCCGGCGTGCATGAGGGCCACCCTGTGACAGCGCTCCGCCTCGTCCATGTAGTGCGTGGTCACGAACACGGTCTTGCCCGCGGCCGCGAGCTCGTCGATGAGGTCCCAGAAGCGGCGCCTCGCCTCGGGATCCACGCCGCCGGTGGGCTCGTCGAGAAACACGATGGGCGGCTCGTGCAGGAGGGCAGCCACGAGCGCCAGCCGCTGTCGGTAACCGCCCGGGAGGCTGCGCACCAGTGCGCGACGGCTGTGCTCGAGGTCGGCGGTCACGACGGCCCACTCCGCGCGGCCGGCCATCTCGGCGCCGAAGAGTCCGTACGCACCGCCCCAGAAACGCAGGTTCTCCTCGACCGTGAGGTCGTTGTAGAGCGAGAAGCGCTGCGACATGTACCCGATGCGCCGCTTGATCTCCGCGGCCTGGGTGGCAACGTCGAAGCCGAGCACCGACGCCGATCCCGAGGATGGCGCCAGCAACCCGCACAGCATCCGGATCGTCGTGGTCTTGCCGGCGCCGTTCGAGCCCAGGAAGCCGAAGATCTCGCCCGGCCGCACCTCGAACGACACGCGGTCCACGGCCACGAAAGGGCCGAACGTGCGCGTGAGGTCACGCGCGACGACGGCCGGCTGCGACGAACCCCCGTTCACTGGCCGACCGCCCTCGCGAGAACGGCTACGGCGATCCACGAGGCGGCGCGCGCGTTCACCTGCTGCTGCTCGGCGGCGGCGAGCTGCGTCTGGGCGTCGAGGACGTCCACCATCGCGACGAGGCCCGCGGCGTACCGCTCGCGGGACTCCTTTTCCCGCTCGACGCCGGCCGCCCGCGCGGCATCCGCGGCGTCCACGGCCGCCAGCGCGCTCTCGAGATAGCGGCGGTCGTTTTCGACGTCCAGGAGGATGTTCCTCGTCAGCTCGTCGCCCTCCTGTAAGGCGGCGCGCTCGGCGAACTGAACGGTGGCCGTGTCGGCGCGGATCTTCCCGCCGTCGAAAAGCGTCCAGGACGCCAGCAGCCCCACGCTCCACGAGTCGTTCCACTGATCCGTCTGAGGGAAGTAACGCTGGTTGGGCTTACTGTAGTCGAACTGGGCGATCGCCCCGAGTGACGGCCGCGCCTGGGCACCGACCACCTCTTGGCGCGAGCGCAGCGCCGCGATCTGCGCAGCCGAGGCCGCGAGCTCCGGGCGCCTGGCCAGAGCCTGCCCCTTCAGCTCCTCCAGCGGCCCTGGCGGCGACGGGAGCGGGCCGGCGAGCGAGTCCGCCAGCTCGACCCGGTCGGCCGCCTCGATCTGGAGCAGCGAGCGCAGCGCGGCGAGCGAGTTGTCGGCCGCGGTCCGGGCGACGATCAGCTGCACGTGGGCCGATGCGATCCTCTCCCTGGCGGCGAGCACGTCGGCGCTGACCGCCATGCCCGCGTCAAACAGCGCCTGCGTGTCTTCGAGCAGCCGTTTCGCCCGTTCCTCCTGCCCGCGCGCCACCTCCACGCTCGCGGATGTTCGTATCACCTCCCAATAGGCGAGGTGGGCGCTCAGGCGAAGCTCGGAAACGGTCTGCGTGAGCGTCGCGGCCGAGGCCTCGACGTCGTGGCGCGTGGCCTCGCGCTGACCGGTGATGGCGCCGCCGGAGTAGAGCGCCTGCTGCAGGCGCAGGCTCGTCCCGTAGGTCGTGGTGATGTCGGGGTAGAGGACCGTGGGAGGCTGGAGAGGCCCGTTGATTCGCGCCGCGAACTCCGGCACCGAGCTTCGCTGGGCGAGCGACGCGCTGACCGCAAGCGACGGCAGGGTGGCCGCATCGGCGGCCTTCACCGTCTCCTGCGTCGCGGCGAGGCGCGCGGTGAAGGCAGCGGCTACGTGCGAGACCTCGACCGCGCGCGCGGCAACGGCATCCGCGTTCAGCTTCACGGTCTCGGCGTGCGTCGCGCGGGCACCGGGCATGAGCAGCGCTGCTGCAACAAACGCCGCCAGCGCAGGCTTGAGGCTCGAGGCTCGAGGGTTGACGAAGAGGTTCGAGAGCCCATGGCCCCAAGCCTTGATGAGCAGACGCGGCGCACCCTGTCGTGGGGTGGCTGCAGGTGCCCTCAGCTGTCGGCTGTGAACTGTGAGCTGTCTTCTCATGCTGCCTCCCCGGAAGCGCGCTCGTTGGCACGGGTGAGGTGGAGAAAGGTGTCCTCGAGCCCGGCGGGTATGACGCGCACCTCCTCGACGGTGACCCCGGCGCTCTCGAGCGCCTGGCGTAGAAGGTCAACGGCGCCCTCGGCCGCCGATAGTCGGACGTGGAAGCGGGCCGCGAAGGGCCGAACGTCCACAACCCCTTGGACCCGGGCGAGTGCCCCGGCGACGAGCGTGCGAGGCTGCGCGGCCACCTCGACGATCACGCCGGGCAGCAGCGCGCGCAGCTCGGCAGGCGGAGCGTCGGCCAGCATCCGGCCCTGGTGCATGAGGACCACGCGCGAGCAGCGTTCCGCCTCGTCCAGGTAGGGCGTGGCGATGACCAGGGTGAGCCCCTCTGCCACCAGATCGGCGAGCAGCCGCCAGAACTCCCGGCGTGTCACCGGGTCCACGCCGGTGGTGGGCTCGTCGAGCACCAGGATGTCGGGCGAGTGCATCAGGCTGCAGGCCAGCGCGAGCTTTTGCCTCATGCCGCCCGACAGACGGTCCGCCTGCCGGTCGCGGAACTCGGCCAGGGCAACGCGCTCGAGAAGCAGGTCGCGGCGGGCGCGCCAGTCGTTGACACCGAGGAGCAGCGCGAAGAACTGGACGTTCTCGTCCACGGTGAGATCGCCGTAGAGCGCGAAGCGCTGGGCCAGGTAGCCGAGGCGGTGGTGGAGGGCGCGCCGGTGCCTCCAGGCGTCGCGCCCGAGGACCTCGACGGTCCCTGCGGTTGCGCGCAGCAGCCCGGCGAAGACTCGCAACGAGGACGTCTTCCCGGCTCCGTCGGGGCCGATGAGACCGATCACCTGGCCGCGCGGCACCTGCAAGTCCAGGCCCTTCACCGCCTCCACGCCGCCGTAGCGCACGACTAGGCCGCGCGCCGAGAGCACGATCTCGTCGGCCATCAGCGGGCTCCGGCCGGCGCGCCGAAGTAGGCGTCGGCGGGCATGCCCGGCTTGAAAATCCCATCCGGGTTGTCGAGCCCGACCTTGACCCTGAACACCAGCTTGGCGCGCTCTTCGGGCGTCTGCACGTTTTTGGGCGTGAACTCGGCGACCTGCGAGACGTAGGTCACCTTGCCGGTGAAGTCCTCCTTCCGCCCGTCCACCCGCACCTTCACCGGGTCGCCGAGGTGGATTCGCGAGAGGGAGGGCTCGTCCGCGTAGACGTTGACCCATGGGTGGGCGATGTCGGTGAGGATGTAGAGCAGGGCGCCGGGAGGCAGCACCTCGCCGGGCTCGCTGGCGCGCGAGGTGATGACCCCGTCGCGGGGAGCCAGCACCGTGGCGTCGCTGATGCGCTGCTCGATCGTCGCCACGGTCGCTTCGGCCGCCGCTTTCTGGGCGCGAGCCTGCTCGATCTCCTGCGGTCGCGGGCCCGCCTTCAGCTTGGCGACCTCGGCGCGGTCGGCGGCCACGACCCGCTCCAGCATCGCCTTGCGGGTGCGGGCGTCATCGCGGGCCTTGAGCGTCGCCGTTCCGCGATCCGCCAGGCCTTCCAGGCGGTTGGAGTCCAGCACCGCGCCGGCGAGGTCCGCCTCCGCCCGCGCCAGTTCGGCCTCGGCGCGCTGGATGTCCTCGAGGCGGTTTCCCGCGAGCAGGAGGCGCAGCCTGGCATCGGCCCCCGCCAGCTCGGCCCGCGCGCGGGCGAGATCGTGCTCGGGGTCGGCGGTGTCGAGCTTTGCCACCACGTCACCGGCCTTCACCCGGTCCCCCTCCCAAAACGGGAGCGAGACGAGCCTGCCGCCGACCTTTGCGGCGAGGCGCACTTCGGTCGCTTCGATGTGGCCCGACGCGTGGATGAGCTGCCTGTTGGCTGAGTTGCCGCAGCCGAGCAGGGGACCGGCCAGAGAGCCGACGGCCGCGAGAATGCGAAGTGCTCTGCGCATCAGTTTCCTCCTCGGATCTCGTTACTGGCAATCCCGTTGAGGGCAACGTCGAACATCCGATCCGTCAACGCGTCGAGCTCGTCCATCGTCTGTGGGGGGAGCTGGAGGACGCCGGAGAACCGCTGCCTCATCCGGAGGGCGTTGGCCATGAACATCAGGGAGCCGATCAGCATGAGGTGGGTGACAAAGGGGTCCACGCGCCGGAAGACACCCGTGGCCGCTCCTTCGCTCAGCACCGCCCTGGTCATCCCCATGATCTCGGCGATCTGCTCCACCGCCTCCGCCGGGAGGTTGGGGCCCCCTGCGGCGATCTCGCGCAGCATGAGCTGCGGGAGGAACGGCCGCCGGCGCACCGCGCCGGCGAACGCGCGCGGGATGGCCCGCAGGCGCTCGCGCGGATCCTCGGTCTCGGCCAGGGCCGCGGTGACCGCCTGCTTGATGCGCTCAACGTTGGCGCGGACCACTTCGCCGAACAACGCCGCCTTGTCGCCGACGTAGTAGTAGAGCATCGCCTTGTTGACCCCGGCTCGGCGCGCGATCTCGTCCACGCCGGCACCGCCGAAGCCGCGCTCCGCGAACACCTCGGCCGCCGCATCGAGGATGCGCTGCCGGGCCTCGCTGCCTTCCGCCACGGACTCGGTGGCTATCATTGCACCTCCCGACTAACTGGTCGGTTAAACCGACAAGTTAGTTATAAACCCTCAAGAACCAGTCGTCAAGGGATCGGGGGGATCGCCCGCAGCATTGCTCCAGGTTCTTTTCTTTCAATGAGTTACCGTGTTGGACTGTAGGGTGAGCCAGGCATCGAAGCGCTGTTAGACTGACACCGCCATGCGCGGAGCGGCACCGACGATCGCGAACATCGGCCCCCGAGGGCGTCGCCGGCGCATGCTCTTCGGGCTTGTACTGCTCGCGGCCGGCCTTTCGGTGGTCGTCCTTGATCTCGCCGCCGCCTCAGGCTGGTGGCTGGTGGCGGTCTTCGCGCTGTTCTGGGCCGGTGCCCTGGGCGTGCTGCAGGCGCGCGGCCACACGTGAGTGGCGCTCGCCGCGCGCGGCGCGCGCGACATGGACTCCGGCCCTGAGGCCGTCACCGACCCCGAGGAGGCGGCCGCTCTTCGCTACCGGGCGCTCGCGATCATCGGGCAGGCGACTCTCATCGCGGCTTTGATGACGCTGATCGCCTCGGCCACCCCCGTGCACTGAGACCAATTCACCGTCCGTTGTAGAGGAATGGCTGTCACTGCGAGGCCCCGAAGGGGCCGAAGCAGTCCCGTTGGTTTCGGCGAGATCGCCACGTCGCCACTGCGCGGCTCCTCGCGACAGCGGTTTCGCACGGCCCCCTCGCGGCGCTCGGGGGCCTCGCGATGACAACGAAAACGCTACGTTTGAACGAAAGCGGTATGAATCCGCGATGCGTCACTGCGCCACCGACCGGACCTCCCGGTGGCGGTCGATCCAGTACCCCCACGGCACGAACAGCCACGCGGCCAGGCCGACCCAGGCAAAGTTCTCGACGTTCGTCGGCGGCGGGCTTGCAATGTTCATCGCGTAGAGGAGGACCAGGAGGCCGACGAGGGTCCAGAGCGCCCACGTACCGATGCGGTCGCGGGCGCGCGTCACGGTCAAGTAGAGCGCCACGCCCAGGACGAACATCGCGCCCTCGACGGCGACCGTGCCGGCCACCGAGTTCCACAGGCCCAGCCCGACCTTCGGTCCTCCCGGCCACAGAGGCATGTCGGGGCGGTGCGTGATCCAGTCCAGCACCCAGTGGCTCACGACCGCCAGGCCGACCACCGTCGCACCGCGCCCGTTCCGGCGAAGGGCGAAGTACGCGAGCCCGAGCAGGAGACCCCAGCCGATCCCGGTCGCCAGGCTGTGGGTGAACGGGTAGCGGAAGAAGTCGAAGGGCACAACCTTGGTGTTTCCGGGGTCAACGCGCAGGGCCTCGAGGCTGAGCAGGACGAAGAGCGGGAAGAGAAAGTCCACGAACTCCACCGCCAGGATCAATGTCCCCAGCGAGACCCGCGGCGCGAGCTTCTTGGCGCCGAAACCTACCGCGAAGTGACCGATGAACATGGCAGCCTCCGGTTGTAGTGGGATCATACATCGCGGCCGTGGTGGAACACCTCGCCAGTTCCTAGCCGTCGTCGAACAGCTCAAGCTGCCGCATCGTGCCCGGCACCAGGGTGGAGGCCGAGACGCCGAGCAGGCGCACCTTTCTCCGGCCGGCCTCGGTGCGGCGCAGCAGGGTCTTCGCGGCGGCGCCGATCCGCTTCGCGTTGGCGGTCGGGATGGCGAAGGTGCGCGAGCGCGTCACGGTGGTGAAGTCGGGGTAGCGCACCTTGACGGTGATCGTACAGGCGGCGAGCTCCCGCCTGGTCAGGCCATCCCCGACCTCCTCGGCCATCGCCTCGAGCTGTTCGTCCATCGCCTCGAGGTGGGCGAGGTCTTCGCGGTAGGTGTTCTCGGTGCCGAGGCTCTTGCGCTCGTGTTGGGTCTCGACGGGTCGCTCGTCGATGCCCCGGGCGTACTCGTAAAGGGTGCGGCCGTGACTGCGGAAACGGGCGAGCAGCGCCTCCATCGGTCGTGCACAAAGCTCCGCGACGGTGGCGATGCCCATCGCGGCGAGCGCCCGCTCGGTGGCGGGCCCGACGCCGTGCAGGCGGCGCACGGGGAGCGGGTCCAGGAAAGCCTGCACTCGCTCCGGCGGCACGACCTTCAGCCCGTCGGGCTTGCAGGCGTCGGATGCGATCTTGGCCACAAGGCAGTTGGGCCCGACCCCGACCGAGACCGTGAGGCCGCGCTCCTCACGGACACGCCTGCGGATCTCCTTGGCGACGGCGGTCGCGGTGCCGAACGCTCCCAGGTGATCAGTGACATCCAGATACGCCTCGTCGAGGGAGACGGTCTCCACCTCGGGCGTGAGCTCCCTGTAGATCGCGAAGATCCTGTCCGACTCGCGGCGGTAGCGCGGGAAGTCCGGCGAGAGGAAGATTGCCTGCGGGCACAGGCGCCTTGCCCGCGAGGCGGGCATCGCGGAGTGGATCCCGTAGCGGCGCGCCTCGTAGTTGGCCGAGGCCACCACACCTCGCGATGCCGGGTCGCCGCCGACCACCACCGGCTTGCCCGCGAGGGAGGGGTCGTCACGCGTGTGGACCGCGGCGAAGTAACAGTCCATGTCGCAGTGCAGGATGCGCCGCACGCGCCCGCTCTCGCCCACGCCCCGATTCTAGCGTCCGGCGAACGCGCCGAGGACCTCCCAGCAAGCCATCTGAACCCGGGAGAAACCGAGTTCCTGCGGCACCACCAACCGCAACTGCGCGCGCGGCAGCCTGACCACGTCGGAAGGAAGCGGCGTCGCCTCGACGCCGGAGCGGCGGCACAGCCCCATCGCCCGCCGCAAGTGCCACGCCGAGGTCAACAGCCCGACCCGGTGCCAGCCTCTCTCGGCCGCCGCTGTCTTCAGGGCCAGCACCTCGTCGGTCGTGGTGCGCGGCCCCTCCAGAAGCACGATGCTCTCCTCCGGCACGCCCAGCTGCCGCCAGATGAGTGCGGTGGCGGCCGCGGTGCTGATTGCCCGGCCTCCGGCGAGGGGGAGGTAGGGCCCCGAGGCCACCAGCACCGGTGTCCTGCCGGCGCGGTAGAGTCGAGCCGCAAGCACCACCCGGTCTCCGGCGGCGGTGAGCGCCGGTGCGCCTTCGCCGCTGACCTCGACCCCGCCGCCCAGGACCAGCACCGCATCGAACCGTCCCTGGCCGAACGGGTCGAGGGTCCCGTAGCCACGCTGAAGCCACGCCTGCACGGCGCTCCCGAACCAGACGTTGCCTGCCAGCGTGTAGAGCAGCCATAGGGCGAGGGCCGCGACGGCGAGAGGGCGCGCCGCCCGCTGATCGAGGATGCGTGCGAGGGCGAGCAGGCCGAGCCAGACGAGCCCGGCGGGCATCAGGCAGAGCCCGACGAACTTGCGCAGCTCGTAACTCCCGGGCGAGAGCGCCACGGCGAGGGCCAGCAGCGCTGCCACGGCGAGCCACCCCGAAACCACCCGCCACCGGGCCCAGGCCGTGCGCTTTCGTACCAGGGCCAGGGCCAGCATCACCGCCAGCACGATCAGAGCGACTGAGGCCATGAAAGGAGTCTAGCGTGCCTTCGTCGAACGCCGCCGCGCCGGCGCCCTTTGCTGCGGCGCTTTCGGAGCGGGTCGGAAGATTCTGGGCTTTTAACTGTCTTCTTGGCTCCTACCTCTGCGCGCTGTCTCTTGGCCTTGTCTCTTGCCTCTTGCCTCTTGCCTCTTGCCTCTTGCCTCTCAACTCTCAACTCTTAACTCTCAACTCTTAACTCTTAACTATCTTCTTAGCGCAGCTCTTTCTTGAACTCCTGGATCTTGTCCATGAGCTCGTCGGCCTTCAGCTTGTCGGCCTCCTCGATCTGCTCGCGCAGGGCCTTGAGATCCGCCTCGACGCGCTCCACCTCCAGGCGTGCGGCCTCCGCGTCCGCCGAGGTGTCGACGCCGGCGACCCCGGCCGCGCGGCCGGCCGCGTGGAACTGCCGGCGCGCGCTGTCCAGGCGCTGCTCCAGGCGCTGCAGCTGCTGCTCCGCCTTCGAGAGCGAGGAGGGGACGAGCGTGAGCTTCCCGGTGTGGACGTAGTTGTATGCCAGAAGCGCCGCGACCGCGATCAGGACGACGAGAATCAGGCCTTTCATGGCTCCCTCCCCTGGGTGACTCCATCTGAGCCTATTCTCGACCGCGACAGCACGTCAAGCCGGTGCGCTCGCGGCGTCGCCAGCGGGAACACCCCGGGTGCCATGTCGGTTTGTGGGGGGGATGGCGACGTTCGAGCTGACGGCGGAGAGCGTGCTGGAGAGGTCGCTCCCCGAGGTGTTCGCGTTCTTTGCGGAGGCGCGCAACCTCGAGGCGATCACGCCGCCCTGGCTGCGCTTCGAGGTCCTCACCCCGGAGCCGATCCGGATGGCGGCCGGGACGCTCGTCGACTACCGGCTTCGCTTGCGCGGCGTGCCGCTCTCGTGGCGGAGCAAGATCAGCGCCTGGGAGCCGCCGTTCCGGTTCGTGGACGAGCAGAGGAGGGGGCCGTACCGGCTCTGGGTTCACGAGCACACGTTCGAGTCGAGCGGGTCGTTCACGGTGGCGAGAGACCGGGTGCGCTATTCGGCGCCGGGGGGCGCTCTCGCCAACCGGTTGCTCGTGGCGCCGGATCTGCGGAGGATCTTCGCGTTCCGCCAGGAAGCCCTGACCCGACGGTTCGGTGGGCGGTTCACGCCGGTCAGCATCCGACGCGTCGGCCCGGACGGCTCCGCCGGCTCCAAGCAGCGGCTCGCTGGCGGCTGATACCACTTTTCGTTCAAATGTAGCGTTTTCGTTGTTAGCGCGAGGCCCCCGAGCGCCGCAAGGGGCCGTGCGAAGCCGCTGTCATCGCGAGGAGCCGCGCAGCGGCGACGTGGCGATCTCGCCGAAACCAACGGGACTGCTTCGGCTCCTTCGGCGCCTCGCAGTGACAGCCATTCCTCTACGACGGACGGTAAATTGGTCTGAGAGGGAGCCGCAGGCGCGACGGGATCCTTCGTCCCGTCCTGCAGGGCAGGGCGGGACTCAGGATGACGCCGTGCGCCAGCGCCGCACGGCGTCAGCTCACCGAGATGCCGAT
>Ga0315281_10005404_pt1 | contig 18288 bp, 18 predicted proteins | sample YL17G07_0_MG_FD_204540 | JGI IMG/M metagenome (GOLD analysis project Ga0315281, IMG submission 204540) | Sediment microbial communities from Yellowstone Lake, YNP, Wyoming, USA - YL17G07_0 | ecosystem: Environmental > Aquatic > Freshwater > Lake > Sediment | place: USA: Wyoming | collected...
GCGCCCCGACGAAAGCCCGCTACAGCACATGGTGCGCCTCGACCCCAAGACGCGCGAGCAGGAGCTGCGCGACTTTCTGGGCGGCTTCGATTTCCGCGGCGATGTGGTCACCTCACCCATCGCGCCGTTTTCCGGCGGCGAGAAGTCGCGCCTGGCGCTGGCCCTGCTGATCTGGCAGCGCCCCAACCTGCTGCTGCTGGACGAGCCCACCAACCACCTCGACCTGGAAATGCGCCACGCGCTCACCCTCGCCCTGCAGGACTACGAAGGCGCGCTGGTGGTGGTGTCGCACGACCGCCATCTGCTGCGCACCACCACCGACCGCCTGGTGCTGGTGGCGGATGGCCGCGCAGCGCCCTTCGACGGCGATCTCGACGACTACCGCGACTGGCTGGCGCAGCAGCGCGCCGCCCCCAGCGAGACATCCGGCGGCGAGAAGCCGGCGGGCGACCGCAAGCAGCAAAAGCGCGACGCCGCCGAACAGCGCAACCGCCTCGGCGCCCTGCGCCGCCCGCTGGAGACCAGGATCAAGAATCTGGAACGGGACATGGACCGGCTCACTGCGGAAAAATCGCAACTGGACACCCTGCTCGCCTCCCCGGAAATGTACGCGGAAGGCAGCAAGGACAAGCTCAAGGACAGCATGCTGCGTCAGGCTCAGGTGGTGGGGGAACTAGGCCGCGCGGAGGAGTCGTGGTTGGCGCTGCACGGGGAACTGGAGGCGTTGGAAGATTGATCCTGAAAACCTCCTTTGACCGCGAAGGACGCAAAGGTTCGCGAAGGAATTCAAAAGGCTGCGTTCCACCGCCCGCCAACTATTTTGCAGCCACGGAAAATCCGTGTAACGATTTGTTTTCCTTTGCGAACCTTCGCGTCCTTTGCGGTTCAACTGCTTTTCCCGGATTGATGCAGCACACGCCCGCAAGCCTCAATGCAGCGTTGGTTCCTTCCCGCAGCATAGCTTGAACTTCCTGCCGCTGCCGCAGGGGCATGGGTCGTTCCGGCCCACCTTTGGCGCGGCTTTCTTCTGCGGAGCGGGCCTTCTTTTGGCAAGCCAGTACCGGTAGATTTCGGCCACGGCAGCGGGCAGCCCTTCGGCGCATTTGCGCTCGGTTTCCTCGTATTCGTCCTCGGGCACCAATGCCTTCCCCTTCTGTTCGGCATGCTCCTTGAACGCGCCGGACAGCAGCAGGATGGGGAAGGTCAGCGCCTTCAGCGGCTCGTGGCCGGGGCGCAGCCATTCCTGCGTGGACAGCGACCAGCCGAGAATGTAGCCGTCGCACCAGGTCGCGTAGTCCGGCCGGGGGTCGGTGGGGGAAGTCGGTTGCAAGAGCAGTGAAGGGGGACGTTTGTCGCCCAGCATGGCGTTCGCGTCATTATAAAAGCGCATCAACAGCCCCATCACTTCCTGAGCCTGCTCGAAGGAGTCGTACTCGGGCTCGCCGCCCAGCGCTTCGGGCATCCAGCGGCTCGGGGGAATCATGTCGGGGGCGCTCGCCACGGCGCACAAAAACCCCTGCAGCTTGTCCGGGCGCATGGCCTTGCCCTTGAAAACAGGCGATGCCAGGCAGGCTTCGAGTCGGGAAAGTTCCTGTTTGGTCAGCTTGGTGGTGGTTTGCATGGAATGTCCCTGTGTCTAGATTTGCAGCCCAGGCGCCTTCTCCGGCCCGCATTGCATGGGTTGGGTCGAAGGCGCGGCGGCGGCATCGCCGGTGGCGCTGTCGATCTGGTCCTGCATGTCGGCGATTTGCACCGTGAGGTCGTCCAGCCTTTGCCAGACGGCCTCGATGGCCAGCCCCTGGCCGTAGAGTTGCCAGTTGATTGCGCCCAGCATCGACACGACCGCGATGCCGAACAGTTTCGATCCGTTCATGATGTTGTCCACTCCCTGCGCGTTGCCGCTAATTTCTCACGCCTTGCCGTGTTTCGTCAAAGAGCGGTCCAACTGGTTCGCAAAAGCCTGGCGGTCGCCCAAGCCAAGTGACGCCCGGGCCGCCCGTGTCCACCTGATGAAGCGCGCATTCCAGCTGATGTACCATAATGAACTCATAAGGATAACTCGCGAGGCCTGCCGTCCATGCTCCCGATCACGCTGCGTTTGCCCCTCACCATGCTGCCGCAGCCGGACGAAACCACTTGCGGCCCGACCTGCCTCCACGCCATTTACCGCTACTGGGGCCGCGACGAGCCGCTGGCGGACGTGATCGCGCGCAACCGCGAGCTGGAGCACGGCGGCACCTTTGCCGTTTTCCTGGCCTGCGATGCGCTGCGCCGCGGCTTTCAGGCCACCATTTACACCTACAACCTGATGGTGTTCGACCCCATCTGGTTCGTGCGCGGGGTGGATATTGCCGAACGCCTGCGGCAGCAGCGCGAGGTGAAGAACGATCCGCGTTTGCAGCAAGTCACCGCGGGCTATCTGGAGTTTCTGCGGCTGGGTGGGCGGCTGCGCCTGGCCGACCTGTGCCGCCCGCTGATTCGCGGCTTGCTGCGCCGCGGCTGGCCGATACTCACGGGATTGAGTTCCACCTACCTGTACCGTGCCGCGCGAGAGTTCGGGCCGGACGACATCCCGGACGACGTGCGCGGCAAGCCGGCCGGCCATTTCGTCGTCATCGCCGGCTACAACCGCAAGGACCGTTCCGTGCTGGTGGCCGATCCCTACGGGCCGCATCCCTACGGCGCGTCGCACGAATACTGGATCAACATCGATCGCGTACTGGGTGCGGTGTTGCTGGGCATCGTGACCCACGACGCCAACCTGCTGGTGATCAATCCGCCACGGGCTGCGAGGGCGCCATGAGCATCCTCATCGTCGTCGACAATCCGCGCGACTGGCCGCTGGAAATCCCCGGCGTGACCGTCGTGCCCGCGCGGGCCTACCTGACCGACCCGGCTTACGGCGAGGGGCGCCCGGTCAAGGTGTTCAACCTGTGCAAGTCTTACCGCTACCAGAGCCTGGGCTACTACGCTTCCCTGCTGGCCGAGGCGCGCGGGCACAAGCCGCTGCCCAAGGTGAGCACGATGGAAGACTTGCAATCGCAGAACCTGGTGCGGCTGCTCACCGAGGATCTGGACGCGCTGGTGTTCAAGTCGCTAGCACCCATCAAGTCGGATACGTTCGACCTGAGCATCTACTTCGGCCGCAACATGGCGAGCCGCTACGATGCCCTCAGCCATCAACTTTTCATCCGACTGCAGGCGCCCTTGCTGCGCGCCCATTTCGAGCGTCACCGCGACCAGTGGCGTTTGCGCAGCGTGCGCGCCATCGCCGCCAGCGACATACCGCCGCCGCATCAGGACTTCGTGGTGCAGGCCGCCACCGATTATTTCATGGGCCACCGGCGGCGCACGCGCAGGCGCACCCCGCCGCGTTTCGATCTCGCCATCCTGCATGACCCCGGCAACAGCGAGCCGCCATCCAACGCACGCGCCATGCAGAAATTCGAAAAGGCCGCCGAGGACGTGGGCTTGCAGGTGGAACTGATCACCCGCGCGGATATTGGCCGGCTGCCCGAGTTCGATGCGCTGTTCATCCGCGACACCACTTTTGCCAACCACTACACCTGGCGCTTCTCGCGCCGCGGCACGGCGGAAGGTCTGGTGGTGATCGACGATCCCGATTCCATCCTCAAGTGCAACAACAAGGTTTATCTCGCCGAACTGCTGGCGCGGCACAACATCCCCGCACCGCGGACCCTGATGGTGCACCGCGGCAACGTCGACCAGATCATTCCCAACCTTGGCCTTCCCTGCGTGCTGAAGCAGCCGGACAGCTCGTTCTCGATAGGCGTGGAAAAGGCGGAGTCGGAGCAGGAGTTGCTCGCCAAGGTGGACGAATTGCTGCAAAAGTCCGAGCTCATCGTCGCGCAGGAATATCTACCCACCGGGTTCGACTGGCGCGTGGGCATACTGGACCGGCGGCCGCTGTTCGCGTGCAAATACTTCATGGCCGCCGGGCACTGGCAAATCGTCAAGCATGGCGAGGGCGGCAAGGGCTACCGGGAAGGCCCGGTGCAGGCCGTGGCGGTGGCCGAAGCGCCGGAAGAGGTGGTGAGCATCGCCCTCAAGGCGGCCAACCTCATCGGCGACGGGCTGTACGGCGTCGATATCAAACAGGTGGACGGACGCTGCTGCATCATCGAGATCAACGACAATCCCAACGTCGACGCAGGCAACGAGGACGGCGTGCTCAAGGACGCCCTCTACCGCGAGATCATGGGTTCCTTCGTGCGGCGCATCGAGCAGCGCAAGCTGGGGGTCCCCCGATGAATGCCGCCCCTGCGCTGCACGCTTTCGCGGGCTACGGCATCGAGCTGGAATACATGATCGTCGACCGTCAGACTCTGTCGGTCCTGCCGATTGCCGACCGGTTGCTGCACGGTGCTGCGGAAGTCGATCATGGCAGGTTCGGCTGGTCCAACGAGATCGTGCTGCACCTGGTCGAGATCAAGAACGGCCGTCCCGACCCGTCCCTGGCCTCCCTCGCGGGCGGCTTCCAGGCCGAGGTCGGGCAGATCAACCGGCTGCTTGAGCCCATGGGTGCGCGCCTCATGCCCACCGGCATGCATCCGTGGATGAACCCCGCCGCCGAAACGCGTTTGTGGCCCCACGAGGGCGCCCCCATCTATCAGGCCTACGACCGCATCTTCGGCTGCAAAAAACACGGCCAGGCCAACCTGCAAAGCATGCACGTCAACCTGCCCTTCGCCGACGATGCCGAGTTCGCACGGCTGCACGCCGCCGTGCGTTTGGTGTTGCCCATCATCCCGGCCATTGCAGCGAGTTCGCCGATTGCCGACGGCAAGGCCAGCGGTTTTCTGGATTTCAGGATGGAGGCGTACCGCAGCGCCGTGCAGAGAGTCCCCGCAGCGATCGGCCGGGTGATCCCGGATACGGTCAGCAGCCGCGCCGAATACCAGGCGCAGGTGCTGGCGCCGCTCTACCGCGACATTTCCCCGCTCGACCCGGAGGGCATCCTGCAGCACGAATGGCTCAACGCCCGTGGCGCAATCCCGCGCTTCAGCCGCAACGCCATCGAGATTCGCGCAATCGACGTGCAGGAATGCCCGCAAGCCGACCTCGCCATCGCCGCAGCGGTCGTCGCGGTCGTGCGCGCGCTCTACAACGCGCCGCTCGCCGCCCGGCAGGCCATCGCCACGGACGTCCTGGCGGCCATCATGCAGGACAGCATCCGCGACGCCGAAGAGGCCGTGATCCAGAATTCCGAATACCTTGGACTGCTGGGATTCCCCGGCCGCGGCTGCGAAGCGCGCGAGCTGTGGCGCCATCTTATCGAGACGACCTTGGGGGACGCCGCCGACCCCCAATGGCAGGAACCGCTCCACCTGATACTCGAACAGGGCCCGCTCGCCCGCCGCATCCTGCAAGCGGTTGGCAAGGACTGCGACAGGGCGCGCATCGAAACGGTGTACCGGACGCTCTGCGACTGCCTGGAACAAGGGCGAGTGTTTGGGGAAGGCTCCCCGTGGACGTAGCGTGCGCCATGCGCACGAAGCCGTGCCCCATCGTGCGCACAGCGCACGCTACTACTCGAATTCATTCATGCCCATGCCATGGCTAAAACAGACCACTACCTGATCACCTGCGAACACGGCGGCAATCGCATCCCGCCGCGCTACCGGCCGCTATTCCAGGGCCACGAAGCGCTGCTGCAAACCCACTGCGGCTTCGACGCCGGTGCCCTTGCCATGGCCCGCGACCTGGCACACGCGCTCGCCGCCCCCTTGTTCGCCTCCACGACCAGCCGTCTGCTCATCGACCTCAACCGCTCCAACGGCCACCCGAAGCTGTATTCCGAAACCACCCGCGCGGCCTCCGCCGCCGTGCGCCACGAAATCCTGCAACGCTATTACCTGCCCTACCGCAACCAGGCCGAAGCCCACATCGCCGCTGCGATTGCCGATGGCGGCCGGCTGATCCACATCTCCTCCCACAGCTTCACGCCCGAGCTCGACGGTGAGGTGCGCGATGCCGACATCGGCCTGCTCTATGACCCGGCGCGATCCGGCGAGGTCGATCTGTGCCGGCGCTGGCAGACATCCCTCAATACGCAAGCGCCCAGCCTTACCGTGCGCCGCAACTACCCTTACACCGGCAAGTCGGACGGCTTCACTGCCTACCTGCGCCGCCGCTTCCCGGCCGACACCTACGTCGGCATCGAGCTGGAAATCAACCAGAAGCATGTTCTGAAAGGGGGGCGGCAATGGCGTGCCGTGCGCGGTGTGTTGGCGGATGCGCTGCGGCGGGCGCTGGCTGACGGCTGAGGGAGGATTTTGAGCGCAGGCGGGACGGGGCACACCCTACACCTGCTTTCGCAGCGGGTCGAGCAAAGACGACAAACCGTTATGGTCCAACTCCTGCATCAACGCCAACAAACGACCGATTTCGCCTGCCGGAAAACCTGCGCGCGCAAACCAGTTGAGGTACTGTCCGGGCAAATCGGCAATCAAACGGCCTTTGTATTTGCCGTAAGGCATGACGCGGGTAACCAGGAGCTGCAAGTCTTCGGGATTCATCGCTGCCTCGCACCTCGATGCGATTTGATACGATCGAAGTGCTCTGTTTCAAATATTGGGTGAGATCGCGCATTGTGCCACGGCTTGCGCTCTGCGGCGGCATTCGAGCCTGAACAGACAATCAGCACGCCCCCCCCCGGGGTTGTCGGCTGGCATAACTGTACAAGGGTGCAATAAGGCGGAAGCCGCATTGAACCAATCCACATCTTCATTCGGCACAATGCGCTTCGGTTGTTGCGCCCTTGTGCCAATTTTCCGCGTCCTTCCTCCTCACCCAACGCCTTCGCTTCATGACAGCCGGTTGACTTCCACTCCCGCAGTCTTGACAATTCCCTTAACGACCGCCTGCCCCGCGGTTCAGTCCAACAAGGTTTATACGCAGAGATTGAACACATTTGTTTGATTGAGCAAGACTTGGCCCCGGAGTGGGTGCATGGAGAAAACGTGAAGACACAGTCATTGGCTCGTGCTTTGATCAGCACTGCATTTACCCTGTTTTTGGTGGCGTGTGGCGGCGGAGGTGATAGCGGCGGAGGAGGTGGTGGCGGTTCAACGTCGGGCACCACAACTCCTCCTCCCCCCCCAGCTGCGTCGACGATTGCATGGACGAAATACGTTGGGGCCCATTACACCAACACCCCCGTGAGCGGCCTGACTCGCACTTGGGCCGGCGGCGGACTGCGCGACCCTGGCGGCAACGGTGCACACTATCTGCCGGCGCTTTCCGGCAGTACCTATGTGGATAACGGATATGCGACCTTTACCGGCATCGCGCTGCCGTTGATCAACACCCTCCTGGGCGATGGAAAACATGCAGTGCTGACAATAGGCGGCATCACGCCTGCCTCGGCATCCGTTTTTCTGGACAGCATGGCGACGCCGGCCGGCCGCGACGCCTACAAGAAATCGATCGGTGACCGCGTGGATCAGATCGCGGCCCTGTCCAATAGCAACGGCTGGGAGAAAAAGATCCATTTCCAGTTTGGCAACGAGATTACTAACGTCAATAGCACCGGCTTTTACGGCGCGGTGTGTCTGTGGGTCACTCGCAATGCCCCGACCCCGGTGGCGAACTGCGATCTCGCCACGCAATTTATTCCGGCCTACGTCGAATACTATTTGGCACCCGGCGTCGCATACCTGGAAGAAAAAAGCCAAACACTTTTCGGCAGGCCGGACGCCTTGAATGCGATGTTGGGTTCCATCGTCAATCTCTCGAACCGCGAGTCGTTTCTTGACAGCCTCTTGAAGTAAAAAATTGTCGGCACCTACGCCCCGGCTTATGCCAATCGATACGTGTACGACGTGGTGAACACGGTGTCGATTCACTACACTGTTACCACGCCAACCTGGAGAACCACCCTGGATAATTTCCGGAATCAATATCTGCCGGGCGTCGTACCCACAACCCGCGTGCGGGCGTTATGGGCCACAGAAGAAGGCGGCGTGGGCACCGCCGAACAGGGCTACGGCATGGCCACCGCGTTACGCGGCATTGCACGGTATTTAAGCTGGTGGCAGGCAAACAACCTCAGCCCCGACGATGTTCATGTCTTCTTTTGGGGAACCGATATCAACAAACCGTCGGGGGGCGCCTGCACAGGCTGCACGTCGGCAGATCAGGACATGCCGGTTTTCTATAACTTCGTGGGCGACAGGGCGCTCACCGAGCTTACCCAGAACAAATCCACCTTTGGCGTGACCGGAAGCTTCGAGGCGTACGAATTCGCAGTAAGCGGAGTGGACAAGCGCGCGTTGATCGGTTTTGTGCCAAGCAACGGCGGCAGCGCCACGCTATCGAGCCTGACATTGAATCTCGCGCCATGGGCGGGAAGGACGGTTTCGGTTTCAGCATTCAAGTTTGCCAACCAGGGGCCGCAGGCACTTGCCGTCACACCAGCATCGGTAGTCGCCGGCGCCAGCGTGCCCGTGAGCGTTTCGACAAGCATGGCCGGACTTGACGCGATATTGTTTTTTGTCGAAGCCCAATAAGGCCAGGGTCAAAAACTCAAGGGCTTACTTTAACCATCAACCTAAAAACGGCTATTGGACGCAGATGAAAGCCGATAACACATAGTGTTATTGAAATTCGCATTACCACCCAAAAGGTGAGTGGGAAATGTTTTGTAATGCCTTGAATTATCGGCGTTCATCTGCCTTTATCAGCGTCCAACCACTTTTTATGGGATCAACGCTCCGGCAAACGCACTCTGGGCCTTCTACGCGATTTCTCTTCACGCCACGGCCTGATCATTCACTCTCTCGCATCCATAAACCGAACACATCGGGGTCGCATCAGGCGGTGTAGGGTGTGCAAAGCGTAGCGTGCCCACCGATTCAACACCAAACTGCGTGGGCAGGTAAAACTTTCCCACCTTACGCGAGCTGGTCAGAAGCGTCCGGCCTATCCGTTCCCATTTCGACAACCCTTATTCCGGCGTCACCGGTATGTCGGGCTGTATGTCGAACGAAAGCAGTGCGTGTGCGTGCCGCAGCGCGGCTTCGGCCTGTTGCGGCGTGGCGCCGCGGGAGAAGATGAAGCCGAGGTAGCTGGCACCTTCCGGCGGCGGCGTGATGATCTGGCCGGGCATGGCGGTGATCTGGATGTCGACAATGCCGGGAACGCTCAGCGCGGCATCGATATTGTCTGCGCCCTGATAGATGCCGCGGCAGGGGATGGGGATCATCATCACGCCGGCCGCCTCACCCGCGCTGCGGGACGGCGGGGGCAGGCGCAGGGCGTGGCGCAGAATTATTTCCTCCAGGCTGGTGCCGAGGGCGTGGCGCAGCATGCGGCCGCACAGGCCGCCGATGGAGCGCGCCGCCACTTCCAGCAGCCACACGCCCGCCTCGTTCACGCGCATTTCCGCATGCACCGGGCCCTCAGTCAGGCCAGCCACGGCGCAGGCGCGGGCTACGGTGTCGCGGATTTGATCTTGCGTTTCAGCGGGCAGACGCGACGGCGTAACGTAAAGGGTTTCCTCGAAATACGGGCCGTCCAGCGGATCGGGTTTGTCGAACAGCGCCAGCACCTGCAGCCGCCCGTCCTCCAGCAAGCCTTCCAGCGCGTATTCCGCGCCGGGGATGAAGCTCTCGACCACGATGCCCAATTCGGCGGAATCACGGTCGGCGCGGGCCTGAATGCGCCGCACGCGCTGCACCGCCTGCAGGAATTCCTGCGCGCTGTCGGCGCGGATGACGCCGCGGCTGGCGGAGAGGCGGCGCGCTTTGACCACCACCGGCAGGCGCAGTTGCGGCAGGAGTTCGGCGGGGTCGGCGGAGTTGGGCAGGGAGTGGAATACCGGGCAGTTCAGGCCATTGGCCGCGAGCAGGCGGCGGAACGCGAGCTTGTCGCGGGTCAGGGCAATCGCGTAAACCGGGTTGCCCGGAAGCTGCCATTTTTCGCGCAGCATGGCCGCCAGTTCCAAGCCGCTGTCGTCCACCGCCAGCACCGCGTCGGGGGGTGCTTCGAGCGCGCCGACGATGGTCTCCATCGCCCGTTGCGGGTGGTCGAATTGCAGGCCAAGCAGGGGCGGCAAGCCCCATCCCGGCGCGAGCTGGTGGCAGTAGTCGGCGGCGGTGATGATATCGACGCCCAGAGCGTGGCCGGCGGCGAGGAAATCGTCGTTGCGGTAGCTGGCGGTGGGCAACAGCAGCAAGAGGCGCCTGGTCATTTCAGAAGGACTGCAACTGCTGCGAGGTCGGCTCGGCGCAGCAGTACCAGGGCTCGGACAGGTGCGGGATGGGCTGCCCGAAATCCGCCTGCGCAAGGTCGGGCGCGGCGATGCCGGCGGCGGCGTGCGCCATTTGCCAGACGCGCTCGAACACTGCACGGCGCGGCAGTTTCAACTGCTCCGCCTGCATCGCCCAGCCCTGCACTTCCTGCTGCAGCGCGTCGACGCGCGGGTCGCTGTGCTGCCATGGGTAGCCCAGCAGGGTGGCGTCGAAGTCGCCGACGACATCGCGAAAGCCGGGCAGGTCGAGCAGGTGGGAGCCTTGCGGCACCAGCAAACGGATGCTGAGCTGCACCGGCGGCACGGCTTCCACCAAGTGCAGATCGAGCAGGGTTTGCAGCAGGTCGATGTAGCCGGCAAGCGTGATCCACGGCGTGAAGGCGACGAAAGTCGGCGCCAGCGCGATGCCCGCCGCGCGGCACAACGCCACGGCGCGCGCGAAATCGGCGCGAGTGTGGTTCTTGGCGAGATGCTGCAGCACCTCGTCGTCCACCGACTCCACCGCCGCGGTGATGAATGCGCAGCCGGTGTCGCGCAGTTGCGGCAGCAGGTCGGCGTGGTCGATGAGGTGCTGGATCTTGATCACGGCGTCGTAGCTTACCCCGGGGAACTCCGCATGCAGCGCCTCTATGAGCTTCTGTGCATGGCCGGGGCCGTTGAAAAAATCCGGATCGCCGAAGGAAATATGCTGCGCGCCGGCCGCGACCTGCTGCCGGATGTCCGCCATCACCACGTCCACCGGCACCACGCGGAACTTGCCCTGATACACCGGCACCACCGGGCAATGCCGGCACAGGTGTTTGCAGCCGCGGCTGCCCTCGGCGAAGCCCGCCTGCCGCGTGCCGCCGTCGGGCAGCACCAGGTGTGCATAGCGCGCCAGCGCCGGCAGGCCGGAGCGGTCCGGCGTGATGAAATGGATTTTGGAGAGGTTGACCACCGGCTCCTGCTGCGCGCCGCCGTCGCCGGTCTTCAGGCGCCCGGCGAGGCTCAGCAGGCCGGGTTCGCATTCGCCGCCGAGTATGGTCGCAACGCCCACGCTGCGCAGCAACGTCTCGTTCATCGGCGCGTACAGGCCGTACACACAAAGGTGCGCCGCCGGCGCCAGTTCGCGGATGCGCGGCAGGGCGGCCAAGGCGATGCGCGTGGCGGTATGCATGCCGACGTACACCGCCACCAGGCCGGCACCCGCCAGCGCCTTGGGGTCCAGCTTTTGCAGCGAGAGATCGAGGCAGGTTACGTCGAACCCGGCGTTTTTCAGCCACGCGGCGGGCTCCGCCAGCGCGAACGGCTGGCGCCCCAGTTCGTAGGGGTTGATCAGCACGACTTTGAACGGAAGGGATGCGGGCATGGTGTGCGCAGAAGGGGAGTGCAATCGGCTGATTTTACGCTACGCGCGGGTGCATAAAAACCCTGCGCCGCGTGTGATTATCCCGGATTGTTCAATGGACTGTAGGTCGGGTTTCAACCCGACATGTCGGGCTAAAGCCCGACCTACGCCCAATGGATAATCGAGGATTATCCTAGAATCCCAACAGCTTGAGACCGAATACCCGCTCGACCAGCCACACCGAGGCCAGCAGCGCGATCAGGAACGAACCCCCGACAAGCACCGCGCGCCGGTAAAGCACCGTGTTGCGCAGCCAGTATGCCAGCGGCAGGAATGCGCCGACGATGGCGAGTTGACCTGCTTCGACGCCCAGGTTGAACCCTACCAGCGCCAGCAGCAGCGCGCCCTGCGGCAAACCCAGATCGGCCAGTACGCTGGCGAAGCCGAAGCCGTGGATGAGGCCGAATGCGAATGCGACCATCCAAAGCCTGCCCTCGAACAGGGGAAATACGTTGTTCAACGCCGCCAGCACCACCGAGGCGGCAATCGCCGATTCCACCAGCCGCGAGGGCAGCGTCACTACCCCCAGGGTGGCCAGGCTCAAGGTGATCGAATGCGCCACGGTGAACGCGGTGACGATCTTGAGCACGTTGAAGAATGCCGGGCGGAATCCCGCAATCGCCTCCCAGTGCTTGCGTTGGCGATGCAGCACGGCGGGCAGCAGCAGCGCCAGCAGAAACGTGATGTGGTCGTAGCCGATCCAGATGTGCCACACGCCTTCCTTGGCGTAGTCGAGAAACTGGCGCAGCAGGGTCGCTTCGGCCAGCACGAAATGCTGGGTGGATTTGTCGGGGCTAAAGATCGCGGTGGTCGTTGTGCCTTGATATTCCAGCCGCAGCAGGCCCTTGTGCTGCGGATCGACGTCGAACAGCAGGCTGTAGGACAGTTCCAGTGCGGCGGGTGGCTTGGGGCATGCGGCGACAAAGCGCAGCACGGCATAGGCGCCGTCGCTATGGTTGTCCACCAGGTGTTCTGTGGCGTGTGTGGGGCAACCGCCCCCGCCGCCTTGTACCTTGAGCCGCGGCAAGGCGTAGGCGGCAATCGCGCCGTGGCGGGCGCGCAATTCTCCCCAGGTGATTTCGCCGTCGCCATTGCCGTCGAGGCCGATGGCGAAATCGAGGTCGCGCAGCGCGATATCCCATTGCCCCTGCACGGTCGCGCCGTCCACCTTGAGCACGAGATAGCTGTCGCTCGGCTTGTGGGCATGGGCATTGCCGGTGAACGCCGCCAGCAGCAGAAGCATTGCGAGCCGGCGCATCATGGCTTGGCCACCAGTTGCGCAATCTGCCGGGCCAGTTTTTCCAAGTGGCGGTCTTCAATGTGCGAATGTGCGAGCCATTCCAATGCCGGCCTGGCCGCTGCCGCATCCTTTGCCGCCAGCGCCGCTTCCAGCAGCATGCGCGCATCGCTCGGTTCGTGCTGGGTTTGCCAATTCTCCTGGGCGAGCCGCAGCGCTTCCACGGCGTTGTTCAGGAAATACAACTGGAACCTTGATTCGTCCTGGATATGCAGCTTGTCGCCGCGCATGCGGGCAGCGTCGAAGCGCGCGCGGATGGCCGCCTCGTGCTCGCGCGCTTGCGGCAAAGCCAGAGCCTTTTCCGCCAGGGCCAGGCGCACCAGCAGCACGTCGGAACGCTCCTTCCCCTTGAGCAGTTGCACAACTTCGGCAAAGCGGTTTTCGTCCAGCAGGAATTCGGCGTAGACCGCCAGCAGATAGGCATCGGTGATATCCAGCCCAAGCGCCGCCTTGAAATAGGCATCCGCTTCGCGGGTGCGCCCCAGCCGATCCGATATTTCGGCAAGACGCGTGAGCACCCACAGCCTCTCGCCGGAAGTCGCGGCCGGGGTCGCCTCGTAAGCCTTGCGCAACGCGGCATGGCCCTGCTCCGCCTGTCCGGCCAGACTATCCACGGTGGCGACGCATGCCAGCACAATCAGCTTGCTGGCGAGGCCGTCCATGTTTTCGCAATCCTTGCGGGCTGCCATGAAATCCGCCTGAACCATGTGGATCGCCGCCAGCAGCGACCAGGCCGCGCCGTTGCGCGGCTCGCGCCGGGTTGCCTGGTTGAGGTCCGCCAGGGCGGCTGCGAAGGCGTGGTTGTATTGATTCAGGGTTGCGCGCAGCACCAGAACCGGCACTGGCGGCTCGGCCATATTCCACCATGGCGCAAGAGCGGCCTGGGCGTAACCGATAAACCGGGGATCGCCTTCGGCCAGGGCCAGCTGGAAATAGCGCCGCGCCAAGGCAACCGCCTTGTCCAGATTGCGCGGGTCGCTGGACAACTCGCTGCGCAAGCTGCGCAACTCGCGGGTGGTGGGATCGCTGGCCTTGAACGGCAGGCGTTCCAGCACGACTGCATCGTTCACCGGGACGAATGGCGCGGTCAGGCCAACCCCGCTGCAGGACAGCAGGACGGCAAAAAGAAGAAGATGATTGATTTTCCCGCGCATGCGAATGGTTGAAAGGCCGGACTGATGGAGGTGTGCAAAAAAGTCGATATTCTATAGGCTCGCAGCAAGCCCCTGTGGACAATCTGCGTTGTCCGCATCGATCCTGTCAACCCGGATGCCGGCCCGTGCGTTAAAGCTGCGACACACAAAACGTGCGTCTTAATTTTTGACTTTCACCATCCGAGGAGCAATAAATGACCAAACTTTTGTCCGCGCTGATCGCTACCGCCTTCGCAGCTACCCTGAGCTTCAACGCTGTTGCCGCCAAACACATGCCAGCCGCTCCTGCGGCCGAAGCAGCCAAGCCCGCTGAAGCAGCCAAACCGGCTGAAGAAGCCAAGGCAGCCGACGCAGCCAAGCCAGCCAAGAAAGCCAAGAAGGCCAAGAAGGCCAAGAAAGCAGAAGAAAAGAAGGCTGACGCTCCTGCAGCCAAGTAATCAGCTTCTCCGTCCGGGTTCGCCCGGCGACAAAAAAGGCAGGTCAACCCTGCCTTTTTTGTCGCCCATCGGTTGCGCTTTTCACGACTATCAGAGCTTGACCGAGTGCTCGCGGGTGGAGTGGAAGGTGAGCTTGGGCCAGCGTTCCTGGGTCAGGCGCAGGTTCACCCCGGAGGTGGCGAGATAGGCAAGGTTGCCTGCCGCGTCGTGTGCCACGTTGGCGGCCAGGTTTCTTTCGAAGTCCGCCAGCATGCGCGCGTCGTCGCAGGTCACCCAGCGCGCACTCTGCGTGCTGGTGCCTTCGAACACGGCATCGACGCCGTATTCCGCCTGCAAACGGTGCGCCACCACTTCGAACTGCAGCACGCCGACCGCGCCCAGGATCAAATCCCCCCCGGACACTGGTTTGAACACCTGTACCGCGCCCTCCTCTCCCAGTTGCTGCAGGCCCTTGTGCAATTGCTTGACCTTGAGCGGGTTGCGGATGCGCACGGAGCGGAACAGTTCTGGCGCGAAGTAGGGGATGCCGGTGAAGGCCAGCACTTCGCCTTCGCTGAAACTGTCGCCGATCTGCACGTTGCCGTGGTTGAACAGGCCGATGATGTCGCCGGCGTAGGCTTCCTCGACCTGCTCGCGCTCGTGCGCCATGAAGGTGATGACGTTGCCCACCTTGATCTCGCGGTTGAGGCGCAGGTGGCGGATTTTCATGCCGCGCTCGAAGCGGCCCGAACACACGCGCAGGAAGGCGATGCGGTCGCGGTGCGCCGGGTCCATGTTGGCCTGGATCTTGAACACGAAGCCGGTAAACGCCGGCTCCGCGGGTTCGACCTCGCGCACCGTGGCGTCGCGCGGCAGCGGCGCCGGCGCCCATTCCACCAGGGCGTTGAGGATTTCGCGCACGCCGAAGTTGTTGATGGCCGAGCCGAAGAACACCGGGGTCTGCGTTCCGGCCAGAAAGTCGGCGAGGTCGAACGGGTGCGATGCGCCCTTCACCAGTTCGACCTGCATGCGCAGCGTTTCCATTTCCATGGGGAACAGCTCGTTGAGGCGCGGGTTGTCAATGCCGGCGATGACTTCGAAGCCCTGCTTGTGCTCGGCCTGGCCCGGCTCGAACAGCAGCACTTCGTCGCGCAGCAGGTGATACACGCCGCGGAAACTCTTGCCCATGCCGATGGGCCAGGTCACCGGCGCGCACTGGATGTTGAGCACCGACTCGACTTCGTCCAGCACTTCCAGCGGATCGCGCACCTCGCGGTCCATCTTGTTCATGAACGTGACGATGGGCGTGTTGCGCATGCGGCACACGTCGAGCAGCTTGATGGTCTGCGCCTCCACGCCCTTGGCCGCGTCGATCACCATGAGGCCGGAATCGACCGCGGTCAGCACGCGGTAGGTGTCTTCGGAAAAGTCCTGGTGGCCGGGGGTGTCGAGCAGATTGATGACGTGTTCGCGGTACTCGAACTGCATCACCGAGCTCGCCACCGAAATGCCGCGCTGCTTCTCGATTTCCATCCAGTCCGAAGTGGCATGGCGGCCGCTCTTGCGCCCCTTGACCGTGCCCGCCATCTGGATCGCGCCGGAGAACAGCAGGAGCTTTTCGGTCAGCGTGGTCTTGCCCGCGTCGGGGTGCGAGATGATGGCGAAGGTGCGCCGCCGCGCGACTTCGCGGGCGATGGCGGAAGCGGGGGTAGCGCTGGAAAGTGGGGTTTCTGCGGTCATTCTGGGATGCTGGAAAAAGTTGGCAAGTCTACGCAACAATTGGGGTGAAGTCGAACAAAAACAAGTGGCTCCGCTGGCCAGACGGTGCGGCGGCGAGGCTGGAACAGCTTTCGCACGCAGCGTCAAGATTCGAGTTGGCGCGCATTGCTGCAGTGAAGTCGAGAAATGCGTGGTAAGCCTCGTGTCAGAAAAGGAAAATCCGGATCATCCACAGATGCTGTGGGTAACTCTGTGAGTAGTCTGGAAATAAATCCGTAACCTGCTTGACGGAAATCACTTTTTTTCATTGACCAAAACTTGAGCGGAATCTATAACCGGTTGATGTAATGTCGTTTATAAAAACTGTGCGGCTGTATGCAGAATTTTTTCGCGCCTGGATGGACACGGGTTTCGAGGCACTGTCAATGTGCATAAGTGCCCGCCGAACGCGGCGGATTCTGTGGTAGTCTTGCCCGCGTGACCCTGACCGAACTCCGCTACATCGTCGCCCTGGCCCGCGAACGGCATTTTGGCCGCGCCGCGGAAGCCTGCTTCGTCAGCCAGCCGACGCTGAGCGTGGGCATCAAGAAACTGGAAGAAGAACTGGGGGTGACGCTGTTCGAGCGCAGCGCCAGCGAGGTGACCCTCACCGCCGTGGGCGAAAGCGTCGTCGCGCAAGCTGCCCGGGTGCTGGAGGAGGCCGCCGCCATCAAGGGCCTGGCGCAGCAGGGAAAGGACCAACTCACCGGTCCGCTGCGCCTGGGGGCGATCTACACCATCGGCCCCTACCTGCTGCCGCACCTGATCCCGGCCCTGCATCAAACGGCGCCGCAGATGCCGCTGCTGATCGAGGAAAACTTCACCGCGCGCCTCTCCGAATCGTTGAAGCAGGGCGAGCTCGACGCCATCGTCGTCGCGCTGCCGTTCGAGGAGGCGGGCGTGGTCACCCAGGCTCTGTACGACGAGCCCTTCCAGGTGGCGCTTCCGGCGGGGCACCCATGGAGCAAGCGCAAGACCGTCGCGGCCGACGAGCTGGCGCAGGAAACGCTGCTGCTGCTGGGTTCCGGCCACTGCTTCCGCGATCAGGTGATGCAGGCTTGCCCCGCGCTGCAGCGCTTTTCCACCAGCGCCGGCAGCTTGCAGCGCACTCTGGAGGGCAGCTCGCTGGAAACGATACGCCACATGGTGGCGTCCGGCGCCGGCATCACCGTGCTGCCGTGCACCGCGGTGGGCGCGGCGCAGCAGGAGAGCAAGCTGCTGGCGTTTCGTCCCTTTGCCGATCCGGTGCCCGGACGCACTGTGGCGCTCGCTTGGCGTAAAAGCTTTCCGCGCCCGCAGGCGCTCGAAGCATTGCGCCAAGCCGTGTTGGCGTGCGACCTGCCTTGCGTGGCGAAGCTCCAGGCAGGGTGATAGTTAAATGCTATCGAATGTATCGCAACAATCAATTTGATTGATCGGTTTCATCTCCGTACCATGCGAATCGTGTGCTGAACAACGCACAGCGAATCCAAAACCTGACGACAAGGAGATGAAAATGAGCAAGCACGAATCGGTCACCGTAAAGAATATCGAGTCGGCTTTCGCCGGCGAATCCATGGCCAACATCAAGTACCTGTATTTCGCCAAGATGTGCCGCGCCATGGGCGACGAGGCAAGTGCGCGAGTGTTCGAAGAAACCGCCGCGCAAGAAGTGCAGCACGCTTTCGGCCACCTCGACCTGCTCTACCCCAAGGCCGAAATGACGCCGGCCAAATGTTTGGAAATGGCGATAGCCGGGGAGACCTACGAGTACACCGAAATGTACCCGAGCTTCCGCCACACCGCGGTGGAGGAAAGCAACCACGCGGCGGTGGCCGAGATCGACGAGCAGATCGCGGAGTCGCGGGAGCATGCGGCACGCTTCAAAGCCATGCTGGACTTGGCAGCCAAGCGTTTTGCGGCGTTGGCCAGGGTGGAGGAGCGCCACGCCAACCACTACCGCGAAGCGCTCGCAAAAGTAAACGCTTGATCAACTTAATTTAACCAGGAGAACGACGATGAAA
>Ga0315281_10005405_pt1 | contig 18287 bp, 19 predicted proteins | sample YL17G07_0_MG_FD_204540 | JGI IMG/M metagenome (GOLD analysis project Ga0315281, IMG submission 204540) | Sediment microbial communities from Yellowstone Lake, YNP, Wyoming, USA - YL17G07_0 | ecosystem: Environmental > Aquatic > Freshwater > Lake > Sediment | place: USA: Wyoming | collected...
ATCACAAGGCTAAGAAGCAATATCCAGGGGTGCTCCAGGTAAAAGTGGTAAAGGATAATCGACCCGAAAAAGAAAAAGTTCAAAAGGACGATGAGCATCCTTACACCTTTGATGCTTTATGGCCCGAACTGGTAGACGAGATGCTGGCAAAGGTGTTGGAGAGGGAGTTCAGCCAATCAGGATTGGTGAAGTCGGTTGATCTGAAGAATGAGCAAGCCGATTATGTCCTTGTCATTGAACTCAACTCCTTCCATGGTCGATGGGCTTCTGTGCCCCAATCATTTAAACCCGTGTATGACATTTATGGCAACGCAGAATTTTCAGCACGGCTCGTGTCTCGAAAGGCAGATAGGACTCTTTTCAAAAAGAACTATGTTGGAAGATCGAAGACTCAAGCAAGCCAGTTTAGAAATAAGTATGGTTTTTGTGTCGTGGAGGCAGGCAAAGCTTTCGGAGAGGCAGCCGTCAAATTAATGACCGATGTTGAAATTGCCCTCTCAGGAGGCAAAGTTAGCGAGTATTAGCAGGCTGCTGGAAAACGCTCATCTGCGGCGCCCCCCTACATCCGCCGAAGCGGCTACGCGCAGGCAGGCTCATCCTCGCCCTGTTAGATGAGCAGATAGATTTTGGAAAGAATCAGTGAAGATATCAGCTTTCAAATGGCTGCAAAACCAATCAGGATTCTATCTAAGAGGGCAAGTCGTTGCGGCGTACGACCAAGTCCGCCTCACTCCTCAGGATTTTGGGCGCCCCCGAGAGCGGGATTTCGCAAGCTCAACTTGCATCTGGGCATTTTTGAGCAGCCTGGAAGAAAATGACTTTTTCAGCAGACGATTAGAACTCATAAGGAACCATGAAGATAATTCCCCTAAATTTTCTCTTATAAAAAGATGAAGGGGGATTTTAATGAAGATGAAGACAAATCATGAGATGGAGGTAATCGATTGCCCTCTTTGTGGAGGACCGGAAAGCTTTCCACTTCATCAAGAAGGTTCTTTTCAAATGGTGAGGTGCTCTTCTTGTCAATTCATTTATCTCAACCCAAGGCCAACGAGTGAATTTCTTCTTCGTTTCTACCAAGACTACCTTCCGGAGAATGGATCCTCTATTAAGGCATGGCAGAGGATGATGGAACCGGTCTTCAAAAAGGCAGCCAACCTAATACAACAATATAAAGAAAAAGGTGAGTTGTTAGATGTGGGTTCTGGTTTTGGATTCTTTCTTTCAGAGATGAAAAATAGGGGATGGGATGTCACGGGTATCGAGATCTCTCAAAAAGCGATGGACTATGCAAGGGATGTTTTAGGGCTGACCATCCATCCTGGACCTTTAGAGAAGGCAAACTTCCCTGATAATTATTTCGATGCGGTCACTGGATTTTATGTGATCGAACACCTTCCATACCCGATGGTTTTTCTCAGGGAATGCCACCGAATTATAAAACCAGGAGGGCTCCTCCTGTTGAGGTATCCTCATACCACCCCCATCAAGAATCTTCTCCAAATTTTCGGCATTAAAAATCGTTTATACGATCTACCTGCCCATCTCTCCGATTTCTCGCCAAAGATGATTCAACGATGTTTGGAAAAAATTGGTTTTGGAAAATGCCAACACCTGATCGGTGGATATACATTCCCCGGTGATCCGGGAAAGCGAACAGCCTCCATTCTTTTTGGAAGCCTCTCGGAAGCACTTTTCTATTTGAGTGGTAAAAGGTTCCTTCTTCCAGGAGTTAGTAAGACAATACTGGCTTTTAAAAGTAATTTGTCGTGATGGATACATGATGGTCTCGTAAAAAGTCAGCATCACCCTTCGACAGGCTCAGGGTGAACGGTGTAACCTATTGATATTCCGTTCGTGCTGAGCTTGTCGAAGCATGAACGACATACGGAATATGACTTTTTACGAGTTCATCATACATTGCTTATGAATAATGAAAATTGGTGATCCCCCTTTATCCCCTCCCCTGCCTTCGCCGAAGCGGCTTCGCGCAGGCAGGCGCTAGGGGAGGGGAGATTTTTGGGAAGATATGAAGTTTTGGATTTTAATTCTTATTTCTCTCATTCTGATGCCCCTTCCTATCAAGGGGGCAGCGCCAATGGGTGCAGATGAAGTTGTTAAGCGCCTGAAAGAAGTCCAGGAGAAAACAAAGGACTTTTCTGCTGACCTTCATCAAGAGAAAAAACTCTCCCTTATGAAGGAGAAGATCGTCTCGAGAGGAAGAATTCGATTTAAAAAACCGGATAAGGTTTCCATCGAATTCTTTCATCCAGAATCGAGCCAGATGGTCTTCGATGGGAAGACCGTCCTTCTTTATTATAAAGAGGAGAAGCTGGCAGAACGTTATTCCCTCCGTTCCAACCCGATGGCAGAGCGGTATCTTCTTTTCTCAAAAGATCCCTTTCAAGAAAAACTGGCAGAATGGAGGATCTTGGAAGACCGGGAATCTTTCTTGGTGATGGAGATCATCCCTAAAGTGAAAGATCCCCTATTTGTGAAGACAAGACTTCGGGTTTCGAAGAAGGATTGGATGGTGATTGGGATGGAGATGATCGAAAAGAATGGAGACACCACCTCCATCCGTTATTCGAATATGAAGGTGAATACAGGTCTTACCGATTCGGATTTTGAGATTCATCTTCCAAAAGATGTGAAAATCACGGAAGTCAAATGAGGAAAAGAGTTGTCATCACAGGTCTGGGTGTGGTCAGCGCTGTGGGGAATAGCCTCCGTGAGTTCTGGAATTCCCTCAGTGAGGGAAGAGATGGGACAAAGGAGATTACGGTCTTTGATCCCTCGGCCTACCGGACAAAGATTGCCGCAGAAGTTTCCCACTTGAACCCCGGTGCCCATTTTTCAAAGAAGGAGATTCGACGCCTCTCCCGATGTGATCAATTTGGCTTGGTTGCCTTCAGGGAAGCATGGAAATCTGCCCGTCTTGACCAAGATTCACATGATCAGGAAAGGGTAGGGGTGGTATTGGGAGCAGGTTCCGGCGGCATTCTCTCAGTCGAAAAATATTTTAGAGATTTCTATCAAGGAACGAAGAGGTCCTCTCCTTCACTCCTTATCTCTTATTCCCTCGCTACCACGACAGACCACATCGCCATTGAATCAGGCCTGAAAGGACCCAGGAGCACTACAGCGACAGTCTGTTCCTCCAGTTCTGCCTCTGTTGGTGTTTCCTATGAGATGATTCAAATGGGTTTGGCCGATGTGATGGTCACCGGAGGAAGTGATTCGCTTTGTGAAGTCTCATTCAGTGGTTTCAGCAGCCTGAAGTTGGTTGATCCTGAAAGTTGCAAACCCTTTGACAAGAGAAGGCAGGGTTTGGTCATTGGAGAAGGAGCGGGCATCCTCATTCTTGAAGAACTGGAGCATGCTTTGGAGAGAGAGGCCCCGATCCACGCAGAGTTTTTAGGATATGGGATCTGTGCCGATGCCTATCATCTCACTGCGCCAGAGCCCAATGGAGAGGGTGTGGAGAGAGTGATACGCATTGCTTTAGCCCATACTGGAGTTTCTCCAGAAGAGGTCGATACCATCAATGCGCATGGAACAGCCACGCCTTTTAATGATATCGCCGAGACACGTGGAATTAAACGAGTTTTTGGAGAGAGGGCGAAAGAGATTCCCATTAGCGGAATCAAGTCCATGGTGGGACACTGCCTTGGCTCTGCAGGCGGCATTGAGGCTGTAGCAACCGTCATGACCTTGGAGACGGGGATCATCCCCCCTACGATTCACTATGAAGTTCCTGATCCTCTTTGCGATCTAAATTACACACCCAATCAATCCATTAAAAAGGATGTTCGGGTCGCCCTCTCAAATTCGTTCGCCTTCGGAGGGAATAATGTATGTCTGGTGTTTGGTAAATTTGGAAGATAGGATTCTTGGGGTCCAGGGTTCAAGGGGTCAAGTGAAATACACTAGTGTAGTGCGTCTAACGCTTCTTTACTTTTACTTGGCATGTCATGCCGCACTTGATGCGGCATCCAGTCTCTGTTTTTCTGGATTCCTGCTTCCGCAGGAATGACAAGTATCGTAAAGGGATTTTTGACGGACTACACTCGAACCCATGAACCCTTGAATCCTTGAACCCTGTTTGAATAAAGTTATGAGCCATCGCGTTGTCATTACTGGTTTGGGAGTCGTTTCCTCTATTGGCACCGGTAAAGAGGAATTCTGGGGGAATTGCATCCGCGGAACCTCCGGGGTCAAACCCATTCAAGGGTTCGATGTGATTTCCTACCGTTCTCGATTGGGAGCGCAACTACCGGAGATTGATTTTAAAGCCTTCATCAAACCTATTAATCTCAGAAGAATGGATCGGATTGGGAAAATCGTTGTCTCAGCCGTCCGATTGGCCATCGATGATTCAAGTCTCAATCTAAAGGAAGAGGATTCCAGTCGAATAGGGATTTCAATCGGCACAGGTTTGGGAAGTTCAGATACCGTAGACCAATTCTTCCGTTCCCTTTTAAAAGAGGGTCCGATTGGAGCCGCACCCCTGTTGTTTCAAACCGCTGTGCCCAATGCCATCACAAGCCACTGCGCCATCGAATATGGAATCAAGGGAGTGAATATTACTTTCTCCCATAAAGAATCCTCCACAGAGATGGCCATGACTTTTGCTTATCATCTATTGAAAGAGGGAAGGGCAGACGTCATCTTTGCAGGAGGAGGCGATGAGTTGAGCAAACCTCTTTATCATGTCTATTCAATGCTGGGTGCTTTATCTCCAGGAAGAGGAAAAGGAACAGAAGGGATGAGGCCTTTTGACCGGGATCGGAACGGGATTTTACTGGGAGAAGGGAGTGGAATCCTTGTGTTAGAAACATTGGAGCATGCGAAGAATAGGGGAGCGAAAATCTTCGCTGAGATGGCTGGTGTGGGGCTTTCAGGAAGCACAGACGGACTTCTCCGATATGATCTCAAAGGAGATTCGATTGCCAGGGCAATGTCTTTGGCGGCCGAGGAACTCCAGACAGTGGATTATATTTCAGCAGCCGCCAATTCCACTCCTGATCTGGATCGGGCAGAGGCCCTTGCCATCAAAAAGGTTTTTAAAGAAAGAACAAAAGAGATTTCCGTGAGCAGCCTCAAATCAATGCTCGGGGAGTTCGATGGTTCAGGAGGAATCAGGGCCTGCGGCACCGCTTTAAGCCTTTATCATGGGGTGATTCCCCCAACGATTGGAACAAAGCATCTCGCCCCCGATTGTGATTTGAATGTGGTCCTTGGTCAGTCGAAGAAAAAGGAGATACGATCTGCTTTACTTAATGGTTGCTCCAACGGTGGGTCGAATATCTCGCTTTGGTTTAAACGTCACGATCATCAGGAATGAAGGGGAAATTTATCCGGGAGCTTTAGTCAGTAATGCGGAAGGTCATTTATTTCCGAAGAGATTGTGAATAGTGAAGCAGTAGAGGAATCTGCTCAGGAGGAGGCCCTTATGGTGAATCGAGAAAAAATTCTTGATGAGATCTTCGAATTGGCGCTCCAAAATGATATGGACTACTTTGGATGAACGCAGGCCGTTCTTGCAGCTTTGCAGGAAAAGCTAAATGTAGGAAGCCAAGAAGTTTTCAAAGCGGGCAGTGCCCTGGCTGGGGGTGTGGCTAGGCAAGGAGAAACATGCGGGGCACTCACCGGAGCTATCATGGCGATTGGTTCGATGATTGGTCGCGAAAGGCTTGAAGATTTAGAACAGTACCGAAAGGCGATGGAGCCAGCAAGTAGGATTTACTCCCTCTTTAAGGAGAAGGTCGGCCACACTCTTTGCTGGGAGATTCACAAGATTCGGTATGGTAAAATTTATAAGCTTTTCATCCCTGAAGAGAGTGAGGCTTTTCACAACATGGGAGGGCACAGCCGCAAAGGTTGTCCGGAGGTATGTGGGATCGCAGCCAGAATCGCTGCTAATGTCATTCTTGATCTCAAAGAGGGATCAAAATAAAAGGCCTTGGACTTAGAGGTTTACTTTCCAGGAAAGAGTGTGACTAATTAACTCAACCCTGCCATTGGCGGCATCCAATCGTACATGATCGCCGTCATTCGAAGGCCAATTTGAATTAAGGAAAAAATTGAGAAGCGATTCCTAAAGGGTCATCCCTTTACAATTTCCCTTTTTTATTTCTTCAATCAACTCATCGATCGTGTGGACAGGATTTTTAAACTCGGTGAAGGCCCTTCCTACTTGCTCCTTACTATGACAATCGCTCCCACCGATGGAAGGGAGATTCCTTAAGCTCGCGACATGGATGGCCTTTTGATTCATATTCTCCAAGTCGATACCATTATGTGTCTCAATGGCATCAATACCGTCAATCTTAAACACATTTTCACCAAAGGAATCCCATCCCCTGAAGGGATGGGCTGGTACACAGATACCACCAAGACGATGAACATTTTCTATCACTTGGGAGGCATTCAAATAAGTATGGCTGGACCATATGTTCCAGGAGTCATCTTTTAATCCATATACCAGCAGGTGCCCATGATCGGTAGATATTTCGACGCCTCTGAATACATAAAAGCCTTCAGGAATCCTAATTCTTTCCAAAGGCCAAAAAGGTATCATTGAATGATGTTCGGTAAGACAAACACCATCCAGGTTCCTCTTGATAGCCTGCTCTACCAATTCCTCAGGTTCAAGAAAGTTATCAGCGGAGTATTTACTGTGGCAGTGTAAATCAATTCTCATGGAGGGGACTTAAATCATCTGTTTCAAAAAGTCAATGTGGAGAATTGGATAGCTGTTTTATAAAATAGAAGATCGCAATAAATAGATACTTCGAAATATTCGGTCAAGAGGATGATAACCTGTGGTGTTAGGTCATTTGCAATTCACGGATAGGGACCTGAATAAATTCTTTGGCTTTTTCTTTAGATTTAATTAGTCTTTCCATTTTTTTAACAATCTCAGCCTTGTAGTATTGCTCTCCACATACCTGGCAAACTCCTGCAGGGACATTTTTGAAAACAGTAATGAGGTCTTCTCCCCACCTGTAATCAACAATGACTTTCTTTTCGCTCACCTTTCCACTGCAGAAATAACACTTGTGGTACTTTCTTGCCATTTTTACTCCTTCCTTTTCGTATAATTTTCCGTCCAAACAAGAGGATTTTTTGACGGGTCATAAGTTGTAATCAAAAGAAGCTCCTCAGGATCAGTTCTTATAGAACACACAGCATGAATAGGTCTCCTCTTGGAAAACCCGAGGGTAAGAAAACTGGGTCCTCGTGGATCGTCAAGATAATCTTCTATAATTTTGCAATTGATTAGAGCTTCTTCCAACTCCCTGATTGAAATCTTATCAGCTTCTCGCTCTCTTTCTGCATGTTTTGAAAATTCATATTTCCCCGCACTGATAAATTCTTTAATCTTCTTCTCTCTCGCGTTAAGCGTTGCCATTTCCCTTTAAAACCAATGATATCAAATCATTCCAACAAAAGCAATGGTAGAGCTTTTTCAGCTACTTAATCAGACCAAAGAAACAGACGATTCGACGAAAGGTAAAATGCTGTGTTATACTTCTGAATCATGCCTGATACGGATGTGATCATTGTTGGAGCAGGAATGGCGGGCCTCACCTGCGGTTGTCTTCTCGCCCAAAATGGGTTGAGAGTTCTGATGGTTGAGAAGAATCAGAAGGTGGGTGGGTGTTGCACCTCTTTCGGAAGAGAAGGATTTTCCTTCGATCTCTCTGTGCAGTCATTAGGGGAGTGCCAGAAAGGTGGAAGGATATGGCATCTCCTTGAGAAATTAAACCTCCTGGATGAAATCCGTTTTATTCCTCTCGAACCCGCAAGGGAATATTACTTCCCGGATCGGAGGGTGATTCAATCTTCCAGACTGGAAACCCACATCGAAAATCTCTCCTCACTCTTCCCAAAGGAGAGAAAAGAAATTGCTGAAGTCCATGCTGTCTTGAAAAAAATTTTTGAAGAATTTTCCACCGTTCCATCCTCTCTCAATTGGTTTGAACCTTCTTCCTTCTCTTCCAAATATCCTTTTCTCTCGCGATACAAGGATAAGACCTATGAAGAACTCCTCAACGAATTTGTTTCCGATCCCTTTTTAAAAACCCTCTTATCGATACGAAGTTCCTATGCACTGCTTCCTACGGAGGAGATCTCTGTCGTGGGGATGGCAGGCATTGAGATGTCCTATTTTAATTATGGAGTCTCTTGTGTTGAAGGAAATGTAGAACAGCTTCCACTTAAAATGGGAGACGCCCTTAAAAAGATGGGAGGCCAAATTTTAACTGACCAAGAGGTTCAACAAATTTTGATCGAAGAGAAGAAGGCGATCGGTGTGCGGTTAAAGGATGGTCAGGAGATAACAGGGAAGGCAGTCATTTCTAATATCGATGCCCATTACACATTTTCTGACCTGATCGGAGAAGACCACATCCCCAGTGGCTTTCGATCAAAATTAAAAGGAATGAGGCCTTCTCTTTCTTATTTTATCCTCTATCTGGGGATCGAAGGGAGATTGGATGAACTTCCCGTTTCAAATAATGAGGTTTTTTTCGAGGACGAACCCCAGAAAGAATATCAATCTCTTTACGAGAATCGAATTTCAGGGAAGGCTCCCTTCTGCCTCCTCGCTCCATCGAAAGTCAATCCAACCCATGCACCCAAGGGGAAAAGCACACTCTGCCTGAGCTGTAAAACCTCCTATCACTTCAATCCGGATTGGGATCAGAAAATTAAAGATGAGCTCTCCCAACGTCTTATCCACAAGGCATCGACATTCATCCCTAATCTGGAGAAGAGGATCGTGGTTAAAATAGAGACCACTCCGAAGACGATTGAGCAATGGACTCGAAATCGGTGGGGTGCCGCCTATGGATGGGCACAGATCCCGAGGCAATCGGGGATTTATCGTCTTTCTCGCACCACGCCCATCCCAAATCTTTATCTCACGGGGCATTGGACATCTCCTGGAGGAGGGATTGCTGGAGTGGTGGCCTCAGGGGAATTGACCGCAGAAACTGTTTTGAACCGGTTTGCGAAAGGAGAACAATGAAATGATCCGAAGACCCTGGTTTGTGATTCTAAGTCTCTTTCTACTGGTACTCTTTCTCTCAGGGTGTCCCAAGAAAGTTGCGAAGATTCCTTCCATAGAGGTACCTCCTGTTAAGGATCCCATGGCTAAACTTCTTGAAGCCTTTTCCCCTGCCGATTCTGTTCAGGCAAAGGCCTCGATTCGTCTTGATACCGTGAGAAAAGGTGAGGAGTTGAAATTCCTTCTCAATGGAATCGTCCTCTACGAGAAACCGGATAAGCTTCGCATCCTGGGCTATCACCCCTTTGGAATGGGTGTGTTTGATGCCCTTTACCGAGGTGGGGAATTCTTTCTTTTTAGCCCCTTACAAAATAGGGCCTATACTGGGGAAATTTCAGAATTTGGAGATCTCATCGCGAAGGCAAACATTAGGATTTCAACGGAAAAGTCTGAAGGCAGCGAGGTTCCAAACCGGATTCGGATAGAGATGCCAGAGAAGGAGACTCGCGTGGACGTGAAATTGAAGGAGATCTCCGTCAATCAATCCCTACCGAAGGACGCCTTTCAATGGGTCGCTCCAGAGGGAGTGGAGATTAAACCTTTAGCCCAGTTCTTAAAAGGGAAGAAGTTGGAATGAAGATTTCTTTTATCATTCCCAGGTGGCCAAAGGACAGCTTCTGGGATGTGATCGCATTTAAATTCCCCTTGCTTTCAACTTCCCTCCTCGCGGGGCTCACCCCTTCGCATCATCAAATCCGTATCGTTGATGAAAGCCTCAGTGAGATCGATTTCAATCAGGAAGTTGATCTGGTCGCCATCACAGCCATTACCCCGTTAGCGCCAAGGGGATATGAGATTGCAGACGAATTTCGAAGGAGAGGGAAAAAGGTGTTGATAGGGGGCATCCACGCATCCTGGCTTCCTGAAGAGGCGAAAGCCCATTCCGATAGTGTGGCCATTGGTGAAGCAGATGAGGTCTGGGTTGAGATGTTGGAGGATGCTGAAAAAGGGACCATGAAACCCTTTTACCGTCAGAAGGAAAGAACAGATCTTAGCCGTCTTCCCATTGCGAGAAGGAATCTTTTCCCTCCGAAGGGGTACCTCTTTCACAATCTGATTCAGACCACAAGGGGTTGTCCTTATGACTGTGAGTTTTGTTCCGTGACCGCTCTTCATGGAAGATCTTATCGGATGAGACCGGTCTCTGAAGTTGAAAAAGAGATTCAATCCCTGGAACGGTCCAAGGCCTACATCTTCTTTGTGGATGATAATCTTGTTGGGAACCTTTCCCATGCCAAAGAGCTTCTCACCATGCTCTCCCATTATCGGTTGCGTTGGGTGAGTCAAGGACCGATCCATATTGCTGAGGATGAAGAAATGGTTTCCCTGATGGCCAAAGCAGGATGCCATGGTCTCTTCATTGGATTTGAAAGCCTTCGCGAGGAGAACATTAATCTCATGGGAAAGCGAATCAACCGAATTGAAGCCTATGAGAGAGGGATTCAGAGACTCCATGACGCCGGCATTGGAGTCTATGCCTCCTTTGTCTTTGGTTATGATTTCGATGACCCATCGGTCTTTGATGAGTTTTTGAAATTTGCTGAACGAAACCAAATTGAAGGGGCTTTCCTTCCCCTTCTCACCCCTTTTCCAGGGACTCGAATCTACCAGAGGTTAAAGCAGGAGGGAAGGCTTCTGACAGAGGATTGGTCAAAGTACGATATGGCTACAGTAGTTTTTCAACCCAAAAGGATGACTGTGGAAGAACTTCAGGAAGGATTCTGGAAAGTGAATCGGTCTTTCTATTCTATTCCCTCCATATTGAAAAGAATCTTCAATCCCTTTCATATCAGAAGAAGTCTGATCATTTTTGGACCGATGAACCTCGGTCTCTGGCCTGCCGTCAAAAAAGCAGAGCGGTATTTCAAAAAAATCCCCCCAACCCCCCCTTCATAAAGGGGGGCGAGAGGGGATTACTTCTTTATATTTTACATGACGACATAAGTCTGACGAAGTCTGTCATTTCGGGCTTGACTAAGCCTGCCCCGTACTTGATACGGGGGAATCCAGTGATTTTCCCTCCGGGCCAGGCTCCGCCCCGGAAGGGCTCCTGCCCCGGAGGGAGGCCCTCATGGGCAGGAGGCTGGATTCCCGCTGGAGTTTATCCCGCACTTGATGCGGGGCGGGAATGACCCCCTTTGCTGTGATTAATGTCGCCGTGTATAATAATGAAAGCCATTGTGCTTTGATCGCCAGATATGGCGACTGGCACGGTTTTGTTCTCTTGTCAGGCGACATGCTTTCCCAGGAGTAAGGGTTCCATCAGACCAGGCCCGTTGGCGGTGGGCCTCAATTCTCCCTTGCTCTCGCTCAAGCCATTGATATTCCCTGTGAGTAATCTGACTACTGTCAACACCTTGATAAATACGGGCTTGTTGTCTTGTTTCCCGCCAGGTAAAAGGTCCTGCCATCGCAATGGTAACCGTTCCAAGAATAAGAGTTCCAACCCAAATTCCTAAAAATATTTTTTTCATCTTACTTATTCCCCTTTCTTTTAGACCTTCAGGTACTGGATGAACCTGAATCAACTTAAAACTCAAAACTCAAAACTCAAAACTTTTTCATCTTCTTTCTCCGACTCATGTTTACCCGATAAAAAAGCAATGGCTGTGCCAACCATTTTAGAAGTTAAAAAGATTTTAATTAAGCTCTAATGAAGGGAAAGCAGAAGGGCTTGATTTGTTTAGAAATTTCAGGGGGTTTGATTTTTTGTCGATTAAAAATTTTGACACCATTTGACATCAAAGGATAATAAAAACCTCACTGTTTTTGGAGATTTCGTTATGATTAAGTTGAGTAAAAAAGGAAAGGTTTGTCGAGATTTTTTAAGAGTGGGGAAATTTTCTTTTTAAATTACAATAAATTACCAACTTTCGACAATCTTGCCGTCCCAATCGACAGGAATTTCCTTACCGTAGGTACCTTCTTCAGTAATAACAACTCTTGTGAATCCTATTGACTCATGGGTCCAAATTTATTAAGTTCACCATATCATAATGGAAAATATGGTCGTTGATGGAAGAAGGATATAAATTAAGCCTTACAATTAATACCCAGTAACGGCAAGGGTTGTGTTATTATATGATTCATCTTTTGCAGTCACGCGCAACCAAGAAACAACTAGATGAAATGCTTGAAACACTCGGTGTCTATATTAAATTAGCCGTAGACATTAAACGAGGTATTTTGGCTGGAGGCGGAGCGCTTCACGCTGACTGTGAAGCCGTGTTGTTAGAAGAGGGAAGTCGACAAGATGACATTTGGGGGGCAGATTGGATTCCATCCACCCAACAGATACTCTACGAGGCTCTGATCAATATTCGACCAAAGCAGAATAACCCTTCAATGAAAATCCTTGATCCCTCCATTCGCCATCGCATTACAGAGATAGCCCAAAGTTTACTGGGAGGCGTATGAAAGATCATAATGTTATCCGGGAGCGATACTTGCGTGATGAATTGTCTATTCGACTGGGTGGATTGGCGGCCAACTTGGCGCGTGTCAAATCGTTCTCCGACCATCCCGATCACTGCCATATCGTCGAAAGTCTCTTGGACGAAAGCAAGTTTTTCATCGAATGGACCGCCCTCGACGCTGAACCGGAATTGCAAGCTGATTTAGTTGAATTACAGATTCGATTGGCATGTTGGCAGCGATCTTGGGCAGATATTTGGGCCGATCCTGCAAGGCGGGCGGCAGTATCTGAACAGGCCAATGCGTGGTCAGGACGGTTATTAAAGATTTCTGGCCTTGTACATTAATGAGAAGCCAAACTTCCAATTGAGGTGAAAAGAAGTTATCCAATCCCTTTCCTCCTTTAACAAACCGAGATCTTTTGCCTTACTCTATCATTCAACCTAAAGGTTGCAATTCGTTTCACTCTTAAAGAAGCCTCGGAAAGAAAAAGTGTGGCAGAAGCGTTCGGCGGAGATTGTTATAGAATACGGAGAAATTTTGGAACGTAAGAGCTTCCGTTATCCTCCAGAAAAAAGGATATTTGTTCCTCAGAAGATCCAGCTTTTTTCTTTGCCAATTTCCAAAGAATGCTTGAAAAAATTCTTTAAATTCTGTAATCTACAGCATTATCTCAAAACAGGAGGGAGAAAATGACCTTACTCATCATCCTCATCATCATTGCAATTCTTGTCATTGCCGTTGTTGCCATCTATAACAAACTCGTCCGGCTCAGGAACACGGTGAAGTCTTCATGGTCGGATATTGATGTCCAGTGTAAAAAGCGATACGACCTCGTTCCTAATCTGGTTGAGACCGTGAAAGGATATGCCTCCCATGAAAGGGGTGTCTTCGAAAAAGTGACAGAGGCGAGATCCATGGCGATGAAGGCAACCACTCCTGGGGAGATGGCCAAGACTGAGAATGTGTTTAGAGATACCCTGAAGAGCCTATTTGCCGTAGCAGAGGCCTATCCTGAATTAAAAGCCAATGCCAATTTCATACAACTCCAATCCCAACTTCAGGAATTGGAAAATAACATCGAGTATGCCAGGCGATATTATAATGCCGTGGTTCGGGATTACAACGTCCTGATCGAGTCATTCCCTTCAAACTTGATTGCATCGCAGTTCAATTTTAAGCAGGCAGAGTTATTCCAGCTCGAAACCCCCGAGGTGGAGAGAGAACCTGTGAAGGTGAGCTTCTGATGAAATGCGCCCTGAACCATGTTAGGTTCAGGGCTTTGGCCCCGAATCCAGTGTGGTTCAGGGCTTTGGCCCCGAATCCAGTGTGGTTCAGGGTTTTGGCCCCGAATCCAGTGTGGTTCAGGGTTTTGGCCCCGAATCCAGCGTGGTTCAGGGCTTTGGCCCTGAATCCAGCGTGGTTCAGGGCTTTGGCCCCGAATCCAGTGTGGTTCAGGGTTTTGGCCCCGAATCCAGCGTGGTTCAGGGCTTTGGCCCTGAATCCAGTGTGGTTCAGGGTTTTGGCCCTGAATCCAGCGTGGTTCAGGGCTTTGGCCCTGAATCCAGCGTGGTTCAGGGCTGCCATGCACCCCATGTGGTGCATGGGGGAATGAAATGAGGAAGAACGAATGAAAGGTTACTCGAAGTTATGTAAATTGTTTTTATGCGTTAGCCTCGTCCTCAGCCTCATCCTCATCCTTTTTATTTCTCCTGCCTTTGCCCAGTACTTCACGATTAATAAGTTCCACTCGGATATCATGATCGATGAAGATTCATCCGTTATCGTCAAAGAGACAATCGATGTGGCGTTTCATCAGTCAAGGCATGGAATTTATCGAGAGATCCCTTTTAAATATCGAGATGAGTTCGGCAAGATAATCATGACACCCACAAGGGTTTTGTCTGTGACGGATGAATCAGGGAAAGTCTGGAAATATCAGGTTAAAAAGACGGGTCATCTTGTCACTATAAGAATTGGGGATGCAAAACGGTATGTCAAGGGAAACCAGACTTATGTGATTACCTATGAAGTCGAAAATGCGATCCTTTTTTTCAATGACCATGATGAACTTTACTGGAATGTGACAGGAAACTACTGGAAAGCTCCGATCAAAGAAGCCTCTGCGACTGTATCTTTGACCACAAAGGATAAGAGTAAGAATTTAATGGCCGCAGGCTATGAAGGAAGCTACGGTTCGAAAGAAGAATGTGGTGTTGAAACCTATGATAACATCGGAAAATATTTTACCAAGAGAAGCCTCAAGATGGGCGAGGAGTTGACCATTGTCTTTGGATGGGATAAGGGACTCATCTTCCCTCCATCCTCATGGAAGAAATTTTTGTGGGCCATTAACCCGAGGGAGAACTGGGTATTTTTGCTTCCCATTTTTTCATTCCTTTACATGGCCAATCGCTGGTATCGGAAAGGAAGGGACCCGAGAGTCAGAGAATCCGTTGCCGTGATGTATGAACCTCCCAAGTTTGATGGTAAGCCCATCACTCCAGCGGAAGTTGGGACGCTCATCGATGAGAAACTTGATCCAAGAGATATCACCTCAACGATTGTTGGTCTCGCGGTCAAGGGATATATCAAGATTGAGGAAACGAAAGAAGAAGGACTGGTTTTTGACAAGAAGGATTACTATCTTAAGAAGGTAAAAAACCATGATTCGAATCTTAACCCTTTTGAAATAGAACTTATGAAAGCCTTATTCCCGGCTGCATTGCCAGGCACGTTCATTTCTGATTTGAAAAATAAGTTCTATACAAATTTAGATGGATTAAAAAAGGTTCTCTATGGAGAGCTGATAAGAAAAAAGTACTTTCGCAGCAGCCCTGAAAAGGTGAGAAACTCATATATTGCTGCAGGAATCTTCATCCTCGTGTTCGCCTGTTTCGCCTTTGCGTTTCTTGCATCTGGTTTTGAAGGGAAAGGCATTATTGCAGGCATATTAACCGGAGTCCCGGTCCTCGCCTTCGCGAAGTTCATGCCCGTGAAAACAAGAGCGGGTGCCTCTGCCTATATGGATATTCTGGGTTTCCAGGAATTTATGAATCGTGCGGAGAAGGATAGAATCGAGAGAATGGGGGATATGAACCTCTTCTCCAAGTTCTTACCTTATGCTATCGCCCTTGATGTGGCAGACAATTGGGCGAAGGCCTTTGAAGGGATCTACCAGGACCCGCCTGACTGGTATGTGTCACCTGTGGGATTCAGAACCTTCAGCCCATATGCTTTCACTCATTCTCTCAATTCCGTGACTTCAAACCTCGGCTCTGCTATGTTCTCAGCCCCGAGATCCAGTGGGGGCAGTGGTGGTTTTGGGGGCGGAGGTTCTTCCGGAGGTGGCTTCGGAGGTGGCGGCGGCGGAAGCTGGTAACCCCATAAAACTCAATATCCGGTAAGCTTAAAAGAAGAGAATCAACCACCCAAATTAATTGTCTTGAACCCCGTCTAATAATTTGAACCGTGACTCCATAATCCGTATTTCTATTTTTGGTTTTGAGGATAACGCTTAGGAGTTTTTAAGGCAGAGTTAAAGAGAAAATTGATAAGCACAAAGTTCTCTAAGAAAGGAAACCCAGATGAATGAGTATTTCTATCCCCTTGACGGTCGGAAGCATTACAAAGACCTGGAGGAAGCCCAGAAGAACATGTTTCAAGCCTTCAGAAATTTCAACAATGAGATCTTTGAGAAGGAGAGTGCTCTTTCCAGGAAGGTGAAGGAACTCATAGCCATTGGCGTTGCTCACACAACCCAATGCCCTTATTGTATCGAAGGCCATGTCAGGGCTGCTAAAAAAGCAGGAGCGACCGATCAAGAGATTGCGGAGGCCATTTTTGTCGCTGCGGCTTTAAGGGCAGGGGGCGCTTTTGCTCACTCAACTATCTCCATGGGCGTGCTCAAGGAAATGGACAGGTTAGAAAAGGGGGAATAGAAATCCCTTTTTAAAAGAGTAGGTTGTGTGTTACACCTACAAAGAGTGAGGATGAGCTTTCTATATGGTCTGACGATTTGCGATTGAAATCGAGTTTTACGCTCTGGATCAGCGGTGGCTATGGAGGGCCAGCGGAATGCCGGTCAGGTGAATCCTTTGGTTAGGCTAAGAATTAACATAATGCCAATATTTTAAGGGATTAAAACCCTAGCATACTTAAATCATCGCATCAACTTAGAACTTATGGCTTGATCCTGGTAATTTTTAAACTGCCTGCTTTAGGGACGCCTGTTAACTTCAAGGAACTGAAGAATTTTATCTTGTACTTCCGGAAGGCTCTGGACGTCATGGAGGCTCGTAACGCCATGGAGTTTAACGTTGACAACGACGGACTCTGCATTACGCCTGAATAACATCCAGTTGCCACAATGGCCAGAGGTTTCAGGACTCGTAAACCAGGGATCGTTAGATGAAACGACTGCAAGTATTGGTTCATCTCTGGGGCCGGAAATTCCTTTGTATTCAGGCCATCCCGAATTACAAGTCCATCCGAGGATAATCCTACCGGCAAGGCCACCACGCCCATATTGCGCTGTCGCTAACGCGCCTTCGCTGAATCCCACCATAAAAATGTTTCGTTTGTCTACCCATGGTAGATTCTTTGCTACCTCATGGGCGTAGCTGGCTTCCGCGAGCCGAAAAGCCAGGATGTCCCTGTACAAACCACCGCAGCTTGCTGGTCTGTATTTCCGGGCACTGCTGTTAGGTGCAAGAACCGCGTAACCGTTTCGGAGGAGAAAAGAGATGTCGTGATTGGTGTACCAATCGAACCCGGCGCAGCCATGCAGGTAGATAACCAGTGGCATCTTCTTCTCACCTGCTATGTTGGCCAGGTCCTGTTTCACCTTTTTCATTCGTCCCCAGGAAAACAAGTCCGAAGGAGCGTCCCCTTTATAATATTCTGCAGGGATGGCAACGATGGCATCGTCCAAGGTGCGCGCCAGCTCTCCTGGATCATTGGTGGTGCCCATCGTGGCGCAGGCGCTTAGCAAAAAGGCTGCCAAGAAGCAAAGCGATAGCTGAGGAAACCTTACCATTGCCTCAATCCATTTTTGAGGTTTAATATCTCTGAAATCAAAAATATCACATCTACTTCATTTTTGATAGGGTTAAAGTAGTCTAACATTAATACTGCTGTGATGTTTCTGAAGCATTTGTTTTTGAGAGATTCATAAAGATCAGAAATGCCTTGAGCATGTTATTCTTCCTAAGATGAATATCATTGGATTTTTAAAGAGTCAATCAAAAATACGCCTTGTAAATACTATCTTTTTACGGATTATCACTTGTAATCTGGTATTTTAATATGGATTCTCGACTTGTTGATTTCAGGAAGAACTTATTACTGACTACAATGATGTTCGTAAGTAAGGTTCTAACTTTTACATATCTCTGATGAATCTGTTATAATCCACTCCCATATGGTTAAGAAATTACTTAAGGGTATCTCCTATCTCTGTCTCCATCATTATCGGAAGATTCTCCTCATTTTTTTCATCATTCTTGGGATCGCCTTCTTGCTTACTGGCAGGCTTCGTTTCGATCCCAACTTCCTCAAACTTTTTCCTGCTGAAAAAGGTTCCATCAAACTCTACATGGAAAATCTGCAAGAAGCAGGGACGTTCGATCTCCTTTTTGTTCTTTTGGAGAAAGGAGAAGGGGTCGATTCCCAGCGTCTGATCGAATCCGGGAGAGAGATTTCTGAAAACTTAAAGAGGCTGGAACTTGATGGAAAGAAAGCCTTCAAGACGGTTCGATTCCAAAAGATAGAAGAAGAGGATCTGGAAGGATCAAAA
>Ga0315281_10005406_pt1 | contig 18283 bp, 17 predicted proteins | sample YL17G07_0_MG_FD_204540 | JGI IMG/M metagenome (GOLD analysis project Ga0315281, IMG submission 204540) | Sediment microbial communities from Yellowstone Lake, YNP, Wyoming, USA - YL17G07_0 | ecosystem: Environmental > Aquatic > Freshwater > Lake > Sediment | place: USA: Wyoming | collected...
GGTGCTACTACGGGCAGAAGCAGGGCGTCAGATAAAGATGCGGTTAATTGCCGGAATCATCAGACAAATGAACAAAATGCCTGCCACATACCACTTCAAGATCCTTGAATGTTGCCATCAGGTTCCGTCGGGAAAACACTTTCGCACTGCTCAGGCCTGAGCCTTATCTCACTGAGTGCGGGAGTGATCCGGTGCTATGTTGATCGAACTCCGCAAGGGAAGGACGCTTCACCCGGGCACCTTTAACGCGGTGATCGCACCCGGGAAGGTGATGATCTCCGCACTCAACACCAACACAGATATCCAGCGGTTCCTCTTCCTGTACATAAGCGGCAACTACTCGCGCCTCCTCACTTCGATCAGCCGTTCATCCAAAAATTTTGAGGCTCGCAGGGCATTCACGGTACACCAGCTCTTCACGATACTCAGGGAGACAGGCCATACCGTCGTGATCCTGGAACATGACCCGGCTCTCTTTGAAGGAGCGAAGGATATGATCCCGCAGATCGCGGGGATGCTCAAAGAGGTCGGCCGGGAATCACTCGTTATCCTGTACACCACATCTGCCGACGACTCCTTTTCAATCCTGATGCGTCATGCCGACCGTATCATCGAGATCACGCCATACGAAGAAATGGGCCGCACGATGTTTCGCAGATCCCGCCCGCACCGGGGCAGCGGGCCCCTCCCCGATTCACTGACGACGCTGGAGGTGTCGTGACGGGCAGGAGTTTTGTGAGTGTCAGGCAGGGGGTGAAAAGCATTGCTGACCACTGGACCCGGTCTGCACGGGCACTTAAGAAGGAAGACCAGCACTATGGCGAAAAACTGGTGGAACTGGCAAAAAAACATTCGAGCGAGGCGTTTGTTGCCTGTGATGATCCTCTTGAAGCTGCGATCTTCTCGGTGCTCGTCGAGATGCTCAAACACCAGGACCAGATTGAGTCGCACGCGAGGGAAGATGTGGATCGTTGACACGGCGTATCGGAACGGTGGCGTTGATCTCTGGGAAAAGCGCAGTCGTGTAACAAACGTCCATTATGAGTACAACCCGCCCTTTCTTATCCACTTCCACGACCCGCATGCGCATCACGATATGATAGATGTCCTTGAAGAGCGGTACAGGGCAGAGCAGTGCACTATCCGCACCATCTTTGGGGATCTTCCGGGTTACTCAGTATATGCAGGCCGCGAGGTTGCTGAAGCAATTGAACAGCAGGCAAAATTTGATGTTCAGCTCTTCAACGTCGATGTACGCCTCGACCAGCACTTCATGGCAGAGCACGGGATCTTCCCGTGTGCCGGTGAGAACGATGACCGGTTCTCACCAGAGTTCTCGCACAGTCTGAACAGTATTGAGATTACAGTTCACGGCAAACCGGCACTCTCGCCGCTCTGCTCTGATGTTGAGGTCATTCACGAGCGAACGGAACGGCTGACCGGGCGGACACGGGAGGTACTTGAGGATCTCTTCCTGCTCGTGGGGTCGCTTGATCCGGATGTAATCCTCATGCCGGATGCCGATACCTGGATGCCGAAAATCCGGAAACAGGCACAAAAGCACGGCCTCGATATGCCCTTCTCACGGAACGGGAAGTACCGGCAGATGGATTCCCGTTCGTACTGGAGTTACGGGAGGATGGAGCACAAGGAAGCAGCCCTCATCCCGGATGGGCGTATCCTGATCGATACCGAACAATCGTTTGTGTACCAGGAGGGAGGACTTGACGGCGTGCTCATGGCCGCACGGCTCTCAGGACTTTCGCCGAACCTTTCATCGCGTTTCACGCCGGGCACTCTCATAAGCAGCTACGAAATTTATGATGCAGTGAAACAAGGAATCGCAGTCCCGTTCCGGAAAAGCGACCCGGAGATGATCCGCCATGTCACCGCGCTGCAGGCTGCGGACCGGGGTGGAATGATGTTCCAGCCGGCACCGGGCATCTACGAAAAGGTTGAGGAGATCGATTTCACTTCTATGTATCCCACGATTATCGTGCAGTCCAACCTGTCACCCGAGACGATTGAACACCCGGAACGGCAGGGTTTTCTCCCTGCTGCACTCAAGCCTCTACTCGAACTGCGTATCAGCACCAAACGATTAAAGAAGACAGATCCCAGGTTCGCCGGCATCGACTCTATCCTGAAGTGGATGCTCGTCACCTGTTTTGGCTATACGGGCTACAAAAATGCGAAGTTCGGGAGGATCGAAGTGCATGAAGGGATCACCAAACGATCCCGGGATATCCTGGTCCGAACGAAGGATATAGCAGAGGAGATGGGTTTTACCGTGCTGCATGGGATCGTGGACTGTCTCTGGGTGCAGGGATCTGCAGTCGAAGGGCTGAAACAGAAGGTCGATAACGAGATTGGCATTCTCACCGAGGTTGAACACTTCAACTGGATCGTCTTCCAGCCAATGAATGACGGGTTTGGTGCATACAACCGGTACTTCGGCAGGCTGAAAGACGGGAGCGTGAAGGTCCGGGGGATCGCAGCACGGCGACACGATACCCCGGAGATCGTCCGTTCGATGCAGGGGCGGATGCTCGAGCTCATGGCGAGTGCACAAAGCATCGCAGAGCTTAACGACAAAAAAGAAAAGATCGGGAATATTTTCCGGGAGACGACAAAGAGCCTTCCTGCGGCTGACCCACAGACGATGGTGATCAATCGCCGGATAAGCCGGCTCACGTATGCTCACCGCTGCATAGAAGATGCAGCAGTTCAGGCCTACCGGAAGCACGGGATCGAAGTCGCTCCCGGAATGAAGATCAAATATGTGGTGACAGATGCCCGGAGATACCAGGTCGCGCCGGCATGGTATGCGGACTCATTCGATCTTCCGTTTTACCGTGGCCTGATCGATAAGGCATGGGCCGAGATCGAGTTTGCCTTCACGGGAAGGAAATCAGAACGCGGAGATATTCGATGACACTTCTGTTTTGAGCTCGTTTGTAAAAGACAGCGCAGATTAACCCATAATGACACTGATAGTCCTGAAATCCTCAATTAGGAATCGTTAAGAGGGTTACCCTGACTACAGGATTAAAAGAGATTATCCAATATTGAAAAACAGAACGGTTTTTTTGACATCCACAATTCCATCATGGTTATAATCATACGTTACAACGGTTGGGCTGACCGATATTTTGGATATAATTCCATTGTATACTGCAACATCATTCAAATCGACCTGTCCGTTTTCATTCAGATTGAAATTGAGCCCTGCGCTATCAGATGCCCGGAATCCTTCCGCAGAATCTTGTAATAAATACGTATCGCTTTCCCTGCCGTCAGTGTGTTGTGTTGTTTTCTCACCAAATGGAGGGCTGACGAATATCATGAATCCAAGAGCGATTAAAAGGATCACCGGGATTATTGCAAGGATCGGAAAGGCCGTTCTCATAATAATTGCATTTAATTATTTAATAATAGATAAATTTTACTATTTTAATCAGAGCTCATATTATTGTTTTTTACAAAAAATTTGATAAACGTTATACATAACGTAAAGTAGAAAAAACCGGTTGCGTCAGGGTCGATTCATTTGAGTATCACACTTCATTTTAGGATCGTTCAAAAATAGAACGTGTGGCACGTATCATTTATCAAAAGGAACTGGATTGGGTAACTGTCAGGATATGAGATATCAGGAGGACAACAGAGATGTAAATTCTCCGCTGTAACAATTATTTGGCTTTAATCGACAAAACGAGGGCTCATTTTTTCCGGCACCTGATGGCAATCCTCATTTTGTTAACCGGTACGATCATACGGTTAAAAAAAAGACCAGATATCTAGGCGAATAATTATTGCAATGGGACGATCAGGAGACCCGCTGGAAGATCAGGTAAGTCTTAGCGTTTGTACGAAGTATCAGATGGTCATTGTCGATGGCATACGAGGATGTATCCTGCAGTATCTGGAAATAGGATCCCTCCTGCTCCGAAGTTGAACGGCAATACATCAGGGTTGATACAACCGGGCCAATTGTAATACTACGCCCGTACAGTGTTGTCGTTCCCAGTACCATATAGGGTCCAGAGTAACTGTTGCACCCCCCGTATCCCGTCAGGGTTTCATCAGCCCTTATTGTCAGATTTATTGCGGTAGTAGGCGTGATGATGGGGGAATCCTCTCCGGTTGCCATGGATGTGAGGATCCATTTGCCTACCATATCCTGTGATGGTATTTCGGAAATGGTCTGGGATACGACCGGAACCGTGGATGCTGGTACAGGCAGAGTTGTCTCCGGCTGCGGAGAGGGCTGGGACGTACAGCCGGCCACCGTAATGGACAGGATAACCAGTGCAATTAAAAGGACTATACGCATTGAGTCCATTCTCCATGAAAACATACTCATTCCATTATGCCAGGACAATTATCAGGTTTCCTGTAGTAGTTAGGATCGCTGCGGAAACATGGGGGGTGCTTGATCACTGAGGGGGGGATGGGGTGACACGCCCTTGCATGACAGGTTACGGGTTTCAGCAGGGTTCCAGGGAGTGTCATATTCCGTGGAATCCAATCCAGGCTCGTTTCAGCCTCCGTTTACCTTATATTCCCTCTCCTAGGATCTGCCGGATCCGGTAAAAATGCTGAATTCAGCCGATTTGGGAGCTATTAATTCGGGATTATTGATTATTAAGGGTTTTATGGGAAACAGGCGATGTTGCGTGCCCGGAAAAGTGCGCTAATAGACCCTTTTGGGTGGCGGATAATCCGGAAAACACCCTGCATATGGCCGGCTATATCCGCAGAAAATCACCCTGCGAAAATCCGCCCGTATTCGCGATTGGCGGGGCGATCTCAGATGCCTGCGATGGGCTTGACTGTCCAGGTGCGCAGGGAGGGGTTCCGGGATCACCGTTTTCACGTCGTAGGATACTCCATTCAGTTCCCTGTCAGATGTATATAGCGAGGGTCTCCCTCGGACAGGTGTGTGTGCAGGGTCGCTACCGATCGTACGTAACACATGCCCGACCCTAAGAGTCCCATAACCCCTACGATCCTCCCCCCCGCAAAACCTGTCGTTGTATCGATAGTTTTTCCACCCTCATCCCGAACCCCTTATTAACCCTGCGGGGTAATATCTACCGTATCAACGATCATCCGGTCGTTGAACCAGATAACCGGCGGGAGCGGCTTGTACGGACGCTCGTGCCGGTGAGGGAGCGAGCACTCGCACGACTCCCTGACAAATCCAAGAGAATAGTATAGCATACAAGAGCATACCATAGGACACTATAGGGTGAATATTTTATGATACTGGTACCAGATACGAGCGTCCTTATCGACGGACGCATAACCTCAATGATAAAAGCCGGTGAATACAAAGGTTCAACAATAATCGTTCCTGAAGCAGTGATTGCAGAACTTGAAGCCCAGGCAAACAACGGTCGCGAAATAGGGTTTTCTGGTCTGAACGAACTTCAGCAACTCAGCAGGATGGCAGAAGAAAAAACGATAGAACTCAAATTCTCCGGTGTCCGCCCATCACTTGAACAGGTCAAGCTTGCAAGCGGCGGTGAGATCGACGCGATGATACGCAACATCGCGATTGAGAATTCCGCACGGTTCATCACCAGCGATTTCGTGCAGGCCGAGGTGGCACGGGCAAAAGGGCTGGATGTCATTTACTTGAAACCGCAGGTGAGCGACTTCGTTCCACTGGGCATCGACCAGTTCTTTGACGAACATACGATCGCGGTGTATCTCAAGGAACGGGTGTGCCCGAGCGCCAAGAAGGGAACAATCAATGATATGAAGCTTGTGAAGATCCGTGAGCAGCCGACAAGCGAATACGAGCTCCGGGCCCTTGCACAGGAGATTCTCGAAAGAGCAAAGCGGGATCCTGACGGTTTCATCGAAGTCGAGAAGCGGGGAATAACCGTGGTGCAGATCGGCTCGATGCGGATTGCAATCGCCCGTCGCCCCTTCTCTGACGGTATGGAGATTACTGCGGTCCGCCCGATCGTTGATGTAACACTCAAAGACTATGCCAAGGCAGACATCATCACAAAAAGGATCACCAGCGAGAAGAGAGGATTGATCATCGTAGGGTCTCCAGGCTCAGGGAAAACTACCCTTGCCCAAAGTGTCGCAACCTACCTTTCTGACAGCGGTTTTGTAGTCAAGACCATGGAGGCACCCCGTGAACTGCAGGTGCCGGACCAGATTACCCAGTACACGATGCTGGATGGCAGCATGTCCAATACCGCCGATGTGCTTTTACTGGTCAGACCGGATTTTGTTATCTTTGACGAACTTCGTAAAAATGAGGATTTCAATGTCTTTGCAGATATGCGGCTTGCGGGTCTTGGTATGGTTGGCGTCATCCATGCAAACGGAGTGCAGGATGCAGTCCAGCGTTTCTCCGATCGGGTGGACTTCTCGGTGCTCTCACAGATTATCAACACGATAATCTTTGTCCGGCAGGGTGTGATAACAAAAATTTATGATGTGGATTTTACCATCAAGGTTCCGGAAGGGATGGCCAGTGAAATGCACATCCGCCCGGTAACCATCGTAACTGATCATGAAACAGGCGAGCTGGTCATCGATGTCTTCCGCTATGATGGCGAGACTATCGTGATGCCGATGACCGCCGTGACTGCTGCGGCAAAAAAATCCTCGCTGTCAGTCCAGAATATCGGTGTCTCAGTAGCAGCGGTCAGCAACATTCGTTCCCCGGCTCCCTTGCCGGAGATGACCCCCGCAAAGGAAACTGAGGATCGTCCCGGCTGGAAACTCATGGAAAAAGATATTCAGCGTGAGATCGGGCGATATACCGAAGGTTTTGTTGATGTCCAGATGATGAGCGATACAAAAGCTGTCGTCTATATCGACGATAAAGACGTACCCGCCGCAATCGGAAAGGGAGGGAAGAACATCTCTGCCATCGTCAATAAAATAGGTATCGGAATTGATATCAAGCCCCGCTCTGAATTTGACCGCCAGCAGCTGCAACCGCAGAAAAGTGAAGCGGAGTTCAACCTTGGCAGCGGTATTAAGATACAAACGGACAAGAAGCAGCTTACTATAGTCGCCCCGGAACAAAGCGGTAAAATCGTGGATGTATTTGCAGGGAAGGAATACCTGTTCACTGCCACCGTGAATGAGACAGGAGAGATTCATCTTGCAAAGAATTCAAGCATTGCACAGGAGATGATCCGGCGCTACCAGAACAGCGAGATCATCAAGCTGCGGCCGGTATAACCCGGGAAATTCTGTTTTTTTTATAAAAAACGAAGGTGAAATGGTTTGAACGAATTTGATCTGGGCAAATTTGAAGAAGAGGCACAGGAACAGTGGACGCATGCATTTGAATCCAACCCGTCGAACCTTGAGAAATTTTACCTGACCGTCGCCTACCCATATCCAAGCGGTGCGATGCATGTCGGGCACGGCAGGACGTATATCGTCCCTGATGTAATTGCAAGGTTCTGGCGTATGAGGGGAAAACAGGTTCTGTACCCGATGGCATTTCACGTAACGGGAGCACCTGTTATCGGCATTTCAAAACGCATAGCAAAGAAAGATCCAAAGACCATCCACCTCTACCGCGATCTCTACAAAGTCCCGCAGAATGTCCTTGATGAGTTTACTGATCCACTGACCATCGTCCGCCACTTCGCAAGTGAATACCAGCGGGTGATGACAGCCTGCGGGATCTCGATCGACTGGCGCCGCAGGTTCACGACTGTTGATCCGACCTATAGCAAGTTCATCGAGTGGCAGTGGAAACACCTTTATGAAGCAGGGCATGTCATCAAAGGAGCCCACCCGGTCCGTTATTGCACAGTTGATGATAACCCTGTGGGGGATCACGATCTGCTTGAAGGCGACAAGGCCGAGGTGATCAAATTCACCCTTGTCATGTTCCGGTGTGGCGAAGCATTCATCCCTACAGCAACACTCCGCCCCGAAACAATCTACGGTGTCACCAACCTCTGGGCGAACCCGGCCATTACCTATGTCAGGGCTCTGGTGGACGGGACTCCCTGGATTATTTCGCATGAGGCAGCAGAGAAGCTCGTGCTGCAGGATCATACGGTAGAAATACAAGGTGAGATCGCCGGGCGGGATCTGATCGATACAATTGTCAGCCATCCCCTTTGTGGTAAGGTTCCTGTTCTCCAGGCTGACTTTGTTGATCCTGATGTCGGAAGCGGGCTCGTGATGAGTGTCCCTGCCCATGCACCTTTTGACTATATTGCACTCCGCGACCTGCAGCATGCCGGGAAATATACAACTATCAAACCTATCGCCCTGATTAAGGTCGAGGGTTACGGTGAGATCCCGGCCCAGGATGCAGTGGAGAGGGCGGGCATCACCTCCCAGATGGACAGCCGGATGGATGCACTCACGCAGGAGATTTACTCTGCTGAGTTTTCCAAGGGTAAACTCTTTGAGAAGTACGGCAGTAAACCGGTGCGGGTGGCACGTGACGAGGTTGCAGCACTCATGATCGAGCGGTACGATTCGAAGATCATGTATGAGTTTGACACCCGTCCTGTTGTCTGCCGCTGTGGAAATAAAGTAAAAGTCAAGATCCTGCATGACCAGTGGTTCTTGAAATACAGTGACCCCTCATGGAAGAAACAGGTCAGCGATCATCTTGGTGATATGGCATTGGTACCACCCGAAGTACGGCTTGAATTTGACCGCACCGTGGACTGGCTTAAAGACTGGGCTTGTACCAGGCGTGTCGGTCTGGGTACCCGGTTTCCATGGGACATCACACAATTGATCGAACCCCTTTCAGATTCAACTATTTACATGGCATACTACACCATCGCCCACAGGATAAAAGGGATAGAACATGAGCTCCTCACTCCTGAAGTTTTTGATTATATCTTCCTTGGAAAAGAGTCCGCTGACCTGCCCGCGAAGAAAAAACTGGAAAGCATGAGGGAAGAGTTTTTGTTCTGGTACCCGTACAACTACCGGTTCTCGGCAAAAGACCTCATCTCCAATCATCTCACGTTCCAGCTCTTCCACCATGTCACGATATTTCCCAAAGATAAACTTCCCCTGGGAATGGTAGTATTCGGCATGGGGCTCCTCAATGGAGCAAAGATGTCATCGTCAAAAGGCAACGTCTTCTTACTTGAAGACGCTGTGAAAGAGTTTGGGGCCGATACGGTCCGCATGTTCCTGATGGGAAGTGCTGAGCCCTGGCAGGACTTTGACTGGAGAAATGAGCTGGTAATTTCTACAAAAAAACAGATCGAACGGTTTTATAACACCGTGCTCGAAATAAAAGACGCAAACGGCGAGCCGAATGATATTGATCGCTGGCTTATCAGCCGGCTTCAGTCGCATATTGAACGGACCACAACTGCACTTACCAACTTCCAGACTCGCCAGGCATTGCAGGAAGCGTATTTCGGGATCGAGACCGATCTCAAATGGTATCGCCGCCGTCTGCCCGAAGACTGCGACGGGAGTAGGGTGTTGCATACACTCTGTTCAATCTGGGTTCGTCTCCTTGCACCGTTCATCCCGTTCACCGGTGAGCATCTCTGGAAACAACTCGCTGGCGAAGGGCTCGTTTCTTTTGCCCCGTGGCCGGTTGCACAGAAAAAACTGGTCAATACCCGGATCGAACTTGCCGAAGAACTTCTCGCCCGCACGGTTGAGGATATCGAATCGATTAAAAAGCTTATCCAGATTACCCCAAAATCGATTATCATATCACTTGCACCTTCATGGAAGCACGAAATTTTCCTTACCATCGCCAGAGCAGATGATCGGAGCACGGTGATCAGGGAGATTATGAAAGACGATGCCATGCGAAGACGGGGCAAAGAGGCCACCGACGCTGCGAAGCAGTGCACTACACTTATCCATCGTCTGCCACCGCAGGTGGTTGAACCTCTTACACGGGAGCAAGTCAATGAGAAGGCAGTCTTTGAGGCAGCGAAAGGATTCCTGGAAAAAGAGTTCGGTGTACCAGTCCACATCACGGAAGCCGAGTCGAACGAACATCCAAAAGCTGCCACCGCATTACCATTCAAGCCGGCGATTATTATTGAATGATGTCTTTTATGATGCTTCTCTTCCTTTATTTTAAATTCCGGATAAATCCGTAAAGCCGGAACATTCACGGATTTTCATGCAACACAGACCCGGGATTCTTAAAAATTGTGATGCCGGTATCTTCTCTGTCGATGGTAAGATGCTGTCCACAGGCTTGAAAATTATGCATGCTTTTTCCATAGGGAGATAGAATAAACTGCCCGGGTGAAATCGGCAGGATTTAAAATTATTTCCTTATTGCCTTCTGTACCTTGAATATAATGTCCGCCGGCAGCACCTGCATCTTATGGGCGGATTCCGCGTGATCAATAAATTTTCTCATAAGATCGTGACTGGTCTTTCCCTTCGCTTCATAAGGGCAATCCATTCCGATATCTTTGCACGTAATTGAGGGCAACGGTACTAACTCCTTTGCCTTTGATTCAGATCATATTCATTATTAATTCATGCAATGCAGTGACGCATGGCATGAACAGAGAGGATGTAATTTTTTTCATCAAATGAAAAGAAAAGGTATGTATCAGCAATCCTTCATCCACAAACAAGTTATACCGAACGTTATCACTCTGTTCTCAGGAAAATACCATGAGCAAACAATTCCGGATTCATCTGGTTTTAGTTGCATTTCTTCTCACGACCAGCATAATCGGTATCGCTACGGCAGCAAGTCTGGCACACGCATGGAAAGAGCCGCCAGTTGCTGAAGGTTCATATTTCGATGTCATGTTCTCTGCTGATGGCTCTACTGTCTATGCCGGTGGCAACCAGATGTTTGTTCGCTCCTGGGATGGAACCAACCGCTGGGGGGGCCGGGCTGGACGCGTTGCCACTATGAGCTCAGATGCCAATTACGTTGTCTCTGCTGCCGGAAATCTGGTTCAGGTGCTTGACAGGAATGGCACAGTGTATTGGATCAGGGGTATGGGTGCCCCCATCCGTGCAGTCGCCATCTCCACGAATGCTTCCTTAATTATTTCTGCTGACGAGCGGGGGGACATTCATTCATGGACAGGAAATGGTGAAAGCTGGGGACTGAACCGTAGTGATCTGGTAAAACAGATTGCAATCTCTCCTTCCAGATCGTTTGTTGTTGTTACTACCGCAGTGGGTCTGAAATATCTTTCTCCTGACATGACGCCAATCTGGTGGGATAACAAATCCGGAAGTCTGGATTCGTTCATTGCGATCTCCGCGGATAGTTCCACTGTGATCACCTCAGGAGAAAACCGTGTCTCGTCCCATATGAGTAGCGGGGCACTGAACTGGATGAAGGATGTAACCGGGGAAGCCATCATCGATATGGCATGCTCTGATGACGGCACCACCATCGTTCTTGGCAGCCAGGATGGGAAGGTCTGGACCCTTGACCAGGACGGCAAGGTGCTGTGGACGTATCCGGCAGGTTCGTGGATCAACGGGGTCGGGGTTTCCCGTGACGGATCCATTATTGCAGCAGGTGCCCTTGACGGGAACCTGTATATCCTGAATCATTACGGCAACCTGCTGGCAAAAACTAAGACCGAAAGTATCGTCCAGCAGAGATCAGTTGCAGTAAGCGGGGATGGAAAACGGGTTGTCGTCGCGGATCAACGTGCCTTGTACGGGTACGACCTCCTGGGAGAACCCGGGCTGATATCCGAAAAAACATTTACTCCAGCACCCCTGTTTCCAGCGACAAGTCCGACACCGGGAAAAACAACGTTGCCAATAACTCTGCCGACTACAAAGGTTCCAACACTACCAGGGACAACAGGTACCCCAAAATCAGCACTCTCCCCATTTCCTGCCATTGTCGCAATGACAGGTTTGCTCCTTTTAGTCAGGAAACGGATCAGCTGATGCAATATCTGCGATAATAAAAGAGGATTATCAAATTTTTTGATGTTGCATTGTTCGCCCTGCCTGAGGTGCTGTAATTCTCACCGGTCTTTTCTTATCCGGTTTAAGAATGAGGAACATATACATTGAAACTGCAGTGGGGGGGGGACAAAGCCTGGAACACCATAAGCGTTTCTGAAAATATGATTGCATGGCAAGAGCAGCAATTCAACAACAGAATTACTGAACCAAGGCGTCGGAAGGAGGAATGTTTCTGTTATTATATTGACATTTTACTTTTTTTTACCTTGGATTATATTTTTCATTCGGAAGTTCTCGTTCACGCCTTCACGAGCTCCCTAAGCTCCCTAAGAAATACACTGCGAATCGAGATCATTTTTCCCGGATTCACAGCTGATGATTATGCACATCTCCGTTAATCTTCCTCAACGCTTTTTGACCGCTTGACCCGCTCTTTTGTAGAGAATCCGGTTACTGCATCAAGATACTTCCGGTATCTCTTGTTTGTATCAAGGATAACGGCATCATTGGCCTTTATATCAGATTCAGTATCAATAATGATAGATTTGCCGCCAGTCCCCACCTTTATATCGAGACGCAGGAGTGCGCCTGTCCTGATGCGGTAGCCTTGCGGGGTTTTCTCCGGTTCAACTCCGAAACAATTCTTCAGTTCAGTTACAATACGTGCATCAAGATCTTTTGTCAGCCCTCTTTTGATGGGATACTCTTGCATAATACTTTTTTAGTAGTGGGTGTATGTTAATCTAATGACGGCTGAATCTCCAGAGTGTTGTAATAAAATTCTCACGCGGCTTGATACCGTACATAACGACATGGTTGACATAAAACCGAAAAAAGAACTTACCATATTTTCAAAACCGCTTCCCAGTAACAATACCGCGGTCCTGATGGGTTTTCCGGGCAGTGGCCTCGTAGGTACTATTGCTCTCCAGTACATGGTCGAACAGCTCGAATTCGAGCTGATTGGAACGATGACCTCCAAGTTTTTCCCTCCTCTTGCGATGATGAACAAAGGTGTTATCAATGACCCTGTCAGGATTTATATTAAAAACGATGTCGCTGCAATTGTTGCTGATATTCCCATTCACCCGATGATCTGCTACGAGATTGCAAACGGCCTCCTCGACTGGCTGGCGCCATTTAAACCAAAAGAGGTGCTGACGATTGCCGGGATTATCACGAACGAGCCAGAGAAGCGGGTCTTCGGTGTCGCGACAACTGCTGATGCGCTCAAGAGAATCCAGGAGCATACCCAGATCCTCCCGATCGGCAGCATTTCAGGGATTGCGTCCAGCATCCTCACGGAATGCAGGATCCGCGGCATCCCCGGCTATGGACTTCTTGGTGAGACCATCAATGCTCCTGATCCAAGGTCATCGGCTGCTACAATTGAAGTGCTGAACAAGATGTATAATCTCGGGCTTGATGTCCAGCCACTGATTGAACAGGCAGTTGAGATCGAACAGAGTATGCAAAAAATCTCTGAAGAAGTGCAACAGTCCGCCGAACAATCACCGAAAAAAGATCTTCCCATGTACGGGTGAGGGATTATGAAATGCGCTGCGTTAACCGGAATTTCACCTGAGGTGATCAAGGAACTAAAAGCAGGAAAACCCCGTACAATCGAGCTGCAGAGCATGCATAATATCATAAGCATTGCCGGTGTAAAACCAGGTCCTGATTCCCACATCTTCATGACCTCAGTTGATCTCGAGGACCTTAATCCGGGAGACCATGGAATTTGTGTCATCGTGGTTGCTACATCGGTCTCGATGAAACGGATGGTGGAGTTCTCGCATGGTCTGTATTATGAGGAGCGGGAGCGGATGTCTGCCCGCATCCAGGTGAAGTATTGTGCATCATCGGTTGTCAAACAGGTCTATCGCGAGGGAGTATTCGGGCCGACAACCGTTGAAGTGTTCAAATCATCCTGTTATCATGCGGGATAACCTTCATTTTTTCTCTATATCTTTTGAAATTCAGGATTTTTCCAGAAGAGTAATTCTTTCTGGGCATCAATAGAGAATTATATTAAGAACCTTTCCTGTTTTCCCTTAGTCCGTCAGGCAGTATTTTTATTTCCTGAGTACTACAAGCCCAAAACAGACTGCCCCGATAATTGCCATCGCACTCAGTGAGGATGCAGGAGTCGGTGTGCCGCCCGGCCATGGGGTTGGTACTTTTGCGGTTGATGTTTTAGCGACCGTGGTTTTTACTGTAATTGCCGTGGCTATGGTAGTTATGATCGTCGTATCAGTTGCCTCAGCCTGGAGCGTTGCATAAACATCAGTTCGCGCACCGGAAGTTATGGAAATACGGTCTGACCAATCCTGATAACCGATCTTCTGTACCAGAACCCGGTACGTACCGTGAGTAATATTATAGAGCGTCAGGGGTGTTTTTCCCTGGTATTCAGTATTTAAAAATACAGCCGCATTCGAAGGATTTGACTCCACCTGGATACTGCCGTTGGTTACCTGCGCAGTGGTTGTCGCGGTGGCAATCAGGGTGATAGAAACTGTACTGGTTGCATTATCATTTACTATCACATTCTGGGAGTAATCCTGGTATCCAGTCAACTGTAATAAAATGTAGTGGGATCCACTTGTTACACCCCGAATAGTAGTTGGTGTAGTCGTACCGGTACTTATACCGTCGATAAGGATTGTTGCCCCGGATGGTACGGAACTTACGGTAATATTACCCGTGCCTGACGCCAAAGATGGAATTAACAGTATTATTGTCAGGACCATACATACCAGAAGACGCATTTTTTTATTCATTATTTACCTCGGTCATCCAATGCAGTGAAGAGAACTTGCAACCGTCATCAGATATATTTTACCTAATTTATTTTTCATTCATGGGATCTTCCGATGAACGCATGACACAGATTAATTATACCGGAGCGCGAATGTTATTGGCGTCAGTGGGCTTGTGGCTTAGCTCGGACATAGCGCCGGGCTTCTAACCCGGATGTCGGGGGTTCGAATCCCCCCAGGCCCGTTTTCTTGTTTTCTCCTCCCGCTTTGCCTGATCCATTAAAACTCAAATACCATTGCGAATAATATGGAATTCCCTGTACCTGATCAGAGGTCCCACGGAGGAATTTCCTGGTGGATTCAAAACACCCGCATTATCTCATCGATTCCATTTTCGAATGGAATTATGGAAATGCTGCGTACTATGTTATTGCGGCGCTGTTGTTGGTCGTCGCGCTAATCGGGCTGCTGACACGGGACGACCTTTTCCGGGCGCGATGGGGTTTTGTCGCAGTAGCCCTTGTCCTGTTGCCTGCAGCATGCGAAGGGATCACCGGCATCAGGTTTCCCTGGCCGATGAAATTCCTGCTCGCACTTACCTCGTCATGCACACGACGGGCGGGATCTTCCGGTTTTATTTCACGCTCTATCCCATTTATGACAAGGCCTGCCATGTCGTCGCTGCAATGGGTATCGCTTTCCTTGTCTTTGTATCCATTCTCGTTCTGGGGGGGTTGACCGGAAAAAATTTCCGGAGGGGGATAGTGATTGTATCCGTATTTGCCACCGTAATGGTTCTGGGACTCACATGGGAATATGCAGAACTCCGGCTCGATATCTCGTCGGGTTCAACCTATTTTGTCAATCTATACGACTCCGTCTTCGATATAATCTTCAATATCATCGCGTCTGCGTACGTGGCCGCCATCCTTAACGAGTACCTGAAGAAGGAGTCGCTCCTTATTCTGTACCGGCGATGGATTCACTGGAGAGGAGATGTGCGGGGACTGTCTGGAACAGGGGGCTCGTGAACCTCTTTTGCCTCATCTCTTCGGCAGGAGTTCATAGTCATCTTCCTCTTCGGGGAGGGGTATTTTTCCCGGCGATTGCAGTATTTCTCGTATGAAGGGATTCTCCTCTTGGATCCAGACCGCCCAGGGAAGCCTCGCCCATGCTGTCCTGTTGAAGAGCAGGCTTGTACCGATAGCAAGCATCAGGAGAACTATCCCGACCGCAAGTACTTCGGTGTTTGCTACACTGAGAAAATCCCTCGAATTCGGAAACAGACCGATGCCCACCTCCTGTGGAGAGACGGGCCAGAAGATTGCCGAAGATGGGTTGTACGTCAGGGCGTCTTCCAACAGGTGCGCCGCAAACCCGGCCCCTCCAAAGAACGCGCATTCCGAGAATTTCAAGCCCTGCCACCGGGCAAGAACGATCCCGGCAAGGATGGCATAAACGAGGAGCGCTCCCATGGTATGGAAATACCTTGAATGCTCAACCATGTGCGGGATGAACCCTGAAGTGAACTCCAAAGGATGACGGATAACATCAAAAATACCGTCGATATCGGGTATGCACCCACTGATAACGAAGATAAGTGTACACCATCCTGCTTCCCTGGGTTTTAAGAGCATGACGGCAACAATCGCAATTGCAAGACTATAGACGATATGCTCGATGTACATTAATAAAAAAATGGGAGGGAGCTAATCTTATACGTGCCGGTAGAGGCAGCAAGGACCGGAAATATCAGATGGACTTTAAGGCAGGAACTAATAAGAACTAAGAACAGCGGGAAGAAAAGAAAAAATTACCCGGCTGCCGGCTCTGTGTCGGCTATATCTATCGGCTTTTGCAGGATCTGGACATCCATGATATTGTGCTGGCGCTGGGCGAGTTTTTTTGCTTTGAAGATGTTCTTCCCATCCTTACCGATCGCAATACCACGGTCTTCATCCCGGACCTCGACCTGAACGGTCTGTTCTTCAGGTTCACCTTCAAACAGGATTGAAGTAACCTGTGCCGGCAAGAAACAGTTTTTAATGAACTGTTCCGGGTTACTGTTGTATTCCACAACCTCAATCTTCTTGCCCATTACTTCTGAAGCTTTTTTGATCGAGGCCCCTTTCTTCCCGATCGCTAATCCCATGTCACCGGGATTTATCACAAAGATCAGGCGTGCATTGCGCTCGTCAACAACACAGTCACGGCTTCCCGCGCCGGTAAGGCTCTCGAACTGGGAGATCAGACGCACACAGTCTTCGGTCAGTTTAACTTCAACCATATCATACCCTCTTAAGCGAGAGAATATCTGATTCGCCCGGGGTAACAATAGCAAGCGTGCTTACCATGAAGGGTTTACCGCATGCCTTGCCAAGTGCTACGCTTGAGCCCTCGAAGGTGTGGATAAAAAGATTCTCATAGCCCGAAAGTTTGGATTTGAAGGTCGCCGGACAATTACCCGCAACGACAATCATCTGGGCTTTACCCTCTTTTATGCATTTTTCCGTGTTGTTCTGGCCAAGAATTACATTTCCTGTTTTGATGGCTCTTCTGAGTGAAGCATTAAAATCCATGTACAATTCCTCTGGTTTTTCAGGTTTGATGTTCTAATTATCGTGTTGTCTGACTGCGATGAGTTTCACATCGCCGGTACCGAGCAGGATTGGCTGGCCGACAATGACATTTTCGGTGACACCGCTCAGTTCATCGACTTCATTTGCCACAGCAGCATCAAGAAGGTGATTGACCGTGACTTCAAACGCCGCCCGCGAGAGAACACTTTCCTTCTCACCGGCAATGCCATGCCGCCCGATCTGCTTGACTTCGCCTTCCATACACATCATGTCGGAAACGAGCATGATATGACGGACATCAACAAGGATACCCTGCTCATTAAGCGTGGATACTGCTTCGTGGATGATGGCATTCCGCGCTGCCTCGATACCGAGCACTGACGCAATTTCACTGATGTTGTTGGTACGTGTCCTTGTGGTGTCCACCCCGACAACATCAAATACATCTTTTATGTTGGAACCTTCAGTATAAAGTATATACTCCCCGGTCTCTTTTCTGACGACGACACGCAGAATATCATCGATACCCTGCACGATGACATTTCTTACATGTTCGGCGAGCTGGAAGAGGTTCTGGTAACTCTCCTTGTTTTTTGGCGAGAAGATGATAGTCGACGTCTCATCATTGATGTCATGTTCAAAGTCACGGTAATGCCGACGGTCGCGGATCTTTCTCGGAGCTGTTTCCATGATCTCCGCTGGTGAGATCTTTCGTTTGTCGCAGACTTTCGTGTTCAGATGCACGATCACGTGCATGTTCTCCATGTCAGTTGTGATATCCCCGAATTCATGGAGAGGAGCTGCTTCAATCTGCCAGCTGACTTCACGTGCCCGGTCACGGTCATTGCAGTACTCTTCCTCCAGATAGACGGTCATGGTCGGAGTGCTGGGCTCTTTCCTTGCATCCATGATCTCAATAAGCCTCGGGAGACCCAGGGTAACGTTAATTTCTGCAACACCGGCATAGTGGAACGTACGCATGGTCATTTGCGTACCCGGTTCACCAATCGACTGGGCTGCAATGACCCCCACGGC
>Ga0315281_10005407_pt1 | contig 18281 bp, 16 predicted proteins | sample YL17G07_0_MG_FD_204540 | JGI IMG/M metagenome (GOLD analysis project Ga0315281, IMG submission 204540) | Sediment microbial communities from Yellowstone Lake, YNP, Wyoming, USA - YL17G07_0 | ecosystem: Environmental > Aquatic > Freshwater > Lake > Sediment | place: USA: Wyoming | collected...
TCGTGACCATCCCGCATCGCTTTGGACTCCTTCCCTGGGTGATAGGAAGAAGTCTATGCGATAGGAAAAACACATATCGATGTTTTTACGGTTTTTCACATAGCGATGTGCTTACGGAAACCCCCTAGCAATTTGCTTAATACAGCAGATACGGTTTGCGCGCTTCGGCAAATTGGGCTAAGCCCGGGGCAAATCCGGCAACGATGTTTTTGACGCTCGCGCCTTTTTCCAGAGCCAATCGTACTTTTGAAGTCCCCATGATCTTGTCGAAATATTTCTCGTGGAATTCGAATTTATCGGGATACATATCACGGATGGTCTTGATGATCTGGAGCGTCGTTTCCAGCGGACGGAAAGCCGCCCTGTCCGTGACATGGATTTGCGCTCCGCCGCACAGCTCGCCCTTGAATTTCGAGAATGTCGGCGTGAACCACTGCTCTCTGAATGTCACGCCGACGAGGCCGAGAGCGTTAAGCTTTTTTGTCAATTCAAATCCATCGATCCAGGCCGCGCCGAAAATCTCAAACGGCCGGGTCGTCCCCCGCCCCTCGGAAACGTTCGTCCCTTCGAAAAAAACCTGGCCTGGATAGACCGCGGCCGTATCCAGTGTCGGCATGTTCGGCGATGGGAAAATCCAGCGCAAACCCGTCTCGTCGTACCACATTTCGCGTCTCCAGCCTTCCATGGGGACGACGGTCAGCTTGGCCTTCTTCTCTAAAAATTTATCGTTATAAAGCTTGGCCAATTCACCGACCGTCATACCGAACCTCACAGGAACAGGATAGACGCCGACAAACGAACTGTATTCCGGATATTCGAGGATGGGGCCTTCCGTGACGACGCCGCTGATCGGGTCGGGCCGGTCGAGAACAATGAAATCGATCCCGGCTTCGGCGCTGACCTGCATGGCATAAGCCATGGTCGATTCGAAGGTATAGACGCGCGTTCCCACGTCCTGGATGTCATAAACCAGCACGTCGACATCTTTGGTCATGGACAGGTCGAGCTTTTTTCCGGCGTGCGTCGTGTCGAACGAGCGCATGAATTCGTCGATGTTCTTCAGCATGCCGGGCTGCGGCTTCAGGGACGGACCGTAAAGGCTGAAGACGGGAATCTTGAATTTATCGTCCATGTAAAAGGGAACATATTCGCCGGCCTGGGCAGTGCCCCGGACGCCGTGCTCGGGCCCGTAGAGAGCGACAAGCTTGACATCCGGGCTTGTCCGGAATAGGTCGATCGTGCTGCGGAGGCGGCTGTCGACGCCGGAGGGATTCGTGATGAGGCCGACTTTTTTTCCTTTGACCATAGCCAGGTATTTTTCAAAGAAGACTTCAACGCCGAGCTTGACTTTCGTCGGACGAACAGCCGCAGCCGCCGGCGCCCGTGTCTCAGTTTTTTGGGATTTGCAGGCTGCGCCTGCGATGAAATTGATAATCATAAAAAAGGCCAGCGCTCCATTGAATACGGCTGATTTCAAGGTCCCTTTTTGATGTCGAATCCTCATCTCCCCTCCTTCTTATGGATGGAGCAATTTTCTCTCCACCAAATCGTGAGATTGCCACGCCAAGAGGCCCGCAATGACAATTTTCCATAACTCCGCTTAGAAATTTAAAAGGACGCAGGGTGAGTCCCAAAGAAAGCCCTCCTTTTTTATACGCTTTCGCTCTTTTCGAAAAAATAAGCGCCGAGAAAAAGCATAACCAGCGAAAACCCGGCCATAGCCGCCAAGTTCAACAAAATCGGGAGCGAGGCGACATTGATCAAGGATCCCCGCAGCCCGTCGATGCCGTAGGTCAGGGGGTCGATATAGGACAGGACGCGAATGATCCAGGGCAAGTTTTTTATGGGATACAGCGCCCCGGAAAGGAAGAAGAGCGGAAAAATGATGAAATTGATGATTAAGCCGAATCCCTGCATATCTTTCATCTTCGAAGCGAAAATCAAACCCAGCCCGATGAAGGTAAAGGCGATGAGAATCATAAATACCAAGGCCATCAATAAATAAGGCCCGCGGCTGATGCGAAAGCCCAAGAAAAACGAGAGGCCGAAAACCAGCAGCCCCTGGATCATGGTCGTCGTCGTCCCGCCCGCGATGCGGCCGAGGACGATGGAGACCCGGCCGACCGGCGCGACCATGATCTCTTTAAGGAAGCCGAACTCCCTGTCCCACAAAACGGAGAGCCCCTGCATGGACGAGGAAAAAAGCAGCGTCATCCCGATAATGCCGGGCACAAGGAATCTGATATAATTCACTCCGGCCGCGACACCCGGAACGGCCATGCGGTTGAATCCCAGGCCGAGAAACGCCAGGAAAAATAGAGGCTGGATCAAGGAGCCGATGATTCGGGACTTGGCCCGGCTATAGCGTTTCATTTCCCGCAGCCAGAGCACATAAACCGCCGTCCGACTGATCATCGTCATCTCCTTCCGTGCGCCATGACCATCGCCCGGTTGCGCTCGTTCAGATTCGCTTCCTGCTCCCGGATCGTCCGGCCCGTGAAATGGAGGAAAACGTCCTCGAGGCTCGGCTTGCGGAGGTGCACGCAGCTCACCGTAATGCCGTGTTTCTGGGCCATGGTGATGAGCTCCGGGATTCGGCGCTCGCCTTTCTCCATCGTCAGATTCAGCTCGTCCTCCCGGCGGCTGTATTTTTTAATCCAGTCTAGCGTTTTCAATTCCGTCTCGAAGGACTCGAGATTTCCCTCGACTTCCAGGCAAACGACGTCGCCGCCGAGCACGTCCTTGAGCTTATGCGGCGCGTCGAGAGCGACGAATTTGCCGCGGTCCATGATGGCAATGCGCTCACAGAGATAATCCGCCTCCTCCATGTAATGCGTCGTCAGGATGATCGTGACCTTGCGTTCCCGATTGAGCTTCTTGACGTAGTCCCAAATGTGGCGCCGCGTCTGCGCGTCCAGCCCGAGCGTCGGCTCGTCGAGGAAAAGGACTTTCGGGTGCTGGATCAGCCCGCGGGCGATCTCCAGCCGGCGCTTCATCCCGCCCGAATATTTTTCGACGAGGGCCGACGCCCTGTCGGTCAGATCGACGAGCTTCATGACTTCGTCGATCCGCCGCTTTCGTTCGTTTTTCTCGATACCGTACATCATGGCGTGAAATTCGAGGTTTTCGCGGCCGGTGAGTTTCCCGTCGAGCGCCGGCTCCTGAAAAACGATACCGATGCTTTTCCGGACATCGTCTCTGCTTTTAGCAACATCGAAGCCGGCGATTTCGGCGCGTCCCGAAGTCGGTTTGAGAAGCGTGGACAACATGTTAATCGTCGTCGTCTTGCCGGCGCCGTTCGGCCCTAAAAGCCCGAAGAGCTCGCCTTCCGGAACCGAAAATGAGATGTGATCGACAGCCGTCAGATCATGGAATTGCTTGGTCAGGTTTTCAACTCGAATCGCGTCCATGGAGTCTCCAAAACTTGCAAAATTAGCCCTATATCATACAGGCTTTTCCGACTCCAGACAAGTTACACCCCCAGCTAGAAAGTACCGGATGGGTGACGCGGCGAAGGGGCTCCCCTCCCGCCCGCAACGGAAGGGCCCCACTGGGGGATGGGTGGAGTGAGGACGGGAGGGGAAGAGCCGCGGCAGGTCCTATCCGGTGTTTTCTAAATTTTAATAAAAATCTTGCGCTTGGTGAGCGGCAGAATGATTAAAATCCAAAAAAGGATTAAAAACAGTGGATACAACAACGACCCCAAATAAGGACCGGCCTTGGGAGAAAGAAGATGATTGTAAAGGTATGTGACCGGGCTGACGGTTTTGCCGGCATCCGGGATTTTGATCATCAGAAGAATCTTGGCCATCAACGTCGAGCCGACAAAAACCGTAATGGCGTTTGTCCCCAAGACGATAAACGGAGAGGCCCATTTTTTAAGCCGAAAACGTTCTATAAGGAGATAACAGAGGCCGAAAATAATGAGCGCAGCGCCGGCCGTGAAAATCACGTAGGTGCTCGTCCACAATTGCTTGTTGATCGGGAAATACGGGGCCAGGAGAAACCCGGCGACCGTGAGGACGATCCCGACGAGCAAAATATTGGTCATCTTCCAAAAAATCGTGCGCCTGGTCCGCAAATAATCGCCCGCCAGAGTCCCGAGCAAGACCGTGACGATGGCCGGGATCGTGCTCAACAGGCCCTCCGGATCGAATTCCGGCCTGGATAAATGCCCGGCCAATAACTTCATGTCAACGTATCCGCAGAGATTGCCCTTGGCGTCAAGGATTCCGGGACCATATCCCGGAACGGGCACATAGGTCATCACCGCCCAATAGCCGACAAGCAACAAGGCGGAAATCATGATCCGGCCGCCGATTCTGGTGTTCAGATAAATCAGCGCCCCGAAAAGAAAACACACGGCGATGCGTTGAAGAACGCCCGGAATCCTCATCGTCGAGAAGTGAAACTGCGGAAAGAGGTGAAGAAAAAGTCCGAGGGCGAAAATCACGAACGACCTCTGGAATATTTTGCCGTAAAGGCTTCCGGTCGTCCGGCCTTCCTCTCTCCTCCGCGAAAACGAGAGGGAAAGCGAAATGCCGACGATGAATAAAAAGAAAGGAAAAACGAGGTCGGTCGCCGTACAGCCGTGCCACGGGGCGTGCCGGAGGGGCGCGTAGACATATGTCCAGCTGGCCGGGTTGTTGACCAGGATCATGGCGGCAATCGTCAGGCCGCGGAAAGCGTCCACGGACGCCAGGCGTTCTTTCGTCACGGGCGATTCTTCCTTCCGGTCTATTCAGACCTGCATTTGCGCGTTTACATTAAAAATCGTCCCAGCCGGCGAATCCCTTCCTCGATATGCTCCGGCGCCGCGGCGAAAGAGAGGCGCAAATAGCCTTCACCCAGCCGGCCGAAAGCGCTTCCGGGAATCGCGACGACTTTTTCTTTCGAAAGCAAATTTACGGCAATAGCGAAGGAATTTCCGAATTTGGCTGTTTTCTCGGAAATATCTACGAATATATAAAACGTTCCTTCGCTCCGCACATATTTGAGATCGGTGTCTTCGTCCAGGCACTTCATCGCCAGGTCCCGGCGCCTGCGGAGTTCTTCTAGATTTCGTTTTGTATCGGCGTCGGCGATTCCCTTGAGCGCGCCGATGGCGGCGTATTGAGAGATCGCCGGCGCGCACGTTACGGACAATTGATGAAAACTCGCCAGGGGCATGGCCATTTCACGGGGCAGCGTGCACCAGCCGATCCTCCAGCCCGTCATGCAAAAGCTTTTGGAAAAACTGTTGATGACGACGGAGCGATCCGTGTGGCAGGCGATGGAATCCGGCCGGTTTTGAAAATGGATTTCTTTATAGACCTCATCGGAAATGGCCATCGCGCCATGGTCTTTAAGGCCCTCCGCGAGTTTTTTGAGCTCCTCGCGGGAATAGACGGCGCCGCTCGGATTGTTGGGATTGTTGAGAATGACCGCCTTTGTTTTCTTTGTTACGAGGCTTAGAATGTTTTCAGCCCTCAACCTGAAGCCGTCTTCCCGAAAAAGAGGATAAGCTCGAGGCGTGCCTCCCGCCATCCGGACGATCGAGGCATAGACGGGAAAGCCGGGATCGGGAATCAGGACCTCATCACCGGAACCGACAAGCACCATGATTACGGCCAAAAGGGCTTCTTCAGCCCCGACGGTGACACACACTTGGTCGGAAACGATGGGATAGTCGCTTTTTTCGGCGATGAGCTTTCGTAGCTCCGCAAGCCCCTCATTCGGCGTGTAGCCGAGATGCCAGGTCGCGATATTTTCCCGGACGTGGTCGAGGATGGGTTTGGGCGTCGGGAATCTCAGCTCGCCCAGGCCCAGATTGATGCAGGACGGATCGGCCATGTCGTTCATTCGCCGGATCAGCGTCTTCTCAATGCCCTTCATGCGCTCACTTAAAAAAGATATCATGGCCTATGCGTCCCCCGTCGGTTTCCGTTTGTGCTTCGCGTCCATGCCTCTTCTAATGTAAACGCATTAATAAAAGTGACATCCTCGTTCGGGCGGTGCTTAGGCCGTCCTCAAGCCCCCGTAGCGGAGGGGGGCCCCGTCGGCTTTTCCGACGGGGGGAACCGACGGGACTGGTTCCTCGGGGTCCGGGGGCTACGGACGGCCTAAGCGCCGCCTCTAGGTCGTCACCTTATTTATTGCGTTGATATTAGTTCTCCTTCAATAGTTTCCGAACAAGTTTTTTATAGATTTGAACGGCCTCCTCCAACTGTTTTTTCTCGACCTTTTCATCGTCCGTATGGGCGTCCAGAATGGATCCGGGACCGACAAGCAGCGCCTTGCCGAACGATTTTAAATACGGGATGTCCGTCGCAAACGGCATCACGGCTTTCTTAAATCCGGGCACCGTGAATAATATTTGAGCCTCGGATCGCGTCATCACTTCAATTTCGACCTGCTGTCTTGCGGCCGTCAAAATTTTTTTAAGGATGATGTCCGTCGGCGTCGCCGCCCGGACGGAGACAACGGCCTCTGCCGAACCGGGAATGACATTAGCCGCGACCCCGCCTTCGATCTTTCCGATATTCAGCGTATTAGGACCCAGCACCGAGTCCTCGCCCAGATCCAGGCGCCGGATATCATGCAAGACATCCAAAAGCTTTTCGGTGGCCGACTCGCCCAAGTGGGGGAAGGCCGAATGAGCCCTTCGGCCCTTCGCCGATAATTTTAGATTCAGCAGTCCTTTATGACCGCTGCCAAGCTTGTTCTCCGTGGGCTCGCCGACGATGATAAACGCCGACCGCGGTTTTAGCTCATCGGCTTTTTTAGCGCCGAGGCTGTCGGTCTCTTCGCCGACGACAAAGAGCAGGCCGCTATTTCTCAGCCCTTCGTCCGCAAGCTCGCCGGCCGCAAAAATCATCGAAGCCATGATGCCTTTGGCATCGCAGGCGCCGCGGCCGTATATGTAAGCGGCATCCTCCACCGCGCCGAAATGGCCTAGAACCGTGTCTAGGTGCGTACAGAGAATGATTTGGGGCTCTTCGCCCGGCGCGGCGAAAATATTCCGGCGTTCGCCTTCAATCTTTTGGGTGCGGACTTTGAAGGCCCGCGCTCGGAGGTAGTCAATCAAAAAATCGGCGATTTCGCCCTCGGAGCCTGTGACGGAGGGAATATTGACAAGAGTTTTTGTCAGCTCAAAGAGATTCAATCAAGCCTCCTTTCCTCGAGAGAATTTGCGGAACTCCCGACCCGTCAGGCTCAGCGGCGATGTCCGCGCAGGCTTTTGACGATCGCGATCTTATCTCTTGCGGCGATATCCTTGACGGTTTTAATGACGGCAGCCGGGACTCCGGCGACCACGACTCCGGCCGGAACATCTTTAATGACGACAGCGCCGGCGGCCACGACACTCCCCTTCCCGACCTTGACGCCTTCCAAAACGACGGCGTTGGCTCCGACCAAAACGTTGTCCGCAATCACCACGGGCTTTTTGCTGGGCGGTTCCAGGACGCCGGCGACGACCGCGCCCGCGCCGATATGACAGTTTCTGCCGATGATCGCCCGAGCCCCCAGGACGGCGTTCATATCGATCATCGTTTCAGCGCCGACCACGGCGCCGATGTTGATCACGGCGCCCATCATGATCACGCAATCCTTGCCGATGCGCGCGCCGGCGCGAATGACGGCGCCCGGCTCTACCCGCGCCTTCACTTTTCTTAAATCCAAAAGGGGTAGCGCCGAAAAACGCGCCGAAATCTCGACATGCTGATCCTCAATGCGGTCGCGATGCCGATTCAGCCATTTTTCAATGGCGCCGTAGTCGCCGATGAGAATCCAGGCTGAGCCCTCCCCGAAGGCCTGGAAGCCGGAGTTTTTAAAGTCCTTCTTCCTAAACGGCCCTTGGATAAAAACCTTGGACGGCGTGATTTTTTTGCTTCTGGCGATGAGTTCCGCGATTTGCTTATAATTCATGGATCTCCATGACCCCCCGGTTTCCGGCCTTCGTTTTCAGAACTTCCGTCGGCCCTTCATCCTGGTCCTGATGTCGCTTCAAAATCTCGGCGACATAGTCCAGCTTATTTTTCGGGCAAATGGCGAAGACCGACGAACCGCCGCCGCTGACATTGCAGCCGAACGCTCCGGCCTCCAGAACTTTTTTCTTCAGGCCGGCGTAGTCCGGAATGAACCGTGATCGAACGGGCTCGGAAATATGGTCGCGATTAACCGCCTCGCCAATTTTCTCAAAATCTCCCGTCTTCATGGCATGAACGAGCGCCGCGCACCAGGCCATCTGTTCTTTGACGTGGGCCAGAGGGAGCTCGTCGGGGATCAGGCCCCGGGATGTCGTCCCGGATTTTCTTCTAACGCGGATGACGATCGGGATCCCGGGCACATCGATTTTTTCTATCCGGAGCGGATGAAAATTCCGGATAAAGACGAATCCGCCGAGGCAGCATCCGGCGACGTTGTCCGCGTGCGGCGTTCCGCCCGAGGCCGCCTCGCCGCGGCTTGCGATCTCGATGATTTCGGAATCGCTGAGGCCTGCTTCAAAAATCTTATTCAGTCCGAAAACGGCGGCTGCGGCCGACGCCGCCGACGATCCCAGCCCGGCGCAGGCAGGCATTTTTTTGATGATCTCGATGTCGGCTCCCGCGGCTGCCTTAATTTTTTCTAAAAAATAAATGGCCGCTAGACCCGCCGTGTTTTTTTCGGCCTCGGTGGGCAGGCTGTCCCGGCCGCCGCTGATTTGGACGCTGACCTTCCCCGAGTCATTTCGCTTGATTTTGAAGAGATCATAGGGCGCGTCTAAAGCCAGGGCGAAAATATCGAAGCCGGGCCCGAAGTTGGCTATTGTGGCGGGCGCGCGCAGAAAAATTTCATTCAAATCAGTTCTCGTTCTTTGAGGAGCTTTCTGAGGATTTCCCGGCCGGGATCGCTCAGCTCGGTCAGCGGCAGGCGCAGCGGGCCGGCCGGCAGCCCCATCAGAGTCAGCGCTTCTTTCACGGCCATGGGATTGGTCTCCATCCGCAGGGCCTCGAAAAGCTCGTAATAAGAAAAATGAATCTCCCGGGCTTTATCGAACTCGCCCTTCAGGCAGAGATCCACAAGGTCCCGCATGACGCGGGGGACGATATTGCCGGCCACGGTGAAGACGCCGCTGCCGCCGAAGGATAGGAGAGGATAAGCGGTCGTGTCTTTTCCGGTTAAAACTCCGAACGATGTCCCGCGGGCGAGATAAAGGATTTTAGCCAGATGGTCCAGTTCCTTCTTGCCGTCTTTGGTCGCGACGATGTTTCCGTGCTTGATGAGCTTCTCATAGGTCTTGGGCTCGATATTGACGCCGGCGCGGTCCGGGACATTATGGAGAATGACCGGAATCCGGGAACTGTCCGCAACCCTTTGAAAAAACTCGGTGAGGCCGGCCTGCGAGGGCTTGACCAGGAAGGGCGCGAAGACGACGGCGTAATCGCATCCCAGGTCGGCATAGAGCTTGGCTCTGGCGATGGTCTGCTCCAGATTGCAGGAGCACGTGTCCGGAGCGATTTTCGAGACTCCGCCGGATTCTTCAACGGTAATTTCGACGACGCGCCGGATCTCGTCTTCGGTCAGGGCCGGGCTTTCTCCGGTGACGCCGAGCGGCGCCAGGCCGTGGATCCCGCTCTTCACTTGCTGGCGGACTAGAGTCCGCAGGCCTTCTTCATCCAAAGACATGTCTTTGTTAAACGGAGTCATCAGCAGCGTATAGGCTCCGCTGATCATCATGATTCGGCTCCTTTGTCTATCGCTTCGAGCACGGCTCTAAAATTTTCGCAGCTTAATTTCAATAATGGCAAGAAGTTATAGCACAGAGAGCGAGCTTTGTCAAAAAACATAAAATAAACATAAAATGACAAAAGACGACCAGGATAAGGCAGGATCAAAAAATGATTTCATTTTATCATCTCGTATGAAATACAATGGTCAGGAAAGGTTCGGCAGCAACGTCGCAAACCATACTAAGAATATAGTTCCTGCGGATCAAAACAGTCGGACGAGAAACGGGATGAAAGTCACTTCAAAAAAACGGGAAGACGGCAGCCGGGCATGACGTCTAAAAGGTTAGGAAGCCTTATGTCAAATTGGAAAAAGTACTGGCGGGGAATTTTATGTTTTTATTTTATCGGGCTGATGACGGCCGGCTGTGTCCGTTTTCACCCGATGCCGATCTTTCCGTCACGGACACTGGACGATTTTGAAGCGCGAACGCTGGACGCGCCGGAACTGAGGGATTTTCTCAAATCCAAGCCGGGGATCAAGAATTGGCCTCCGGAATCCTGGGACCTCCGGTCCCTCACTTTGGCGGCTTTTTATTATCATCCCGACTTGGACGTGGCCCGCGCCCAATGGGGCGTCGCTCAGGCCGGCCGGATAACTGCGGGCGAACGGCCCAACCCAACCGGGAGCGTTCTGCTGGGTTACAACAGCACCACGCCGGTCAGTGAGATCACGCCCTGGATTCCCGAAGCTTCACTCGAAATACCGATCGAGACCGCCGGCAAGCGCGGCTATCGGATCCTGGAAGCCCGGCATCTTTCAGAGACGGCCCGCCTAAATATCTTTTTAGTGGCCTGGGAAGTCCGGAGCCGATTGCGCCAAGCTCTCCTCGATCTCTACGCGGCCAAAGAAACGGAATCGCTTCTGAGCCAGCAACAATCGATCCAGGTAGAAAATGTTCGGATCCTTGAGGCCCAACTGGCCGTCGGAGAAGTTTCTCCTTACGAAGTCACGCAAGCCCGCATCGCGCTCAACAACAGCCGGCTGACGGCGCTTGAAGCCGCCAAACAGAGCGCCGCGGCCAGGATCCATCTGGCCGCAGCCCTCGGCATCCCGACGAAAGCTCTTAACCGCGTCGCACTTTCGTTCGACGACCTTGTTCAGGTCCGACCCGATCTGCCACCGAATGAGATCCGCCGCCGCGCTCTTGTAAACCGCGCCGATATTCTCAGCGCCCTGTCGGAATACGAAGCCAGCCAGGCCGCTTTGCGACTCGAGATCGCCAAGCAATACCCGGATATCAACCTCGGCCCGGACTACCAGCTCGACCAGACCGACAGCAAGTGGACGCTGGGATTATCCCTGATCCTGCCTCTTTTGAACCGGAACAAAGGGCCGATTTCCGAGGCCGAGGCGCGCCGTGCTGAATCCGCAGCTAAATTCCAGGCACTTCAAGCCAAAGTGATCGGCGAGGTCGAGAGTGCCCTCGCAGCCTGCCGGTCCGCGGTCGAAAAAGCCAAGACCGCCGATGAACTCCTGGCCAACCTCAAAAAACAGGAAGCTTCCGCCAGATCCAGATATGAAGTCGGAGACATTTCCAAGCTCGAGCTCCTGGGCATCGAGCTCGAGCTCGCGTCAACCGCGCTCGCCCGACTGGAGGCCGTCGTCAAGGCGCAGCAGGCCATGGGCGAACTCGAGAACGCCATACAGAGCCCGCTCGATATGAAGGACTGGGTGCTTGAATCTCCGAGAAGGGCCTCCGGACAAGCGAAGGAGCGAAAAGATGAATAACCTACGCCGGAGATTGATGACCTTGGCCGTAGTGACCGCGGTAGCGCTGGCCGTCGTCATCATATTAATACTGGTCAAACCCAAACTGGGCGAAGAGAACGAAGAAGTCGCTGCGGATATGGCCGTCCATGTCGGAAAGATAGCGCGTGCGACGCTCCATCGTTCCGTCACGGCCTACGGGACCGTGGAACCGGAGCCTGCAACCTTAGGACGCCGACCGGCCGATGCCGATGTGGCCTCGCCCGTGGCGGGCATTGTCGCTCACATCGACTGCGTCGAAGGCCAGAAAGTGACCAAAGGGGCGCTCCTCTTTCAACTCGACAGCCGCGTCGCCGATGTCGCCTATGAAAAGGCGAAGAAAGCCTTGACTTTTGCCCAAGAAAATTTTGAACGACAGAAGAAACTCCTTCCTGTGGAAGGGACATCCAAGAAAAGCTATCTGGAAGCGGAACAGCAGCTCAATGCCGCCCGCAGCGAGCTTGCGGCCGCCGAGACTGATCTCGCCCTGCTCAAGATCGAAGCGCCGCTCGACGGAACCGTGGTCAAGATCAATACCGAGCCGGGCGAAGCCGTGGAGCTCAACACGGTGCTGGCCAAGATCGTGGACCTCGGCCGCCTTGTCGCGGCCGTGAACGTTCCGAGCCGGGAAGCCGTGTTATTGAAAGTCGGACAGCCGGCGCAATTTGAAACCGGCGGCGTTGTTCCGGGGGGCGCCGTGGTCTATATCGGCCAGCAAATCGACGACAAGACCGACACCGTGCCGGTCCGGGTCTCGCTTCCCGCGAACGCCGGCTTCCACCCGGGCCAGTTCGTGAGCATCCGTATCATCTGCGAAGAGCATGCGAACTGCCTGGCTGTCCCTGAAATCGCCGCGGTGGCGGATGCCGTGGGAGCGGACGCCGGCGTGATCGCGCTGGTCGAAGGCGATAAAGCTATCCGCAAGCCCGTCAAGCTCGGCCTACGGGAAGGCGGTCTCGTCGAAGTGGAAGGCGAAGGTCTAAAGGAAGGCCTGGTCATCGTCACCGAAGACGCTTACGCCGTTCCCGACAATACAAAAATCCACATCATCAAAAAATAATCGCATGAATAAATATTCGACCCTTGGGAAGTTCGCCACTCGGCATTCCCTCTCGATCGTATTCATTTGCGTCGCCCTGTGTCTGGCCGGCGCCTATTCGGCCATGAACATCGCCTCGTCTGTCTTCCCCCAGACGAACTTCCCGCGGGCGGTCATCCTTGTGGACAATGGCGTCATGCCCGCAGACGAGATGATGGCGACCATCACCCGTCCCATCGAAGAAGCTATGAAGGATATTCCGGGCGTCGCTACGGTTCGTTCGGCCACGGGCCGCGGCTCCGCGGAGGTCAACGTCTTTTTCAACTGGAAAGTTGATATGATCCAGTCCGAGCTCTATGTCCTCGGCCGGTTGTCCCAGATCCGGAGCTCTCTTCCCTCGACGGCCGAAGCCAAAGTCTATCGCGTGACTTTCTCGAACTTTCCCATCATCGGCGTTAGCCTGACAAGCCGGATGCGCTCGATCACGGAGCTCTGGGAGGTCGCCCGCTACAACCTTAAAGTCCGTTTCCTCCGCATCCCCGACATCGCCCGCGTCGACCTCATCGGCGGCCGCACGCCCGAATACCATATTGTAGTCGACCCCATCCGCCTCCAAGCGGCGAACCTCAGCCTACCCCAGGTCACCGAGGCGCTGAATAAAAACAACCTCATCTCCTCGACGGGGCTGCATGAAGAAAATCATAGGCTCTATCTGGCCGTGGTCGACGGGCGCGTCCACTCGATCCGGGACATCGAAAACTTCCCGGTGACGGTCACGAATGGACATCCGATCCATGTTCGGGATTTCGCCCGGGTTGCTCGGGGGCCCGAGCCCGTCTTTAATGTCGTCACCGCGGACGGACAAGAGGCCGTTTTGCTCAACGTTTACAGCCAGCCGGACGGGAGCACCCTGGACATTGCCAAGCGCCTGGCAAAAGAGTTGAAGGTCTTAAAACGCGAGCTTCCGCCCGATATGAAACTGGCCTTTTTTTACGACCAGTCGCTTCTCGTCCGGTCTTCAGTCGCCAGCGTCTGGGAGGCTATTCTCTTCGGATTAATCCTCTCTGTCTTCATCCTCTATTTCTTCCTGAAGAATTGGGGAACGACTTTGGTCGCTACGCTGGTCATTCCCGTCACAGTCCTGGTCACCCTTTTGTCCATGAAAATGACCGGACTGAGCTTCAACCTGATGACCCTGGGAGGCATCGCCGCCGCCATCGGCCTGGTCATCGACGACGCGATCGTCGTCGTCGAGGCTATTCACACAAAACGCAGCGCAGGCCACGGACGGCTGGAGGCGATCCAGGAAGGCATTGGCGAAATCTTCCGGCCTCTGGTCGGCTCGACGCTGACGCCGGTCGTCGTCTTCATCCCGCTGGCTTTCTTGGTGGGCATCACCGGCGTGTTTTTCCGCGCCCTGGCCCTGACGATGACTGTCTCGCTGCTGACCTCGCTCATCCTGGCCGTCACGCTGACGCCGTCGCTGGCGAGCCGGCTCATCCGATCCCAAAAAGATGAAAAAACCGCATCATCGGGAGAGCAGGGAGGGCGCCTTCTTCGCCGGGTCATTCATATTTACGAGACGGTCGTGCGCGCCGCCCTCAAACGCGGCTGGCTGACGCTGACCGTCTGCGGCCTCATTTTGATCCTGGGAATCTTTATTTATAAAAATCTTAAGAGCGAATTCCTCCCGCCCATGGACGAAGGCGGTTTCGTCGTCGACTATCTCACACCTCCGGGGACCAGCCTGGCCGAAACGCACCGCCAGCTCCAGTATGCGGAGGATATCCTTCGGGCGACACCGGAGCTGGAAAGCTATTCCCGCCGAACCGGGGCCCAACTCGGATTGTTCATCACCGAGCCAAACAACGGTGATTTTCTGTTGAAGCTCCGGCCCGACCGCAAGCGAACGACCGAAGAGGTCCTATCCGATCTGCGGAAAAAGCTCAACGCCGCCCTTCCCGACGTCATCTGGGAATTCCCGGGCATCCTCGGAGACCTCATCGGCGACCTGATGTATGCGCCCCAGCCGATCGAGGTGAGGCTCTTTTCGACCGACACCGCCTATTTGAAAAAAAAAGCTCCTGAAATAGAGGACCAGTTAAAAAAGATCAAAGGCGTTGTGGACACGTTCGACGGGCTGGTCTATACGGGGCCGTCCATCAGCTTCCGTGTGCGCTACGTCGATGCCCAGCGATTCGGATTGACTGCCGAGGATATCACGGCGGCCGTCAATACAGCCATGCTGGGACAAACGGCCTCGACGGTCCTCGAAGGAGACCGGGTGGTCAATATCCGGGTCAAGGCCGATCCCTCGCGCATCGATCGCCTGGCAGCCCTTCGCGACCTGCCGCTGCGCGCGCCAGGCGGGAACCTGGTCAAGCTCACGCAGGTCGTCGATATCGTGGAAGAGCCGGGCCAGTTGGAGTTGCGCCGGGACGACCTCCGCCAGGACGTGGCCGTCACGGCGCGGCTCGAGGGCCGCGACATGGGCAGCGCCATGGCCGAGATCCGTGAGACCTTGAGCCAAGACAAATCCATCCCGCCGGGCGCTATCGAATACGGCGGCCTCTTCCAGCAGCAGCAGGAATCCTTCCGCAATCTCGTGATCGTCCTGCTCATGGCTATTTTCTTCGTCTTTACCGTGCTGCTGCTCGAGTTCCGCTCTTTTTATGAGCCGATGGCCATCGTCTTCGGCGCGGTCCTGGCCATGTTCGGCACGGTTTTGGCTCTCTGGATCACGGGGACTTCTTTAAACGTCGTCTCACTGCTCGGCGCCATCATCGGCATCGGGATCGTAGCTAAGAACGGAATCCTCATGCTCGATTATGTGAACCACCTTCAGGCGGAGGGATTTGATCTGACAGAAGCCCTGGTCCGGTCGGGGCGGCGCCGACTGAGGCCAGTGTTAATGACATCGCTCGCCGCGGCGCTCGGGATGCTGCCTCTGGCCTACGGCATCGGCTCGGGAGCGGATATGCTGAAACCGCTGGCCGTCGCCGTTATCGGCTCGCTCTGCATATCGGTGCTCCTCTCTCTCGTGGCCACGCCGATCGTCTATTCCCTCCTTCTGCGCTCCGGCAAAAAGAAAACATCATGACATTTTTGTCTTCGGAGGCATCTCAGGACCGGTTATTTTGCCGCTAGTGTCCCGTCTCATAAGTTCCTTGTCATTGTATTCTGCAGAGACGGGACACTTCCCAGGGGGAGTCAAGCTCCCCCCTAGGCGCTTCGCTTCGCTCCGCTGACCCCCTGAGAGGGGCCACGCCGCCCCCCTCAAACTTCCCGGCGGTTGTGCGTCTAATTCGCGTATCAACTATGGCAAGAAATTTGTGAGACGCACAACTAAACGATTTCAATTATTTATATAGCGTAAGGCAGATTTTTAATATCAGCAATAAAAGAGAGAGGGCTGGTGCCGGAGGAGGGAATCGAACCCACACCCCTGTTTCCAGGGACTGGATTTTGAGTCCAGCCCTAAAATTTGCTAATTATCGGTTTTTGAAGAAGATGCAGAGGCATAAACCGGCAACCTTTCGCCTTGCCTTTCATGTTGAGTCGGTTTCCCGCCCATGTTCTCGACCGCTGCAAGCATCGCGTCGTTACTCGGATGACAGTATCGGTTATAGGTGATGCTGATCGTAGAATGGCCCAGGATTTTCGAGAGCAGAACGACGTTCCCGCCGGCCTCAATGAACCTCGTTGCGAAGGTGTGCCGAAGATCGTGGAACCGGAATGCAATTACCTTGGCCCGGACGCAGGCCGCTTTGAGTCCCGTGATGACGTTCTCGTAAGGTTCACCGTGCCTTTTACGAAAGATGAATCCATCTGCCGGTGCGAGCTTGCGGATAAGATCGAGCACCACCTCGTTCATCGGAACCTGACGGGGCTTCTTGCTCTTCGAGTTCTCGGCAGGAATCGTGATCATCCTGGTCGTGAAGTTGATGTGTTCACGACGGAGTTTCAGAATTTCGCCGAGACGCATTCCCGTATTGAGCGCCAGAGTGATCATCGGCCGGAGATGCGGCACAGCCTCTGCCATGAGTGCGGTCTCCTCGATCGGTGACAGGACCCGGGTCCTCGTATTGTTTTCCTTCGCAAGCTCGATCTTCTTCAAAGGAAAGCTGGCGACAAGTTTATTCCAGTCAATGGCGATACTAAGGATCGTCTTCAAACAGGCCAGTTCCCGATTGATCGTTGCGGTGGACACCTTGGCTTTCCTCTCGAGCTTGTACTTCTCGATGAGAAGGAGCGAAATCTGTGAGAGGTGACGACGACCGAAGAAGGCGCTCAATCTTGCGATGGAATACTCATCCCGTTGCCAGGACCGTTTCTTCGCCTTTGCGTAGAGCTCAATGAATTCCTTGGCAAAATCCGGGAACACCGGATCTTCGGCTTCGATGGGATAGCGGCCGTCGGATTCCGGCTTATTGAGGAGCTCGACCCGCAGCCGGGTCATCTCGTCCTTTGCTGCCTGTTTTATCGAACCACCAAGGCGGATGTATCGCTTCCCGTCCTTACTGAAATCGAAGTACCAGTTGCCGTCTTTGAACTTGAGGTTTTTTTCGTTCCTATGTTCACTCATGCTTCTCCGCCTCTTTTAATTGGGCTTCGGTGATCGTGGTCTGAGCTTTTTCGATCGTCTTGATCAACCTTTTGACTTCGACAAGAAATTCCCAGCCAGAAATCACGCCGGATTTCCATTCATCGAGTTTCTTCGCCATGCTTTCCTGGCAAACTTCGATTGTATCCTCTGCCATTGTCCTTGATTTTTCAGCCGGTATTCTTTTCCGCGTTTCTTTGTCCGGATCGAATTCTTGAATCTGGCATATTTTCTTTTTGATCTTGGATTTATTCAATTCGGCCTCCCTTCCGCTTAGGCCCGGGACGGTACGTCTATCCGTTTCGTCTTCGAGGCTATGTAGTGTAGTTTAGCGGCATCGAGAAATCCGGTTAAGCGCTTTACGAGCTCCGTGGCCTGATTTTTGTTCAGATGAATATTCAAGCCGGAGTAGATGTCATTTTTTCCGGATGTGGATTGGATAATGATCGACGGGATTACATCGTCCGTGTCCAAGGGTTCTTCAGTTTTGAATCTGACGGCCTGACGGTCTAGTATAACCTGCAAATCCTCTGCTGAGACGTGACCTTCATTGTCGTCGAAACGGACCTCTTTTTCCTTCCCAGACATTAAACGAAGTGCGGCTTCAGCTATCCGGCGGAAATTGTCTGGCGAGAATTTAAGAAATGTCTCGCAGGATCCGGAATCGTCAAAGTAGAATTCGGCGCCGCCGTCTTTCTCCCTCTTGATTGCCAGCAAACTCTTGCCTCCTAACTTAATTGTTCCTCCAATTTTTAACATTGGTCCTCCTTTTTTATTTTTTTAATTTCGGAGATTTGCCTTCGATGAATTTCTTAAGATCGATTTCCCGGATGCGGACCAAGTGCCCGACCTTGTAGCTTTTCAACCGGCCAGAATGAATGTATTCATAGGCCGTTGTTCTGGAAACTTTGAGGATCCTCATAATTTCTTCGACGGTTAAGTATGTTTTCATGGTTATCCTCCTTATTATATCCGTTAGTGTCAGATAGTATCAGATAATCATGGCCCTGTCAAGGTCTTTTTTTGAGGGCTCTGAAAAAGTTCACCTTTTAAACTGAATTTTTGCCAGGTGAGCTCTTATTTCCCTACGCCGTTTTATCTTTTTCCGTAAATTTCACTCTGCCTAACCTCCCCTGTTGA
>Ga0315281_10005408_pt1 | contig 18281 bp, 16 predicted proteins | sample YL17G07_0_MG_FD_204540 | JGI IMG/M metagenome (GOLD analysis project Ga0315281, IMG submission 204540) | Sediment microbial communities from Yellowstone Lake, YNP, Wyoming, USA - YL17G07_0 | ecosystem: Environmental > Aquatic > Freshwater > Lake > Sediment | place: USA: Wyoming | collected...
TTTTCAATGATCCGCATGACTTTACCTTCGACATCGGTATCAACTTTGTATGAATTCTCAAAGGCGTCCCAAGGATTATCCTGTACCTGCTTGTGGCCGAGAGAGATACGCCGTTGTTCGATGTCGATGCCGAGAATCACGACGTCGAGCTTGTCTCCCTTTTTTACGATTTCCCCCGGATGGCGGATTTTTTTCGTCCACGAAAGGTCTGAGATATGCACAAGACCATCGACACCTTCTTCTAGCTCTACGAAGACGCCGAAGTTCGTGAGGTTACGAACCGATCCATTGTGTCTGGAACCGACCGGGTACTTCGCCATCAGCGTCGTCCAAGGATCGGGTTCGAGCTGCTTCATGCCGAGCGAAATCTTCTTGCCATCCTTGTCGAGTGAAAGAATAATCGCGTCAATCATCTGCCCCATTGATACCACTTGCGACGGATGTTTTATATGCTGCGTCCAGCTCATCTCGGAAATGTGGATGAGTCCTTCGATACCCTTTTCAATCTCCACAAAGGCACCGTAGTCGGTAAGCGAGACGATCTTTCCGTTGATCTTTGTTCCAACCGGATATTTCGTTTCAATGTTTTCCCAAGGATGCGGCAAAAGCTGTTTCATGCCGAGCGAAATTCTTTTCTTCTCTAGGTCGAAATCCAATACCGCCACGTTCACCGTCTGGTCAAGCTTGACGATTTCAGAGGGATGATTGACGCGGCCCCACGAGAGGTCGGTAATGTGCACCAAGCCATCGACGCCACCTAAATCCACAAACACGCCGAAGTCGGTGATTGCCTTGACGTGGCCTTCGAGAATTTGTCCCTTATCGAGTTTCTCCAGAATGGTCTTGCGTTGACTGAAGAGTTCTTCCTCGACCAACACTTTGTGGCTTACTACAACATTTTCGGATGGATGATTTACTTTCACAACACGAAAGTCAAGTTCTTTGCCGATGAACTGGTCAAAGTCGCGCACAGGGCGGATATCGATTTGCGAACCCGGAAGGAAAGCATCCAGTCCCATCAGGTCTACGACGATGCCGCCTTTTGTACGGCGTACGCACCGACCACGGAGTACTTCGCCCGTGTCGTGCGATTTGACGACGCGCTCCCACACGCGCATGAAATCTGCACGCTTGCGTGATAAAACGAGTTGACCATCTTTGTCTTCAACGCTCTCGAGGAATACTTCGAGCACGTCGCCGACCTTCAGTTCCTTAAGATTGGTGAACTCACCAACCGGTACGATTCCCTCGGACTTGAAGCCGATATCGACCGTAACGTGAGAGTCGCCGATGTGAACAACGCGACCGTTGACGATTTCATTCGCCGTAATCGAGCTCATCGACTTCTCGTACATTTTGGCGAGTTGTTCGTACTCTACTTGTGAGTATCCGCTTTCGCCCAGAGTTTCTTTTACTTCAGACATTCTACCTCCAACAACTGCACTCATCGCGCAGGATTTGCTTGAGTCGTGTTCGCCTTCGCCGAGTCATCAACGGCGTCGCCGACGCAACTCAAACCTACAGCTTGGTTATTAGGATTATGAACTAAGAATGACTCGAACATCACATCTCGACTGGCTGCCAGACAAACTCTTTCTCGATTGCGGACTTCACATTCTCCATCAACCATTGCGGCGTGGAAGTGGCTCCGGTAACACCAACGCTCTCCGCCCCTTCAAACCATTCCGCCTGTAGTTCCGGAATGTCTTCAATGAAATAGGTGCGGGGATTCTCTGATTTCACAATTTCAAACAAAACTTTTCCGTTTGAGCTATGCCGACCGGCGACGAATACAACCGCATCATTCGACCGTCCAAATTCGCGGATCTTTTTGTCGCGCCCGGAGACTTGGCCGCAAATCGTGTCCTTTGCGTGGAACTCAATCGCCTCATCTTCCATGGTCGCCACCACGAGGTCAGCGATAAGCTTCTTGAGCTCCTCACTGATTGTGGAGAAGGTCGCTTTATCCATGGTCGTCTGCGAAAACAGGACAGTCTTCCTATCCAGCCGTACACCTTTGAGTTCATCGACCGATTTGATGACGACCGCTTCGCCGTTCGTTTGCCCTACCAGCCCCACGACTTCGGCGTGATCTTTTTTTCCAAAGATTACAACTTGATATCCGTCCAGGTAGAATTTTCGGATGCGCTCCTGAACCTTGGTCACCACTGGACACGTTGCATCGATAAGCGTGATTCCTAGTTCGTCTGCACGCTTGTAGGTTGAGGGCGGCTCGCCGTGCGCCCGGATGAGAACTTTTTTGCCTCGTGCAGTTTCAAGCGCCGTCGGCGCGAGTGTATGGAGTCCCTTGTGGGCGAGACGATCAATCTCCATCGGATTGTGAATGATCTCCCCCAGAGAATACAATTCCCCTGAAGCAAGTTCGTGCTCTGCAATTTCCACTGCCCGAACAACTCCCCAACAGAACCCTGAAAATCTATCTACCGTGACTTTCACTCTTGAATTATCTCGTTTGCTTTCTTTACAATGAATTCTACCTGCTGTTCAATCGTTACATTTGTAGTATCGAGTTCGAACGCATCGGCAGCCATCTTCAATGGACTTGCCTCACGAGTTGAATCCTTGCGGTCTCGTTCCGAAATCTCTTCCACCAGCTCGTGCTCATCCACCTCCTCACCCACCAGCGCCAAATCTTTTTTCCGTCGCCGGGCGCGTTCTGCAACATTTGCGACCATGAAGATTTTGAGCTCGGCTTTCGGCAACACCACCGTTCCGATGTCTCTTCCCTCCAATACAATTCCTCCCTCTGCCGCCATTCTACGCTGTTCCTGCACCATCAATTCGCGCACAAATGGATAACTGCTTACGGCGCTTACAGCCTGCGTTACCCTCGGCGTGCGTATCTCTGCAGTAACATCTTCTCCGTTCAGCAGAACACGATTACCGTGCTTCCCTTGCTCCAATCGCACACTGCTTTGACGAGCCAGTTTCTTGACACCTGCCTGGTCGTCAGGAGCAACCTTCTTCCTTAAGACTTCGAACGTAAGGGCACGATACATCGCCCCGGTATCAAGATGCAAATAGCCAAGCCTCTGAGCGACGAGCTTGGCCGTTGTGCTTTTCCCCGAGGCAGCAGGTCCGTCTATGGCAATGGCAATGCGTTTCAACAAGTCTCAAATTTTTGGGGATATAATATAGGGAAATATGGATTGCCGAGCAATTTCATCGCACGGATGGGCATCGGGATTCAGAATTCCCTTTGGGTCATTTTCGTCGTACTATGGGATGTGCAAAAGCTAACTCATTCACAGATAGCGGCAAAGCGGTTGCGGATTGAGGATATCGATGAAGTTCAGCGATTGCCGATGGTCGTCGTGGTAGACAACGTGCGTAGTCTGTATAATGTCGGGTCAATCTTCCGAACATCCGATGGGATATTGATCGAGAGGTTGGTCTTGAGCGGATTCACACCGCATCCGCCTCGAAAGGAAATCGAAAAGACAGCGTTGGGCGCAACAAAGAGTGTTCCGTGGGAATACGTGAAATCCCCAGTCGAAGCCTTGAAGAGTTTTCGAGCTCGAGGGTATACGATTGCCTGTTTGGAGTTGGCAGACACAAGCATTCCATACTTTGAGTTTCCGCGAAAGGATTTTCCGCTCTGCCTCGTGATTGGAAACGAAATCGTTGGTGTCTCAAAAGAGATCGTTTCGCTGTCAGATGTCGCTCTGGAGATTCCGATGGTTGGCGTGAAGCAATCACTGAATGTTGCCGTCGCTTACGGCATAGCAGCATTTGAGCTGGCAAGAATTTATCGCAGCAATCAGAATGCACGCGTAAAGTAATCTTCCTTCTCGTGCGTGTGGATACGAAGAACGCCCGCACGCACCAACCCCACGAGACTCCGCGATGCGCGACGACGTGACACGTTCACGAGCTTCGCAAATTCATTCACGGTAATCCGCTCGTTCCCGTCCAAATGGTCGAACAGCCGCTCCTCCGCATCTCCAATGGCAATACGAACCGGCGGCGCATTCGGGTTTTCTGCTTCCAATACGCGGACAACCTCTTTGCTGGCTTCCACCGTTTTGTCTTTGACACGAATGAAAACATTGGTTGCGCTGCGCTCTCCGTTTTCTTTTTCAGGAAGGTGGTAGTGCGGTTTCTCGTTACTTTCCGGGATGAAGGCGGCTATTACATCGAGCCCTCGGTGTGAGATAATTTCAATCTTCGGTTCGATGGGCGGTTCGCAGAAATATTTTCCCGCCGTCTCAATCATCTCAGCTTCTTCCTTCTCGCTGCCGATACCGACAATCGACTTGTCATCATCAACTCCGAAGAGAATCGTGCCCCCTTTCGTGTTCGCAAATGCGATCAGCGTCTTCGCGATTTTTTCCGGCGACGACACTTTCCGTTTGAATTCAACCCGGAAGCCTTCGCCCTCTTCTATCAGTACTTGGATGTCTTTATAGTTCATTCACTTTCACCGTATCCAATGTCTCGTGAGCCTTCTGATTGTTTTGCGGAGAGGAGCTTTCGGGCGTTTCAGGTTCCTCGGGCAACGGTTCGCTTGCAGCCGCCGAATCTACGCGCACTCCTGACGGTGCAGCCTGAAGCATTCCGCGAGCGAGCATTCTCTGTACAATTAACTCGGCGCGCCGCTCGATGTACTTCGTTCCCCCGATCGGACTCCATCGCTTCGGGTTCGGAATGACCGCCGCCAATCGAGCGGATTCTCTCGCACCCAATTCAGAGGCAAAGATACCGTAGTAGAACTCCGACGCAGACTGAATACCGTAAATCCCCTCCCCCCATTCAATGAGGTTGAGATACAACTCTAAAATTCTTGACTTCGTTAGATTTTGCTCCAGCCACCAAGTCAGGATCCATTCTTTCAACTTTCGCAAAGGATTTTTGGAAGGAGAAAGATAAAGATTCTTGACGAGTTGTTGGGAAATTGTACTTGCCCCGCGGGCGGCTCGACCTTCACGCACGTTTCGCATAACGGACTCTCGGAATTCAAACCAGTCAAACCCTGAATGGCTCCAAAACGAGCCATCCTCCGAAACGACGACTGCGTCCACGAGTGACTTGGATATTCGGTTCAACCCAACCCACGAATGTCGGAGCCTGAAGGGTTTTCCACGCGCCTTCGCCTGGTCAGTGTAGTAGTTCATAAACGCCGTGCTCGTTGGGTTCTTCGATTTGAGTTGAGAAATTTCTCCGAACGGTAGCAACATTATCTGGACAACAACAATCGTTGCGGCGAGTATTATCGCTGAGAGAAATTTTCGCCGGACGATGAAGTCCTTTACCCAAACAATCGACCTCTGAAGATTTGAACCATCGGAAAAAGGCTCTTGATTCTCCTCCATCTCAACAAACCTGCGAATGTTTTGTGCTGCTCAAGAAACTCTGCAGTATTATCGCCGCCGCCATCGAGTCAATCGTCGATTTCTTTTGGCGATCCTTTTTCTTCGCTCCCATTGTTCTCAGTGTTTGCTGCGCGATAGTGGAGGTGAATCGTTCATCCCACAGAATGATTTCTGCACGAACGTGCTTGCCCAGCAGTGCAACAAATGTTTCTACTTCGACAGCCTTCTTTGCCTTTTCTCCTTTCAGATTGAACGGCATGCCCACCACCACTGTCGTTGTTCGTTCTCGGTCGACGATTGCTGCAATCCTCTCAACGGCCGCGTTGTCGTTAGCGATTGTTTCCAGCGGAGTCGCGATGATGCCGAGCGGATCGCTCAGTGCAAGCCCAATTCGCCTGGTGCCGTAGTCAATGCCAAGCATCCTTTTGCGATGAACGTATACAGGCTCACCCAAGGAATCGCTCCACTTCAAGAATGCCAGGAACTTTCTTTATTTTTTCAATCACGAGACCAAGATGATCTGTGTTTCTTACGAAGAGGATTATTTGGCCGTCAAAGATCGGGCCCTTGGAGTCCATGTTCACGCTGCGGATATTGGTGCTCTGAAAGGTCGAAATCGCGTGCGTCACGTCGCTTAGCAATCCGGATCGATCCTTGCCGGAAATATGCAATGCTGCGATGAAATCCGTTGAACTCTCGGCCGGCCAGCCGACTTCCACGATGCGATGAGTTTCTGCCATCCTGAGCATAACAATGTTTTTGCAGTCGCTTCGATGAATCTTGATTCCCTCACCCGTGGTTACAAACCCAATAATCGCATCCCCCGGAATCGGGTTGCAGCACTTTGCATACTGATGCATGAAATTATCGCTCGAACCGAAGAACGAGATGCCGCTTGTCAATTGGCGGGCGGAACTGACGAATTTCGAGAAAAGCGAGTTTGCTTCAAGGGCGGATTTGTTTTCCTCTGCAGCCGGATGCTTCAAGCGCATCTCCAGCTGTTCCATGACCGCATCAACGGCCACTTTCTGTTCGTCGATCGCAAGATAGAATTCTTGCAGATTGTCGAACTTCATTGAATGCACAAATTTCTTCAACTCGTCGTCGTTGACGTGCAGCTTGTTCTTTTTGAGACGCTTCTCCCAGATCTCCTTGCCCTTTTCCGATTTTTTTCGTGATTCCTCTCTGACCCATTTACGAATCGCCTGCTTCGCTTTATGGGTTACGACGAAATGCTCCCAGTCGGGGTTTGGAGTTTGATTCTTTGATGTGATGATTTCGAGTTGATCCCCGCTCCGCAACAACGTGTTTAAGGGGACGATTCGGCCGTTCACCTTTGCTCCGATGCAATGAATGCCGACGTTGGAATGGATCTCGAATGCAAAGTCTATCGGCGTTGAATTGCGAGGCAGAATCTTCAGGTCTCCCTTGGGGGTGAAGACATAGATTTCGTCTTGATAGAGGTTGAGCTTGAAGCTTTCCAACAATTCTTTTGGTGTCTCATCATCGCGCTGTTCAAAAATTTCACGCACCCAATTCACCCAGCTTTCCAGCTCCGTATCGAGTGAGGTCTTGTTTTCCTTATACATCCAATGCGCGGCAACGCCTCGCTCCGCGATTTCGTGCATGGCTTTCGTTCGAATCTGTAGTTCAACCAGTTTTCCGTCAGGCCCCACGACTGTGGTGTGAATGGATTGATAGCCGTTCTTCTTAGGTACGGAAACATAGTCTTTGAACCGTTCAGGAATCGGTTTATACAACTCCGAAACGATGCCGTACACCAAGAAGCAATCGTTGCTCTCCTTTGAATCGAGCACGATGCGCACCGCGAACAAATCATAGATCTCGTCTAGCGGCTTGCCGCGTTTCATCATCTTGTTGTAGATACTGTAGATATGCTTGGGACGGCCTTCCATTTCGCACGTGAGATTCTCTTCTGAAAGACGTTTTCGAATCGGCCCCACAAACTTGTTGATGTAATGCTCTCGTTCACGCCGTTTGGATTTCAACTGCTTGGAAATGCCTTCGTACTCTTTTGGAAACAAGTTCTTGAACGAAAGGTCTTCGAGTTCCCATTTTATCTGGGCGAGACCAAAGCGATGCGCAAAGGGTGCGTAGATTTCAAGCGTTTCTCGTGCAAGTCGCTGCTGGCGCTCTGGGGGAAGATGTTCGAGCGTTCGCATGTTGTGTAAGCGGTCTGCAAACTTCACGAGCATGACTCGTATGTCGTTCACCATCGAAAGAAGGAGTTTGCGATAGTTTTCCGCTTGGGTCACTTCGTGGCTTTCGAAGATATCCGTAATCTTCGTCGCTCCGTCCACGATGTCTGCCACGGTATCACCGAATTCTGCGCGGATGTCTTTCAACTCGAACTTTGTATCTTCAACGACGTCGTGGAGCAATGCGCTGGCAACCGAAATATCGTCAAGCGGAATTTCTTTTGCGACCACCGTCGCAACTTGCAAGGGATGCAGGAAATAAGGCTCGCCTGACGCACGCAGGTCGTGTTTATGAGCTTCCACACTCATCGTGAAGGCGCGTGTAATAAGATCTTCGTCTACCGACCGAAGATTCTTTCGGCAAATGGCCAGCAGTTCTTCGAGCTTCTTTTGATATGGGGAGCTGAGCGGCACGGTTGATTCTGCTATTGATGACTCGACGGTCTCGCCCGATCAATCGTTGAAAATATTTCCTCAGCCCTCTCGGCAAATTGGTTCGGCAGAGTGATCGACTTTAGAGACGCAAGCTTCTCGGTTTGCGCGTTTGCTTCCGTGTACTTGTGCTGGTGGTCGAGGCAGACTCGCAAGTTATTCCTCCAGACGATTTCAAAAAATCGATGCGAGAGCGTAAGCCTTTCGTATTCTTCGATCAACCGAGTACAAATCAGTTCAGCTTCGCTGAATCGTCCATCTTCTATCATGGAGGATGCGCAAATCCACAAGAGTTGTCGGTTCCGAGGGTACTTTTGGAGACCGCGTTTGCTCCACTCCACAGCCTCAGAGAATCGCTTTGCGTCAAACAAAATCCACGCAAGCGAAACGGTAGCTGGCAACTTGCTGTAGCTGCTTTTCGTCGCTGTTTGCTCTAGCATCGCGATGCCATGTTCTCGCTCATCGAAAATGAACGGAAGCCACTGAAGAAATTCAATCTTCCGACTCTTCCAATATTTGTACGTCCCGATACCGAGAAATGCATCGTACATCGTCGAATCCTTTTGCACAACATATTCAAATTCTTTGGTCGACGCCATTGCTTTAGCAATAGTCCCAATCCAATTTCCAATCTCGGATCGTTTGTAGGACTCAGACCCCAAAGCAACACCTCGAAAATATTTGCCCCACAATTCGTTCTTCCCGCTCTTCACCAAGTTTTCGGACGCGGCGGTCGACGACCGAATTAACGAATCCCACAACGGCTCATTGATCTCTAGTTCGAAATCCATTCGCTGTGCTTGCAGGATTCCCAACTTCAGCAAGGCGCCGATTGGATGGTCAGGGAATATCTTCGAGAGCAATTCCGCGACCGAATCTGCGCCGCGGTAGTCCTGAGCAAACGTGAGATGAATTCCAGACGAAAACATTTCGTCCAACTGCGGCGAGAGTCGAGGTTGCGATCGTAATGGAATTGTAACGAGTACTGCAAAGAACAGTGAGAGCTTCATCAACCGTCTATTCCGTTCCAAAAAGTCTATCCCCTGCGTCGCCAAGTCCGGGCAAAATATAGCCGTTCTTGTTCAACGCGCGGTCGAGTGCACAAGTGTAGATTCGCACGTCGGGGTTCGATTTCGCAATCGCCCGAACGCCTTCAGGTGCGGCAACGAGGCTCACGAATCGAATCGTGCGAGCGCCTTTCTTTTTCAAGAACGAAATCGCCGCCACTCCACTTCCCCCGGTCGCGAGCATCGGGTCGAGCACAATGACGAGTGCGCGGGCGAGGTTTCGCGGAACTTTGAAATAGTAGTCGACCGGCTCAAGCGTTTCCTCATTGCGATACAGACCGATGTGTCCCACACGCGCGTCGGGAATAATTTCGACAAACCCGCCAACCAATCCAAGTCCGGCTCGCAAAATCGGTACCAGCACAACCGGTGTGCCGATTTCGTAGCCGGTTGTTTTTTCCAACGGCGTTTCAACGACGATTTTCTTGAGCGGAATATCTTTGGTGACTTCATACGCCATAAGAGCCGCGGTTCGTCGTAATACTGCACGGAATTGATTGTTGGGAGTCCTTCGATTGCGCAAAATAGAAAGGTCGCGCTTGACAAACGGATGGTCGATGAGCGTAAGGTTTTTCATTCCTGCCTCCTCTCTCTAAGATAACAACTTGTGCAACTGTTGCAAGATGAGAAACAGTTATTGTTTTCGGGCTTGTTTAGCTGCAGTAAGAATGGGATCCCACAGTGGCGAGAATTGCGGTGCGTAGATAAGGTCAAGTTCGGCGACCTGCTCAAGAGTAAGTTTATGTTGAATAGCCGAGGATAATACGTTTGCACGTGCGACGCTTCCAGACCCGCCCCAGACATTTGCCCCGAGAAGGCGATGCGATCGTTTTTCGAAAATGAGTCTGATAGAAAGTGGTGACGATCCGGGATAAAACGAGATCTTCGTACTCGAAGAAATTTCGTCTGTGTCGGCCGAGAATCCAGACTCAAGCGCTTCCTTCAAGCTTAAGCCAACGTGCGCGACCTCACCGTCAAACACTTTCACGGCCACGGCACGAATCGCTCCCTTGAACGCTGCTCTTCCTCCTGCAGCGTTCATCCCTGCGACGACACCTTGACGGGCGGCGTAGGTAGCCAGGGGGAGATACATCCACTTGTTGTTTACGGAGTTCTTCAATTCGCAACAGTCGCCCGCGGCGTAGATGGCATCATTACTCGTCTTCTGATGCTGATCGGTCAAAACTCCGGTGTGTGTTCCAAGCCGGAGCTTTGCGTGGCACGCGAGTTCGGTGTTCGGCGCTACTCCAATACAGACAATGACGAGGCCGGTTTCAAAAGAAGATCTGTTTGTCACGACTTTCGATATTTTTCCTGAGGCGTCTACAACGAATTGTAAAACTGTTTGGTTAGGTTCAAATTGAACTCCATTCTTCGTCAACTGGGAAAGAACAAACTTGCGGGCAGAATCTTCCAGTGAGGAAAGAGGAAATGCAGATCGATGAACGAGAGTAGTCTTCAAACCCAGCGAGACTAGCGTGTCGACCATCTCGAGACCAATGTAGCCACCGCCGACAACGACAGCTCGTTTCGGCTGCTCTTCGTCGATGAACTTCTTTAGCGCATACGCTTCATCAAGTTTATTGATGAAGAAGAGATTGCGGGCGTTTTCTCCAGCGATGCCCAATCGTCTCGGACTCGAGCCGGTGGCAAGAACGAGCTTCGTGTACTTGAATTCGTGAAGTTTGTCCTTCCAAAGATCGCGTACGACAACCAACCGCTTTGTGGAATCGAGTTTCTCGACACGATGGAGCGTTTTCACTTTGAAGCCGCGCGTTTGCTCAAGCTTTTGAGCCGAGAAGGGTTCAATATCCGATTTGTTAGGAGTGACGCCACCGATGAAGTACGGAATTTCGCAAATGCCATACGAAACGTGTTCACCCTGTTCGAAGAGGGTTACTTCCGCCTCAGAGTTCGTGCGCTTGGCTTTTGCGGCGGCGGCGGGCCCTGCTGCAAGCCCGCCAATCACGAGAATCTTCGGGTTCATTTTTGTTTGAAGACAATCCCTAGCGGTACGCCTTGAAACCCAAAATGCTCGCGCAACCGGTTATCCAGGTATCGACGGTAGGATTCCTGTACTAACTTCGGCTCATTGCAGAAGAAAGCAAACATCGGTGGGCTGGTTTTTATCTGCGTGGCATATTTAATCTTGATCTCTTTGGGGCTGGGTGTCTTAGGTGGGTTCTTTGCGATGTCTTCCATGATTGTCTTGTTCAGCTGACTGGTCGTGATGCGTTTTGCTTGTTCTGCAAATACTTCAACCGCGCACTCTAATACTTTGGTGATGCGCTGGTTGGTCAGCGCGGATATGAAAACGAATGGAACAAAATCGTAGAGTCCGAGCTTGGCAAGAATGGCAAGCTCATACTGCCGCGCGGTGTTTGTCTCTTTTTCAACCAGGTCCCATTTGTTTACGGCGATCAAGACCGACTTATGGCGCCCGATGATATCCTCGACAATTTGAATATCCTGTTTGTCGACTCCCTCTTTCGCATCAATCAGAACGACCGCCACATCGCAGCGGTCAATAGCGTGAAGCGTTCGGAGCGCGCTGTAGAACTCCAAGCTTTCGTGCACGCGTTTCTGTTTGCGAAGACCTGCCGTATCAATAAGCACGATCTCTTCATCCTGAAATTTGACGACGGTATCTATTGGATCTCGCGTAGTTCCGGGAACGGGAGTAACAACTTGGCGTTGCTTTCCCAATAGCCCGTTCACCAGCGATGATTTTCCGACGTTCGGGCGACCGACCACCGCGAGCTTCAGACGAAGATCCTTGGCGCCAAGCGAACGAGACTTCCGAAAACTCTTACAAACGACATCCAACAAATCCCCAATTTGCCTGCCACCGAGCGCGGCTACTCCAATCGGTTCTCCCAATCCTAAGTCGTAAAAGTCGGCTTCGTAGAATTCTCGCTTGGCAGAATCCACTTTGTTCACGACCAGATGAACGGGTTTGTTCGTTCGGCGAAGAATATTTCCCAATTCCTTGTCGAGCGGCAACGCACCAGTCATCGCGTCGACCACAAACAGGATCGAATCAGCCTCTTCGATGGCAATCTGTGCCTGCTCACGAATCGCTCTCTCAAACACATCCTCGGAATGGGGAACGTAGCCTCCCGTGTCGATGAGCATGAATTCTTTTCCTGCCCAATCTGCCGATGCATATTTGCGGTCGCGGGTAACGCCCGGCTCATCGTGAACAATCGCATCACGAAATCCTACAATACGATTGAATAATGTGGATTTGCCCACGTTGGGTCTGCCAACGATTGCTACGATAGGGATGGGTTTGCTCATTTCTTCACTGTGCTCAAATTAGAAAAAGAAAAAGCCCAACTCAATGTTAGGCTTTCAAATACTCCTATTGACTTGTCGGGGCGGGGAGATTCGAACTCCCGACCTCTTGGTCCCGAACCAAGCGCTCTAGCCAGGCTGAGCCACGCCCCGATTAATTATTTCCCCATCTCTTCGTGCATCACACTGCGCAGATTCCGAACTTCCCGCCGAAAGCCGGACGCTCTAGCCAGTGCCGAAGGCATCCCTTCGGGAGCTGAGCCACGCCCCCGAAACTCCTGCATTTACAGTTTACCCAAAAATGGACGTAAAATCAATTTGATGTAAGGAATGGTTGATCGTGGAGAATTGCTTTGGCCACCTTGCTAAGGTCTGAGAATTTTTTCATCGGATACCAGGCAATCCGGTTGTCTGCGCGAAACCACGTAAGCTGGCGTTTGGCGTAGCGTCGAGTATTCTGCTGGACAAGTTCGACCATCCGCGCGCGAGAGATTTTTCCAACGAGAAGGTCGAACGCCTCTTTGTAACCGACGGTGTTGAATGAATTCAAATCACGTTTGTAGCCGCGCGCAAGGAGCGATGCTGCTTCTTCCATCAATCCTCTCTCAATCATCGAGACCGATCGAGCATTGATATTGCGGTACAACTCCTCACGGCTCCAATCCATCCCAATTTGGACCACTTCAAAAGTCGCGTTTGCAGTTTGCATCCGTTTCCAATACGAGATCGGCTTGCCTGTTTGCTCATAGACTTCTAGCGCTCGAATCACACGTCGTGGCTTGCCAGCCTCGATTGTTGAGTGTGTTTCCGGGTCAATTTCTTGCAATCGTCGCAAGAGTGCCTGCAAGCCATCTCGTTTCAGCTCATGCTCGAGATTCTTCCGAACATTTTCGTCCTTGCCCGGTCCATCAAAAAAACCATCCATTATCGATTTGATGTACAAACCTGAACCGCCGACGATGATTGGCGTTTTGCCTTGTTCTAACAGTTGCTCGATCGTGCTTCTTGCCTCTACCGAGTACATCGCAGCATTGTACTCCTCGTCGGGATTAAGAAGGTTTATGAAGTGATGACGTGTTCTGCCCAGTTCTTCTTTGGACGGTTTGGCCGTGCCGATATCGAGAAACCGGTACACCTGCCGCGAATCGGCGGAGATGATTTCGGCATTCAGCATCTCAGCAAGAAGAAGCGAAAGGGGCGTCTTGCCTGAAGCGGTTGCTCCAACGATCGCGAGTACTTTGCGGTTCTTCTTTTCTTGCAGGCCCACAATGCCATCCGAAGTTATCGTCAGACTCCAATTATCCTTTGATATCCCAACCCTGCTTCCCGATGAGCGGAACGAATTTGAAGCCGTGAGCCTCTCGCATCTGGAATTCCGATTCAACTCGAGTGATGATGCGTATCCGTTGCGAATCAAGGTCTCCAACGGGAACAACGAGCTTCCCTCCTTCGCCAAGTTGTGCAAGAAGCGATTGCGGAACTTCGGGAGCGGCGGCAGTGACAACAATTCCGTCGTACGGAGCAAACTCGGCCCAGCCAATCGTTCCGTCGCCGAAACGCGTCGAGACTTTGTATCCGAGTTTATCAAGCGTGCGCCTTGCCTGAAGATGCAATTCGTAATGCCGTTCAATCGTGAACACGCGACAGCCGAGCACAGACAGAATTGCCGCCTGGTAGCCTGAGCCTGTGCCGATTTCCAGAATTTTTCCGCCAGCGTTCAATGCCAGTTCTTGAGTCATGAAAGCTACGGTGTAGGGTTGTGAAATTGTTTGACCGTTCTCGATCGGCAGGGCGGTATCCTCATACGCTCGATTGAGAAACGCCTTCATCACGAACTCGTGTCGAGGAACGTTGGCCACTGCGCCCAGTACGCGCTCGTCAGAAATCCCCTTCAAGCGGAGTTGATCCACTAAATCATTTCGTTCGGCTTCGTGGCGTCCCATTAGTATTTTCGCGAGAGTGTTTTCAGAAACTTGCCGGTCGTTGTAGCGTGCGTCATATAACTTCGTTCGCTACCGTACACCGTTTGGATAGGCGCTGAGGAAATTGGATAGCTTCTCTTCGCCGCCTTGATCAGAAATTCGGTTTCCGCCTCATACCCTGAGGATTGGAGAAAAATGTTTTCAATCACATCTCGTCGGATCAATCGAAAACCGCATTGGCTATCAGGAATGCTAATTCCCGTCCGAATTGAAACGAGCGATGAGGTAATCGTGTTCGACAGTATTCTCGCAAGCGGCATCCCGACGGCGAAGCGTCTCCTCGCTCCCACGACGATTGCGGCTTTTGATGTTCGCTGTTCCTCGAAGAGATTAGGTACGTCGCTTGGTAGGTGCTGCAAATCTGCATCCATTGTCAACGCAAAACGAAATTGCGGTTGACGGCGAACGAAACGAAACCCCGATTCCAGCGCAGCACCTTTCCCCTGATTCAATCGATGCTGAATGACAATGGCGTGAGCTGCGTTCGCTACTCCCGCCGTTTCGTCCGAAGAACCGTCGTTGACAACAATGATTTGCTCTGCGGCGAAGAATTGCCGCAACGCTTGGAGCAAAGGGGGAAGAGTCACTTCTGCGTTCAGCGCAGGAATGATCACCGCCGTCGATTGATATTCCGCCTTCATTTAAACGCATCCACGACTTTTGCGACTCGACGCATTTCCTTCACGTCGTGCACACGGAGGATGTGTGCACCGTTCATGACGGAGACAGCCACGGCCGCTGCCGTCCCTTCCAGACGTTCCTGCACCGGCAAATCCAGTATCGCACCGATAAAGGATTTGCGTGATGGTCCGATCAGCAAAGGAGTTCCTATCTCGACAAATTCTCTCAGCTCCCGAATGAGTTGAACGTTGTGTTCTGAGTTTTTCCCAAAGCCAATTCCGGGGTCGACGATAATCTGTTCAATTCCTGCCGATCGCGCCGCCTTGACTCGATTCTTGAGAAACTGTTTCACCTCACGAGTTACGTTTTCGTACTTTGGATTCTGCTGCATGGTCCGCGGCGTTCCCTGCATGTGCATCAGTACCACCGACGCGTGATGTTCTACCGCCACGTGCGACATATTATCGTCAAATGTCATTCCGCTGATATCGTTGATGATGCACGCGCCGGCTTGCAGCGCGCGCTCCGCGACTTCGGACTTGTAGGTGTCTATTGAAATCGGAACTATGGTCCGCTTCGCAATCGCTTCAACCACAGGAAGCACTCTTCGAAGTTCATCCTCAAGCGAAACTGCATCCGAACCGGGACGCGTGGATTCGCCCCCCACGTCGATGAAATCTGCCCCCTCATCAATCATTCGTAGCGCTTGGCTCACGGCGCTTTCACGAGAATCAAACCTGCCTCCATCAGAAAACGAATCTGGCGTAACGTTCAGAATTCCCATCACGTGAGTCCGCGAAGAAAGGTTGTAGACCGTTGCACCAAAAGTAAATCGGAACGAAGAATTGGCTTGTTTAGGAGACTGTGATTGCAAACGCGGAGGGGAAGATTCAGGGTTCACTGCACGAGTGGTAGAATCCACACGTTGGACAAATCAATTTACACTTGCGGCTTAGTAGCTTCGTTCCACAGTTGACGCAGTACTGCCAATAATGGTCTTCGCTCGCAATTTGTTCCACATCGATCTTAGCGAGCGGTAGTTCTTTCGGAGTCTGATGCTCGTTCACGGAATGAATTTAGTCAAACGAATCGCAGAGTGCAAAGATTACCACGCCCTGCGCAGCAGCGCGATTCCGACTGCTTTCACTGCCCACGACATGTTAAAAGGTTCTTTCTCCGTGGTGAACTTTGGAATGTCCAACGATGAATGGTAAAACATTGAATAATCCACGACGACTGAATCCTTCGGCCCGTGCCAGGCTTTGGAATTCCAGCCGCGAGTTTGTTTGATCCTTTTGGGTTCGTTCCAAGCCGCAGAATAGATGGTGATCGATGGAATCTCAACACGCGAGACGTCTAGTTTGCGCAGAAAGTCAGGAAGAAACACATACGAGTCAGTTCCTCCTTGAGAAGGATTGGTAGTCGCTTCTGACCAGAATCCTCTCTTCCCAACATATTCAGTGGCAACGGAATCGAAAAGTCGAAGAAGCGACTCGTTCTGGTCAACGTCATTGCCCTCAAAGTAGAGGCAGTTTCTCGATTTGCCGGTTCCAATTTCATCAAAGTTCAACACTGCAAGAATCTGCTCGAGGCTATCCGCGTTGCGTTTTACATACGCGGATGTCGAAAAATATTCGCTTCCCCAAACCGCAAACTTGATGGAATTCGTCGGCATAGGTAGTTGACCGCGATCGATCATTGAGTTGAAGACCCGTGCAAGCTCAAGTACTCCAGAAACGCCCGACGCATTATCGTCGGCACCCGGTCCGCCCGAATCACCGTCTCCGTGGGCGCAAACGAGAAAATATTTTGAACTTTTGCCGTGCAGCGTTGCGATGATTGTTTTCGGCCTCGCTTTCTGAATTCGCGTCTTCGAGGAAAACGATATCTGAACGGCAACGGAGTCGTGCAACTCCTCGACAAGCCGTTTGCCGGCAACATTTGAAATCGAGTAAAGCGGAATCGGATTGTCGGTTTTCTCCGGCAGATTTTCGATCAACGACCAATTCGAATATGCCGGCGAGTTGACAACGGCAAACGTGAGAACCGCTCGCGCCCCCGCCCGTACCAGTTCGCGGTACTCAGACTCGCTGACTCCATTCTGTACGAGCACTACTGAACTTTCAGCATCCACAGATTTCAACTCAACACTCTTGTCCCAAAACTTCAGGCGGGCTTTCGACGGCTTCGTGGAAGGAGAAAACAACCCTAGCCAATCGTTCTGGATCAAACCACGCAGCCGGTTCGGCTTATCGACGCTCAATGACCAACTTTGAACTGTGCTCGAAAGCTTTTCAGGATCTTGAACCGTCTCGGGCACGAGGCCAAAGTCTTTGAAACGATTGGCAACGTATGCTGCGGCTTTTGAGCCGGAGGCAGTTCCTCCCAATCGGTTCCCGTATGAAACCAAATCTTGAACCTGCTTGCGAAGGTTCGTAGAGGAAACGGCCGAGGCGAACCGGGTTTCAGACTGGCGCTGGCCAAAAGAAATGAAAACAGCAATGCAGAGGAAGAGCAACGTTCGGATAGCATTCAGAGGAAAGGTGTCCATGGAAAGAATATAGCATTTCTTCTGAAGAGGAAACCGAAAAGGGGTCGAGTGACTCACCCGACCCCTTCACGGAACAATCTACATATTTGAAGAACTACAATCCTTTCACCTTTGCAGACTTGTCGAATGCCATCGAGACCACAATCCAACCAAGGACGAGTGCCGCAAGGAGATAGTATTTGCTGTTTGTGGAAAATACTGCAACGGTGTGCATATTGATCATAGTCCACACAAGTGGAATTGAGAGATACACATTGTGACGCGAACGTTGACTCGACATTGCGGCCAGCGCGGCATCGGGAGCAACTCCCTCTTTGAATGCAGGGATAATTTTCTTTTGGGCCTGATAGATTCGCATCCAAACGTTTGCAGCCATGATCGTACCAAACATTGCTCCCATATGGATGAGCGCGGCGCGGTCGCTAAACTTTCCTACGGCACTCATGGCGTACAGTATCACGGCGATTAAAATGAATCCGATAGCGCCAAACACTTTGATATCCTTTCCAAGCCCACTCTTTGCAATCACGTCGTACAAGGGGAACATCAAAAACGTCACTGCGATCATCACCCAACTTCCCGCCGTCCATTGCTCAACCCCTTGGTCGAACATCAACCCGCCTTGATAGAAAACCAACAAAATGAGAAGAACCCCAGTTGCCCAAGTATAGGCAGCGCCCCATCGAAACCAATACAGCGCTCGTGGAAGCATTTCAGGAAGAACCTTTTTCTTCGTATCGCCATCCATCGTACCGACGAATGGAATATTGATAAAATTA
>Ga0315281_10005409_pt1 | contig 18279 bp, 13 predicted proteins | sample YL17G07_0_MG_FD_204540 | JGI IMG/M metagenome (GOLD analysis project Ga0315281, IMG submission 204540) | Sediment microbial communities from Yellowstone Lake, YNP, Wyoming, USA - YL17G07_0 | ecosystem: Environmental > Aquatic > Freshwater > Lake > Sediment | place: USA: Wyoming | collected...
ATCCGGAGCTCGTGAACAACCTCGGGCTGACGCTCGAGCGGATGGGGCAGATCGACGCCGCCATCGAACGGTTCGCGCAGGCGGTAAAGCTCGACTCCAAGAGCTGGGCCTATCACTTCAATCTCGGGCACGCCTCGTCGGCACGCCAGGATTGGGATCGCGCGATTGCCGAGTATCGAGCGGCGCGCGACATTTTCCCGACCGACTACGCGACGCAGTACAACCTCGCGCTGACGCTGCACCGCAAGGGCGACGAAGTCGCGGCCATCCCGGAATTCGAAAAGGCGATCGCGCTGGCGCCGGCCGAGGCCACGTTTCACCTCTCGCTCGCCGCCAGCTTCGAGAAGGCCGGCCGGACGAGCGATGCCAGACGCGAATACCAGCAATATCTGGAGATGGCGCCCGGCGCGACCGATGCCGACCAGGTGCGGGCGCACCTGCAAGGCCTCAAGTAACAACCCGTTCGAGCCGATAGTAAGAGACGCCATGCGTGTAACAGCCTTTTTCTCCGCGGTTGTCCCGGTTGTCGTTGTCGCGTGCCTCTGGGGCGTCGCCCGCCCCGTGCGCGCCCAGAGCCTCGGCGACGTCTCCAGGCAGGAAGAGGCACGACGCAAAGAGGTCAAGACGCCGGCCAAGGTCTACACGAACAGAGATCTTGGCGCGCCGCCGACGTCCGTTGCCGAACCGGCCGATCCGGCGAAGCCCGCGGCGACGCCTGCCGTGCCGGCTCCCGCGCCCGCCGGGGGAGACGACAAGACCAAGGATGCCGGCCCTGCTAAAGATCAGAAGTACTGGTCGGCGCGAAAGAAGGAGCTCGACGCGAAGCTCGAGCGCGACAAGGTGCTCGCCGACGCCATGCAGAGCCGCATCAACGGCCTGACGACGGACTACGCGGCGCGTTCCGATCCGGCGCAGCGCGCGACCATCGAGCGCGATCGCCAGCGCGCGGTCGCCGAGCTCGACGGCCTGCACAAAGCCATCAAGGACGGCCAGAAGGCCCTGACCGATCTCGACGAAGAAGCCCGCAAGGCCTCGGTGCCGCCCGGCTGGCTCCGGTGAGCGGCCGCTCGCGGCGCGCGGCGGATCCTCCAATCCTGCTGGTGGAGGACAAGGACTCGCTGCGCACCATGCTGCGCCACGCGCTCGAGGCGCAGGATCACACGGTGATAGAGGCCCGCGATCAAGCTGAGGCCGTCGCCGCGCTGCAGTCCGCGCGCCCCGGCGTCGTCCTCTCGGATCTCCGGCTGCCGAACGGCGACGGGTTCGGCGTCCTGCGCGCGGCCAAGGAGCTCGACCCGGAGCTTCCCGTCATCGTCATGACCGCGTTCGGCAGCATTCAGGATGCGGTCGCGGCGATGAAAGAAGGCGCGCTCGACTTTCTCGCCAAGCCCGTCGACCCCGAACACCTGCTGCTGATGGTCGAACGCGCGCTCGCGCAGCGGCGTCTCGCCACCGAGAACATCCTGCTGAAAGACGAGCTCGCCCAGCGCCGAGGCGCGCCGCAGATCATCGGCGAAGATCCGAAGCTGCAGCAGGTGTCGGTGGCGCTGCAGCGCGCCGCCGGCACGGACACGACGGTGCTGCTCGAAGGCGAGAGCGGCACGGGCAAGGAATTGTTCGCGCGGGCGCTCCACCTGCTGAGCCCGCGCGCCGACGGTCCGTTCGTGGCGATCAACTGCGCGGCGATTCCGGAAACGCTGCTCGAGACGGAGCTCTTCGGACACGAAAAAGGGGCGTTCACCGGCGCGGCCAACCGCAAGCCCGGCAAGTTCGAGCTCGCGCATCGCGGCACGCTGTTTCTCGACGAAATCGGCGATCTGCCGCTCTCGCTGCAGGCCAAGATCCTGCGCGCGCTCGAGGAAAAGGCGTTCGAGCGCGTCGGCGGCACGAGCCTGCTGCACGTGGACGTGCGGGTCGTCGCCGCGACGAACCGCAACCTGCGCCAGGCCGTGGCGGCGCGGCAGTTCCGCGAAGACCTGTTCTTCCGCCTGTCCGTGTTTCCGATCACGATTCCGCCGCTGCGCGAGCGCCAGTCGGACATCCCGATGCTCTCGAAGCACTTCATCGAGCGCTTCTGCCGCGATTTGAACAAGAAGCCGCTGTCGCTGGCGCCCTCCGCGGTGGACGAGCTGGCGGCGTACCAGTGGCCGGGCAACGTCCGCGAGCTGCAGAACTGCATCGAGCGCGCGGTCATTCTCACGGAAGGCGACACGATTCACGCGCGCCATCTCAGCCTGTCGTTTCGCGACGCGGCGCCCGCGGCCGGCGACGGCAGCCCGTGGGATCGCATCGATCTCTCGGGCACCATGGCCGCCGCCACTGCCCGCGTCGTCGCCGAAGTGGAACGGCGGAAGATCGAGCAGGCGCTGGCCGAGGCGGGGGGCAACCGCGCCAGGGCGGCCGAATCGCTCCAGCTCGGATTCAAGGCGTTCACCGCCAAACTGCGCGAGCACGGCCTCGACGCCTGACCGGGCGTCTATTTCCGGAAGCCCAGCTTCAGCATCGCCGCCTTCATTTCTTTCTCGGTCACGTCGTCGACGATGGCCCACGCGCCGATCGCCGTCGCCAGCACGAAGTGAAGCTTACCCGCGACGACTTTCTTGTCGTGCCGGATGGCGTCGAGCATCTGCGCCGCTGAGAGATCGCTGATCGGCGGAAGAGGGCCGAGGCTGGCGACGAGATCCGCGAGCGCCTTCCGGTCGGTGTCGGCCAGCGCGCCGCGCGAGGCGCTGAGCTGCGCGGCGACGAGCATGCCGTACGCGACCGCTTCGCCGTGGCGGAAGCGCTTGAACTTCGTCACGGCTTCGAGGGCGTGTCCGGCGGTGTGCCCGAAGTTCAGAATCCGGCGGATGCCCGATTCCTTCTCGTCCTGCGCGACCACCGACGCCTTGATCTGACACGACTCGGCGATGATGGGCGTCAGCGCCGACGGCTCGCGGTCGAAGATCGCCTTTCGATCGCGTCCCACCCGATCGAACAGCGACGCGCTCGACGTCATGCCGTATTTGATCACTTCGTAGAGACCCGCCCGGAATTCGCGGCGGTGAAGCGTGCCGAGCACCGCCGGATCGATCAGCACGGCGTGCGGCTGGAAGAACGATCCAATCAGGTTCTTGCCGAGCGGGTGATTCACGCCGACCTTGCCGCCAATCGAGCTGTCGACTTGCGCCAGCAGCGTCGTCGGAATGTGCACGAGCGGAATGCCGCGGAGGTACGTCGACGCGGCGAAGCCGGCCATGTCGCCGATGACGCCGCCGCCAAAGGTGACGAGCGTCGAGCTGCGGTCGGCCGTCGCCTTCACGAGCGCGTCGTAGATGCGCGAGACCGTCGGGAGCTGCTTGTTGCGCTCGCCGTCGGCGACGAGGATCGGCTCGATCTTCCGCGCGCTGCGGGCCAATCGCGCGCCGTGCAGCCGCCACACGAGCGGACTCGACACGACGAACCGGCGTGCCGGCAGCTTCAGCGCGTCGAGCAGCGATCCCACGCGATCGAGAATGCCGTCCTCGAGGTGGACCGGGTAGCTGCGCGACGGCGTGGCGACGTCGATGCGGATAGCAGGCATAGGTGACGCACCGAAGATGCGTGAAGAGCGGATGGTAGGATAACACTCCGTGCATCTGTCGCCGGATTTCGTCGTCATCGGCAGCGGCATCGCCGGCTTGCGCGCGGCGATCGCGCTCGCGCCGGTGGGCCGCGTGCTGATCCTCACCAAAGCCGAGCCGACCGAAAGCAACACCGGATACGCGCAGGGCGGCATTGCCGTCGCGCTCGGCGACGACGACGGCCCCGCACTGCACGCGGCGGACACGATCAGGGCGGGCGACGGACTCTGCGACGACGCGGCGGTGCGCGTCCTGGTCGAGCACGGCCCGCCGTACGTCCGGGAGCTCGTCGACTGGGGCACCAGGTTCGATCGCGACGCGGACGGCGCCCTCTCGCGCGGACGCGAAGCCGCGCACAGCGTCCGCCGCGTGCTGCACGCGGGCGACGCGACCGGGCGCGAGATCGCGCGCGTGCTCTGGACGCGCGTCAGCGGGCTGGCGTCGGTCGAGACCGCGAACCACGCGCTCGTCACCGGGCTGCTGGTCGAGCAGGGACGCGTCGTCGGCGTCCGCTTCTACGACCAGTTCGGTTTTCCGCGCGACGCCCGCGCGGGCGCCACGCTGCTCGCGACCGGGGGCGCCGGGCGGGTCTTTCGCGAGACGACGAACCCGCCGGTCGCGACCGGCGACGGCGTCGCGCTCGCGTTCCATGCCGGCGCGCGTGTCGCCGACCTCGAGTTCGTCCAGTTTCACCCGACCGCGCTGAACGTGGCGGGCGCGCCGCGGTTTCTGATTTCCGAGGCGCTGCGCGGCGACGGCGGACGGCTGATCGACGGACGCGGCCAGGCGTTCATGACGCGCTATCACCCGGACGGCGATCTCGCCCCGCGTGACGTCGTCGCGCGCAGCATCGTGCGCGAAATGGACCTGACCGGCGGGCCGGTGTTCCTGTCGCTGTCGCACCTGGATCCCGACTACGTCGTCCGCCGCTATCCGACGATTGCGGACATGTGCCGCCAGATGGGGCTCGATCTCGCGCGCGATCCGATTCCGGTCGGGCCGGCGGCCCACTACGTCATGGGCGGCGTGGACACCGATCAGTGGGGCCGCACATCGATGCCCGGGCTCTTTGCGGCGGGCGAAGTCGCCTGCACCGGCGTGCACGGCGCGAACCGGCTCGCCAGCAATTCGCTGCTCGAAGGGCTGGTCTTCGGCGCGCGCGCGGCCCTGGCCATGCAGGAGCCGCCGGCGGCGGCCGGACTGGGAGCGGATCGCCGGCTCGCGGTTCACGGACCGCGGGCCACTGTCCATCGGTCGCCGCTCACCACGACCGAAGTCCGCGACCTGATGTGGACGTCGGTCGGGTTGTTCCGGACCCGTGAAGGCATGGAAGACGCGGTGGCCAGGCTCGAAGCGTCGTATGCCGCGCATCGCGCCGCGCTCGACAGCGCGCGCGCCGACGATGCGGACGCGTGGAAGCAGTTCAACCTCGTGACGGTCGCGCGGCTGATCGCGAGGGCGGCACTCAGGCGGCACGAAAGCCGGGGCGCGCATTACCGGTCCGATTTCCCCGAGCGCGACGATATAAACTGGAAGGCTCACGTCATCGACTACAGGGACGACAGCGACGGCTATGGCGAAAAACGACAAGACTGAGAAGACCGGGCAATTTGCCAGTGAACTGACTCCACGCTCGCAGGATTTTTCGCGATGGTATCTGGACGTCGTTCGCCGCGCCGAGCTTGCCGACTACACGCAGGTCAAGGGCTGCATGGCGATCCGGCCGTACGGCTTCGCGATCTGGGAGCTGATGCAGCAGGAGCTCGACAGACGCATCAAGGCGAGCGGCCACGTCAACGCGTACTTCCCGCTGTTCATTCCCAACAGCCTGCTCACGAAAGAGGCCGAGCACGTCCAGGGCTTCTCGCCGCAGGTCGCGTACGTGACGCACGCCGGCGGCGAAGAGCTCGAGGAAAAGCTCGTCGTCCGGCCCACGTCCGAGGCGATCATCGGCACCAAGTACGCCGACTGGATTCAGTCGTGGCGCGACTTGCCGGTGCTGATCAACCAGTGGGCGAACGTCGTCCGGTGGGAAAAAAAGACGTTTCCGTTCCTGCGCACCACGGAATTCCTCTGGCAGGAAGGGCACACGGCGCACGAAACCGAGGCGGAAGCCGAAGAAGAGACGCTGAAGATTCTCGACATGTACGCGGATGTCTGCGAATCCGTGCTGGCGATGCCCGTGCTCAAGGGGATGAAGTCGCAGAGCGAGAAGTTCGCCGGCGCGGCGCGGACGTATTCGATCGAGGCGTTGATGGGCGACGGACGGGCCCTGCAGGCCGGCACGTCGCACAACCTCGGTCAGAATTTCGCCAAGGCCTTTGACGTCAAGTTCCAGGGACGCGACAAATCGGTACAGTACGTCTGGGGCACGTCGTGGGGCGTCACGACGCGGCTCGTGGGCGCCGTGATCATGGTGCACGGCGACGACAGCGGTCTCGTGCTGCCGCCGAAGATTGCGCCGTTCCAGGTCGTGATTCTGCCCATCGGGCGCGACAACTGGCGTGAGACCGTGCTGCCCACGGCGCTGGCGATCAAACAGCAGCTGGTGGACGCCGGCGTTCGCGTGACGCTGGACGACCGCGACGAGCGCCCAGGCTGGAAGTTTGCGGAGTGGGAGCTCCGCGGCGTGCCCCTGCGGCTCGAAATCGGGCCCAAGGACATCGAGAAGTCGCAGGTGCTCATCGCACGCCGCGACACACGCGAGAAGATCGGCGTGCCGATGGACGCGATCGTCGGCCGCGTGCGGGAGCTGCTGGACGACGTGCAGACGTCGATGCTGCGGAAGGCGCTGGCGTTCCGGGACGAGCACACGCAGCGCACCACAAGCTACGATGAGTTCAAGCAGTTTCTCGAAGGCCGCCCCGGCTTCGTCCTGGCCCCGTGGTGCGGCACCGCCGAGTGCGAAGCGCAGATCAAGGCCGACACGCAGGCGACGATCCGGAACATCCCGATGGGCGCCCTCTCGTCCCCGGGGCAGGGCGGCACCTGCGTCCGCTGCGACAACCCGGCGCAGTACGAGGTCAGGTTCGCGAAGTCGTACTGAGGATCGACGGCCAGCGCTTCTGAATCTTCTTCATGACGGCGTGCCGCCCCGTCAGCTGTTCGCGCGCCACGATGGCGCGAAAGGCATCGGCGAGGTGGTCGCGCCACCACTCGTTGCTTTCCGCGGGCGCGTGGGCATACGCCGCGGCGATGGATTCCAGGCATGTCGCGTCGCCAATGAGCGCCAGCGCCGCCATGAATTCGACGGGCAGCGGCGCCCTGGAGTGTTCCAGCGTCTCCCGCAAATCGTACACACCCAGCCGGCTGCCGCGCCTCGCCAGCGCGACGTGCGCGGCGCCTCGCGCGCGCGTCCACGCGTCGCGCCCGGCGCCTGACTCCGACTCTTCGCGGGTGCGAATGCGCTCGATGAGGGCGTGAAGTTCAGTCAGCGACGCCGAGCGTCGATGCAGGGACAGCCCGCGCCGCAGCTTTTCCGGATCGTCCGGCAGGCTCCCGGCCTCCTCGCTCGTGACTTCTGCCTGTCGTCCGCGTTTCACGTCAGCCACATGGGCGCGCACGCTTGCGCTCGAGTCGCGGGCCAGGGCATTCCAGAGCGGCTCGAGCGCGGAGGCGCCAAGGTCGTCGAGCGCGACGAGCGCGGCCAGCCGGACGGCGTCCGGGGCCTGGCGGTCGAGCGCCTTCGCCGTCAGGGCATCGGTCACGTCGGCGCCGCGCTTTCCCGTGAGAAACCGCTGCAGGATGCCGGCCGCCGCGACACCGATGCCTTTGTCGCCGGCGTTGAGGGCCTGTGCCGCGGCGTCGATGGCGCGGACGTCGCCGATCGCTTCGAGCGCGCGCAGCGCCGCGACGCGCGACACGACGGGCGCGTCGGCGTCGGTCGCCAGCGCGGTCAGGTGGACGACGGCGCGCGCGCCGATGACTGTGAGCCGGGCGAGCGCGGTTTCGCGCACAACCGGGCGCTCGGATGAGAGGTCCGCGATGAGCGCGTCGATTTGTCTGGCGGCGGAGGAGCGGATGGCCACAGTCGAGGCCGCCGCCCGGCTAGATCTGTTCCGGCTTCGGCCGGACGACCCACGCGATGAGAATGCTCAGCAGGTACAGCGCGAGCATCGGCGCCGCGAAAATCGTCTGCGTGATCATGTCGCCGGTCGGCGTAATCACGGCGGCGAGAATGAAGATGATCAGCACGGCGTACTTGAAGTTCCGCAGGAGGAAGCGCGCCGTGACCAGCCGCATCTTCGCGAGGAAGTAGATGAGCGTCGGCATCTGGAAGACGAGGCCCATGCCGAGCAGCATCTTCGAGTAGAGATCGAAGACGTCCTCCAGCCGCGGCATGAAGACGAGGTCGGGCGTGTTGAAGCTGGCGAAGAACCGCATCACGAACGGGAAGACGATGTAGTGATTGAAGGCGGTGCCGCCGATGAAGCCGGCCGTCCCCATCACGACGAAGGGAATCGCGAGCTTCTTCTCGTTCGCGTACAGGCCCGGCGCGATGAACAGCCACACCTGATAGATGATCCACGGCGCGGAGAGGACCACGCCCATGATCAGCGAGATCTGGATGTAGAGGCCGAAGGCTTCGCCCGGCTGCGTGTAGATCATCTTGCTGCCCGCCGGCAGCACCCTCCACGTCGGCGTCAGCAGGAAATTGACGATGTGGGTGATGAACGTGAAGCTGAGCAGAATGCCGACGGCCACGCCCAGGCACGACTGCACGATGCGTTTCCGGAGCTCATCGAGATGCTCCAGAAACGACATCTTGCCGGCTGCGCCGTCGTCTTCGTCGTCTTCGAGATCGGGCTGGTAGGCTCCCGACTGTGGACCCGGAAAGGGAACGAGCGCCACGGGACGTGCTAGGCCGTCTTGCCGGCCTGGTGGACCGAATCGTCAGTGTGCAGCGGCTCGGCCGTGTTCGCCGAGATGGCGGCCGTGGCTTGCGTGGCCTTCGCGACGTCTTCCTGCTTCGTCTTCTGCTCTTCGAGGCGGATTTCTTCTTCGAGCGTGCTCTTCAACTCGTTCGACGCGCGCTTGAATTCCGCGATGCTCTTGCCGAGGGACTTGCCCAATTCGGGAAGCTTTCGGGGCCCGAAAATAATCAGAGCGATCACGAAAATGACGATCAACTCCGGCATGCCAAGCGAACCAAACATGGGTGTACTCCTGCTCCCAGCCATTATATGGAAAAGGCGGCCGGAACGACGAAGAGTTTGGCGCCGCTCGCGTACCCGGAAGTCTTTGCGCGTAAGGAAGTTATCTGCTAGCATCCGAGGTCATGCGACGCTATCGATCCCTTTCCGCCGTCGTGTCCGCGATTGCCGTCTTCGCGCTGGTCGGCGGGCTGTTCGGCCGCCGCCTTGGCGCCGCCGACGATAAGGTGCCGGACCACTACAAAGCGTTCACGGCGGCCCTCAGCGCGATCGAAGCGAACTACGCCGACAAGATCGACTCCGACCGGCTCGTCTACGGCGCGGTGCGCGGCATGCTCTCGACGCTCGATCCGCACTCGAGCTTCTACGACCCGCGTGAGTACGCGCGGATGCGCGAACGGCAGGAAGGCCACTACTACGGCATCGGCATCGAGATCACCGCGATCGACAGCGACGTGATCGCGCAGAAAGTGTTCGAAGGATCGCCGTCGTCGAAAGCCGGCATGCGCCAGGGCGACGTGCTCGCGCGAATCGCCGGGGAAGACACCAAGAGCTGGAACTGCGCCTCGCCCGGCGACTGCACCGAGCGCGCGATGAAGAAGCTGCGCGGCGCGCGGGGCACGCCGGTGCAGATTTCGCTCCGCCGCCGCGGCTACGCCGAGCTGATTCCCGTGGAACTGGTGCGCGACGAGATCACCATTCCGACCGTGCCCGCGTCGTTCATGATCGATCAGACCACGGGCTACGTGCAACTGCGCGACTTCGGCGAGACGACCGATCGCGATCTGCGGCGCGCGCTCCAGTCGCTGTCGTCGAAGGGCATGCGGCAGCTCCTGCTCGACATCCGCAACAATCCTGGCGGCCCGCTCGATCAGGCCATCAAGGTCGTCAACGAGTTCACGTCGCGCGGCAAGATGATTGTCTACACGCGCGGCCGCATCGCCAATTCCGATCAGGACTACCGCGCGACCGACGACGGCCAGTTCATGAACCTCCCGATTGTCCTGATGGCGAATCGCAGCAGCGCGAGCGCCTCGGAGATCGTGACCGGCGCGCTTCAGGATCACGACCGCGCCTATGTCGTCGGCGAGACGACGTTCGGCAAGGCGCTGGTGCAGTCGGTGTATCGCATCAGCGGCGGCGCCGGCCTGGCGCTGACGACCGCGCACTACTACACGCCGAGCGGGCGGCTCATTCAGCGTCCGTGGGACACGGCGTTCGACGAGTACCTGACCTACACGATGAAGGATCAGGACGCGAACAAGCCGCACAGCGCGAGCGATCTCAAGCGCACCGATGCGGGACGGCCCGTCTACAGCGGCGGGGGCATCGAACCCGACAAACGCGTCGCCGGCCCCGTCGAAGGATTCAGCCCGACGCGGTTCGGACGGTCGCTCTGGAACTCGAACAACGGCGGCGAGTTCGGCAATTTCGCGACGCGCTTCGACATCGAAGGCGACACGCGCGTCAAGCAGACGCCGGCCGGCCGCAAGACCGTGAAGCCCAACTTCGTCGTCGACGACGCGATGGTGGCGGACTTCCGCGAGCTGATGAAGGCGGATCGCATCCGCGTCAACGACGAGGCGTTCAAGAAAGACAGCGAGTTCGTCCGCGCGATGATTCGCTATGAGATCGATCGCGCGCTGTTCGGCGTCGGCGAGGCGCGGCGCCATCTCGTCGAAGCCGATCCGCAGGCCAAGGTCGCGCTGACGATGTTCGGCGAGGCCCAGCGGCTGTCCGAGCTCTCGAAGTCGCCCTCCAAAGCCGCCCACTAGCGATTCGGTCAACTAACCACAATCGATTGGGGCAAGAGATAGGCCTTGCCCCAATAGGTAGGCCTTGGTACACTGGCGGCCGTTTGGGTCCGTCTGCCTCCCAGCCAGACATTTCACGACATGCGGCATCGGTGTCGATGCCCGGGTGTACGCCATGCGCCTCGAACGTCTAGAGATCAACGGTTTCAAGTCGTTTTCGGATCGCTCCGAGCTTGCCTTCGACAAGGGTGTCACGGCGATCGTGGGGCCGAACGGCTGCGGCAAGAGCAACGTGGCCGACGCCATCACGTGGGTGATGGGCGAGCAGAGCGCCAAGAGCCTGCGCGGCGAGCGGATGGAAGACGTCATCTTCAACGGCAGCGACGCGCGCAAGCCGACGGCGTCGGCCGAAGTCCGGCTGCGGTTCAGCGGCGTGCTGAAGAATGTCACCGGGCCGGCCCTCGATCTACCGGTCGCACAGGGCGAGCCTGGCGCCAACGGGCACAACGGCAACGGACACGGCCCTGACGTTCATCATGGGGACGGCGGGGCGGCGCCGGCGATCTCGGCCGAGGAGCTCATCCAGACGGTGGCGCGCGAAGTGGAAGTCACGCGCCGGCTGTATCGCTCGGGCGAGAGCGAATACCTGATCGACGGCCAGGTATCGCGGCTGCGCGACGTCCACGAGCTGCTGATGGACACGGGGCTGGGCGCCAAGGCCTACGCGATCATCGAGCAGGGCAAGATCGGCATGATTCTCAGCACGCGGCCGACCGACCGCCGCCAGCTGATCGAAGAAGCCGCCGGCGTGACGAAGTACAAGTCGCGCCGCCGCGCCGCGGAGCTGAAGCTCGACGCCGCGCAGGAGAACCTCACCCGCATCGACGACATCGTTTTCGAAGTGGAGAAGCAGCGCGGGACGCTGAAGCGCCAGGCCGGCAAGGCGCGCCGCTACCAGAAGCTGCGCGACGAGCTGCGGCGGTGGGAGAAGGTGCTGTTCGCGCGGAAGTACCGTCAGCTCGCGGAGACCATTGAGTCGGTGCGGGCACGGCTTGCTGAGGCCCGTGAGCGGGAATCGGTCGCGGCCGCGCATCTGGCCGAAGTCGAATCGGATTTGAGCCGCATGCGCATCGAGCTGGCCGAGGCCGAAGCGCGGGCGACCGCCGCCCGGGAAGCCGCCCACGCGTGCGAGCTCTCGATCACCCGTCAGCAGCAGCAGATCGCGTTCGACGGCGAGCAGGTGGTCACGCTCGAAGCGCGGACTTCAGCCCTCAGCGCTGAGCTCTCAGCCCTCGAGGCCCGGCGCGAGCCGGCGCAGGCGATTCTGCGCGCCCGCCGCGAAGCCGCGCAGGCGGCGAATGCGGAGCGTGACGAGGCCGCGGCGACACTGGCCAGAGGCGGCGAAGCCTACGACGCCGCGCATCGCAGCATCGAGGGACTCGAAGCCGACGTCGAAGCGGCGCGCAGCGAGGTGTTTTCGGCGCTCAACTCGGCCACGGCGTTGAGGCATGCGCTGGAGCACGCCGGCGCCGCCGGCGATCGCGTCGGCGAGACGCTGTCGAAGCTCGACGTGGAATTCTCCGACGTGCGCATCGAGTCGGAGCGCGTTGAAGGGGATCGGTCTGGCGCGTCCGACCTGTTGACGCGCGCCCAGCAGGGCCTGGATGCGGCGCGGATCGCGCGATCCGCCCGCGAGTCGGAACTCGCCAGCGCGCGCATCGAACATGAGTGGCGCGCCAGCCAGGTGCGCTCGCGCGAACACGAGCTCGCCGGCCTGTCCGCGCGGCTCACGTCGCTCGAGCAGCTCGATGCCGCCCGCGCCGGCTTCGGCGACGCCGCCCGCGCCGTCCTCGTCAACGCCAACGGCGCGGTGAATCAGAAGGGCGCCGTCGCCGATTACATCGACGTCGAGACGGGCTACGAGCGCGCCGTCGACGCGTGCCTCTCCGATCTGCTCCAGCACGTCATCGTCGAACGCGCCGAGCACGCGGCCGCCGGCTTCGGCGTCGTGCGCGAGGCGGACGCCGGCCGGTGCGGATTCCTGATTGCAGGAACGGACGTCGCGTCCGCCGGGTCTGGCGTCGCGTCCGGCTTCAGCCGGACGGAACCTGTTCCTGACGGCGTGATCGCGCTCTCATCGGTCATCCGCGTCGGCGGCGATTACGCAGGGGCGATCCGTCACGCGATTGGCGAGGCCTGGATTGCCGATTCGTACGCGCGCGCCGAAGCGGCGAGCCGGCTGACGACGGTCCCGGTCGTGACGGCCGCCGGCGACGTCTTCCGCGGCCCGAACCTCGTGACCGGAGGCATCCGGCAGGAATCGCACGGCATCCTCGAGACCAGGCGCGAAATCAGGGATCTGCGCGAGCGCATTGCCGGCGAGCGTGACGCGCTGGCCCGGCTCGCCGACGAGACCGCGGCCCTGGACACGACGATTGCCCAGGCGCTCCACGCGATCGATGCGCTGACCGCGGAGCACCACAAGCAGGAAAAAGCGATCGTCGCGCACGAAGGCCGCCTGCGGCAGGCGGCCGACGAAGCCGCGCGGCTGGCGCAAAAGCTCGAGCAGCTGACGCGCGAACGCCGCCAGTCCGAAGAGGAGCGCGAGACGATCGACCGCCGGCAGGGCGAAGCTCGCGTGTCGATCGCCCGGCTCGAAGACGACCAGCAGACCGCCGACGAACGCCTGGCGACCGCTCAGCGCTGCCTGTTCGAGGCGCGCGAGTCCGCCGAATCGCTGAGCGAGCAGGCGGCCGACGCGCGAGCCGCGCATGCCGGGCTCGTCGAGCGCGCCGTCGCCCTGGCCGGCGAAGTGGAGCGGCTCGAAGAAGCCGGGGCGGAGCTGGAAGCCCGCGCCGTCTCGCTGGCGGCTGAGCGCGACCACACGCGCCGTCGCATCGAAGACCTGCACGCCTCGATCGCGGCGGGGAAGCATCAGCTCGACGCCGACGTCCTGGGGCTCGACAAATTCAAACAAGACGTCCAAGCAGCCGACTTGTCCGCCGTAGCGCTTCGCGCGAAGGCGGACGAGCACGAAGCCCTCATCAGGCAGGCGCGCGCGGCGCTTGAAGGCGTGCGGGCCACGGTCGCCGAACTGGACGTCGCGCGGGCGACGGCGGAAAGCGATCTCTCGCATCTGGCGGCGTCGTGCATCGAGGTGGTCCAGGCGACGCTCGACGAGGTGGTCGCCGACGTGGAGGAGCTCGAGCGCTCGGGCGAGGCGACGCCGGACGCGCGTGTCATCTACGCGGAGCAGGCGGACGAGTCGGAGTCAGACGACGAGATGGCTGCCGCGCCGGCAGGCGCCATGCTGTCGAGCGCCGTCGAAGAAGCCACCGAGCGTGCGCTGAGCGCCGAAGACGCCATCACCGAGCTCCGGCGCAAGATCGATCGGCTCGGCCCGGTGAACATGATCGCCATCGAGCAGTACGACGAGCTCGAGTCCCGGTACGCGTTCCTGACGACGCAGCGCAAGGACCTCACGGATTCGATTGCGCAGACGAGCCAGGCGATCACGCGCATCGACGAGACGACGCGTCACCGCTTCGCGGAGGCCTTCGCCGCGATCAACAGGAACTTCCAGGAGACGTTCGCCACGCTGTTCGGCGGCGGCCGTGCCGGCCTGACGCTGCTCGATGAAAACGATCCGCTCGAAAGCGGCATCGAGATCGTCGCGCAGCCGCCGGGCAAGCGGCTGCAGAGCGTCCAGCTGCTGTCGGGCGGCGAAAAGGCCCTGACGGCCATCGCGCTGATGTTCGGGCTGTTCAAGTACAAGCCCAGCCCATTCTGCCTGCTCGACGAAATCGACGCGCCGCTCGACGACGCCAACGTCGGCCGGTTCGTCGAGATGCTGCGCGCGATGCTGCATCACACCCAGTTCATCCTCATCACCCACAACCGGAAGACGATGGAAATCGCCGACCGGCTGTACGGCGTGACGATGGAGGAGCCGGGCGTGTCGAAGCTCATCTCCGTCCAGTTGAACTGAGCCCGCGCCGGGCGCGTAATATACCGGCGGAGGCGTGTCATGCATCGTTCACTCCCTGTACTCGCGGCGGCGGTCGTCACGGCGTCGGTGGCGTTGTTTCCAGGCTGCGTCGTCGGACCCCTCAACGCCGAGGCCAGGGACACCTGGAGCCGCTCCTACACCCTGAGCAAGACCGGCGAGGTCAGCATCAGTAACGTCAACGGCCGGGTCGAGGTCGAAGGCGTCGACGGCTCGAGCGTCGAGGTGGCGGCCGAACGCATCGCCCACGCCGGCACCGAGCAGATGGCGAAGGAACTCCTCCCGAAAATCCCCATCAACGATCGATCGACGCCGGATCTGGTGTTCGTGGAAACCGGCCGCATCAACGGCATCCTCATCGGCGCGAGCTTTGAAGTGGTCTACCACGTAAAGGTCCCGAAGACCGCCACGGTGCGCGCGACGACGGTGAACGGCGGCGTCAAGGTCAGCGGGCTGGCCGGCCGCACGACCGCGCGGACGACCAACGGGGGCGTCGAGGCGACGGACATCACGGGCGGCCTTGAAGTGCGCACCGTGAACGGCGGCGTGCGCGCCCGGTTCTCGGGCCTCGGCACGGGGGACATCAACCTTGCGACGGTCAACGGAGGCGTCCGCGTGCGCCTGCCGGACACGGCCAAAGCGACCGTCAACGCGACGTGGGTGAACGGCGGATTCAACCCGTCAGGCCTCAAGTTCGAGGTCCGCGACAGCGGCAAGCGTCACTTCGAGGGACTGCTGAACGGCGGCGGCACGTCCATTACCGTCACGACGGTGAATGGCGGGGTGAGAATCGCCTCCGGCGCGGACACCGAGGACGCGGCAGGACCGGATAAGATCAAAGATCTCGTGGCCCCATGAATGAGGACCGGTCGAGCCGCTACCATCGGCTGAAGCGTCAGGCCGGCATTCTGTCGGTGGCGTGGTCGCTGGTGCTGCTCGCCGGGCTGCTCGTGAGCGGCGCCAGCCTCGCGATGCGCGATCTCGCCGGCGCGAGCGCCTTCGCGATCGTCGTCTACGTCGGCCTCCTGCTCATCCTCAACGAAGTCGGCAGCCTTCCTCTGGCTTTCTACAGCGGGTTCCTTCTCGAGCGGCGATATGGGCTGTCGTCGGAGCCTCTCGGCCGCTGGCTCGTCGATCAGGTGAAGTCGTTCGCCATCGGGCTGCTGCTGTCGTCGATTGGCGCGGCGATCATCTACGCGCTGATCCGTCTCTCGCCCGAGCGCTGGTGGCTGCCGGCCGGCGTGGTGTTCGCGCTGCTCATGGTCGGCCTCACGAATCTCGCCCCGGTGTTGCTCCTGCCGCTGTTCTATCGCGTCAAGCCGCTCGATCGCGACGCGCTGCGCGCGCGGCTGCTCGGCCTCGCCGATCGCGCCGGCGCCAGGGTGCTCGGCGCGTACGAATGGGGACTCAGCGAGAAAACCAGGAAAGCCAACGCGGCGCTCGCCGGCCTCGGCGCCACGCGGCGGATTCTCGTGTCGGACACGATGCTGGCGGAGTACAGCGACGAGGAAATCGAAGTGGTGCTCGCGCACGAGCTCGCGCATCACGTGCACGGCGACATCTGGAAGGGCATCCTCTTCGAGAGCGCGCTGATCCTGGCGGGGTTCTACCTGGCGTCCCGCGCGCTCGCGGGCCTGGCGCCGGTGTTCGGGCTCCGCGGCGTGGCCGACATCGCCGGACTGCCGCTGCTGGTGCTCTGCGCCGGCGCGGTGTCGTTCGTCATGGTGCCGGTGGCGCACGCGATGTCGCGGGCCTTCGAGCGAAGCGCGGATCGATTCGCGCTGACGTTGACGAAGAATCCCGCGGCGTTTGTGTCGGCGATGAAGCGGTTGGCTGCACAGAACCTCGCGGAAGAGCAGCCGTCGAAGCTCGTGCAGATTCTGTTCTACAGCCACCCGCCGGTTCGCGATCGCATCGCGGCCGCGCAGGCGTTCAAGGCCTGATAGGCTTTCCGGGTGGACGGCTCACAGGACCGCGCAGCGCGCTTCCAGCGGATCTTCGAGGAGAACGCCTGGGGTAACAGCGAGTCGGGGTCCGGCGAAGGCTCCAACCTGACGCGCACGGCCGTGGTTCGCGCAGCACTGCCCGGCCTCCTCGCGCGGCACGGCGTGCGGTCGCTGCTCGACGCCCCGTGCGGTGATTTCTACTGGATGAAGGAAGTCGAGCTGGGGGGCGTCGACTACGACATTGATTACATCGGAGTCGACATCGTGCCGGAGATCATCGCGCGGGACATCGAGCTCTATTCAGCCCCGCACCGGCGGTTTCTGCTGGGCGATCTCGTGGACGGGACGCTTCCGGCGGCCGATCTGATTCTCTGTCGCGACTGCCTGGTGCACCTGCCGTACGACGAGACACGGAAAGCGCTCGAGAACTTCAAGCGCAGCGGTGCGACGTGGCTGCTGACGACGACGTTCACCGGATCGAGGGAGAATCACGACATCGCCATCGGTGACTGGCGGGCGATTAATCTGGAGCGCCCGCCGTACAATTTTCCGGAGCCGGTGGACGTGATTAACGAGGAGAGCGACGAGGTCGATGAGGAGCTCGGCGCCTTCCCCGACAAGTCCCTCGGGTTATGGCGCCTCGCCGATGTGCTTCTGACTTCTGACTTCTAAGTTCTTACTTCTAACTTCCTACTTTGCCGGTTCGGCTGGCGCGGCTGCCTGTTCCTGCAGCAGCGCCTTGCGGCTCAGACGAATCTTGCCGGTCGGGTCGATGGCAATGACCTTGACCGCGACCTGTTCGCCTTCCTTCAGCTCGTCGCGCACGTCCTTCACGCGGTGGTTCGCGATCTCCGAGACGTGGAGCAGGCCGTCGGTGCCCGGCATGATCTCGACGAACGCGCCGAAGTCGGTGATGCGCTGCACCTTGCCGACGTAGGTCTTGTTGAGCTCCGGCGTGGCCGTCAGTTCCTGAATGATCGCGATCGCCTTGGCGGCCGCGTCGCCGTCCGCCGACGCCACATTCACGCGGCCGTCGTCCTCGACGTCGATCTTCACGCCCGTCCGCTCGATGATGCTGCGGATCATCTTGCCGCCGGGGCCGATGACGTCGCGGATCTTGTCGACCGGGATGCGGATCGTGACGATGCGCGGCGCGAACATCGACATGCTGCCTCGCGGCGCGGTGAGCGCTTCCTTCATCTTCTCGAGGATGTGCATCCGGCCGCGGCGCGCCTGATCGAGCGCCTTGGTCATGATCTCCGCCGTGATGCCGGAGACCTTGATGTCCATCTGCAGCGCGGTGATGCCGTCGGCCGTGCCGGCGACCTTGAAGTCCATGTCGCCGTAGTGATCTTCGGCGCCCGCGATGTCTGACAGGACGGCGTACTTGCCCGTCTTCACGTCCATCACGAGGCCCATCGCCACGCCGGCGACCGCCGCCTTGATCGGCACGCCCGCGTCCATCAGCGCCAGCGATCCGCCGCACACCGACGCCATGGACGACGATCCGTTCGACTCGAGAATGTCGGAGACGATGCGGACGGTGTAGGGGAACTGCTCTTCGGTCGGGAGCATTTGCGCCAGCGAGCGCTCCGCGAGCGCGCCATGGCCGATTTCGCGGCGGCCCGGGCCCGTCATGCGGCCCGTTTCGCCGACCGAGAACGGCGGGAAGTTGTAGTGGAGCATGAAGCTCCGCCACGTCTCGCCCTCGAACGTCTCGATCTTCTGCGCGTCGTCGGACGTGCCGAGCGTGCAGGTGACCAGCGCCTGCGTTTCGCCGCGCGTGAACACGGCGGAGCCGTGCGTGCGGGGCAGGAC
>Ga0315281_10005410_pt1 | contig 18275 bp, 19 predicted proteins | sample YL17G07_0_MG_FD_204540 | JGI IMG/M metagenome (GOLD analysis project Ga0315281, IMG submission 204540) | Sediment microbial communities from Yellowstone Lake, YNP, Wyoming, USA - YL17G07_0 | ecosystem: Environmental > Aquatic > Freshwater > Lake > Sediment | place: USA: Wyoming | collected...
CGCCTTACCGACTGATCGAACACCAGCCGAGCGCGCCCGATGCGGGCGACGCGAGCTGTGACCGACAGCATGTCGTTCAGCCGTGCGGGCTTATGGTAGGCGATTTGCGCCGAATGCACCATGAACAGCAGGTGATCGTGGCGCGCCAGATGCCCGAGATCGAAACCCAGCGACTGCAGCAGTTCGGTGCGGGCGCACTCCATGAAGTCTAGGTAGTTGCCGTGGTAGACCACGCCGCCGGCGTCGGTGTGCTGATAGTAGACGCGCACCGGCCAGGAAAAGCTCTTATGCATCCTCGAACAAGCCGCCGTTGTCGGGACGCCGCGGCGCCGCGAGGCCGAAGTGCCGGTAGGCCGACAACGTCGCCACGCGGCCGCGCGGGGTGCGCTGCAGGAAGCCTTGCTGGATGAGGAACGGCTCGAGCACGTCCTCGATGGTGTCCGATTCCTCGCCGATCGCGTGCGCGAGATTTTCAAGTCCCACGGGGCCGCCGGAGAATTTTTCTATCACCGCGAGCAGAAGCTTGCGGTCCATGATGTCGAAACCGACCGCATCCACATCGAGCATGACGAGCGCGGCGTCGGCGACCTCGCGCGAAATGTCGCCTTGCGCCTTGACCTGCGCATAGTCGCGCACGCGCCGCAGCAGCCGGTTGGCCACGCGCGGCGTGCCTCTCGCGCGGCGCGCGATCTCCAGCGCACCGCCGCCGGATATCTCCACGCCGAGCAGTCCGGCCGAGCGCCCGACGATGCGCTCGAGTTCGTCCGGCGTGTAGAACTCGAGCCGGGCGACGATGCCGAAACGGTCGCGCAGCGGATTGGTCAGCATGCCCGCCCGGGTGGTGGCGCCGACGAGCGTAAACGGCGGCAGGTCGAGCTTCACCGAGCGCGCGCCCGGGCCCTCGCCGATCATGATGTCGATCTGGTAGTCCTCGAGCGCGGGGTAGAGAATTTCCTCGACCACCGGCGAGAGGCGGTGGATTTCGTCGATGAACAGCACGTCGTTCGGCTCGAGATTGGTGAGGATCGCCGCCAGGTCACCGGCACGCTCGAGCACCGGACCCGAGGTCTGGCGCAGGTTCACGCCCATCTCGCGGGAAATGATATGGGCCAGCGTGGTCTTGCCGAGGCCCGGCGGCCCGAACAGCAGCACGTGATCGAGCGCCTCCTTGCGCGTACGCGCGGCCTCGATGAAAATCGAGAGCTGGCCGCGGATCTTCTCCTGCCCGACGTACTCCAGCAGCGAGCGCGGCCGCAGCGCGCGCTCGATGACTTCTTCCTGCGCGCCCGCCGGCCCAAGCGTGATAAGACGGTCGATTTCGATGGCCACGAGGTATCTTAACCCAGCACGAGGGCGCTCACGCCTTGCCCAGCAGCTTCAACGCCTGCCGGATGCCGTCGGAAACCGACAGGCCATCGGGCAGCTGTTTGACGACGTGCAGCGCTTCCTTCTCGCTGTAACCCAAGCCGAGCAGCGCGTTGATGACGTCGCTCGAAGCGGGGGCCGCACGGCTGACCGTACCGCTGCCCAGATCAACGCTCAGCTTGTCCTTCAACTCAAGTAGCAAGCGCTCGGCGGTCTTGTTGCCGATACCGGGAATCTTCACCAGCCGGGCCGTTTCCTGCATCGTCACCGCATCGACCAGCTCGGCGACGGACAGGCCCGAGAGCACCGCGAGCGCCGTGCGCGCGCCCACGCCGCTGATCTTGAGCAGCCGCCGGAACGCGCGGCGCTCCGGCTGGCTGCCGAAGCCGTAGAGCAGATGCGCATCCTCGCGCACCAAGAGATGCGTGTGCAGCGTGACGCGCTCGCCGGTCGCCGGCAGATTATAGAAAGTGCTCATCGGCACTTCGAGCTCGTAGCCGACGCCTCCCGCCTCGATGAGAATCTGCGGCGGGTTCTTCTCCAGCAGGATGCCGGTGAGACGGCCGATCATACGAGCCGCCCGCCGCGAACGCGGTAGCCCGAGGTTGGAATCACGCCCAGGCCTTGCCCGCCGTGGGCATGGCAGATGGCGCAGGCAAGCGCATCGGCCGCATCAGGGCCGGGCGCACCCTGCAGACACAAGAGCCGCTTGACCATTTCCTGCACCTGCTCCTTTTTCGCGTGTCCCTGGCCCACCACCGACTGCTTCACCTGCAGTGCGGTGTACTCGGCGACCGGCAGGCCGGCATCGACTGCGGCGCAGATCGCCGTGCCGCGCGCCTGACCGAGCGCAAGCGTCGATTCGGGGTTGACGTTGACGAACACTTTTTCGATCGCCACCTGCTGCGGGCTGTGCGTTGCGATCAGTTCGCGCAGACTGTGAAGAATCAACTTGAGCCGCTCCGGGAGTTCGCCGACGGGCACCTTGATGCAGCCGCTGGTGACATAGCTGAGCTTGGCGCCGGTCTTGTCGATGATGCCGAAGCCGGTGACGCGCAAGCCGGGGTCGATTCCGAGAATTCTCAGCGGCCTCGCCCCATTCATCGCCGCTCAGGTCTCCTCGATGACGGCCGTCGTATAGACATCCTGCACGTCGTCGAGGGATTCCAGCGCGTCGAGCAGTTTTTGCATGCGCACCGCATCGTCTCCGACGAGCGTGTTCTCCATGGTCGGTTTCATGGTCACCTCGGCGAGTTCGGCCTTGAGCCCCGTTTTCTCGAGCCCTTCCTTCACCTTGTGGAAATCCATCGGCGAGCACAGCACTTCGATGGAACCATCCTCGTTCGTGACCACGTCCTCGGCACCCGCATCGAGCGCCGCCTCCATGACCCTCTCCTCGCCCGTGCCCGGCGCGAACACGAACTGCCCGCAGTGCTTGAACATGTACGCAACCGAACCGTCGGTGCCCAGGTTGCCGCCGTTCTTGCTGAAGGCATGGCGCACATCGGCGACGGTGCGCGTGCGGTTGTCGGTCAGGCAGTCGACCATCACCGCCGCACCGCCGACACCGTAGCCTTCATAGCGGATCTCCTCGTAGTTCACACCCTCCAGTTCGCCGCTGCCGCGCTTGACGGCGCGCTCGACGTTGTCCTTGGGCATGTTGGCGTCATAGGCCTTTTCGATGGCAAGCCGCAGCCGCGGGTTCATGCTCGGGTCGGCTCCGCCCATGCGCGCGGCTACCGTCACCTCCTTGATCAGGCGCGTGAAGGCCTTGCCCCTTTTGGCATCCACCAAGGCCTTCTTGTGCTTGATGTTGGCCCATTTCGAGTGTCCAGCCATGTTCTGTCGAGATTCCCTATATAGACCGTATAATTTTAGCATTCCGACAGGCAGAGCCCCGATTTACTTCCTTCCATGACCGAACCACTACTCATCGCAAAGTCCGGCGAGACGCCGCTTGAACTCCTGCCGGCGTTCGCCAATCGCCATGGCCTGATCGCCGGCGCTACCGGCACGGGCAAAACCGTCACGCTGCAGCGCCTGGCCCAGGAGTTCTCGCGTGCCGGCGTGCCGGTGTTCATGGCCGACGTCAAGGGCGACCTCTCCGGACTCTCCCAACCGGGGACAATGACCCCGAAGCTCAAGGAACGGCTGGCTCTGCTCAAGATCGCGGACTTCGCCTTCGCGGCTGCGCCGGTCGCGTTCTGGGACGTGCTCGGACATTCCGGTCACCCGGTGCGTGCCACCATTTCCGACATGGGACCGCTGCTGCTCGGGCGCATGCTGAATCTCAACGATACCCAGCAGGGTGTGCTCACGCTGACGTTCAAGATCGCCGACGACGCGGGCCTGCTGCTGCTCGACATGAAGGACCTGCGTGCGATGCTGCAGCACGTGGGCGAGAACGCCAGGAACTTCACCACCGATTACGGCAACATTTCGGCCGCCTCGGTCGGCGCCATCCAGCGCGGCCTGCTCGAACTGGAGCAACAGGGCGCCGAATCGCTGTTCGGCGAGCCGGCGCTGGACATCGCGGACCTGATCCGCTGCGACAGCCAGGGCCGCGGCGTGATCAACGTTCTCGCCGCCGACCGGCTGATGAATTCGCCCAAGCTGTACTCGACGTTCCTGCTGTGGCTGCTGTCGGAACTGTTCGAGCATCTGCCCGAAGTCGGCGACCCGGACAAGCCCGGGCTGGTGTTCTTCTTCGACGAGGCGCACCTGCTGTTCCGGGACGCCCCGAAGGCGCTGCTGGAGCGCATCGAGCAGGTGGTCCGCCTGATCCGCTCCAAGGGGGTGGGCGTGTACTTCGTGACCCAGAGTCCGCTCGATATCCCGGACAGCGTGCTCGGCCAGCTTGGCAACCGCGTCCAGCATGCCCTGCGCGCCTTCACCCCGACCGACCAGAAGGCCGTAAAAGCCGCGGCGCAGACCATGCGCAGCAACCCGGGCCTGGACGTCGTCCAGGCAATCACCGAGCTCTCGGTGGGAGAGGCTCTGGTGTCGTTCCTGGACGAGCGCGGCCGGCCGCGCGTGGTCGAGCGCGCGCTGGTGCTGCCGCCGGCTTCGCGCATCGGGCCGATCACACAGCCCGAACGCGAATCGACCATCAAGACATCGACGATCTACGGACGCTACGAGCAGGCCATCGACCGCGAGTCCGCCTACGAGCGGCTGAAGGGCCGCGCGATCGAAAAACACGGCGTGGCGGGCAACGTGCCGCAGGCCGGAGGCGACACGGCGCAGGACGCGAAAGGCGCGCTCGGTGAGATCCTGTTCGGCAGGACCGGGCCGCGCGGCGGCCGCCAGGACGGCCTGGTCCAGTCGATAGCCAAAAGTGCCGCGCGGTCGATAGGCTCGCAGATAGGCAGAGAAGTCATCCGGGGTATATTGGGCTCGATCCTCGGCGGCGGGAAAAAGCGCTAGTGCCGCCGCCAGGCACAGGTTACCGCGCGCTCGGCATCGCGCTGGCGATCGCCGGCGTGACGCTGTTCTCGGTGCGGCCGATACTCATCAAGATCGCCTACGGCTACGTCACCGATCCGGTCACGCTGCTCGCGCTGCGCATGGTCTTTGCCCTGCCGTTCTTTCTCGCCGCTGCGGCCTGGAGCAACCGCAAGCAAGATCATGCCACGATGACGCGCAGCGATATCGCAGGCGTGTGGGGTCTCGGATTTATCGGCTACTATTTCGCCAGTTTCGCCGATTTTCTCGGCTTGCAGTATGTTTCTGCGGGCATCGGACGGCTGATCATGTTCCTGTACCCGACCATAGTCGTAATCCTCTCGGCCGTGTTCCTGCGCAAGCGGCCTGCACCGCGCGAGCTTGCGGCGCTGCTGATCACTTATTGCGGCGTGGCGCTGGTGCTGTCGAACTCGATCGCCGGACAGAACGCCAACCTGCCGCTCGGGGCGGGCCTCGTATTCGCGAGCTCGGCCGCCTACGCGGTCTATCTGGTCATCGGCAGCCAGGTTGTGCAGCGCCTGGGCTCGGTGCGCTTCACCGCCTACGCCATGACCGTGGCGAGCCTGTTCTGCATCGCCCAGTTCCTGCTGCTGCGGCCGTTCAGCGCCCTGGATCTGCCCATGCCGGTGTATGCGCTGGCGATTGCCATGGCTCTGTTCTCGACCGTGCTGCCGGTATTCATGACCTCCGAGGCGCTCAGGCGCATCGGCGCCAACCATGTCGCGATGGTGGGCGCGCTCGGCCCAGTGACGACCATCTTTTTCGGTTACGCCGGCTTGGACGAAATCATGACACTCATGCAGGTCGTCGGTGCGGCGCTGGTGCTCGCCGGCGTGCTGCTGGTCACGCGACAACCGGCACCGGCGACCCGATGAAAACTTTCACAGGAGAAACCGATGGATCTTGGAATCAAGGGCAGGAACGCGCTGGTCTGCGGCGCAAGCAAGGGGCTGGGCCGCGCGTGCGCGGTGTCGCTCGCGCGCGAGGGCTGCAACGTCGTCATCGCCGCCCGCGACCGCGAGCAACTCGAGAAAACCGCCGCGGAGATCCGCTCGGCCACCGGTGCCAAAGTCACAGCAGTCGCAGTCGATATCACCACTGACGAAGGCAGGACCGCGGCCCTCGCTGCGACCGGCCAGATCGACATCCTGGTGACCAACGCCGGTGGTCCGCCCGCGGGGGATTTCCGTCAGTTCACGCGGGAAGACTGGCTCAAGGCCGTGAATGCCAACATGCTGACGCCGATCGAACTCATCCGCGCGACCGTGGACGCAATGATCGCGAGGAAATTCGGGCGCATCGTCAACATCACGTCGAGCGCGGTGAAAGCCCCGATCGACGTGCTCGGGCTGTCCAACGGCGCGCGCGCCGGTCTCACCGGTTTCGTGGCGGGTCTTGCGCGCACCACCGTGAGGCATAACGTGACCATCAACAACCTGCTGCCTGGCGCCTTTGCCACCGACCGCCTCAAGACCATGTTCGCCGCCCAGGCGAAGTCGCGGGGCGTCTCGGTCGAGGACGCAATGAACGAACGCATGAAGACGATTCCCGCTGGTCGGTTCGGAAATCCGGACGAGTTCGGGGAAGCGTGCGCCTATCTTTGCAGCGCCCAGGCCAGCTATATCACCGGCCAGAACTTCCTCATCGACGGGGGAGCCTATCCCGGCACGTTTTAGCGGGCCGGGATCGTAACGACCTTCCGGCACGTTCTAGCGGGGTTTTTCCGCTTCCGTGAGCAGCTTGAGCAGTTCGGCAGCTTGTCCGATGCCTTGTTCCTGCGCCTTGGTCGCCCACCCGCGAGCGGAAGCGGGATCGCGTTCGGTTCCGACGCCGTAGGCCAGCAACCGCGCCAGATTGAACTGCGCTGGCGCGAAGCCTTTTTCAGCGCTCCTCCGATACCAATCCAAGGCCTGCACCGGTTGGCGTGGAACACCGCGGCCCGTTTCGTAGAACTCGCCCAAGTTGTTCTGCGCGGCAAGGTCGCCTGCCTCCGCTGCGGTCCGGTAGAGCTTCGTCGCCTGCAAGAGCGCGGGCTCGGTTCCCTCGCGCGCATGAAGCCATGCGAGCAGGCTCATCGCGCTGACCCTGCCCTGCGTTGCAGCGGGTTCCAGCCACCTCTTTGCACAGGTCGCATCCATGCTTGTGTTCTCGATGCAGGCCCTGCCCATCGCCTCCTGGGCGCCCGCGTGCCCGCCGCTAGCCGACTGCCCGAGCCACTGTCGCGCGCGTTCCGGTTCCGCGCTCGCCAGACACAGGGACGCCCGGTATGCCGCCGCGACATGTCCTGCTGCGGCCGCCTGCGAAAAATGATCGCAGCCGCGCACATGGTCTTCCGGCACCAGAATGCCCTCAGAGTGATACAGACCCAGCGCAGCCCGGGCGCGGATCGTGCCTTGGCGGGCGATCTGCGTCACACGCCACAGCGTGTCGGCGAGTCTCGTGCGAATGAGGGTCGTATAGCCGGTGACTTCTTCGGCTCGGCCCAGCGATTCCGCCTCCAGAACGCGGTTCGCCACCTCGACCGAAATCCAGCCGAGATTCCGGCGCACGGTCTCATCCTTTGGATTCGCCGCCACCAGCTTGCGTTGCTGAGCGATCAGCTCATCGAGTTCGGCCAACGAGCGTTTCGGAAGATCTTCTGTCTTGAGAGGCGCGGCTTCCGGCGTCACGCGAGACTTCTTCGCCAGCGCGATCGCTTTGCTCTTGGCCGCGGACCGACGCAATTCCGAGGCGCCGGCCTGCTTGCCCGAATTCGCCTTTTGACCGGCATTTCCAGACTGTGCTTCAGCGACGCTGGGGACACCAAGCGCCGCCATCATTACCGCCGCGAGCATCCCTCTGGATAAGCAAAGTGCCGACGCAAGGGGCTGTCCGCGCATGGCGTTCCAAGTCTTCGGAAATGGAGGCATGCCATCAGCATGGCGCTTTTCGCGCCCCCTATCAAGCGTATAGCCCCCGGGTACGGCGGAGCACGCGATCCCGTCTGTGGCTGAACGGCACCTGCATCCGCCCGGGCGGAGTACGCGCCTCGCTCGACGCCTCAGACGTTGAAGCGGAAGTGCATGACATCGCCGTCACGCACGACGTATTCCTTGCCTTCCAGGCGCATCTTGCCGGCATCCTTGGCGCCATGCTCACCCTTGCAGGCGACAAAGTCATTGTAGGCGATGACTTCGGCGCGGATGAATCCGTGCTCGAAATCGGTATGGATGACCCCCGCCGCCTGCGGCGCCGTCGCCCCCACCTGCACCGTCCAGGCTCGCACCTCCTTCACCCCGGCGGTGAAGTAATTCTGCAGGCCGAGCACCGCGTAGCCGACGCGGATGAGCCGGTCCAGCCCCGGTTCTTCCAGCCCCATGTCGGCCAGGAATATATGTTTGTCCTCATCCGACAAGTCGGCGATCTGGGCTTCCAGTGCGGCGGAAATTGCCACCACCGACGCGCCTTCGCTGCGCGCGTAGGCCTCGACGCGCGCTAAGAGCGGATTGTCATGAAAGCCATGCTCCGCCACGTTGGCGACGTACATCACCGGCTTCATGGTCATGAGGCACAGCGGCTTCAGCACCGCCAGTTCTTCTTTCGACAAAGGCACGCTGCGCGCCGGGCGCGCCTGGTTGAGCACCGGTTGCACCTTGTCCAGCACCGCGACGATGCGCTGTGCCTCCTTGTCGCCGCCCGTTTTGGCGAGCTTGGCGTAGCGCGAATAGGTCTTGTCCACCGTCGCGAGATCGGCAAGCGCAAGCTCGGTGTTGATGGTTTCGATATCGGCCACCGGGTCGACCTGGCCGGTGACATGCACGACGTTCGGGTCTTCGAAGCAGCGCACGACATGCGCGATCGCGTCGGTCTCGCGAATGTTGGCGAGAAACTTGTTGCCCAGACCCTCCCCCTTGGAGGCTCCCGCAACGAGTCCTGCGATGTCGACGAACTCGACGACTGCCGGGACGACTTTCTGCGGCTTGACGATCTCGGCAAGTTTGGCGAGCCGCGGATCGGGGACCTCGACGATGCCCACGTTCGGTTCGATGGTGCAGAAAGGGTAGTTTTCCGCCGCGATCCCCGCCTTGGTGAGCGCGTTGAACAGGGTGGATTTGCCCACGTTGGGCAATCCGACAATGCCGCACTTGAGAGACATGTATGCCTTTGGAAATGGATTGGGAGAATCTACAAGGGGGCCACGGGCGGGACACTCCCTTTCCCGTTCGCTCCCTGCTCAGGTTTTGTGGTGTGCAGTTTGAGCATCGCCGCATGCATCTCGCCGGCCAGCAGCAGCGGCGAGACTTCCAGGCAGCGAGCCAGGGCCGATTCGATCAGTTCCCGCTCCGGCACCGGCGGCGACGACAGCACGTAATCGGCGACGAAATTCTTGTCGCCGGGATGGCCGATGCCGAGGCGCAGGCGCCAGAACCCTTGGGTTCCGAGCTGCGCAGCAATATCCTTGAGTCCATTGTGGCCTGCAACACCGCCGCCCTGTTTCAGTTTCGCCACGCCGGGCAGGAAATCGAGTTCGTCGTGCACGACCAGGCATTCCTCGGGTTGTATCTTGTAGAAACGAACCAAAGCCCCGACCGATTTCCCCGACAGGTTCATGTAGGTCTGAGGCATGACCAGCCATATCTCGCCCTGAGGCTGGCCAATCTTGCCAAGAAATCCATGGAATTTCGGCTCGGCGCGCAGGTCGATCCGGTGCCGCGCGGCGAGGCGCGACACAAACCAGAAGCCGACGTTATGCCGGTCCCTTTCGTGTTTCTTGCCGGGATTGCCGAGTCCTGCGATGAGCCGGATCGTTGACATATCGGATAGACGATGTGAGTCAGAGAGTGAGGGATGCCGCTCTTTGTCGGAGTGGTTCAATTCCCCACATTAAAGCAAAAGCTGGCCACAAAAAAGGGCGCGAACACAGCCGCGCCCTTTTCGTGCCAATTGCGGCGATTACTTCTTATCGCCCTTGCCACCCTTTTTCTCTTCGGCCGGCGCGGCCTCAGCAGGCTTGGCCGCCTGTTTGGCGGCAGGCACCTCGGACGCAGCAGGCGCCGCGGCTGCACCCTCGGCGGCGACTTCTTCCTCGGCAACGATCGCCTTCGGAATCTGCGCTGTGGCAACCGGCGGGTTTTCCGTGCCTTTCAGCACGAGCTCGACGCCCTTGGGCAGCTTGAGATCGCGCACGTGTATCGAATGCCCGACGACCATCTCCGACAGATCGACCTCGACGAACTCGGGCAGATCCGCCGGCAGGCAGCGTATATCCAGCTCGTTCATCACGTGGCTGACGATGCCGGCGGAGACCTTCACCGCGGGGGAAATCTCGGCGTTCACGAAGTGCAGAGGCACCTTCATGTGGATCTTCTCGTCCGCCGAAACGCGCTGGAAGTCGATGTGCTGCACTTGCAGCTTCCACGGATGCATGTTCACCGCGCGCAGCAGAACCTGCTCGGAGGCACCGTCGAGCTTTAGCGTCAGGATGGACGCGTGAAACTTTTCGCTGCGCAGCTGATGAAACAGCCCGTTGTGTTCGATTTCTATGGTGACCGGGGGCTTCTTGCCGCCGTAGACGATACCCGGTACTTTCTCCGCCAGACGCAGGCGGCGGCTCGCACCCGTGCCCTGCTGTTTGCGCGATTGCGCGACGATTTCGATTGCCATTTTTACCTCCAGATTAACCCCTCGTCATTCCGACTCGGGGGATTTACAAGGGGCATGCCCCTTGTTCACTTGGCCTCACCCGCGACCAGGCGGGGCCGATTCAAAAAAAATTTCCGCTCCAAAAAACATCCTGCCTGCCTTCCCGCGCAACGAGCGCGGGCAGTTCTTTCATTCCATGAACAACGAACTCACCGAGTCCTCATTGCTGATGCGAAGTATCGTCTCCGCCAACAGTCCGGCGACCGACAGCACGCGGATTTTCTTGCACGCCTGCGCATCCTTCCTCAGCGGTATCGAATCGGTCACCACGACCTCGTCGAGCTGAGATTCCTCGATCCGCTGCACCGCACTGCCCGAAAGCACGGCGTGGGTGCAATAAGCCAGCACGCGCGTGGCGCCCTCCGCCTTGAGCGCGTCAGCCGCCTTGACGAGAGTGCCGGCCGTATCGACGATGTCGTCCATGATCACGCAGGTGCGCCCGCGTACGTCCCCGATGATGTTCATCACCTCGGAGACATTGGCCTTGGGCCGCCGCTTGTCGATGATTGCAAGATCCGACTCCAGGCGCTTGGCTATCGCCCGCGCCCGCACCACACCGCCGACATCGGGCGACACCACCAGCAGATTCTCATACTGATGCTTCCACACGTCGCCCAGCAGGATCGGCGTCGCGTAGACATTGTCCACCGGGACGTCGAAAAACCCCTGAATCTGGTCGGCGTGCAGGTCCATCGTCAGCACCCTGTCGACCGCAACCGCCTGCAACATGTTCGCCACCACCTTGGCCGAGATCGCCACCCGCGCCGAGCGCGGTCGCCGGTCCTGGCGCCCATATCCGAAGTACGGGATCGCCGCCGTCACGCGCGCGGCCGACGCCCTCTTCAAAGCATCGACCATGAGCAGGATTTCCATCAGATTGTCGTTGGTCGGCGCGCAGGTCGACTGCAGAATGAAGCAGTCCTTGCCGCGCACGTTCTCCAGCAACTCGACCATGATCTCGCCATCGGAGAACTTGGACACCGACGCCTGCCCGAGCGGGATGTTGAGCCGCCGCACAACCGCGTGCGCAAGCAACGGGTTGGCGTTGCCGGTGAAGACCATCAGGCTTTCATAGGCCATCGTCTCAACCCTGAGTCAGGAAACCACTGCTTCACTAAACAAAACAGCCGCAAACCGCATGCGGCTGATACCTGGCTGGGGAGGAAGGATTCGAACCTTCGCATGTCGGAATCAAAATCCGATGCCTTAACCAGCTTGGCGACTCCCCAAGCGCTAACCTTCCGCCAGATCCGCCGCCAGAGGATGACGATCGAGCCCGCCCGCTGCGAACCCGCGAATTTCCGATGGCAATCTGGATACCACCGCACGCGCCTGCGCTTCGGTGGAATATTCGGCAAACACACAGGCACCCGATCCGCTCATGCGCGCGTCGCCATAATCCTTCAGCCAGGTAAGACACGCCGCCACTTCCGAATGCCGCCCGCACACGACAGCCTCCAGATCATTGCGCCCGAAGCCGGCCGAAAAGCTTGATATTGTGATGGTTTTTGTATTACGTGTCAATTCAGGCGCGGCAAAGACGTCCCGCGTCGACACCGCTACGGAAGGCACCAGCACCACATACCATGCCGGCGGCAACGCCACCGCTTCCAGCCGCTCGCCTATGCCCTCAGCGAAGGCATTGCCGCCGAATAGAAAGAACGGCACGTCCGCGCCCAGGGTCAAGCCCAGTTCCGCCAGCGTCTGGCGGGGCAGCCCCAGGTTCCAGAGACGATTGAGGGCGATCAAGGTCGTGGCTGCGTCCGAGCTGCCGCCACCCAGTCCGCCTCCCACGGGAATGTTCTTGCCGATCGAGATCTCGACGCCACGGCGGCAGCCGGTCTCGCGCTGCAACAATCGCGCAGCGCGCACGCTCAACTCGTCGCGCTCCTCGATCCCGGGCAGCGCCTGAGCAAGGCCCACCTTCGGGTTGGCCCGCGGCAGGAACCGCAACCAGTCGCAGCAGTCGATCAGCCGAAAAACGGTCTGCAACTGATGGTAACCGTCGGTGCGCCTTCCGGTCACGTGCAGAAACAGATTGAGCTTGGCCGGCGCAGGCCAGACACGGTCCCAGTCGCTCATGGAAGCGCCAGCCATTGGTCCACCACCAGCCGAATTTCCAGACCGGGGTAGGAAATGAGCAGCTTCGACGGGCGCACACCCTCGTATTCCTGGTACTGGACCCGCCAATCGCCCTGTCTCAACGCGATGAGGCGCGATTGCGCATTGCGTTCCAACTCCGCATGCCGCGCCGGGTCTGCCCGCCCCTGTACCCAGTTCTGCAGCCCCGCAAGCGGCAGCCGCCAGCCAAGCACCTGTTCGGTCAGCGACTCGACGTCCTGCGCTTCATATTCCTTCTGATCCGCGGTCACCAGCCTCACTTCGTTGTCGCGGCGCGTGATACTCGCGATGCCCTGGCCGATCGGAGAGGTGATGAGCAATTCGTCGGTCGTTTGGCTGTGCCGCCATACGATGCGCCCGCTCGCCCCTTCATTGCCGTAGCGCACTGCGACGCGTCCCGTGAGCTCGAACGCATCACGGCCCGCCGGAGCATCGCGCTCCAGAGGCAGCGACGCGCACGCAGCTAGGAAAACCGCGCTGAGAACAAGCCCGAATCGATGCAAGAGAAGGCAGCGGATTGTGAGTTGAAGGAAGACAGACGTACAACGAAACAACGTCTCGCTGCGCTCCCCATATCAGCGCTTGAGCCGCCGGATGGTGTTGTTGAGGGTTTCGTTGTCTGGATGCTTCTGCGCGGCGTCGCCAAGAATCTTGTCGGCCTCGGCGCGCTCGCCCGATACCCAGAGCACTTCGCCCAGATGCGCGGCGATCTCGGGATCGATGCGCTCGGAAAAGGCGCGGCGCAGGAACTTCAGCGACTCCTCGACGTTGCCCATGCGGTAGAGCACCCAACCCATGCTGTCGATGATGAAAGCGTCCTCGGGCGAGAGCTTCAGTGCCTTCTCGATCAGTTCGCGCGCCTCCGCCAGACGCAGATTGCGCTCGGCCAGCGTGTAACCGAGCGCGTTGTAAGCATGTGCGTTGTCCGGCCGCAACTCGATCAGTTTTTTCAGGCTCGATTCGAGGATGTCGAGTCGGCCGACGCGCTCGGCGAGCATCGCATAGTCGTAGAGCAAGTCAGGATGATTCGGCAGGCCCTCCAGCGCGCGCCCAATCAGCGCGAATGCCTCCTGGTGGCGATTCGCGTCGCGCAGTATCTGCGCCTCGGCAAGAACGATCTGCGCACGCTGCTGATTGCCGATCGAGCGCAGCTGCTGCAGATGGGCGCGCGCCTCGGCAAGCTTGCCCTGCTTGGCCAGCACTTGCGCGTAGCGGATCTGCGCCGGCAGGTATTGCTCGCCGGGTTCGACTTCGGCATAGCGGCGCAACGCCTCGGGAAAATTCCTTTGCTCCTCGGCGATCTGACCGAGATACAAGCGAACGCTCGCCTTGTCGGGGTAATCGAGTTCGAGCAGCCGGTTGAGGTTGGTCTCGGCGGGAGCATAGTCCGACAGCTGCAGCGACAGCAATGCGACTGCATAGAGGACATCCACATTGGTCGGAAAATCGGCGAGCAACTTCTGAAACTCGCTGCGCGCCTCGACATAGCGCCGGTCTGCCACCAGGGCTCGCGCGTAGCTCAACCGCACTTCGCGCGCGTTTGGATAACGTTCAAGATAACGCAAGAGGCGCCCGATCGCTGCAGCGCTCGAGGCGCGCTGCAACAGCTGCGCCTCAAGCAGCACCGCGGCTTCCCAGTCCGGTTTGAGTTCCTGCGCGCGGCGAATCTCCTGCAGCGCCAGTCCGCTCCGGTCGGCGGCGGCGGCGGCCTGTGCCAGTGCATAGCGCGCCTGAGCGAGCTGCGGATGGTCCTCCGCGAGGCGCTGCATCAGCGCCAGCGCAGCCGCCTTGTCTTTGGCGCTTGCCAGCGTGCGATTGAGCTGCAGGAAACCCTCGCCCGGCTCCCCGCCAGCGTCCGCAAGAAGCTTTCTGAGGTAAGGAAACGCTTCGTCGAACCGCCCGGCGCTGACCAGCAGGCCGCAGAGAGCTTGCAGCGCGCGCTGTGACCCGGGTTCGGTTTCGTGCCATACCTTGGCCGCCTCGATCGCCGCGTCGTGCATGCGCGCGAACACTGCCACCTCGGTGGCGCGGCGCGCGATGCGCGGATCACGGGTGCGCTTGGCAAGGTCGGTATAGGCCCGTGCCGCAAGACCGACACTCCCTCTCTGGCCGGCGATCTCCGCCAGCAGAAATTCATAGAGAATGGTTTTGCTGAGTTCCTGATTCGGCAGTTCGGGCGTGGGCTCGCTGACAGGCGCGCCCGCAGGCGTGGGTGCCGGCGCTGCGGCCGTCACCTCTGGTGCGAATTCCGCTTCAGATACATCTGCTTTTGGCGCCGGCTGCGCGCAGCCGGCGAGCGCCAGCAGCGCAGCCACAACGATGGCGGCGCGACGATTCACGGCTGGTGCAAAAGGAGTGGGGGAAACGCGCGGCTGCGACATCCGGGGTGCGAGGTCCAACAACTGGTTGCAACGGTCACAGTTTAGGTATATTTGTGGAGCGCGACAAGAACAATAAGCCCCGAACTGCGCACCACTTTCATGCCCGAACTACCCGAAGTCGAGATCACACGACGCGGCATCGCACCCTTCGTTGAAAATAGGGTCGTGACCAGCGTGGTGGTGCGTGAGCGGCGTCTGCGCTGGCCGGTGCCGCACGACCTCGCCCGGCGCCTGCACGGGCACACCATTCTTCGCGTTTTGCGGCGAGGCAAATACCTGTTGTTCGACTGCGGCCACGGCTGGCTGATCGTGCATCTCGGCATGTCCGGAAGCCTGCGCGTGGTCGACGCGGGAACATCGCCTCAGCCTCATGAGCACGTCGATTTCGTATTCGGCCGCAACGTGCTGCGGTTGCGCGATCCGCGCCGCTTTGGCGCCGTTCTGTGGACCTCGGACGAGGCCAGCGCGCATCCGCTCATCGCTGGCCTCGGTGTGGAACCGCTGTCGCCGCAGTTTTCGGGCGTATGGCTCCATGCCGCCACGCGCGGCCGGCGCACCGGCATAAAGCAGCTGCTCATGAACGCGGCCATCATCGTGGGCATCGGCAACATTTATGCGAACGAGTCGCTATTCCGCGCCGGAATTCTTCCGCGAACCTCGGCGGCTCGACTCTCCCGGCCGCGCTGTGAAAAACTGGTGCAAGCAGTACACGATGTCCTGAATGCAGCCATCGCAGCCGGCGGATCGAGCCTGCGCGATTTCGTCCACAGCGATGGCAGCTCGGGCTGGTTCCAGCAGCAGTATTACGTCTACGGCCGCTCAGGGCTCCCCTGCCGCGTGTGCGGCGCTCCGATCAGGGTCGTCCGCCTCGGTCAGCGGTCGACGTTCTACTGCCTCGCGTGCCAGAAGTGAGCCTGACCCGGATTCGACGCTGCTATGCGCTATCGGATTTCGCGATCAGACGCTGGTACTTGAGCTGCAGATCCTGCCGCGTCTCGCTGCGACCGGGATCGAGGACGATGCAGTCAACGGGGCAGACGTCGACGCACTGAGGTGCGTCGAAATGCCCGACGCATTCGGTGCAGCGCTCGGGATCGATCATGTAGATTTCCGGGCCCTGTGCGATGGCGCCATTCGGGCACTCGGGCTCGCAGACATCGCAGTTGATGCACTCGTCGGTAATCGTCAGCGCCATATCCTCGACGCCTAGTCGCCGATCCCCTTGAGCTTTGTCGCCATGCGCGCCTGCACCGTCGGATGCACGAACTGGCCCACGTCGCCGCCTAGGCTGGCAATCTCGCGCACGATCGTCGCGGAGATGAACATGTACTGCTCAGCCGGGGTCAGGAACACTGTTTCGACGTCGGGAATAAGACTGCGGTTCATCCCGGCCATCTGGAACTCGTACTCGAAATCCGACACCGCGCGTAATCCGCGCAGTATCACCCGGGCGTCCTGCCCGCGCACGAAATCGCGCAGCAGCCCACTGAATCCCTGCACCTCGACGTTGGCATAGGGCGCAAGCACCTCACGCCCGATCTCCACGCGCTCGGCAAGCGAAAAGAAGGGCTGCTTGCCGCGGCTGTCGGCCACCCCCACGACAACGCGGTCAAACAGTTCCGAAGCGCGGCGCACGAGATCCTCGTGCCCGCGCGTCATGGGATCAAACGTTCCCGGATAAACCGCTTTTATCATTCTTCTTCCTTCCGAGCAGGTGGTAGTGAACGGCCCCAGCGCGACCGTGTTTCAGCATATCAAGGCCCGGTGCGGCCTCGACCGCGGCATCGCTTTCCAAGTACACAAGCCCTTCGCCGGAGAGCCGCGCGAGCAGATTCGGCCACATGCCCTCGGGGACGCCCTCGCCAAAGGGCGGGTCGAGGAACGCGACGTCGAACTGTCGATCCGCGCGCACCAGGAATTCTAGCGCATCGCCGCACACGAGATTCAGGCCTTGCGCGCCAAGCAACGCCGCGCTCTCCTGCAGCGCGCGAAAAGCGCGCGGCGCTCGTTCGACCATCGTCACCGATGCCGCGCCGCGCGAGAGCGCCTCGAAACCAAGCACTCCCGAGCCGGCGAATAAATCCAGGCAATGCCGGCCGCTCAGATCCTGGCCGAGCCAGTTGAACAGCGTCTCGCGCACGCGGTCGGGGGTTGGGCGAAGTCCGGGGAGGTCCGGAAACTGTATCATTCGACTGCGCCAGAGCCCGCCTACGATACGAACGCGGTTTGAATGCCGTGGCGCCGAGCTACTGCGGCGCACAGATGATCACCATCGCGAACCTCGCAGCGCATGCAATTGCAGGGAACGTCATCGGTTGAAGCTGATAGAATCGCGCCGGTATATTAGCGTCTTTTTCGGGTCACGCTCACCCTTTCCATGCTCGGGCTGTTCAAGAAAAGCGACGCGGCAGCGAGGTCAAGCTGGCTCGACAGGCTCAAAGGCGGCCTTGCGAAAACACGTTCGCAGCTCGGCGGCCTGTTCGCCGGGCGTCGAATCGACGAGTCCCTGTTCGAAGACCTCGAAACGGCCCTCCTGTCGGCCGATGCCGGCGTGGCGGCGACGGCGCATCTGCTCGCGCAGCTTCGCCTGCGCGCCAGGAAACTCGGCCTGGAAACCGCCGAGCAACTCAAGGCCGAACTGCGCACGACACTGGTTGAGTTGCTTTCGCCGCTGGAAAAAGCTGTCGACTGTACGCTCCACCGGCCTTTCGTCATCATGATCGCGGGTGTCAACGGCGCCGGCAAGACGACTTCCATCGGCAAGCTCGCGCACCTGTTTCAGAGCCAGGGGCGAACCGTGCTGCTTGCCGCCGGCGACACCTTCCGGGCAGCGGCGCGCGAGCAACTTGCGGCCTGGGGAGAGAAAAGCGGTGTCACAGTGATCTCGCAGCAATCGGGCGATTCCGCCGCTGTCATCTTCGATGCCATTCAGGCAGCCAAGGCACGCGGCATCGACGTCGTGCTGGCCGACACCGCCGGCCGGTTGCCGACGCAGCTTCACCTCATGGAGGAGGTGAAGAAGATACAGCGCGTCATCACCAAGGCAGACCCACAGGCGCCGCACGAGGTATGGCTCGTGCTCGATGCCAATACCGGCCAGAACGCAGTCAGCCAAGTGCGGGCATTCGATGGCGCCCTCGGCCTCACGGGCCTCATCCTGACCAAGCTCGACGGAACAGCCAAGGGAGGCGTGGTAGCTGCGATCGCGCTGGAGGGATCCACCGCTGCGGGGCCGGCACGATCCCATACGGCATCAGGCGC
>Ga0315281_10005411_pt1 | contig 18270 bp, 15 predicted proteins | sample YL17G07_0_MG_FD_204540 | JGI IMG/M metagenome (GOLD analysis project Ga0315281, IMG submission 204540) | Sediment microbial communities from Yellowstone Lake, YNP, Wyoming, USA - YL17G07_0 | ecosystem: Environmental > Aquatic > Freshwater > Lake > Sediment | place: USA: Wyoming | collected...
GATGAATGATGTATTGCATGTCGGTGGTTGCGCCGGCGACACGTTCCAGTGTTGAACTCGCACCGGGGATGGCGCTGTAAGGTGTCTGCGCCACGGCCAGACGTTCATTACCTGGCAACTCCATGATCTGGATCAGACGTAGCGCGTATTCCGGCAGCAGGATGCTATCGGCATCGAGCGTCACGAAGTAGCTGGCCGCAGGTACGGAAAGCGTTGCCCGTGCTGGTTCAACCTCATCCAGCCACCAGCCCTGCTCCGTGAAGTGCTCATGATAGTGTTTGCCGGTCAGCTGCATGTAACTGTTGAGGTTCATCGCCTTGTTCGGCTCGTGCGAAAGATTGACGTAGCGCTTGCGCTCAAAGCTGCTCAGTTGGCATTCGAACAGCGCAACAAGTTTGTGAAATTCATTCTCCAGTGCCAAATGCGCCGCACCACCTTCCAGCCAATCAGCCAGTTGCCGGGCACGTTGCTGACAGGCGATTTCGCGCGCCCGCAGTACCTGTTCGACGAACAGCCGCTCGGTGTGATCGCTCATATCGTGCTCGGTCGCCCGGATGGAAAACCAGCCAGCGGCGAGATGCCACAGCGTGATCAATTCCGCAGTAACCGCAGTAGCGTCGACATGGCCCTGCTGGGCATGCTGAAGGAAAGTGTCGCGGGCATGAGTCATATGGTGCGCGATGGGATCCAACAGGCTGGCAATATGTTGTGGAAGTTCACGTGCCACTGCAAGTTGATCCCTGTCAGCCGCGGAGGGGGAATTGGGGGCGTCGTCGATCAGTAACACCACGTTACGGCGTGGATATTCCTGCAGCGCGGCCGACATCAGCGTTTGATAGATGACGTTACGGCCTTCCTTGAATGAAGGTACCAGCACCGTCAGCGCCGGCGCCTGATCATCACACAACAAGGCATCAAGATCCTCGCGGCAGGTCGGTGTGTGTTGGTATAAACGACGGATGTAACCCAGCCGGGTGGAGAGATAGACCAGACCACCATAAACCAGCATCGCAGCAATGAGCAGGAAGATGCCATGAATGGTGAACTGTTGCCATTGATGCAACTGGAACTGCTCAATCAGGAGCGGGCCTTGCTCGATGGCAACCAAAACCGTGGCGACCAAGGTGAACAGGATGCCTGCTTGGGTGTAAACGATTTCTCTGCGGGATTTCCAGCGTGATTCATCAATGGACGAAAGTGGATTCAATTGCACCGAGTCGTTTCCGATTATCTTTTTCATAGTTATTTTTTCATTCTGTAAGTTAGGTATAACGAAATCAAAGTACGGGTCCGCCAAATTTCTGCATTCCCAATTTCTCAACCTGGAGCAACAAAGCAATATTCATACCATATAAATATATTTCATTTTCATTCAACGTATTAATAAATTATTGGCTGCCATGCCTTCATCCAAAACGTGAGAAGTGTAAAATTTTCCGACAATGAAAATATCGCCGAAGCAGGAAATGAATAGCCAAAAATAGCGACATTCAAACCCGAATCGCATTAGGCACTACCTGCCGGATTGAGCCCGAGCGGCTACAATTCAACCATGACCGTTATGCCCTACACCTACTTCGACCATGACGCGGATATCGGCATTGTCGGCCGGGGTGCTACCGTGGAAGCCGCATTCATCGCCGCTGCCGAGGCCATGTTCGCGATCATGGCGGACCTGCCAAAAATCCACTGCAAGACTTCCGTGGAATTTGAATTCGAAGAAGCGGACGTGGAGTTCGCGCTGGTCACCTGGCTGAATCGTTTGCTCTCCGAAGCGCGCGGCGAGGGATTGATCTTCGGCCGTTTCGAACTGACGCGCCGCGACGAGCAGTGGCAAGGAACTGCATGGGGCGAACCCTGGCGCGACGATCTGGAACGCGGGGTGGAAGTGAAAGGCGCGACCCTGACCATGCTGTCGGTACGGCAAGATGAGGGTGTTTGGGAAGCCCGTTGCGTGGTGGACGTGTAAGGAGCGGAACATGAACCTGCAAGGCCTGGAACAAACCAACCCCTACTGCTGGACTATCCCCGCCAGTTCCGCCGAGCACCGCGCCAAAGTAATGCTGTACGGCAGCGAGCCGCTGCTTGCAGCCATGGACGAAAAGGTGCGCGAGCAGATCACCAACGTCGCCAGACTACCCGGTCTGGTGGGTGCTGCCATGACCATGCCGGACGCGCACTGGGGCTATGGTTTCCCCATCGGCGGCGTGGCGGCATTCGACCCCGATCTGGGCGGCATCATCTCGGCGGGTGGCGTGGGGTTCGACATTTCATGCGGCATCCGCTGCCTGCGCACCAACCTCAATCTTGGCGATCTGGTGCCCGAGGCGGAACGGCTGGCAAGCGCACTGTTCCACGCCATTCCCGCCGGGGTCGGCGAGGAAGGTTCACTCAAGCTAAACACTTCCCAACTTGACGAAGTGTTGCTGGGGGGAGCGGAATGGGCGGTGCAGCGCGGCTTCGGCGTGCAGGAGGATCTGGAATACATCGAGGAGCATGGCAAGATCGGCGGCGCAATGCCGGCCAATGTTTCCGAGCACGCCAAAAAGCGCCAGCGCGGCGAGATGGGCACGCTGGGATCGGGCAACCATTACCTCGAAGTGCAGGTGGTGGACCGCATCTTCGACGAAAAGGCGGCGCACGCTTTTGGCTTGAGCGAGGGCCAGATACTCGTCTCCATCCACTGCGGCTCGCGCGGCCTGGGCCACCAGATCGGCACCGAATACTTGATGAGCCTGGCCAAGGCCGCCAGCCGTCTGGGGCTGGTGCTGCCCGACCGCGAACTCGCCTGCGCTCCGATCAACTCGCCCGAAGGCCAGGAATACATCGGCGCCATGAACTCCGCCATCAACGTGGCGCTCGCCAACCGCCAGATCCTCACACACCTGACGCGCGAAGTGTTCGGACGTTTTTTTCCGCGAGCTGTGCTCGAAACTCTGTTCGACGTTTCACACAACACCTGCAAGGTGGAAAAGCACCGCGTGGAGGGCAAGGAAAGGTTGCTCTACATCCACCGCAAAGGCGCCACCCGCGCCTTCGGCCCTAACCACCCGTCGTTGCCTGCGCGCTATCAGGAGGCCGGCCAGCCGGTCATCATCGGCGGCAGCATGGGTACCGGTTCTTACGTTCTGGCCGGCACCGCGGAGAGCGAAAGCAGAGCATGGTCCTCCGCCAGCCACGGCGCCGGCCGCGCCATGAGCCGCACTCAGGCACTCAAGCACTGGCGCGGCAGCGACCTTATCCACGAACTCGCTGGCCGCGGCATCCTCATCCGCACCAAGTCCATGCGCGGCGCGGCGGAAGAAGCGCCGGGTGCATACAAGGATGTGGATCTGGTGGCGGAAGCGACGGAGAAAGCAGGGCTGGCGAAGCGGGTGGCGTTTTTGCGGCCCAAGGTATGCATTAAAGGTTAGGCGGCAAGACGGGACCTTGTTTCAATCAATATCTCTGCACGCCTATCGCCGATGGATGCATTTCAATCTGGATGCAGCAATGGATTCGGGGTATTGTGTTTCATTCCTGAAACACCTCATCAACGGCTTGGCCATGCACACTTTACCCCTCCCCCTGGAAAAATTACGGCAAATGATCGGCCGGACTGTGGTGCTGCGCAGCCACACCTACACCGTGATCGAAGTGCTCGACCACCTTCCCGCGCTCGTCCTCCAGGCCGATGATGCGGCGTTGACCATTCAGGCGGATTTGCATGGCCACGCCCGGCGTCAGGTTACACAGACCATGATTATTCCGGTATATGCAGCCGATGGTACATCTTTGAACGAAGGCTTTCTCGAACTTGGGCTTCTCTGATCAAGGCAGTGCGCAGCTGTTAGCAACAAATAGAACTGTCCGGTTTTGTAGCAAATAAATTGTCCGCTTTATCGCTGGGTGAGGTAGGGGCCACGGTCTTCACTCCTGTCTCACCCAGAGGTAACTGCGGCGGATTTACGCAGCTGCATGATTCATGACCTGGCGGGCCAGACCGTCAGGGCCATATTCCGCCAGCTTGCGTGGTCCATGCAGGATGGCCAGACTCCCATCAATGCGGCGCAATACTGCAACCTTCGCCTTGACGTAGTGGCAGCGATGCCGATCAGCTGGAATCTGCAATTTCAGGCCTTCAAAGCTGACGCAGTTGTCGTTGCCCACCGTACGCTCGAAACGTTCGCACAGAATTTCATCAAGTGGGCCGCCAATCCAGGCGACAAAGGCGCTGCCGTGTTCCATGGCGGGTTGCATAAACTCGGCGTTGAAGGTTGCTCGGTAGCGTTCAGCCAGATAGCAATTGGCTGCCGCCATATCCCCAATCCCAGCCAGTGCCAGTTCGCGCGGCAGGCGCTCCTGCTGGGTTCGGAACATCCGCTCTGAACGGCCGCGAGCCTCGGGTGAGTAAGCGGCAATCATCTCGATCCCCAACCGCTGCATTGCCTGTCCGAACTGGGTATGATTATTCTTGTCGACTTTGCCGCCTGCCTCCGGGGTATGCCAGTAATGGCTACCACGGTCCGAGTAGAAGCTTGAGAACCCCCGTGCTTTGATGACATCGCCCACCCCTCGCAAGCTGCTGACGGTATCTTCCTGCTCGACAAAAAACATCGAGTAGTGCTCGTTGGTCGTATCATCCATCGTGACAATCAAATCCCAGCGTTGCCCCGGTACCCACTCATGCGTACTGCCGTCCTGATGAATCATCAGACCTGGCCAGGGTGAACGATCGCGACGCTTGCGGTGTGCGCCTCGGGCTTTCGCCCGCGTCACCAGATTGGCCTCCTGCAATCGGCTTTTGACCCAGGTGTAGCTACGTCCTCCACCATCGCGCCGATACCAAGCGTAGAAGTGCTTCGCGCTCCAACCGCTATGACGGCTTCGATACTGCTCGGTTACTCGCAATACCGCATCCACCGGTGCCTTACGGTGCGACACCTGTTCCAGCCGCTGGTCGATCAACCCCTCCAGCCCATTCTCTTCATATCGGCAGAGGTAGCGGCGGAAGGTTCGTTCACTCACACCAAGCAGGCTTGCCGCCTCTGCTTGCGTCAGCCGGCTCTGCTGCCAGCCCTCATAGGCTTCTTCAAATCGCATCTTCCGAATCTCCTGTAGCAATTCCGTCCATCTCATCTCAGGCCCTCCTCTGGCCTATAAGACAAAACCGGACAGATCATTTGCTACAACTCCGGACAGATTACTTGTTCTCTACGCTGCCTAAGTTCAAGCTTGACGCGTTCGGGCAAATTTGGTTACCATTCAACTACATTCCCCGGATATCAACTCACAACAATTCATGCCGTTTAAGCTAGCCCCATTGCTTGCGTTTGCATTGCTCTTTTCACCTGGTTTGTATGCAGACGAATTTGAGCAATCCAGCGAGCATTCCCTCTCCGTCACAGGCGACCCCATTGCGCCGCCAGGAGCCGCTTCAAATATAGCCGCCACGCCCGTTGTACAGGATGATTTCGGCTCTACTCTGAGCCGTCCTCCGCAACTGGAAATGGACGCCAGTATGGATGGGCCCCTTGCTCCCGACCTGTGGGAACGTATTCGCAACGGTTATGCCTTGTCCGAGATGAATGGCCCCTTGGTACGGGAAAACGAAGAGTGGTATGCCAAGCGTCCCGACTACATGGCGCGCATGATCGAGCGCAGCAAGCTCTACTTGTTTTACATCGTGGAAGAAGTCGAGAAACGCGGCATGCCCACAGAAATCGCATTGCTACCAATCGTTGAAAGCGCGTTCAATCCCAAAGCCTATTCGCGTTCCCACGCCTCAGGCATCTGGCAATTCGTCCCCGCTACCGGCAAGGATTTCGGCCTGGAGCAAAATTTCTGGTATGACGGCCGCCGCGACATCCCGGCAGCGACCGGCGCCGCCCTGGATTATCTGCAAAAACTACATAAAATGTTCGGCAACTGGGAGCTGGCTCTGGCAGCCTACAACTGGGGCGAGGGTGCCGTATCTCGGGCTATGTCTCGCAACAGGGCTAAAGGCAAGCCCACCGACTATCTTAGCCTGACCCTGCCGCGCGAGACGCGCCAGTATGTGCCGCGACTGATCGCAATCAAGAACATCATCATGAACCCCGCAGCTCATGGATTGGAGTTGGCCTCTGTGCCCAACCAACCTTATTTCACCCGTGTCGCCAACACCGTGCATATTGACGTAAAACTCGCGGCGCGGCTGGCAGGTGTACCGCTGGACGAATTCGTCTCACTCAACCCGGCTTATAACCGCCCGGTGGTCAAGCCTTCCAGAGCTAACACTCTGCTACTGCCGGTGGACAAAGCGGAAACCTTTACCAGCAACCTGGAACTCTATTCCCAGCCCTTGGTGTCGTGGCAAGCCTATACAGCCAAGAGAGGCGAGCGGCTCGGCAACATCGCTCACAAATTCGGCACCACCGCGGCTTTGCTCAAGCAGAACAACTCAATTTCGCCGCGCAAAGATAGACTTGGCTCGAACCTGACCCTGCTGGTACCGATGGGCGCCAAAGGTGACCCAGCCGAACTGCTGCCGGTTAATCTGAAATCTGCCAAGCCAGTTGAGATCAAGACCACCTATGTAGTACGGAGAGGCGATAACCTGTTCCGCATCGCCCAGCGTTTCGGTACCACCCAAGCCCGTTTGATGAGCTGGAACAAGATGAAGTCAGCCAAGCTGACACATGGCCAGAAGCTTGTCATTGCCCGGCTGGACACCACGGGTGACGCACAGGCGCCCAGCAAACCACAGCTCGGAAAACGCACCTTCTACACCGTCCACCGTGGGGACACCCTGATCAGCATCGCCAAACACTTCAAAGTTGCCACCCAAGACATCCTGCGTTGGAACAATCTCTCAGGAAAGCGTACCTTGCGCGCCGGCAACAAGGTCGCTTTGTATCTCGCCAAGATTTGAATTGTAGAAGTTTGAGATTAGAACTGGCAGAGCATGTCAGTTTAAGATCTGGCACTGCCTGTCAGATCAAGTCGACACTGCTGCAGCTCAGCATTTACTCAACGGCACTCACTATCCGGTCAAGCCGCAACTCACTTGCCGTCCCGTCCTGCCGCTGGAACTTGAGCCACTCCGCACCGTCGCGAGTCAGTACGTCTAGTGGCAACACCCGCTCCCGTTCAATCTTATTTTCAAGCAGGTATTCGATGACCAGTGGAATGCGCCGCAGCACGCTGTATTCCAGATGCTCGTGTTGGGCGCAGTCGATCGGCTGATAGTCTCCCAAGCGGAACTCTGGATCAGTGCAACCCGAATCCGGAACGCACAAGTGGGCTGATCAAAGTATTGGCCATGGCGACACCAAAGCGCTTGGAAAACCGCTCGGCAAAACCTTCTTGTGGCGTGAAATCGACGATTTCCTCGGCCTTGATGACTTCGCGCGCCACATACTCGGCGCTGCCCAAGGCGTCAGCCAGACCCATTTGGATACCCTTCTCGCCGGTCCAAATCAGTCCGCTGAAAGTGTCCGGGGTTTCCTTAAGACGCTTGCCGCGACCTTGCCGCACTACCTGGATGAATTGCTGGTGAATGTCGTCCAACATCCCTTGAGCTAAGGCTTTCTGGTTAGCATCCATGGGTGAGAACGGATCGAGAAATCCCTTGTTGGCCCCCGCCGTCAGCAAGCGACGTTCGACGCCCAGCTTTTCCATACCCTGAGTGAAGCCGAAGCCGTCCATCAGCACGCCGATTGATCCAATCATGCTGGCTTTATCAACGTAAATGCGGTCCGCTGCGGCTGCGACATAATAGCCGCCCGAGGCACAGATATCCTCTACTACCGCATACAGCGGGATGTTGGGATGCTTGCCGCGCAAGCGCTTGATCTCGTCGTTGATGTAGCCAGCCTGCACGGGGCTTCCGCCGGGGCTATTGATGCGAAGGATCACGCCTTTGGTGTTCTTGTCCTTGAAGGCCTCCTGCAAACCGGAAATAATTTTATCCGCACTCACCTGATCGGACGCGATGACTCCCTGCAACTCTACCAGGGCAGTATGTTTGCCGGATAATGGTGCCTCGCCCTTGTTGATCCAACCCATGCTCAGGAACAACACCAGGAACAGAAAAGAGAAGCCAATCAGCTTGAAAAAAATACCCCAATGGCGCGAACGGCGCTGTTCCTGCAAGGCGGAAAGGGCCAGTTTCTCCAGAACCTTGCGCTCCCAATTTTCAGGCTTGCCGGAATCATCGGACGACATAACTAACCTCTCAAATATTCAATATGGATAAACGATTCAACACGCCAAGTATAACATCTGTAACAGACCCACCCTTCAGCCACTCTCTCGCAAATCAGGCGTGAGCAACCAGCCATTGATTCAATTCTGCAAAATCATCGGCACAGGCCAGTGGCGCAAACGCCAGCAAACCCTCTTTGGGGTGCGCCCCATAAGCAGCAGCAAGACTTGGAACGCCAGCGTTCATGGCCATTTGCAGATCATGGGAGGTATCACCGATCATCAGGGTTTTATCTGGGGTTGTACCAAATTCATCCATCAGCTCCAGCAACATGGCCGGGTGGGGCTTGGAATGACACTCGTCGGCACAGCGCGAACCGTGAAAAAAATTGGCCAGGCCGGTATGCTCCAATGCACGATCCAGGCCATTCCGACCCTTCCCGGTAGCCACGGATAACAGAAATCCGGCATCGCGCAATCCGGACACAGCCTCGTAAACCCCATCAAATAAGGGGATTTCGTGGTCCTGTCCGAGAAAATGATGGCGATAACGAGCGATGAATTGAGGATAGTCTGCCGTATCAAATTCCGGCAACAATGCACTGATCGCTTCGTTCAACCCCAGGCCGATGACGTGCCGGGCCGCCGCATCGCTCGGTTCAGGCAGCGCAAGGTCGCGGCATGCAGCCTGAATCGAGCCGGCAATAACGGCAGCAGAATCCATCAGGGTTCCGTCCCAATCAAACACCAGTAAATCAAAGCGTTTCGGCATAGTCTTAATTCAAACAGAAGCGGTTTCAGTCCGCGTCAGATTATCAATAAAGGATTGCAGTTCTGGTGGTAACGGCGCTTCCAGTTCCAGAATCTCACCCGTCAAAGGATGGGGAATCACCAGCCGACGCGCATGCAAAAACATCCGCTTCAGGCCGCGTTTGCTCAATTCTTTGTTCAAAGTGAAATCACCGTATTTGTCGTCTCCTGCAATGGGGAATCCCAAATGGGCCAAATGTACCCGTATCTGATGGGTGCGTCCCGTTTTTAGTTCCGCTTCAAGCAGGCTGAACGAGGACCAGTTTTGGACTAAATGAAAGATGGTATGAGCCGTTTTTCCTTCCTCATCCACATTGACGCGGCGCTCACCATCTGCAGTTAGATATTTGTGCAGGGACAATTTGACGTGCTGCTTAGGGTTATGCCAAACACCTTTCACCAGAACGTAATAGCGTTTTTCCAGTTGGCCTTCGCGTAGGGCTTGATGCAGCTTTACCAGCGCGCTGCGTTTTTTTGCCAACATCAGAACGCCTGAAGTTTCCCGGTCCAGGCGATGCACCAACTCGATGAACTTGGCATCCGGACGTTCCCGGCGCAGTTGTTCCACCACCCCCACACTGATGCCGCTACCGCCATGCACTGCCATGCCGGAAGGCTTGTTGATCACCAGCAAGGCATCGTCCTCATAGATGACATGGTCTAAAAATCGGGGAATGACTGGTGCATTTCCTGTTCGGGGAACCATAGTCGCGGCCACACGAACCGGCGGAATACGCAATTTGTCGCCAAGCTGGAGTTTATAGCATGCCTGGACGCGCTTGCTGTTTACGCGAACCTCGCCGCTACGCAAAATACGATAGATATGACTCTTCGGGACGCCCTTCAAGTGCTTGAACAGGAAGTTATCTACCCTCTGCGTCTCGCCGTTTTCGGCTATCGTAACTAATGTTACAGATTCTTTGCTTAAACTATTCATTTTGCTTATACTTATCCAGTGCCCTTGGTACGGATTTCGCCATAGCCGGTCCGACTCACCACATTGGGTTCCAGATAGAAACATTGATACCCACGCTGGGCACAACATACTGCTGGTTAACATCGCTCACCAGTTGAAGTAGCGATAGTAATAGATTTGCGCGCCTAAAGCACTCGTGGATTACGACATTCTGCCGCTTTGTTGCAGGATGATTAAAGACAAACCTGTGAAGTGTGGTTATATTCAAAGCGTCATTGAACTTATGAACGAATTATATAGCTAAATCATAACCTTCCTACCTTGTTACGCACTTTTTGCGTAGCAGGTTTGTCCTGCCCGTGTTGTCGCGCGCGGGAGAATTTAAAGCATGAAAAGAATGTTGTTTAACGCGACCCAGGCCGAAGAGCTACGGGTTGCGATAGTTGATGGTCAGAAGCTGATCGACCTCGACATTGAATCGGCAGGAAAAGAGCAGCGCAAGAGCAACATCTACAAAGGCATCATCACCCGCATCGAGCCCAGCCTCGAAGCAGCCTTTGTCGAATATGGCATGGACCGCCACGGTTTCCTGCCTTTCAAGGAAGTTTCCCGCTCCTATTTTCAGATGTCAGGCGACATGGAAGTGTCGCGCGTGCGCATCCAGGATGTCCTGCGCGAAGGCCAGGAACTCGTCGTACAAGTAGACAAGGACGAGCGCGGTAACAAGGGCGCGGCCCTTACCACTTTCATCAGCCTGGCCGGACGTCATCTGGTGCTGATGCCGAACAATCCCCGCGGTGGTGGTGTTTCACGCCGTATCGAGGGCGAAGAGCGTAACGAATTGCGCGACACACTTGCCCAACTGGACGTACCCGCAGGCATGAGCATTATTGCCCGCACTGCCGGCATTGGCCGTTCGGCTGAAGAGTTGCAGTGGGATCTGAACTACCTGATGCAATTGTGGACCGCCATTGATACCGCTTCCAAACAGCAAAACGGCGCTTTCCTCATCTACCAGGAAGGCAGTCTGGTCATCCGCGCCATCCGCGATTACTTCCAGCCGGAAATCGGCGAAATCCTGATCGACACCGAAACGATATACGAGCAAGCGCGCCAGTTCATGGGCCACGTCATGCCCAACAACGTAAACAAGGTGAAGCTCTACAAAGACGATATCCCGCTGTTTTCGCGTTTCCAGATTGAACATCAGATCGAAACCGCCCACAGCCGCGAGGTGTCCTTGCCCTCCGGCGGCGCCATCGTCATCGACCACACTGAAGCATTGGTGTCGGTCGACGTGAACTCAGCCCGCGCTACCCGCGGTGCAGACATTGAACAAACCGCATTCAACACCAACCTCGAAGCTGCCGATGAACTGGCCCGCCAATTGCGTCTGCGCGATTTAGGCGGCTTGGTGGTAATCGACTTCATCGACATGGAAAGCCAGCGCAACCAGCGCGAGGTGGAAAACCGCCTGCGCGATGCGCTGCACTACGACCGTGCACGGGTACAGACCGGCAAGATTTCGCGCTTTGGCCTGCTGGAGTTGTCGCGCCAGAGACTGCGCCCCTCTCTGGGTGAAGCTGCCCACATTGCTTGCCCGCGCTGCCATGGCACCGGCCATATTCGCGGTACGGAATCTTCAGCACTCCACATTCTGCGCATCCTTCAAGAAGAAGCCATGAAGGAAAACACCGCAGCTGTGCATGCGCAAGTTCCAGTCGATGTAGCTACTTTCCTGCTCAACGAGAAACGCAGCGAGTTCCATGCAATCGAATCGCGCCTCAAAGTTACCGTCATCCTGATTCCAAATATTCACCTGGAAACGCCAAACTATACGATCACCCGCCTGCGCCACGACGAGTTGAATCAGACAGAAGCGCTGCAACCAAGCTACAAAATGGTTGAAATGCCGGCTGAAGACTTGTCAGATACCATGGGCGAAGCTCCCAGCCCACGTCCGCAGGCTGCAGTGCAGGGTATTACCCCCTCTCAGCCAGCTCCGATGCGTGAAACTGTTGTCGCTGAGAAACCTTCTATTCTTGGAAGAATTCTCGGTTGGTTCAAACAAAGCGATGCACCCGCTGATGAGAAAAAGGAAGAGGTCAAACCGCGACCACGTCCAGTGAAACGCGAGCCGCGCCGTGAAGGTGCCGCCAAACGTGACCGTGGAGATGGCCGAGGCGGCCAGGGTGGTCCGCGCCGCGGTGCGGAAGATCGCGGCGAAGGCCGTGGAGGTCCGCGCGCAGAAGCCGCGCCAAAGCCACCACGCGCACAAACACCGCGCCCACCCAGGGCAGAAACACCAGGATTGGAGCAAGCTCCACCAGCCGCTGCCAGACCGCCACGTGAAAATGGCGAAGCGGGTGCAGAAACCGGTGAGCCGCGCGCTCGTCGTGGCCGTCGTGGCGGCAGAAGGGAACGTGGTCAAGGTCCTGCTCGCACCGAGGGCACCGAGCTTAACCAAGAGTCATCCATGGCAGCAACGGCTATGCCGGAAATCGTCGCTGAGCCTCAAGCCAGAATCGAAGCTTCAGCAGCGCCGGCACCCGTCATGGCAGCCCCCCAGTCCGAGCCGGTAGCGGAACGTATTGTGGTCGCCCCGGCACCTCAGGCAGTGGAGCAAACCATACCGACACCCGTAGCAAGGCCAGTTGAAGCTGCTACACCCGCACCTATAGCGAGGCCGGTTGAAGCTGCGGCACCCGCAGCAATCGCCGCAAGCGGATTAGAACAGGTCGAGACCGTACACAAAGCAGCGACTGAAGCACCGGTTGCAGTGACGGAAAGATCGGAAGCAGCGCCAAGGACCAGACGCAGCAGAAATGTTCCCCCTGCCAGCGAGTCAGGCGCAGTCGAGTTGGTTCAAATCGAAACCCAACAAGAGAAAGCTCAGGCTATTGCAGCGGTGGTTGTGGAAGATCATGCCCAGGTAGAGGTTCCACGCCCCCGCCGTACCCACAAACCGGCGGTCGTGGTGCCGGATGAGCCGTTAGTTCAAATCGAAACGCAAAACAAGTAATTGACCCAACCCCCTGCCTTTGGCAGGGGTTCAGTGGGCTGAAACAATATGCCCAGCCTGTCGCTTTACTTGTAAAAGTTCATGCTCGAACTGACAGACCATGTCATTCTCCAACTCAGGCGAACTACCGCACCCGACCCCTTTCAGACTTCCGCCGATTTTTATTTAGGGTCGGTTAAGTCGCCTAAAGCTGACGGTCAACGTAGAAGTCACCGGCGCTGCGCGGCTTTATCGCGCAGCGTCCGTGTGGACTGCAGGGTTGGACTGCAGGGTTAGGCCAGCCAATTTGGGTTGTTTTGATTTCAAATATCCGTTCAAGCTGGCGCTGTCTCTCGGCAATGGCAAGTTGTTTTGCTTTGCGTTTTCCATAGATTTTAACTGAGAAGGTTCGTGATTTTCTAATCCCATTTTCATCAATCCAGTAGGCAACCCATTTTTCTGTGCCATTGGGTCTCTTGTAAAGACCAACGCCTGGAATGCCCGATGTGTTATTGCGCCGGACAATCGTCCGATGCCACAGATTATGCTCGGCTGATGGGGCAACAGCGATGATTGCATCGCGGTATTCAAGGGCAGCCAAAAAGGCTTTTTGCTTCCCACCAAAAAGGTTATCTGAGAACATTTTTATGATGATGTTATTTCTTCGCTGAACCTGTACAAGCCAAGCATGGGTTCTGCGAAAGTCATCATCTATGCGGCGAATATTGCGAAGGCGTTTCATTGATCCGTGGGGTCGAGGCCTAACGTTAAATTGAGGGGCAGCCCGCTTCTGGGCTGTCCCTCTCGAATGACGGTTAGCCCTCATATCCGATAAGAAGCTGAACGTTGCATACAAACTGAAATGCATAAATTTTTGCAAGTGATCGAGCTAACTTACTGTCCGCCTCCTTAAAGAGGGTTGCAGCCAGTGACGCATATGTTTCGCGTAACTCGCCGAGTTGTTCTGAGGCACCGTCGATCATTCCGGCGGTTTCTGCAAGGAAGGCGGTATTGCTCTGTCGTGGGTCTTGATCTTGGAGTGCATCGAGTGCTTGTTCAAAAGGCTTACTCTCAATCGGTGTCGGATCGGAATGCCCAATACCAGCGCTTCCGGGCGAGGCAAAGCTGTACCGGGAGTGCCCATTAAGCTTTTGAATTTCACAGAAGTTGGATTGTTTTACGAGTTGCCCTGAGTTGATAGCAGTCCAAAGTTCGCCATACGTGTTGAATGCAGGACAGGCGTACACGACAATGGCCATACCAGAAGTTTTTTGAGCGAGCAATTCGAGGGCGCGCTGTTGGCTGTTGAATGTATCGTAGCGAAAATATGGTTTATTCCAAGATACATACTCCGCCGCGTCGGAACGAACCATTCGATTCGGGCGTTTGGCCTGAATGAAGCAGTTGAATTTGAACTTCGGAAAATGCTCAATTTCGTGTTCGAGCTCTTGCCACCATTCATGTCTCAAGTGGGTTCCGGGCGGATGCATGAAAAACATCCGATGCCACCACGGGTGCATGTGAGGGAACAGTTTCCAGAATGTTCGATTTGATGTTCGAAGAGCCACATCGAAACCAACGATGTTTTCCAAAACCTGGCCTGGTGGAAAGAAGAGTCGGCGACTGTGCACTAGCTCAGACGTAAGGTGCTGTTCGTAAGTCTTCTCTTCAAATTCAGATTGCATAGTGATGGCCTTGAGGGCTAACAGTTATTATACGGACCCACCGGTCAGTACTATCGTTAATAATAAGGCGTACTGTTTTTTCGTAACTTATTGATTCATAGCAACTCTATAAATTTCCCTGTCCGCATATGATGTAATAATACTGCAAAATAATAATACCCGCGTGTACTGTAGAGGATTTAATCCTCTACAGGAGTGACACTTATGGGGTCCGGATAGCAAAACACCTCAAAATAGCATCGCCGTTCCACAGCCAATGCGTCTGATGGATCAGATTCACGCGGTTTGTAGACGCCGACATCTCAGCCCGCGTACTGAAGAAGCCTATCGGTTCTGGATTCGCCAATATATTTTCTTCCACAACAAGCAGCACCCAAAAGAACTTAGAGAAGCAGAAGTGATGCAGTTCATTAATCACTTGGCAGTAAAGCGCAAAGTCGCGGCCTCGACCCAGTCACAGGCCCTCAATGCAATTGCGTTTCTCTATCGCGATGTTTTGGCTATTCCGCTGGGTGAAATTACTGGGTTAAATCGTGTACAGCATCGCAAGCGCGTTCCTGTGGTGATGACGGCAAGTGAGGTTTCCTCGGTTTTAGCACAGATGTCTGGAACGACGGCTTTAATGGCTAAGGTGATGTTTGGTTCGGGTCTCAGAGTTGAGGAATGCTGCACATTGCGGCTCAAGGATATTGATTTTAGTTCGTCTGTTATCAACGTTCGCGATGGCAAAGGAGCGAAAGACAGGACAACCATTCTTCCCGCTCGTTTACAGGCAGCCTTACAGGCACATCTGTTGCTGGTTGCACAATTACATGCCGACGACCGAGCTCGTGGCGCTGGGCTGGCACCCTTGCCTGGTGCACTGGAAAGCAAGTATCCGAAGGCCGCCGAGTCCCTGGCATGGCAGTTTGTGTTTCCGTCTTCCGTTTGCCGGTCATGGGGGCAAAGTGGGCGTATGGTTCGTTGGCATGTTTCGCCATCGACGATCCAGCGTGCATTCCGGCAAGCGGTAGTTCGTGCGGGAGTGATGAAACACGCAACCGTTCACACGCTGAGGCATTCCTTCGCAACGCAGTTGTTAGCTTCGGGTACGGATATTCGGACTATTCAGCTTTTGCTGGGCCATCGTAATCTTCAAACGACAATGATCTATACCCACGTACTTGAGGTAACCAGGAAGGTGACTAGCCCATTCGATAATCTTTGACGGGGCCTAATGTGGCTGGCGGGATTGGAGGGTGGTTATCCCTTTTCCCAGCTGCGGTGAGCTTCTATGAGTGGGCGTAATTTTTCCAGAAGAGAAGGGTCGATAGATGCCTCGCTGAAGATTCCCAATACAACCGCTCTTGCAACCGCGATCTCGGGAGGGAGTGCGGTGTATCGCTTGTAGAGTTCTCGGGAGACGCCGTTGTGAAATTCGTGGATCTGATCGGAAAGATCGAAAGCACTGATGCCCTTGTCGGCCCAAGAGCAGAAACTTTCGAAGAGTTGCTCAAGTTCACCAGTCAGCTCAGATTCCCAGGCTTCGCTGGCAAGCTGTCTAAGTATCGCTTTTTCTTTTCGGGTGTATTCCGTGGCCATTGCTGAGGTTTCCATCAATGAATTTTTGTAACAATAGCGCAAATTTCATGGAAGGCAACATAGCTAGCTGCATCGATTTTGTCTGGGTTTGATGAGATCAGTGGGTTGAAATTAGATGGCCGCTATACAAGCACTTTCTGACGCTCGACCTTGATCGGTGACGGTCCCAAAGTGGCACGAAGCAGCCCGGCAAATTTCGAATTAAACTGGCACTGCCTGTCAGTTCGAGTCTGAATTTTTAAAACTTACTATTCTGAAGGCCGTCGCGTCTCTGTGCGTTGATCTTGGCCAACAGCCCTTCGGCTGCATCCTCCACCATATTCAGCACGTTTTCGAACCCTTGCACCCCGCCGTAATATGGATCGGGAACATCGCGCTGGGCAGTGTTGCGACCGTATTCCAGGAATAGCTTTAACTTGTGTGCATGCTCCTGCGGGCAGCGCCGCTGCATGTTCGCAAGATTATGTTGGTCCATCGCCAGAATGTAGTCGAATTCGCTGAAATCCTCATCGCTCACTTGTCGCCCGCGCAACTGGCTCAGATCATAGCCGCGCCGGGCCGCGGTCTGTTGCGCTCGGCGGTCGGGCTCGTCGCCGACGTGATAGTCGTGGGTACCGGCAGAATCAATGGCAATCTCCCGCGCCAACCCTGCAGCTTCCACCATCTGGCGAAACACGCCTTCTGCGGTGGGTGATCTGCATATATTGCCCATGCAAACAAACAGCACCTTAATCATGATCCACTGCTCCAAATAGCAAATGTTTCAATTTCTTCAACTGGTCACGCAGTTCCGCTGCCCGTTCGAACTCCAGGTTTTTCGCGCAGACCAACATATCCTTTTCCAGTTTCTTGATTTCTCGGGCCAGTTCCTTCTCATCCAGCCGCTTATAACCGGCCAGGCTCTGGGCAACTTTCAATTCCTGCTGCGCGGTTTCGATATCGTACACGCCATCAATCATGTCCTTGATGCGTTTGGACACGCCTACGGGAGTAATGCCATGAGTCACATTATGTTCCAGCTGCTTGGTGCGCCGGCGCGCGGTTTCGTCCATCGCCCTATGCATGGAGTTGGTGACGCGGTCCGCGTACAGAATCGCTCTACCGTTGATATGGCGCGCGGCGCGGCCGATGGTCTGGATCAACGATCGCTCGGAGCGCAGGAAACCTTCCTTGTCCGCATCCAGGATCGCCACCAGCGAGACTTCCGGGATATCCAGCCCTTCACGCAGCAGGTTGATACCGATCAATACATCGAATACCCCCAAGCGCAGGTCGCGGATGATCTCCACCCGCTCCACAGTATCAATGTCGGAGTGCAGGTATCTACACTTCACGCCATGATCCGCAAAGTAGTCGGTCAAATCTTCCGACATGCGTTTGGTGAGCGTGGTGACCAGCACCCGCTCTCCCTTTGCTACGCGCAGGTTAACCTCGGACAATAGATCATCCACCTGGGTGGTGGCCGGCCGCACCTCGATCATGGGATCGACCAGCCCGGTCGGGCGCACCACTTGTTCCACCACCTGACCAGCATGCGTTCTCTCGTATTCGGCCGGGGTGGCGGAAACAAAAACGCTCTGGCGCATCACCTTCTCAAACTCATCGAAACGCAAGGGCCGGTTGTCCAGCGCAGAGGGCAGCCTGAAACCATACCCCACCAGGTTTTCCTTGCGCGCGCGGTCGCCCTTGTACATGCCGCCGATCTGCGGAATGGTGACATGGCTCTCGTCGATGATCATCAACGCCTTAGGCGGCAGGTAGTCGATCAGTGTCGGTGGCGGATCGCCCGGATTGCGGCCCGACAGGTGGCGCGAGTAGTTCTCGATGCCCTTGCAAAATCCCAGTTCATTCATCATTTCCAGATCGAAACGGGTACGCTGTTCCAGCCGCTGCGCCTCGACCAGCTTATTTTCCTTGTGGAAAAATTCGAGCCGTTCGCGCAGTTCCGACTTGATCGTCTCGATCGCGCGCAGCGTGGTCGATCGCGGCGTGACGTAATGGCTCGACGGATACACGGTATAGCGCGTCATCTTGTGCTGAATATGGCCGGTGAGCGGGTCGAACGTGGAGATGCTTTCCACCTCGTCGTCGAACAGGCTGACGCGCACCGC
>Ga0315281_10005412_pt1 | contig 18267 bp, 10 predicted proteins | sample YL17G07_0_MG_FD_204540 | JGI IMG/M metagenome (GOLD analysis project Ga0315281, IMG submission 204540) | Sediment microbial communities from Yellowstone Lake, YNP, Wyoming, USA - YL17G07_0 | ecosystem: Environmental > Aquatic > Freshwater > Lake > Sediment | place: USA: Wyoming | collected...
ACCGCCGATCGGACCGGCTGATATTCGGTCCGGCGCAAGACGTTGCCGACGTCTTCCGTGGAAGCCTTGAACGAGGCCGTGACGATCCCCCGGCGGGCCAGCTCGTCCCGCAGCCGCAACAGGTTCCATTGCCGCATGGCCTCGTTGTAGGTGAGAAGGGGGATCCGCGGGATGCGCGGGACGCCCTTGATCTCGACGCGCGTTCCGCCCGTGACGCTGACGTTGACGTCCTCGCGCGCCGCCCCGATCCCCGTCCGGACCTTGCCGGTCGTCCGGACGAGCCGGCGCAGGATCTGGCCGACCTCAGCCGCTTCCTGAGGGGTCCGCATGTCCGGGGCCGTTACGGTCTCGATAAGGGGCATGCCGAGCCTGTCCGTGAGATAAACGCGCCGGTGGCCGATGTCGCTGACCTCGCGGCAGGCGTCCTCCTCCAGCCCCAGCTGTACGATCCGGATGTCGCGCCCCTTATACGGGACCTTGCCGTCGACGCCGACGATGGTCGTCCGCTGGAAGCCGGTGGGGATGCTCCCGTCCAGGTATTGTTTGCGGGCGATATGGAGTTCGTCGATCATCTTACAGTCATAAAGCATCCCGATGCCTAAAGCGATATCCAAGGCATCTTCATTAAGCTCGAAGGGCGGCGTGTCGTCCATCTCGTAAGTGCAGACCGTCTCGCGCTTGATCCGGTAGATGATCTCCTTTTTTGTCTTGAACTCCATGAGGGCCGTGCCGTCATACTCGCCGAGCTCGGAGAGCGTGGGCCTCATGTGGCGAAGGATCTCGGCGTCGAACGCGTCGCTGTACAGGCCGGCCGGACAGCGGCAAAAGAGCTTCTTCGCGGTCAGGAGCTGCTGGTGGATCTCCAGGCCGGACTTGAAGCCGACGGCCGCGTAGTCCTTCGGGGTCATCTCCTCGAAAGGCTTGAAAACAAATTCGTTCGTGACCGGGGTTCCTTCCAAACGCGGTTTGAAGCTCAATTAATACAATAAGCCGGATGGGCTGTCAAATTCCCGTTGCGCGAAATCCGGTTTCGGAGTAAGTTATCGGGCTCCCACCCGCGGGGACGTAAAATGAGCGAAGATTTTCTTACCGGCCTGACAGAGAGGCAGCGCGCGGCCGTCCTCCACATGGAGGGCCCCATGCGGGCGGCTAGGAACCAGGGCGAATCGGGAACGCGGGGCGTTCCCCGGTATCCCCTTTAGCTTTCAAGCGAGTCTTCTCTCTCCCCTTGGAAATCCACTCAAACCCGCGGCGCATATTTTAGCTCGCGGAACGTCATGGTGAAGGCCGTCCCCTTCGTTCTGTCGAGGTCGATCGCCGCTTCCAGCTGGTCGACGAGCAGGTTCACGATCTGCAGTCCAAAGCTTTCGGCCTTACGGAAGTCCAACCTTTTCGGGAAACCAACTCCGTCGTCCGCCACCCGAAGCTCCACCGCGCCCCCGGGCCCGCGCCGCAATCCGATCTTGATCACCCCTGTCCGGCCCTCCGGAAACGCGTGCTTGAGCGCGTTGGAAACGAGCTCGTTGAGGATGAGTCCGCAGGGGACGGCCGAATTGATGTCCAGAGACACGTCTTTGAAGTCCGTTTCCATCCGGACCTGCGCTGGATTGACCAGATAGCTATGGAACAGGTGAACCGCAAGGCTCTGGATGTAGTCGGCGAAGTCGATTTTCGACAGGTCGCGGGATTGATAGAGCTTTTCGTGGACCAGGGCCATGGAACGGATGCGCGTCTGTCCCTCTTTGAGGATCCCGCGGCACTCCTCGTTCGTCGTGTGCCCAGCCTGGAGGTTAAAGAGGCTGGAGATGACCTGCATATTGTTCTTGACCCGGTGATGGATCTCTCTGAGCAGCACTTCTTTTTCCCGCAGAGATGCCCGGATGGCCTCCTCCGCCCGCTTGCGCTCAATAGTGTTTGCTACTTGGCCAGAAACAAAATCCAATATCTGCTTTTCCCGCTCACCGTATGCCTTCGGATCGGAATAGTGCTGAAGAGCAATTACACCAATCGTCTTTTTGCCCGCTTTGAGCGGGGCGCCCAGCCAGCACGATGATGGAGTACCGACCATTTCCGCTTCTCCGCGGCGGACCAGTTCTTCGTCAAGCGCCGCGTCACAAAGCAGTGTGCACCCTGTGCGGAGCACATACTCCGTTAAACCTTTGCCCGGTTTTCGTGATAGAGGAGATGCGTCGATTTCGTTAATAAAATAAGGAAAACGCATCAGATCTTCTTTTTCATCATACAGGGCGACGAAAAAATTCTCTGCAGGCATGAGGCCCTTGATGATCAGATGGACCGAATGATATAGATCATCTAAACTTTTGGCCGTTTCCGGTGCGCGAGCGATTTCATAAACAGCACGCTTGAGATGTTCAGCCCACTTGCGCTCGGTGATGTCGCGGCACAGCGAAAAGATCCTGGCCGAGTCTCCGCTGCCTATGACGGTCGCGTTGATCTCAATGGGAGTGATTTGTCCGATCCGGTTTACGTAGTCGATTTCAAGGTTTCGGGCATAACCTCGTTCACAACACTTCTTCACCTCGGCGGCATTTCGCTCCAGGTCATGTGGAGCGGTCCATTCAACCACGCTTCGGCCAATGATCTCCTCCAGCGCGTCATAACCCGCGAGCCGGATATATTCTTTGTTGGCGTCGATGACTCTGCCTTGGGCATCCAGAACGTGATACCCGGTGTTGGTCGTCTCAATCAAGGCCTTGTGTTTTTCTTCGCTTTTCCGCAGCGCCTCCTCCGCCCGCTTGCGCTCGGTGATGTCGCGGTAGATCGTCTGATATTGCTTTTTGCCGTTCCAAAGCAGTACTTTGCGGGAGACCAGGAGATGCCGGACCTCGCCATTTTTCCTCACGATGCTGACTTCATATTCGGACGGCGAATCCTCGCCTCGCTGTCTTTTCTCATATCTTTTCTGGAACTCGGCATAGGTCTCAGGCGTGTAGCGTTTCTTCAGGGGTGTCGTTCTCAATTCCTCAAGGCTGCTGAATCCATAGATATCCAGGATCGCCCGGTTGGCATATATCGTTTCGCCTTCTGCGGAAACAATACGTACCCCGAGCGGTGCGTCATCCAGAGAATGCCGGAAGTTCTCTTCGGCCTGGCACAACGCTTCCTCCGTCCGTTTGCGCTCCTGGAGCAGCCGCCACTCGCGCAATACCCGTTCCACAGTACGGGGCATGGCGGCGAAGGCGTCGGACGATTTGACGACGTAGTCCAGCGCCCCCGCTTTCATAGCTTTCACGGCGACCTGTTCATCGCCGTAGCTCGACATGACCAGGATGGGGAACGGACCGTCCTCCGGTGGAGAGGTCAGGACTTCCACAGCCTGCCCATCCGGCAGTTTCAGGTCCATGATGGCGATGTCCGGCGGATCGGCGGCCGCGAGTTCGCGGTACTCCCTCAACGTCCCGGCCACCGGGATCACGGCGCCCGGTCCGGCGGCCCGAAAGGCGCGCCGGATGGCTTCGGCATGCGCCGGCTCGTCCTCCACGAGGAGAATGCGCAATGGGGCGTCTCGCATGGGACCTCCTCCGCCGTTCAGCCCGGGAACCTGTTCCACGCCAGCCAGTAGAATCCGAAGGCGTCCATCAGCTTGGTGAATTTCTCGAAATCCACCGGCTTTACCAGGTAACTCCCCGCGCCGTTGGTGTAGGCGCTGACTATGTCTGACTCGGCGTCCGACGTCGTCAGCACGACCGTCGGGAGGCGCTTGAGGTCGGCATCCTCCTTGATCCGGCGCAGCACCTCCAACCCGTCCACCTTGGGCAGGCGCAGGTCCAGGAGAATAAGGTCCGGCCGGGGACTCGTCTTGGGGTCGGCGTAGGCGGCCTGGCGGAAGAGATAGTCCAGCGCCGCCTGTCCGTCCTCGACCAGGACGATCTTGTTCGCCACGCGGAAGTCCTTGAGGTTGCGCCGCACGATCTCGGCATGCGCGCGGTCGTCTTCGACCAGAAGAATCTTAATGGGTCGACCTTTGATCATGACATGTCCTCCTTACCGCGGCAGTCGTCTTGTTTTTGCCAACGTGAAGCGGAACGTGGCGCCTTGGCCGGGGCCTTCCGATTCCACCCAGATTTTCCCTCCGTGCACTTCCACGATCCGCTTGACCAGCGCCAAACCGATGCCGGTGCCTTCCGACCCGGGATCGAGTTTTTCGAACAGCCCGAAGAGCTTCGACTGGTGCCGCTGGTCGATCCCGATTCCGTTGTCGCGGACGAACAGCACGATCTCATCGTCCGCTTGCTCGGCGCCGATCTCCACGAGCGGTGCCGGCTCGTCTCCCATGAATTTGACGGCGTTGTCCACCAGGTTCTGGAAGATCTCCACCAAGCGGGGCCGGTCGCCGCAAAGCAGGATGGGTTTCTTTGTGACCTTGACCTTGACTCCTCTTTCGGCGATCCGCCCGGCCACGAGGTCCAGGGCTTCCCTCACGATCGCCTGCAGCGGCGCTTCCACGGGCGGATTCATCTTGCGCCCGACCCGCGAAAGTTCCAGCAATTCATTCAGGAGACGGGACATCTTGTCGGATGCCGTGCGGATATATTCCAGGTCTTTATCCACCCCCGCGGCATCCGGCTTCCGGACGTCCTGCTCCAGGTAGCCCAGGAAGGTTTGGATGGTCACCAGCGGGCTTTTCAGGTCGTGCGAGACGGCGTAGTTGAAGCGGATGAGCTCGTCGTTCCGCTCTCTTAAGGCACGCTCATCTTCCCGCAGGAGCCGTTCGCTTTCGCACAGCGCCTCCTCCGCCCGCTTGCGCTCGGTGATGTCCTCAACAGTCCCGTCATAATACAGAGTTTTTGCCTGCGAATCCCGGATTGCACGCGCGCTTTCTCTGACAAAAATTATGGTTCCATCCTTTCGCTTCCAGGAGGATTCTAATCCCTTGACCTCGCCGTCCTTTTCGATAATTTCAACGAACTGCGTGCGAGGATAGGAAGGCTCGAAGCCATTTTTCTCAAGGTTTCTGTTCGAGAGATCATCGAAAGATGAGTAACCAAGCATCCTGATTAGAGCAGGATTGGCCAGATGAATCCTGCCATCTGGAGTCGTTCTGTAGAGGCCGATGGTAGAATTCTCATACAAGGTACGGAACCGATCCTCGCTCTCCCGCAGCGCCTCCTCTGCCCGCTTGCGCTCGGTGATGTCGTTGACGATGTGGACCGAGCCAGCGTACCGGCCCGCTGCATCCAGAATGGGATCCACTGTGACTTCAAACCAACCCTCCCCAATCTGTAATTCCATGCTCTCGCGGTGCAGGCTATTTCTTGCCCGCAGAATGGGGCATTCTGGGATCGGCTGCGCTGTGCCGTGAACGATTTCCCAGCAGTATTTGCCGACGAATTCCCCGCACGGGCGATGAAAGAGCCGTTCCGCCCTCTTGTTGGAGCGCACCACGCGCTGCTCCTTGTCGAGCAGCCAGATCGCGTCGTTGGCGGCGTCGAAGGTTGTTTCCCACTCCTTCGCCGCCCGGACAATTGCCTCCTCCGTCCGCTTGCGCTCGGTGATGTCGCGGTTCACGCTCAAGTAACCGGTAATCCGGCCGCTCCCATCATGGAGCACAATAGAGGCCACCTCCACGGGAATCCGGGTCCCATCTTTCCTTGCCTGAGTCACTTCTCCGCGCCAATGCCCAATTTTAGCGATGGTACGTAACATTTCGCTCTTCTCTACTCCAAGGAACTCGGTCTGTATAACGTCGAGACCGAGCCGACCAAGGACTTCTTTTGCCTTCCAGCCGTATAGAGACTCTGCCGCCGCGTTCCAAGATGTTAGTCTGTAGTGCTCGTCACTGGCGATGATGGCATCATACATGTTAGCCAGCAGGACAGCTTGGTAGCGCAGCGCCTCCTCCGCCCGCTTGCGCTCGGTGATGTCGCGAAATACTCCCTGCAGAATTTTCCTGCCTTGAAAAATTAGCTGATTGGCTTTGATTTCCACTTCTCTGATGATGCCGGCACTTGTCACAACTTGCGTTTCCAGAGTATGACCTTCTTTATCGGCCAGGTGTTGCCTGAATGTGGGAGAGGTGACCGCCTGGTCGTTATATGACGGGTGCAAAACCGTTTGAGATTGCCCGATCAATTCCACCCGCTCTCTGTCTACTAAAGCCGCCAGCGCTTGGTTGCAATCAATGATGAGGCCTGTTTCCGCATCCGCCAGGCAGATCCCGTCCAGGGATTCTTCAAACAGGGTTCTGTAACGCGCTTCGCTCTCCCGCAGCGCCTCCTCCGCCCGCTTGCGCTCGGTGATGTCGTCGATGATCCCATCATAATATTTCACATGACCCTGCTCGTCCTTAACGGCCACCGCTGACACGGAGCCGAAAAAAGGACTTCCATCTTTCTTTTTCAGCCACAATTTCTCGTCTCTGACAAATCCTTCTTTGAGTATTTTATCATTAAACTTATTCCTGTCTTTTGGATTTTGATACAGGTCTGAAACGTTTATAGCCAGGAATTCCTCTTTGCTTTTATACCCAAACATCCCAATGATGGCGGGGTTGGCTTCAATGAATTTGCCTTCAGGTCCAACGGTATTCCTGTAAATTCCTAAGTTGATGTTTTCTGTCAAACCCCTGTATTTTTCCTCGCTTTTTCTCACGGCTTCTTCCGCCCGCTTGCGCTCGGTGATGTCGCGGTAGATCGTCTGATATTGATTTTTGCCGTTCCAAAGCAGTACTTTGCGGGAGACCAGGAGATGCCGGACCTCGCCGTTTTTCCTCACGATGCTGACTTCATATTCGGACGGCGAATCCTCGCCTCGCTGTCTTCTTTCATATCTTTTCTGGAACTCGGCATAGCTCTCAGACGTGTAGCGTTTCTTCAGGGGTGTCGTTCTCAATTCCTCAAGGCTGCTGAATCCATAGATATCCAGGATCGCCCGGTTGGCATATATCGTTTCGCCTTCTGCGGAAACAATGCGTACCCCGAGCGGTGCGTCATCCAGAGAATGCCGGAAGTTCTCTTCAGCCCGGCGCAACGCTTCCGTCGCCTTGTACCGTTCCCGATAAAAGCGGACCCTTTGCAAGCGCCAAATCAAGCCCGCGCCCGCGCCCGCGCCAAAAAGTAAGATGGCGACTAGGCCGACCATCAGCCATAACCGCGCCCGGACCGGCGCGAACGCTTCCGCGCTGTCCATGCGGGCAATGAGGAACCATGGCGAGTCAGGGACGGCGCGCACGTCTGCGATCACCCGCACGCCGCGATAATCAATGCCTTCTATGATCCCTTCCTGCCCCAGGGCCGCTTTCACGGCGGGTATGTCCGTTGATGTCAACGGAACACGCAACTTCAGGGCGGTGTCTTTTCGAAACTTGAGCTCATTCAGAAAGAGCGCGTCATTTCCATCCCGGCGAACGAGCAAAGTTTCGGCCGTCCTGCTGGGCAAGGGCCATTGCTGGATAAAGGGGTAGAGATAAACCGCAGGATCGATGCGCAGCACGAGAACACCCAAAAGTTGGCCGCCATCCGACTCTTCGCGGACGGGAATGGCGAGACTCAAATGAATGGGGCGATCGGGTGTATCCCGGTGGAAATCCAGAAACGTTATCTTGTTCGAGCGCAGGATCTCGGGGATTTGCTGCAGGAGATGGGACGCCACGGGCTCGGGCGTCCCGGGAACCGCCAGCCGCTCGATCCCCTGCGCATCCAGAATAAAAACCCGCTCATACTGGTAGGCGTCCTGAACGCGGTCAAGCCAACTGAGAATCCGGCCCCGAACATCCGTGTCCGCGGGAGTCTCCAAGAGGCGTTCGACCAATCCGGAAAAGGCCCTGTTCCGGTAAAAGACAAAAGCATCCGCAAGCCTCTCTTTTCGCCACTGGACCAACTGGCCCACTTTCAACTCCGCGATGGACGAAAGCTCGCGCTCGACCTCGCCGCGGAAATTCCGCGCGTAGCTACGATAAAAGAGAAATCCGGCGGCGACGATGCCCGCCGTCAGGGCAAGAAAAAGAAGGAGAAGATAGAGCGAAGGGCGGTGCTCTCTCTGGTCGTGAGATGGTAGATCTGACCCCATCGGCGTTTTCGAATCGTCGGCCGGACGCCCACCCGGATTCCCTATTGCTTCCAAGAAAGCCTCCCCTCAGCTCTCAGGGGTCCGGACGCCGGACAGTCTGATCGTTTTTCCGGGACGACCGGACTCCGATAAAGACTCGGCTTATAACACTCTCTTGATAGTAAGAATATGCGAGAGTTAAGTGGAAGTCAACCGGAAAATGTCTAACTTGGAAATTCGCGGCATGCCGGGGTACAATAGCCCTTAAGATAAGATGCCCGGCACAGAAACGAAAACCAGAACGTCGCGTCGCCTGCGGGGGCATGCGGCGGCAGCGTCCGCCTTGTTTATAGCGATGCTTTTATCGGGCGCTCCGGCCGCCGGCGGCGTCGAAGCGCAGAATACTTATACGCTGCTCATCTCTCCCAAACATCCGGTCCCCGGCGGGACCATTCGCGTTTTGGCGGCCGGCGAAACGGACATCGAGGACGCGCGGATCGTCGTCAACGGCCCCTCGGGTCCCCTCGAACCCGGGAAAAACAAAGACGGCGGCGGGCCGCCTTTCTGGCGGAGCGCCGAGTTCCGGCTGGGACCGGAAGGGGACTACACGGTTTCTCTTGTCGAGCGCCGGAAGACCGTCAGGAGCCTGGAGGTCAGCGTATCTTCAGCGGCCCCTCCCCGGAAGCCGACAAACGCGGTCTGGGAGAATGAGCGGGCATGGGGCCGGGACGCCGAGGCCCTCTATTCCGCCTGGATCGACGCCTTGTTCCACGACGCCGACGAACGCTCCTCCTGGCCCGCCCTCCACGAGGTCACGCGGGACCCGGAGCGCAACATCCTCCACAATCGCCTAGGGCTCGGGGAAGACGACCCGGCCGGCAGGACCGCGGTCGTCATGGACCCCGATTGCGCCGACAATCCCTTCTACCTGAGGGCCTACTTCGCCTGGAAGCTCGGCCTCCCCTTCGGATTCCATGAATGCGACCGGGGAAGAATCGACAGGGCCCCCCGGACCGGGCGCTGGACGACGAACACATCGCCGGCCGGGAAAGCGAACCCGGTCCAGGCATTCAACTCCTTCCTCCGCAACGTCATGAACACGATCCACTCCGGCACGGCCCGGACAAGGCTCGAGGATGACGGCTCGGACTATTATCCCATGCCCCTGACCCGCCAGGCCCTCCGCCCCGGGGTCGTTTACGCCGACCCTTACGGCCACACGCTGGTCATCGTCCGCTGGGTCGCGCAGTCCGGCGACCGGCCGGGAGCGCTCCTCGCCGTCGACGCCCAGCCCGACGGCACGGTCGGCATCAAGCGGTTCTGGAAGGGAAACTTCCTGTTCACGACCTCGGAGGTCATCGGAGAACCGGGCTTCAAGGCCTTTCGGCCCATCGTGATGGATGGCGGCCGGCCCCGGCTTCTCAAGAACGAAGAGATCGCCGCGGACCCGGGATATGGAGACTTGTCTCTCCAGCAGAAAAAGATGGAGAGCGCCGCATTCTACGAAACGATGGAGCGGCTCATCAACCCGAAGCCCCTGGACCCGGAGACGGCCTTCCGGGACCTGTTCCAGGCCCTCCACGAACAGCTCATCGTCAGGGTCGAATCCGTCGCCAACGGCGAGTCATACATGAAAGCCCATCCCGGCGCGGTCGTCCCGATGCCGGGAAACGCGGCGGCCGTCTTCCAGGCCGGCGGCCTCTGGGAGGATTATTCGACGCCGAACCGGGACATGCGGCTCCTCATCGCCATGGACACCCTGCTCGATTTCCCGGACAGGATCGTCCGCTCCCCGGGGTCCTACAAGCTGCCGAAGCGGAAGACCCCGGAAGAGGTCAAGAAGGACCTGGAGGCGCTGGCAAGGAAATGGGCCGCTGAAATGTCGATCACCTATGTCCGCTCGAACGGGACCTCGCAGGCCCTCACGATCGAAGACATCTTGAACAGGAAGGACGCGTTCGAGATGGGTTACAATCCCAATGACGGCATCGAGGTTCGTTGGGGAGCGCCTGAAGGAAGTCCGGAGCTCGCGGCGTGCCGCCGGCGGGCGCCGTCCGGGCAACAGGAAAAGATGCGTTCCCTCCGCTCCTGGTTCCGAAAACGGCTCCACCCTCCGACCTGAACGAAGCCGGGACCGGACGGCCGATGCCCGGGTCAGGGTCCGGCTTAAGGCTTAACGCCGAGCCGCTCGAGGAGTCCGGCATCCACGACGCCCTCCTTGGACCAGCCTTGCACCCTGTAATAAGCGTCCAGGATCGACCCGTAATAAGCCGGGTCCACTGCCCTCCCCTTGAGGGCGCCGCGGCTCATGGGCACGGTCAATTTCGGCGGAACGTAAACGTCGTAAGCGCGGCCCCGTCCCTGGAGGTTGTTGACGTGCCGCTCCAGGGCGTAGATCCTCTTGCCGCAGGCCGTCATGGAGGCGGCTGAATGCTCGGTCCCCGTCAAAGCGTGATAAAGGGACAGGAACAGGTCCGAGGTGACGTCGGCCGTGAAAAAATCGCACAGGCCGAGGGAATCGACGAGCGCCTTCCCCTCCTGGCCCGCCGCGACGTATCCGGCCAGGTTCTCCGCCCCCTCAAGCCCGCCCTCTTCAGCCTGGATGGTCCAGGCATAAGTGTGGTCGCCGCGGCCGCGGTTCGAAGTCCCGTAGGCCGTGAACATCCCGGGAAACGCTTTCGGTTCGATGCCGGCGTATCCCAGCCCCCCGAACGCCGTCGTTACGCACCGGGCGATCTCCTTGAGGTCGCTTGCCGGCGCCGCCGCACCCACCCCGGCGATGACGCGGTCGGAGTATTGGCCGAGCAGCCTCCCCAGTTCGTCCGAACCGTAAGCGATGGCCTCGAGCGTCCGGATCATATCCGGGGCGCTGCCGAAGGCAGGAGCATTTGCATAACCCTTGAGGTATCCCTTTTCGGCAAGCTCCATCGCTCCTGCCATGACGCTCCCCAGGGTCATGGTGTCGATCCCGAGCTCGTTCGAGAGATGGTTCAGGTGAAAGATGGCGTCCCGGTCGAGGATGCAGGCGTTGATCCATAAGGCGATCGTCTCGAACTCCGGCCGGACCCCGCTCCCCGCATAGGACCCCTTGTCCACAGACGCCGAACGCGTGCACATGATGTGCCGGCAGCGGCTGCAGACGTTGTGCTTCCCGGCGATCTCCAGGAAGGCTCCCGTCGAGACCTTCGCGTAATCGGCGGCGTCGAACGAGCCCTCGTCGAAGTTGTGCCAAGGGAGGTACCCCCCCTCTTTCCCCATGTAGCCGCCGCGGAACGCCCTGTCCAGCCACCAGGTCGTCCCGTTCGTGGGCCGGAAGGAGGCCGTCTTGGCCGGATCGGAGGCGCTGCCCTTGACCAGGGCGTCCAGCTCCTTGCCGAGCCTCTGGAATTTGTCCTGGTCATGGTAAGAAACGGTTTCGCGGCCGTAGGCCGTGACCGCGACGAGGTTCTTCGACCCGAAAACGGCGCCGGCGCCGCCCCGGCCGAAGTTCCGGTGGTGGTCCGCGGTCAGGCAGGCGAAAGCGACCTTGTTCCAGCCGCCCGGGCCCAGGCAGACGGTCGAGGAGCGGGGATATTTCTTCGTGAGGAAGTCCGTGATCGCGGAAGCCGTGCGGACGACCTTTCGGCCCCCCCGGTCCTCAAAGAGCTCGTCCTCCGTAGGGAGGACATCGACCTTCCCTTCCGAAACGAGGATGCGGACGGGTGCGTCCGCCTTTCCGTCAATGATCAGGTGGTCGATCCCGGCCCTCTTGAGCATGTTGGGAAAGAGCCCGCCGCAGCTCGAGTGGGTGATGAGCCCGTAAAGGGGTTCGTGGCCAGGGATCCATGGAGCCGCCTCGGGAGAGCGGGTCATGGTCCCGATGAAGGAGCAGGAGCCGCGTCCGGCCGTGGGGATGAGCGTGTCGTTGGGCGCCGCGGAGCCGAGGACGATCCGGTTCTTCGGCCCGAGGGAGTCCTCGAGAGGTCCCGAGCTCTTGAGATGTTCATAGATGAGCCGGGCTTGGACGCCCCGACCGCCGATGTAATCCCGGTAAACGGCGGGATCGGCCGGCTCGACGAAGGTTTTCCTCGCCCCGAGATCGACCCAGGCCAGCTTGCCCGTGTACCCCGTAAAGCCGCTTGAAGAGAGCCCCATGTTCACTCCTTGGAAAAAATGCGGTCCTCTGCCCGTCATCCGACGAGCAGGATCTCCTTCTGCGGCACGGACAGCCATTCGGCGCCGCTTTTCGTCACGACAACCATCTCCTCGATGGTCACGACGCCCCGGCCGGGGACAGTCAGCCTCGGCTCGATCGTGAAGACCATCCCCTCCTCGAGGAGCCGAAAGGGTTTTTGGGCGTATTTTTCCCACTTGGGGCCAAGGAGCGCCGTCCCGTCATGGGCGAAGCGGCCGACCTGGTGCCCAAGCGCATGCGGAAACTCATCATAACCGGCGGCGGTGATGACCTTTCGGGAGATCGCGTCGATGTCAAAACCCTGGACTCCGGGTTTCATGGCCTGCCTCGAGGACTCTATGGCTTGGACGATGGCCGCGAACCCCCCGGCGACGTCGGCCGGGGCCTCCCTCTCCCCCGGGCAGAGGATGTAGAACGTCCTCTGCATGTCGGAGCAGTAGCTGTTGACTTTGACCCCGAAATCCATGTTCAAGACGTGGCCGGGCTCCACTTTCCGGTCCGTCGGCGAGTAATGGGCGCCGGCGGTGTCGGGCCCCGTGAAGACGGACGGGCACGTCGATTCGGCCCAGGCGGGCTCGAGACCGCGCCGCTTGACCTCGGACACCATGAACGCGGCGATCTCTTTCTCCGTCCGGCCGGGCGCAATGAAGCCGTGGACCTGCCCGAAAATCTCTTCGGTCGTCCGGACGGCCTCCTTCATGAAGCCGATCTCGCTCGCCGATTTTCTCTCCCTGAGGGCGGAGACGATCCTTTCCGCCGGGACAAGCCTTTCGGCCATCCCGATCTCCGCGAGGAACCGATGGAGCGTGAGATACATGCCGTGGGTCAGGCCGTCACAGATCTCGCTCCCTTCGGAATAGTTGATCGCGATCCGCCGCGGGTCGAGCGCCTTCATGCATTCCTGGAAGGGTTCTTTGATGCCCGTGACGTAGCCAACGACACTGTCATAGGCCTCCGTTTCTTCGACCGTCTTCTGGTCGTAGAGGCCGACGATGGCCCGTGTCCTGCCGTCCCGGCCGACGATGAAGGCCGAATGCCAGGTCACATCGGCCGTCACGAGGAAAGGCAAGACAGGGTCGCCGTTTATGGCGCTTTCGCGCGTGAACGTGATCCAACAATCGATATCGAATTCCGTAAGCAGGCCCGCGGCCTGCCGGACTTTCTCTTGGATGAGGGTCATGCTCGGACTCCTTTCTTTTCAGGCGGCAAAACGTTTCAATTTTTTCAGGAAGGCGAGGACGAGGACGGCCGAGACCACGAGAAGGACGGTCAGAAGCAGGAAGTACTGGTGGTGGGCGAAACGGCTATAGGACTTCCCCATCAAGCCCGACCCGTAACTCCCGGCCGCGATGGCCGCGAACCAGCCGCCCATCATCACGCCCGCGAACCTCGGGGGGGCGACCTTGGAGACGAACGACTGACCCATAGGGGAGATGAGGATCTCGGCCAGGGTGACGACGAAATACGTCCCGATAAGCCAGGCCGGCGACATGATGTTCAGGTCCTTGTTCCCGCCGGCCAGCGAGGCGGCGACCATGATGACCATCGAAACGCTCATGATGAGCATCCCGAAGAAGATCTTGACCGGAGTGGAAGGCTCCTTCCCTTTCCGGTTCCAGCGGCCGAAGAGGGAGAGGAGCAGGGGGGTCAGGACGAGGATGAAGAACGGTCCGAAGAATTGATAGGTCTCGGGCCGCAGGAACTTGAAGATCTTCGTCGAGCGCTCGGCAAAAAGCGTCAGGGCGAAGTAGTTTTGGTAGAAGGCCACCCAGAAGAAGATGACGATGACGTAGAGTGTCACGAGCGTCGCGATCCGCTGCCGCTCCTCGCCGCGGTCCATGACGCGTTTGTCAGGCGATTCGGGGCGTCCCGAGGCCGCCCGGGCAGTGAGCTTGTTGTCCGCGCCGACCAGGTGTTTCCGTCCCGCCTGGAAAACGAACACGGCGATGACCAGCCCGGCCGCGCAGACCCAGAACGACAGGTTGTAGCTGTTGTAAACGGCGCTGATGTATGTGGCGACAAGGGGCGCGATGGCGGCCCCGATGTTGACCCCCATGTAGAAGATGTTGAAACCCGCGTCCTTCAAGTGCGGCTTGCCGGCATAGAGGTTCCCGACGAGAACGGACTGATTGACCTTGAAGATGCCCGTCCCGACGGCGATGAGGAACAGCCCGGCGTAAAACGTCGTCAACTGGGCCTTTGAGGACAACGCCAATCCGACATAGCCCAGAGCCATAAGGACCGCCCCGATCTTGACGGTGTTGAGCTGGCCGAGGACGCGGTCGCCGATCCAGCCGCCGAAGAGCGGCACGAAGTAGCAGAGGGCGAGGAAGAGGCCGTAATAATCGCCCTTCCTGGAGTCGGACCAGCCCAGCGTCTTGTCCATGTAGAGGACGAGGACGGCCATGAGCGTGTAAAAGCCGACGCGCTCCCACATCTCGGTGAAGAAGACAAAGGCCAATCCCTTGGGGTGTTTTTTCAGCATGTGCCCGTATCCTAATCGAAAGCCCGGGGATTTTCAATATGGATTCCGCACGAGTTCCGCGTCCGCAACGGGGCCCATACGTGGGAGTACTGGCGCACCGGGATCGTGGACGGGCTGAAGTTCATCGGCGAAAGTTTCCGCCTTTAAATCGGTTCAAACCTCGACTTCGGCGGTCTTTTCCTGCCGGAGCCGCCGCCGCGAATAGAAGAACATGTAGACGGCTTCCACGGGAGTGAGCACGGCCAGGATCCCCATGAAGATCTTCGCCGCCCCGAAGAGGATGAAGAGGAAGACCCAGGTGGCGAAGAAGTCCCTTCTGTAGATGGGAGCGATCTTTGAGGCGATCCAGTCGATCTTCCCGGTAAAACCCGGCCGGCCGGCGCTTTTCTCGATGTCCTTGACGACGGCCACGATATTGTTGCCGATCCCGGACCTTTGGGTATAGATCGAGAATTGGACATAGAACAGGACCATGGACAGCAAGGAAAGACCTCCGAGGATGAGCCAGAGGTTGTTCCCCGTGGACCGGTAAAGGCCGATCGGCAGGTTCATGAAAAAAAAGACAAAGATCAGCGCGTCGCCGGCGACGTCCAACGTGCCCCCCAGCTTGGAGCTCCGGAAGGTCAGACGGGCGTTCTCGCCGTCGCAGCCGTCGATGATGGAGGCCAGCTCGAACAGGAACGCTCCCAGGACGGCATTCCGGTAGCCCCCCTTCCCCACAAGCCAGCCGCTTAGGAGCCCGACGAAGAGCACGACGACACTGATCTCCATCGGCGAAACATTGATCTTGAGGAGCAGCCGGGTCAGGAACGTCGAGATATAGCGATTGAAGTTGCGGGAGAAAAAGCCGTCGGTCGGCTTCCTGGCCGTCCCGAGGAGGTAACGCTCGGCCCTTTTGGCGGACGCCTTGGAGGTGACCGTTTCGCAGAAATCCGGGCCGGCGTCGAACGCGGCCGTCCGGGCCGGATCGAATGTTTCCGCCAAAACATCCGCGTCCAGACGAACGGAGCCGCGTTTCGTGAAGGCTTCGGCCAGCCTGGCGAGCGTTTCGCCCGAACAGAGGCCCGCACCGGCGAAAGACACGGCCCGCCCCCCCGCATCTCCGCCGAAAGCCGTGATCGTCCGGCCGTCATCGGCCGTTTTGATCGTGAGCCGTCCTTCGGGTTCGCCTGCCTCAAGGTCATGGACCACGAGAAGGTCCCGGTCCTCCCCGGGATCGGCTTGGGCGGCTTTCTCAAGGACCGCGGGGGCAAAGAAGAGGTCGCCGTCCATCAGCCAGAATCGGCCCCTGAGGCCTTCGCGGCGAACGAGGTCCGTGAGCCCGGAAAGGGGGACATACTCTAAACGCATGTCTTTCTCTTTGAAGCGTTTGTCATCGCCGAGAGAAGAAAGGATCGCCTTCCCGGCCTCGGAGTCGTCCCCGATCAGGGTGAATTCCCTCACCCCGGCCTGGGAGGCCGTCAGGACGGTTCGCTCGAGCATGGGAAGACCCAGGATGGTCCGCGGGGAGACGTCTTTTGCGCCGGAGGGGCCTTGTCCCCGCCGGCCGGTCATAACGACAGCTTTATCTAAACGCACGTGGTCACTCCTCGTTCTCAGGGCAAACCCTTTTTCTCCGACATGAAAAGGACCAGCGCCAGGCCGACAAAGGCCAGCTTCCGGATCCTCCGGATGACGCTGAGACTGAGGCCGATGGCGGCCGGATGGCCCAGGCTCTTCAGCACGAGCATGCTGGCGCTCTCCGTGATCCCCCACTGCCCCGGCAGGATGAAGAAGATCGTGTTGGAGATAACGACGACGGACGCAATGAACCAGGCTTGGACGTAATCCGCGGGCACGCCCAGGACCCTCAGGATGATCAGCACCTCGACGACCCCTGTCAGCCGGGCCAGGATATGCAGTCCGAGAGCGGCGGCCGTCTTGAGATTCGCCCGTGCATAAAGGAGCCGGAGGTTCCCGTCCAAGGCCTTGACCTGTTCCTCCCGGTTCAAGACCCATCTCCTGACTTTCGGGATGACGCCGGAGATCCTGAGGACGATGCCATAGAACCCACGGACCGAGAAGAAGATCAGGAGGACGAGGCCGACCGTCATGACCGCCAAGCAGATGAACGTTGGGGCCAGCAGGCCTTCCGGCATCCGGATGAAGATGGCCCCCAGGAGGAGGCCGACGGCCAGGAAGATCGTTGAAGCGACGAACTCAACGGTCTTGTCGAAAAGGACGCTGGGGATGCCTTCCTTGAGGGGAACGTTCCCTTTGATCAGGTAGGCCCGGGCCGCGTCGCCTCCCAGACTGGCCGAGGGAAGCAGGATGTTGAGCGCGTCACCGATGATCCGGACCCGAAACAGCCGGAAAAACGGGACTTTCTGGAAGTAAGCGTTCTGGATGATGCTCCAGGCGCATGCCTGGAAGAACAGCCAGAAGGCCCCCACGAAGAGGATCGCCGCGAACCAGGTCCCGAAGCGCGAGACGTTCTCGAGAACGACGCCGACGCCGATCCGCAGGATGAGGTAGGCGAAGAGGAGAAGCCCGACGCCGCCGAGGAGCGTTTTCGTCCACGTCCGGGGGAGCCTGAACCTCATGTCCGTCCCTTGGCCGTCTCAGAGGTCCCGGCTTTCAACATCCCTTCCGCTTTTTCCATGGCCTTCTCGTCATCGACGTCGATCCAGAACCGGCCGCCGATGTCCATGACTCTGGCTTTGCCTTTCGCCGCCAGGACCTTCATGCCCCCCGAAAGGGTGAAATCGCCTTTTTTCTGGCTCTCTTCGAGGGCCGCAAAGAGGGCCGGCGTGCCGAGAAAGAGGCCGGTGTCGAAGGCATTATAGTCCTCGATATCCTTTCCAATCGCCGAGATCCGGCCGTCCTCGACGCGGACCTTGGTCACGTCCTCCAGGTCAACATAACCGTTGTCCCGGACGTTGACGTCCACGGCCAGGATGGTTTCGTCCGCGCGGATGGGCTGTCCCGCCAGGTCCTTGAGAATCTCCGGGTCAAAAATGTGATCGGACATGGACAGGATGAACTTGTCGCCCGCATCGTTCCTGGCCTTGAAGACCGAGAGCCCGTTCTCCTTCTCCCATTCGTCGTTGCGGACGAAGGAGATGGAGATCCCCCGCTCCGGGGCAAGGGCGCTCAGATGGCCCTCGACCTTCTCGCGCGCATAGCCGGTCACGACGACGAACTCGCGAACACCCGCCTGGAGTCCGCCCCGGATGACCCACTCGATGAGCGGGCGTCCGCCCACCTCGAGCAGGGGCTTGCTCTCCGCGCGTCCGGATAGGCGTTTTCCCATTCCGGCCGCAATGATCAGGCACTTCAAGGAACACTCTCCAGGCCGTCCCGGACGCGGGGCGTCTTCAGATTACAGTCGCGATCCCCCCGGAGGGGGGCGTACAACCGCAAGAATAAGCTAAAATTGTAGCCGACCGGGGGCGAAAAGTCCACAATTCCTGAAAAATCCTAAAACTTCCGATAGGACGTGAGTCGGAATTCCGGATATCTTAGGAGATCGGGTTGACAGGCGGGACGAAGGCCCTTATAGTCGCCCTGTGGACATCGTGCTGGCGTCGGCTTCCCCGAGAAGGAAGGAGCTTCTGATGCA